>Ga0137372_10002298_pt1 | contig 18489 bp, 13 predicted proteins | sample SagtaG_6_FD_104911 | JGI IMG/M metagenome (GOLD analysis project Ga0137372, IMG submission 104911) | Vadose zone soil microbial communities from Sagehorn Ranch, Mendocino, California, USA - Sage1_R_60_16 metaG | ecosystem: Environmental > Terrestrial > Soil > Vadose zone | place: USA...
CGCCGAAGACCGCAAAGGCCTGGAGGAATATTTTCCACGCATTCGATACCGGCTGGATCACAGGGAAATCATCACCAGAACGGAGTATGACCGCCGGTTTAGAAACGGAAAAGCAGCGAGCAAATAGCAGGAGGATCGAATGTTCTTCATTCCAGGACCGGTGATTGCAGCCTTGACATTTCCCGGCGTCATCATTCATGAGGCTGGGCATCTCTTCTTTTGCCGGTTGTTTAAGCTGCAAGTCTTCGGCGTTTGTTTTTTCCGCTTTGGAAATCCCGCCGGGTATGTGATTCACCAGGAGACCGATAACTTCACCGCCCAGTTTTTCGTGAGCATGGGCCCGTTTTTTGCAAACACCTTATTGTGCGTGCTCTTCTGCAGCGCCGCGTTCTTGCCGGTGTGGGAATTGAAGGTCAACGACCCGCTGGCTTATTTCTTTTACTGGCTGGGGCTGTCCATCGGAATGCACGCTTTTCCTTCGACCACGGACCTGTCGCATCTTTGGGCGCAAGCCCCAGGTCTGGCAAAAAAAGGAAACCTTCTGGCGATCCTGAGCCTGCCACTGGCCGCCGTGTTGGTGGTGCTGAACTATGGCCGCATCGTGTGGGCCGATCTCGGATACGGCATCGCCGTGGGTATCCTGGGCCCAATTGCCATTTTCCGTGCGCTCGCGTGATCAGCGAATTCCCCGCCAAATCGAACACAAATCAAATCTCGACATCCGGAAGTCTGTGCCATCAAGACAGATCCTTCTTTCGCGCTCACGACAAGCCCGCGAGTTTGCCGAGGCCTTTCATTTTGCTGCGGGCGGCCATAGCGCCGTACTGCTTCATCATGGTGCGCATTTGCAGGTACTGCTTGAGGACCGTGTTAACGTCCTGGACCGTTGTGCCGCTGCCCTTGGCGATGCGCTTGCGCCGTTTGCCATCAATAACGTTGTGGTCGCGGCGCTCTTCGTTGGTCATCGAATCGATGATGGCCTCCACCTGCTTCAGCTTTTTCTCATCCACCTGCGCATCTTTGGGAAGTTTGGCGAGCGGGCCCATTTTCGGGAGCATGTCCACAATTTGCTCGAGCGGGCCCATCTTGCGTACCTGCTTCAGTTGATCGCGAAAATCTTCAAGCGTGAATTCTTCCTTGCGCAGTTTGCGTTCGAGTTCGGCGGCGGCTTTCCGATCCACGGTCTGCTCGGCGCGTTCGATTAGCGACATGATGTCGCCCATGCCGAGGACGCGTGAGACGATGCGCTCCGGATAAAAACCTTCGAGGGCATCGTATTTTTCGCCAAGGCCCACGAATTTTACAGGCGCGCCGGAAACCTTGGCGATGGAAAGCGCGGCGCCTCCGCGTGCGTCTCCATCGAGCTTGGTGAGAATCACGCCGGTAAGACCGAGGCGCTTGTGGAATTCTCCGGCGGAGCGCACGGCATCCTGACCAATCATGGAATCCGCGATGAAGAGAATCTCGCTGGGCTGCAGCTCTTTCTTCAGCATGCTCAGCTCGTTCATCAATTCATCGTCGATGTGCAGGCGGCCGGCGGTGTCCACGAGGATCACGTCGCTGGCGGAAAGTTTCGCTTCCTTGATTGCGCCTTTGACGATTTCGAGCGGTTTATCCGTGCCCGCGCCCGGCCAAATTGCACTACCAACTGCTTTGGCAACCTGCGCAAGCTGTTCGCGGGCGGCGGGACGATAAACGTCCGTGGAAACGACAATGGGCCGATGTCCATGCTGGGCAAGCCATTTGGCGAGCTTGCCGGTGGTGGTAGTCTTGCCGGAGCCTTGCAAACCGACAATCATCCACACCGAAGGCGGGCGAGAGGCAAAGAGCGGCTTGGCGTGCTTGCCAAGCATGGCGGCGAGTTCGTTGCGAACCACCTTGACAACTTGCTGGTCAGGTGAAAGCTGCAGCATGACTTCCCTGCCGATGGCCTTTTTGCGGATGTTCGCGAGGAGCTCGTCGGCTACGCCAACGTTGACGTCGCCCTCCAGCAAGGCCTCGCGGATTTCCGCGAGCGCGGCGTCCAGGTGTTCTTCGGTGAGCTTGCCCTGGCCGCGCAGGTTCTTGAAGGTGCGCTGCAGCTTCTCTGTAAGGTTCTCAAACATGATTCGTACCCATACCTTGTGAGTCGCCCCTCAAGAATAACAGGGCCACGGAGGGTACGCACGGCCGCGGCTCGTGACGGCTGACCAGCGATCCATCTAAAGCAGGAAAGGTTCTGCGACTCGTGATGGGCTCGGACAACCCTTTGTCAAACGCGGGAATCTGAGAAGTCAACCAGTCCTGAGTGTCCCCTGGGGTTCCGAAATCAGCAAGAAGAAGTCAACATTATGGCAAAAGGGTGAACGCCACCGACAGGAGTGTGCCTCATGAACAGGTCTGTCCTTGCAGTATGCGGCTTATTGTTCGTCTGCGTGCTAGTGATTTATAGCTGTGGTGGATCCATGTCGAATCCGTTGCAGCAGGGAAGCCCCGCGCTGTCCGTGACGGTCACGGACACTCCGCCAGCCGGAGTGAGCGTACTTTCGTTTGAAGTGAGCGTCACCGGAGCGACGCTCAACCCCGGCAACGTGGATTTGCTGGCTGGCCGAGGTCCGGTGCGGATCGAAGTCGAGAAGCTCGAAACCGAATCGGGGTTTTTGAATACGGCCAGAGTGGCACCGGGAACGTATACGAGCCTGAATCTTACATTCGCAAATCCGGAACTAACCTTTAAGAACGGAACGACAGGGACGCTGGCGGGCTGCGCCGCCGGGGCAGTGTGCGAGATCAAGCCGACGGGCACGCTGACGTCCATGGTGAATTTCCCATCGCCGGGCCTCACGATTACGGGGAGTTCCTCCGGCATGATGCAAGAGGAGGACGACGAGCGAACGGCTATGGGCATCCAGGTGGACTTGAACGTGAACACGATCCTGAGCGGGACACTGGGAGTGGATTTCAGCCAGTCAGGAGCGGTCAGCGTCAAGGAACTTACAAGGGAGGGGGAAGGCGAGTTTGACGACGTGGACGATTTGAAGGGAGTGGTGCAGAACCTCAACACCACGAACATGACATTCACGCTGCACACCATGACCGGGGACTTTTCCATCACCACGGACAGCCACACTCAGTTCGAGTTCGAAAATTGCATGGCGAACAATTTTTCGTGCTTGCAGAACAACATGGTGGTGCGCGTGGACGTGATGATGATGCCGGGCGGAGTCTTCCTTGCGAAAGAAATCGGGTTCGAGGACGATGCGGAAGACGACGAGCTCGAAGGCGTGGTGTTCAAGATTGACGACGCCATGCACTTTGAGATGGTGGTGCTCGACGAGCTGCGCCCGCTGAACAACGTCAGCGTGGGCAATCCGGTCATCGTCACGCTCAGCAGCCCGACCTTCCAAGTGCGGATGGAAGAGTTGAATGCGCCGAGCGGATTGGTCAGCGCTTTCCAAGGGGCAACGGATACATCGCAGTTGCTGCCTGGCCAGGCGGTGGAGATCCGACTGACGGCTCCTGCGAACGCCGGGCCGCCGATCACTGTGACCGCGAACCGCGTGCGGCTGCGAATGACACAATTCACGGCCAATGTGAGCGGTGCGCCTGTTCCGCCGAACTTTGTCGTGGGCAGCCTGCCATCGCTCCTTACCGGGGCGGGGATCAGCAGCATTCAGGTAATGACATCGTCCCAGACGGACTTCGAAGGTGTAACCGGAGTCAGCGGCCTGGCCGACAGCAACACGGTGTCGTTGAGAGGGCTGCTCTTCAACAATGGCGCGAATCCGCCGGTGCTTGTCGCGAAGAAGGTGCGCAAGCGCTGACGCAGGCTAATCGGAAAGCAGAAGAAGGGCCGGGGGAGATGATGCCCTGGCCCTTTCTTCTGTTTCAGGGCGAATGCAGAAACTGGAACGTCGAGCACGACCAGCGTGCGGGGCAGGCAGGTGAAAAGCGGACGAAAGGAATCAGTGAGGAGCGACTGCAGAATTTCCTGGGCCGCCGACGGGCTGGAGTTTGGGGATACGTTGTTCGACCGGCGGAAGAAGCGGAAACGTGGCGTGGGGTTCAGTCTGATACCAGTAGTAACGGTGATTAAGGAAGAGGCGGCAGGAAGTTTGCGCGATCCGCCCTACTTGCGGCCGTGCGTGTGGAGGTGTAAAAGTACCGGCATGAATCGCATCGTGTTGGGAACCCTCTGCGGCATCGCCTTCGGTGTGCTCGATGGGCTGATGGTGATTTTCGGTAAACAGCTTGACAAGTCGACGGGAATGCTCCTACAGGCCTTTTTTAGCCGATTCGCGATCGGTTTTTTGGCGGCCAATGTTTCCCTGCGCATGCACCCGGCTCTTTCTGGCGCCCTTGTGGGATTGTTGGTCAGTCTGCCGGATGCGTTTGCGATGAAATCCTATGTAGGAATCCTGGGAACGGGACTCGTATTCGGGGCGCTGGCGGGCTGGGCTGCTAAGATGTGGGCGACTTAAAACGCGGACAGGTTCTTGCACAGAACTTAGCTGGCCGCGGAGTTTCAGCTTGGGGCACGCCGCCGCGCGTTGTTAGACTCGCTTCTCATGAACATCTCTTATAACCGAATTGCAGGCCAGAGTGTGGAACGGCTGGCGGCGCTGAGCGACGGAATTTTTGCGGTGGCGATGACGCTGATGGTGCTGGACCTGCGTGTGCCTGCGGCTGAAGCAGTGCGCGGCGGAAAGTGAACAGCGAATTGTGAATAGTGCCTCTTAGAGTTGCGACTCGATGGCCTTGGCAATTTCGTCGTAGCTGATGAGGCCCTGGACCTTTTTCACTTCTTTGCCGTCACGGGAAATGAGAAAGCTGGTGGGGTAGCCGAAGAGGCCGCCGAATTTGTCGGCGATGGCGTCATTGCCGATCAGGATGGGGTAGTTCATTTGCGCCTTCTCGCCATTCACGTTGAAACGTTCGTTCTTGACAAAGGCGGCGATGACGTCGCGGCCTTCGTCGTCCACGTCAACGCCAAGCACGGTAAATCCCTTGGCGCTGTATTTTTGCTGCATCTCGATGAGCCAGGGAATCTCAACGCGGCAGGGCTCGCACCAGGTAGCCCAGAAGTTGACGAGGACAACTTTGCCGCGGTACTGGCTAAGGGGAATGTCCTTGCCGTCGAGATCCTTGAAGGTGACGTTGGGAGCGAGGGTACCAAGAGTTGCGTCGGCCTGAACGGTGTCATTCGTGGAGGCTTTTGGTTTGACACGGGTGACCTTGTCGAGCTTCCACGTCAGAACAATCAGAAGGAGCACGGTAATCACGACCAGAAGAGCTTTTTTCATTGCAAGCCTCAAAATTGAATTATACGCGTAAGCGGCGCATCCCTCCCAATGTGATGACGGCAGTCATTTCGCACCCGTGAGGGCATGCTCCAGCCATAAAACAATGCCGTTCAAGAAACTGAGTTTTCCGGCAAGCCAGGTGAGCCGGTTAATGAAGACCAAGCCCCCGACGAGCAGCAGCAAAACGCCGCTAAATAGTTCGACGGCGTGGAGATATTTCCGAAAGTTCTTGTAGAAGGCCATGAATTGGCTGATGCCGAGGGCGGTGAGCAGGAAGGGGATAGCCAAGCCGGCGGAATAGACCGCGAGGAGAAGGACGCCTCGAGCGATGGTGTCGCTGGCGGCGGCGAGAGCCAGAACGGTGGCGAGAATGGGGCCGATGCAGGGCGTCCAGCCGAAGGCGAACGCGAAGCCCAGGAAGAAGCCGCTCCAGATGCCGGGCTGCGCGATGCTGCCGCGGAGGTGGACGTCACGATTGAGCCAGCGGGCCATCGAAGGGCCGAGAAAGCCGATGAGCGAGAGCGAAAAAAAGTGCGAAGCGCCGAGACCGGCAAAGAGGGGCGCGCCACGGAAAAGCGCCGCGATCCCAAGAGCGACGAAAATGACCCCGAGGACAATTCCGGACCGGAGATTGAGTTTCATCAGCGCGCCGATGAGGTGAAGGCCGAAGAGAAGTATCAATGCGCCGGCGACAGGGGCGAGGAGGGCGCGGTTTTGGCGAAGGAAGGAACCGACGGCGCTGGCTGAGGCGCCGAAGGAGATGAAGACGACGGAGAAGCCGGCAACGAAAGCGAGAGAAGAAAGGAAGAGCCCGGAGCGAGGGAGTTCGCCTTTGCGGAGCTGCTCCATGCCGATGCCGGAAAGCATGGAGATGTAGCCCGGAACGAGCGGCAAAACGCAGGGTGAAAGAAACGAAACGAGCCCCGCGAGAAAAGCTGCTGCCAGAGAGACATCCGTCATCAAAATTCTGTCCTGTAACAATCGGTCATCACAACTTTATCCTGTGCAATCTGAGTCGAAGACCGGACGGGCAGGGAATTTATTTGGAACCGCCTGCGGCCCAAAGACTTTTTTGTAGACCCCAAGCACGACCGCGAAGCGGCCCGTTCCATTCTCCCATAAAACCAGTGAATGCCCGTGCTTCTGTCGAGTGCCGCCCATTCGGACGAAAGGCGGAGACCGAGAATGACGAGTTGACTCCGCGGGCGCAAGTGCGGGCAACTGCAAATCCTTAGACGCAATGGGAAACGCAAAGGGTTCTGATGGAGAAAGGGCGACAGATGAAAGGTTTGGCTGGCGCAGGCTCGAAAAGAATGTTTCGGCGCGCCGCTTAAGTAATTGAAAAGGGATGAGTTAGCTGCGCATGGATTGGCAGGGAGGTTGCCATGGTCTACACAGGTGCCGGGAGGCGCATGGCTGATGAGTACGCAATGGACACCGAATAAGGTGACGCTTCTGCGCGTCGTGGTGGGATTCGCAGCCGTGTGTCTTTTTGGGCGAGGGCCCTGGGCAAACCTCGCCGCGGTAGGGCTAACCGTGACGACGATCGCCCTGGATGCGCTGGATGGGCACATTGCGCGGCGAAAAAACCTGGCGACGCCCGTGGGCGCGCAGCTCGACATCCTCGGCGACCGCATGATCGAAAACGTGTACTTCACGTATTTCGCGGTTGTGGGGATGGTGTCGCTGTGGCTGCCGGTATTCTTTTTTGTACGAGGGGCGGCGACGGATTTCCTGCGCGGGCTGGCGATGAAGGCGGGGCATTCGGGCTGGGGGGCGAACGCGATGTTGCAGACGTGGTGGGGACGTGCGCTGGTTGGGTCGCGCTGGAGCCGCGGGATGTATGCCGCGATGAAGTGCCTGTGCTTTTGCTATCTGGGTTTGGAGCTGGCGCTAACGCGAGGGCCGGTGGCGCTTCTAGGCGAGCTTGCGGCGGACGTGCACGCGATGATTGGCGTGGGGGCGCAGGTGATCACGTGGGTAACGGCGGCGTTTTGTCTGGTGCGCGGGCTGCCGGTGCTGGTGGAGGGCTGGAAGTATATCGTGGGAAGCGTGGGGCAGGCGCGCGGAGCGAAGGATGCAATGCGGGAGGCGGCGTGATGGAGCGGAAGGAGGTAAACGGAGCAGAGGAGGCAAAGGATGTGAAGGGTTCAGAATCGCGCGAGCGCATCGCGGCGTTTTTTGATTTGGACGGAACACTGATGGCCCTGCCGTCGCTCGAGCGGAGATTCTTCCGAATCTTGCGGTACCGGCGGGCGATTCCTGCAAAAAACTATTTCTCGTGGCTGGGAGAAGCAATGCGGCTGCTGCCGCGCGGGATTAACGCAGTGCTGCAGGAAAACAAAATGTATCTGAGAGGAGTGCAGAGTATTGATCAGCGTGGCGGGAGAGAGAGTTTTGCGTCTTCCCGGCACAAAAACGGTTACCGGGATGAGAGGCAGCCGACAGCTCCTCAGCGGCGCAATCCGCGACTGCCTGTCCCGGCATTTCTTGCTGAGGCGATCGAGCGAGTTGCGTGGCATGCAAAACAGGGTCACGCGATTTTTTTGGTGACTGGAACGCTGGAGCCGCTGGCATCGGCGGCCGCGCTTGCGCTCATACTGCGGCTTGCTGTGAGGGGAATCACCACATCGATCGGGATATGCGCGACGCGGCTGGAGGAAGTGAACGATCGGTGGACAGGGCGAATAGTTGGAGAAGCGATGTTTGGCGAAGCGAAGGTTCGGGCAGTGCGGCAGATCGCTGCGGAGCTGAATCTCGATCTGGCGCGATGCTACGCCTATGGAGACAGCGCGCATGACCGATGGCTGTTGGAAGCGGTGGGGCGGCCCGCGGCGGTGAATCCTTCGGGGGAGCTCGAGAGGATTGCGATGAGGCGCGGCTGGGCGATTCTGCGCTGGATGCCGGAGAAGAAAGTGATAACGCCGAGACGCAGAGAGATCGCAGAGAGCGTGTCTGCGAATTGCGGCGTGAAAACGAAAGCAGGGAAAATTTCGGAGAGAGCGGGATGAACGGCGCGGAGAGGCAGAACTACAGAGAGAAGGAAGCAGCACTGGCGTGGCGCGCGGACACTTTTGCGGCGCGCGCCGCTGAGGCTGGCGCGGGCGAACAACAGACGGGAGGATTTCTTGTACTACTCCAGCGCGAGCTTGTGGCTGCGTGGGCGGCGTGCGGCGCGTTTGAATGGGTGGCACTGGGATACCTGACGGTTTCCGGCGCGCTGATTGCGATATTTGCAGAAAACCTGCCGCATCCAGCGAAATTGATTGGCGTGCAGGCGTTTGTGGCGGCAGTGACATTGGCTTTGTGCGGAGCGGAGGCGAGAGTCGCAGAGCGAACAGAGTGGCGAGGCGAGACGTTTTCGTCGAAATTCTGGCGCTTCTGGCGACACTGGAATCCGCATCTGTTTTTTCTGTTTTCCTTTGAGGAGATGGCGAAGCTGGTGCATCTGGTCACTCCGGGTTGGCAGGACGCCAGACTGATTGCGTTTGATCAATGGCTGACAGGCGTGAATCCTTCCCTCTGGCTCGAGCGTTTCGCACATCCGGCGCTGAACGAGTTCATGCAGTTCGCTTATTTCACTTATTTTTTGTATTTGTTGATTCTTGGCGGGATTCTGTATTACCGGCGTGACTGGGAAAGTTACTGGGCGGCGATGACGTATTCGGCCGTCGGCTACGTGTTCGGCTATGTCATAGCGATGCTCTTTCCGGTGCAAAGTCCGTGGTTCACTCTGGCGGGAATGTGGCACGGCGGCCTCGCAGGTGGGCCGTTCACGGCGCTAATCAACCTCATCGAGAAATGCGGTCGCGTGCATGGTGCTGCATTCCCGTCGCAGCATGTCGCCGGAGCGATGGCGGCGCTGTGGGGTGCATGGAGACACCGCCGGTGGCTCTTTTGGGTGTTCCTTCCGCTTGTCTTGCTGATGTGCGTTTCGACAGTGTACGTGCGAAACCACTATGTGGCCGATGTGTTCGGCGGAATGGTGACGGGAACGCTAGGGTATGTGATCGGCAGTTGGGTGATGAAGAGGCGCGGCGCAGTGGCGACAGCCCCGCACTAAAGCAACGGGCGACGGAGTTGGGGATGTGCGCGCTCGAAGGCGTGAGCGATGCGAACGAGAAGATGTTCATCAGTGACGGCACCGATGAGTTGGAGGCCGACCGGCAAGCCTTCCGGCGAGAAACCACAAGGGATGGAGATGGCGGGAAGCCCGCCGAGATTGGCCGGACGATTCAGGCGCAGCAGCAAGGCGCGAGTGGGATGATTGACCCCGCTGATGGGCGTCGTTTCTTCGCCGATCAACGGGGCGACAATGGGTGTTGTGGGGACTATTAGAGCGTCCAGATTTGCGTCGGCCATTGCCGCGTGGAAGTGCTCGATGAAGGTATCGCGCAGTTCCATGGCCTGCAGATAGGCTGTGGCGGGAACTTTGGCGCCTAATTCGAGGAGCGTGCGGACGTCTTCGCCGTAATCGGCGGCGCGCGCCGGGAAACATCCCGCTTGCTGATGGTAGTGAGTCGCTTCGGCCCAGGCGATTTGGTTCCCCGCGTCCTCGGTTTCGTGCAGCAAAGGGATGGAGACCTCCTTCAGATTCGCGCCAAGCTTCCGGAAAACACGCAAGGCTTCGTCGAAGGCGTACTCGACTTCCGGCGAGAGAATCTTGAAGAAAAACTCCCTGGGCAGGCCCAAGCGAACTTGGCGGCGGGAGGAAGATTTCGCCGCGTTTGAGAGACGCGACTCGTTCCTACCGCGAACAAAAATCGGGTCGAGCAGCGTCGCCGCATCGGCCGTCGTGCGTGCCAGCGGCCCGACGCAATCGAGCCGAGGGGAAAGTGGGATGACGTCGTCCACCGGGACGCGGCCGAAAGTAGGTTTGAGACCAACAATGCCGCACAGGGCCGCGGGGACGCGGATGGAGCCGCCCGTATCGGTGCCGATGCTGCCGTAGCAGAGGCCGGCCGCAACGGCAGCGGCTGAACCGCCACTGGAGCCGCCCGGAATGCGCGAGAGATCCCAGGGATTACGCGCCGGGCCGAAATGGGGATTATTGGAAGTGACGCCGTAAGCGAACTCATGCATGTTCGTCTTGCCAAGAAGGATGGCGCCCGCCTCTTTCAAGAGAACAACGACTTTGGCGTCGTGTTGCGGAATGAAATCTTTCAGGATTTTTGAGCCTGCCGTCGTTCGAATGCCTTCCGTGTAGATGTTGTCCTTCAGGGAGAGGGGAACGCCGTGAAGCGGACCGCGGTCACGCTGGCCTTTGCGGCCACGCGGGGCGAAGAGTTCGCGTTCGGCTTTTCGGGCTTGAACGAGAGCGCGTTCGGCAGCGACGGTGAGATATGCGTTGAGTTTGGGATTGAGTTTCTCGATGCGCGCGAGCATGAGCTTGGTGAGTTCGACGGGAGAGACCTTGCGTTTGCGGAAGAGTTTTCCGATTTCCTCGATGGAGGCGAAGGCAAGATCAGTATCATTCATCGGTGCCACACTAAACCACACGCGCAGATGCCACGCAGAAGCCTCGCGTTACAAATGCTAATCCTCAAAAAATTTTTTCCTGGTGGCGAAGATTCCCGAAGGTGCCGATATTAGCGATGATGAAGGCGATACGGAACTGATTCTCCGTGCGCACCTGGCCGAGGGCGATGCGGCGGTATTCCACGGCCAGGCCGCAACAAGCGCCGCTGTAACTGAGCTGCGCCAGCTGATTCTGCAAAGCATTTGTGGTCAGGTCGTAACTGATCCCCGCGGCCGCGCTGAATCCTTTACGGTTGAGATTGCCATAGCCGAAAAGTGTCCGGACTTGATTGGAGAGCGGCTGCAGGATGGGATCGGCCTGAATGCGGAAATGGGCGACGGTAGCGAAGAACTCGCGGTAGGGCTTTATTTTCAGAAGAGTGCCGATGGCGGTGACTTTGTTGAGGTTGGGGTCGTATTCGAGGATTTGCTCGGCATCGTACCGGCCTCCCGGAGTGATCCTGAAATCGCTGATGATGGGCGACCAGTGGACGGGCCCGGTTGCGAAGGCAAAAGGTGTGATGGAATTGAGCGCCTGAAATACGTTGCGCACGCAAGCCCCCGGTGCGGGCGGAGAGACGCTGCGATCACATGGAACGATTGCGCCGCCGAACGTGGGATCAAAGAAATGTTTCTGCAGGATGCTCCAGGAAACGAGTTCCTGCGGCTGGTCTTCTTCTTCCTTCAGAAACAGCCTCTGCGTGAATCCATACTGGACTTCATTGGTGTCCGTGAGCGTGGCGTCAGCATCGAAACGGATAAAATCGGCGAAATTATTCACCCCGGTGACGTAGCGGTAGGTAATGGCCGGTTCGATGGTGTGCTTGTACCGCCGTCGAGGCCTGTCCTTTTTTGGGGGACTCCCCTCAAAGAAGCGCTCGAGACTGGGCGGGCGAAGATCGACGCTGAACTCGCCGGTATTGCGCAGGAGAGGAACGCCGCTGACCAAACCGGCGGAATTGAGCGAATCGCCGTAGCGGGTCGTGCGGAAAGCGGCGGAGGTAGTGACACCGAGCCAGGGGCCGAAGTGCACCGGGACGGTGACGCGCGGAGCAAACTCCGTGCGGGACACGTAGCTTGGCGTATTGACCGGCGTGAACGTTGGCGTGGCCGCCATCGAGTCGGAGCGGTGGGCGGCGCCAGCAAAACTGTCGAACGAGAAATAGAGAGGCGCACTCTTCCACGGCGATTGTTCGACGGAACCGAAACGCGCCTCCGGCAGATCGCGGAGAGTGACGCTGGTCGCCGCTATGGCCGGAGTCTTGGAAGTTGCCGCTACCGGCAAGGTCAGAAAACTTTTGTCGTTCAAGCCCGCGAGATTGAGGCTGAAGCCGCGGAAATTGTTGGTGAGGAAGACGGCGCTGCGCACTTCCGAGTTGATGGCTTCGCCGAAGGTGTCGGCGAAGGCCAGGCGGAAGGTAAGCGAGGAGAGGTGGTTGTAGTCCGTGACGAAGCGCCAGCCTCCGGGAAGCAAGGATTGGATTTCGAGGCGCTGCTGCTCGCCGCCCTGAGGATTACGAATACCGCTGGAGTTGAGAAGACCGCGGTCGTCAACGCCGAGGAAGGTGTATTGGATCGAAGTGTTCTCAAACGGCTTGGCGCGAAATGATCCACGTTCGAGAATGCCGCGGCGGCTCATAAACTGCGCGCCGAAAGTGGTGTCCATCCACGGCGTGGGAGCCCAATAAAAAGCGTCACCAACAATGAAGCCTTTGCGGGAGCTCTGGCCGATGTCAGGAATGAGGAAACCGGATTGGCGGATTCTTCGTCCCGCGGGTGCGGTAGCGTAAGGAAGCCAGATTAGCGGGACACGGAACAGGCGAAAGTTGGCGTTGATGAGCGCGGCGGTTTTGTCGAGGCGAATGCGCGCGTGCGGCGCATAGAACTGCCATTTGGGATGTTCGGGATCGCAGATGGTGATCCAGGCGCGGTGGACCAGGTAGACGTCCCCGGCAAAGCGCTCGACGTCACGCGCTTCGAAGTAGAGCGGATTATCGGTAACCAGCACGTCCGGATTCGGCCGCCGTTCGATTTTCACGTTGCCGCGAACGTTGTGAAAGATCCCATGGCCGGTGCTTACGTTGTAATGCGCTTCGTCGGCGTCGATATGTTCGTTGTTGTAATCGAGGTGCACATGGCCGGTAGCCACGGCTTCGTAAGTTTTGCCGTTGTATTCGACGTGGTCGGCGCGAAGACGCGTGTCCGCGTACTGAATGTCCACGTCGCCATCGGCCGTGGTGACGTCGCCCTTGCGGCTCTGCGTTTTCGCTTCCAAATTCACGACTCCTCCCTTGCGCGCAGGAAAGCGAACTTGCTGAGCGGAAACGATGCCGGCGCATGGGCCGCCAAACGCAGCAAAAAGCGCCGTCAGAAGAAGAAAAAGACGGAGCGTGAAAAGAATCCGTGCACGGGAATGACCATTCGCGCGGAGCATGCAGTCAATGAAAACAGTTGGATAGCCTAGCATGCGGTCAAAGGGATGTGTAGTTGAGGAGCGCAAACCGGGAATAGCGGCGGAGAGACGAACGAGCGTGCCGGCGCCAGTACCGTGAAACGTGACGACGGAATCGCGCGTCTGTCTTTGCACGGGGTTGGTTTGCCCTTTCAAAAACATATGATGCGTCATGCGGGCCGGCAGGGGTAACATGCCGGGCCTTGCGCACAGGGGGATCGAAATGAAGCATAGATGGAATGCTCTCCACGCGATGTTTGCCTGTTTCGCCTTCTTTGGCTCGTTTGCGATGAACACGCTCGCGGGGCCCGGCGACCAGCCGAATCCTGCCGATAAATTCAAGAACTTGGAATTTCGCGAAATCGGACCGGCAACGATGGGCGGGCGCATCGATGACTTTGCCGTGGTGGAGAGCAACCCGAACATCGTGTATGTGGGCACGGCATCAGGCGGCGTATGGAAGACGACGAACAACGGAACGACGTGGGAGTCTGTGTTCGACAAAGAGAGCGTGTCCACGATTGGCGACATTGCGATTGCGCCGTCGGATCCCTCCGTCGTGTGGGTCGGAACAGGCGAGCCCAACAACCGGCAAAGCTCGTCCTGGGGCGATGGAGCGTATAAGTCGCTCGATGGCGGGAAGACCTGGAAGAAGACGGGGCTGGAGGCGACGCACCACATTGGACGAATTGTGATTCATCCGAAGAACCCGGAAGTGGTGTATGTGGCGGCGCTGGGACATTTGTGGGGACCGAATCCGGAGCGTGGGGTTTACAAAACCTCGGATGGAGGGAAGACCTGGTCGCAGGTGTTCAAAATCAATGACGACACCGGCGTGAGTGACATCGCGATGGATCCGGAAAGTCCGAACACTTTGTATGCGGCGGCGTACGAGCGGCGGCGGACGCCCTACGGTTTCAATGGCGGCGGACCGGATAGCGCCATTTACAAGACCACGGATGGCGGCGCGACCTGGAAGAAATTGACGAAAGGACTGCCGTACGAGAACGGCGGAGACACCGGGCGCATCGGGCTGGATGTTTATCGCAAGGATTCGAACATCGTTTACGCGCTCATCCAGCACGAGAAGGGCGGCATTTACCGCAGTGAGGACAAGGGCGAGACGTGGAAGAAGATGAGCGATACCAATCCGCGGCCGTCGTATTACAGCCAGGTGCGGATCGATCCAAACAATGACCTGCGAGTCTGGGCGCTGGGCGCGCAGATGTTTTACTCCGAGGATGGGGGAAAGACTTTTTCGACGCAGCGCGTGAAGGGAATTCACGGCGATTATCACGCCATGTGGATCGATCCCGCGGATTCGAATCACATGATTACGGGCTCGGATGGCGGCATTCACTGGAGCTATGACGCCGGAAAGACGTGGGACTTCCTCAACACCATCGCCATCGGACAGTTTTATGAAGTTGCCCTCGACAATGAGAAGCCCTATCACATTTGCGGCGGATTGCAGGACAACGGGAGCTGGTGCGGCCCGAGCCAAACCCTGACCCGCGACGGCATTGTCAATGAAGACTGGCAGGTGATTCACGGCGGCGACGGCTTTTACGCCGCGATCGACAATGTGGAGCCGTGGATCGTTTACACCGAATCGCAGGATGGATATATCGACCGGCGCGACATGCGCACCGGGCAGCAGCGCTCCATCCGCCCGGAAGCAAAGGCGGGCGAGCCGCACTACCGGTTCCAATGGAATTCGCCGGTGGCGGTTTCCGCGCACAACCACACGACCGTTTATTACGGCGGGAACTATCTTTTCAAATCCACAGACCGCGGCGACACTTGGACGCGGCTGGGGGGCGACCTGACAACCGGAGTGGATCGCAACAAGCTGCAAGTTTTTGGGAAAACGCCGGACAAAAACACGCTCTCGCGGCACGATGGCGTACAGGAATATCCGACCATCACGACGTTCAGCGAATCACCCCTCACGGCGAATGTGCTGTGGGTCGGGACCGATGACGGCAACCTGCAAGTCACGCGCGACGGCGGAAAGACGTGGAAGAACGTGGCGCCAAAGGTGCCGGGCGTGCCGAAGGGCACGTACGTGAGCCGCGTGGTGGCATCGAAGACCGGTGACGGCGTGGCCTTCGTGACATTCGATGGGCATCGCGGAGACGACTACAACGTCTACATTTTTGCGACCAACGATTACGGCGAGAGCTGGAGAGCGATCCGCAACGGAATACCGGATTCGGCGGGTAGTGTGCACGTGGTGCGCGAGCATCCCCGGAACACGAACCTCTTGTTTGCCGGGACGGAGTTCGGGTTGTGGGCGTCCTGGGATCGCGGGGCGAATTGGATGGCGTTGAAAAATAACTTTCCGACCGTGCCCGTGGACGACATCGAGATTCAGGCCCGGGAAAACGACCTGGTACTGGCCACGCACGGGCGATCCATCTGGATTTTTGACGACCTGACGCCGATCGAAAAAATGGATGCGAACGTGGCCGGGTCACCACTGACGTTCTTCCCGCCGCGCGCGGCGACAACTTGGTTCATACGGAACCGCCGCTGGAGCGCGGGGCAGAAAATGTTCACCGCCAAAAATCCCGCCTACGGCGCGCTTTTGAGCTACTACTTGAAGGAAGCTGTACCGGCGGAAGCGCCGAAAAAAGACAAAGACGATAAGGACAAGAAAGACTCCGCGGAAGACAAACCGAAGGACGAGGCGGCGGCGAAGAAAGAAGGCAAGGCAAAGATCACCGTTCTCGATAAAGACGGCAAAGTGATACGTGAATTTGACGGGCCGGGTGCGGCGGGCGTAAACCGCACCAACTGGGATTTGCGCGGGAACCCGCCGGCGGAGCCCACATCGGAACAACTGGAAGCCATCGCTGCTGGATTCGGGTTTGGGCCGCGCGGCCCGCTGGTCGAGCCCGCTGAGTACACCGTTAAGATCAAGGCCGGCGATAAAGAAGCCACGCAAAAGGTCACGGTGGAAGAAGATACGCGGATCGTAATCTCAGCCGCGGACCGGGCGACGCGGCGGGAAGCCATCGATCAGCTGTACGCGATGGCCAAGACAACGGATAAGGACAGGAAAACGATTGAAGGAATACAGACGGCTTTGAAGACGGCCCGCGAGCAGTGGAAAAAGGATGCCGGAAAACCCAGCACGGCGAAAATCCCCGATGAGATCGTCAAGGCCACCGATGAGCTGCAGAAAAAAGTGGATGCTGTCGCGGAGAAGTTCATCCGCGAACGCGGGGGGCTGGGGAACGCAGGGCCGCCGTTCGAATGGAAGCCGGACCCGTTGCCCAACCAGGTGCAGAATCTGCTCGACAGCCTGGACGGTTTCGCGGCTGCTCCCGGCGGACAACAGAAGGAAAAACTGGCGGAGTTGACGCCGCTGGTCAATGACGCGTCGGGGCAGGTTAAGAAAATCGCGGACGAGGAACTGCCCGCGCTGAATAAGAAGATGAATGAAGCGGGAATTCCGCACATCGTGCCTGCACCACCGCAGCCGCGCGGCGGGCGCGGCGGTGAAGCATACTTCGAGCAATAGCGCGGGACTGTTCCAAGCGCAGCACAAGTTCCGCCTGCGGCCGAGTGACTATTTGGTGCCGCCTGTGTCCAAGGGCAAAAACGCGTGTGTCCCGCGGCAAGCCGAATACTCGAGGCTGGCCGGTCCAGGAATTCAGTTCAAATCTTTCGATAGACGGTACGGAGGAAATCCAGCGTAAACGTGAGAATGCGGACGAGCTTATTTCTAGTTTGTACAGAAAACTAAATTGCGCGCAGACAACATTGATGACTGGTGCTGCGACGGGGGGACGTAACTCTTCGCCAGTCACTGGGCGCGAATCACCACTCACGTTTCTGACTTCGCCTGGGTTTTCGCCTGCGTGGAGCGGTACCACTCGAAGGTGAGTGTCAAGCCTTCTTCAAAACCGACCTGCGGACGGTACCCGAGAAACTCCCGCGCTCGGGAGATGTCTGCCTGGGAGTCCCGGATGTCCCCCTCGCGCGGCGGGTCGTACTTCGCTTCGAGGGTCTTGCCGGTAATCCTTGCGAGAGTCAGCAGGACTTGATTAAGAGAGACACGTCCGCCGGTGCCGACGTTGAAGACTTTTCCCGAAACATTGGGCGCCTCGCAGGCCAAAAGATTGGCCAGGACGGCATTGTCGACGAAGGTGAAGTCGCGCGTCTGTTCCCCGTCGCCGAAAACAACCGGCTGGGTTTCCTCGAGGAAGGCGGCGCAGAATTTGGCGAGCACACCTGAATACGGCGAGCTGGGATCCTGTCGCGGCCCAAAAATGTTGAAATAGCGGAGCGCGACGTTTTCGAGGCCGTAACATCGGCCAAAAGCTTGTCCGTACAGCTCGCCGACATACTTGGTGACGCCGTAGGGAGAAATGGGCTGCGGCTGCATGGTTTCGGCTTTGGGCAGAGTGGGTGTCTCGCCATAAGCAGAAGACGAAGCGGCGAGGACCACGCGCTTAACTTTCATTTCCTTGGCCGCGACCAAGACGTTGAGCGTCCCATCGACGTTGATGCGGTTCGTCTCAATGGGGTCTTTCACCGAGCGCGGCACGGAAGTTCGCGCAGCAAGGTGCAGGACATACTCGGCTTCGTGCATGGCCTTGCGCACGACTTCGATGTCCGTGACGCTGCCTTTGATGAAAGTAATCTTGTTGCGGATTTCGGCGAGGTTGTCTTCCTTGCCCGATGAGAGGTCATCAAGAACGACGACGCTATGGCCGCGGCTGACGAGTTCGTCCACCGTGTTCGAGCCGATGAAACCGGCGCCGCCCGTGACAAGGTACCGCATTCAAGAAATCCTCTTAGCTCCTGCGACCGCCCAGCGCCCAACCATCTGAGCTGCGGCCGGCAGGTTGCCCGCCGCAGCAATTAGCACAAGCCGGGAAAAGACGCCTGGCCCGCGTTTTGATACGCTCGTAGTTCGCGAGGAGCCGGCGAAGAGACCGGATGATTTCCACGCACGGATAGATATTGTACGACGGAAGCGCGGCGGGCAAACGGCCGATTCGCGGCAACGTCACACAAAGAGCATGACCCACAAGGTGACAATTGGGATCACGGTGCTAGCGGTGGTGGGTTGCGCTGCCGGAGCATTTTTCCTGATACGCGCGACAGGGGAACACCCTGTCCCGGACGTGATTGCGTCAGAGCCACCAGGCTTTCGCGAGGCGCTACGCGCGAATAAGCCGGGAACTGACGCGGCAGCCAGGTCACCCTCGCACGCAAAGTCGA
>Ga0137372_10002300_pt1 | contig 18484 bp, 17 predicted proteins | sample SagtaG_6_FD_104911 | JGI IMG/M metagenome (GOLD analysis project Ga0137372, IMG submission 104911) | Vadose zone soil microbial communities from Sagehorn Ranch, Mendocino, California, USA - Sage1_R_60_16 metaG | ecosystem: Environmental > Terrestrial > Soil > Vadose zone | place: USA...
AGCCACAAGGGGTGGTCGGCATGACCAAGGTCGAAGCAGTGGTGATCCGCGAGCGCGTGGAGACCGTGATCGATGCGGTCGAGCACGCGACGGGTCATATCGGCGTAACCGTGATCGAGGCGATCGGTCACGGGCGTCAGCGCGGCGTCACGCATGAGTATCGCGGGCGCATCTTCGAGTCGCGGTTCCTGCCGAAAGCGCACCTCACGTTCATTGTCGAAGACGAGCTCGCGGATGCCGTTGTGGAGGCAATCGTGGATTCCGCGCGCAGCGGCAACGAATCCGGCGACGGCCTGGTCTGGACGTCGACGGTCGAGAACGTCACGCACAACCGAACGGGCGCGAAGCTCGAGAAGGAGGTGGAAGCCTAGATGGCGACCAAAGATGTTTTGATCGCGGCGAACACGATCTGGGTCGTCATCGCGGCGATCCTCGTGATGTTCATGCAGGCAGGCTTCGCCTTCCTGGAGGCCGGCCTGACGCGCATGAAGAACGCGGCGCACATCGCCGGCAAGAACGTCCTCATCTTCGCGGTCTGCTCGATCGTCTACTGGGCGGTCGGCTTCGGGATCGCTTTCGGAGACGGCAACAGCTTTGTCGGGACGAGCGGCTTCTTCCCCTCCAGCAATGAGCTGCTCGCGATCGGCCAGGCGCCTTACTCGTTCTTCACCGGGATTCCGGCGGCCAGCGGCTATCTCTTCGAGGTTGTCTTTGCGGGCGTTTCGCTCGCGATCGTGTGGGGTGCAATGGCCGAGCGGGCGAAGCTCTGGGTCTACCCCGCGTTCGGCGTCATCTTCACGCTCATCTATTCGATCACGTCGCATTGGATCTGGCACGCCGGCGGCTGGCTGTTCGGTAAGGGCATGCAGGACTTCGCCGGCTCGACGGTCGTGCACTACCAGGGGGCGCTCGCCGCCCTCGCGGGTGCGCTGCTGCTCGGGCCGAGGATCGGGAAGTTCGGCCGTGACGGCCGCGCAAACCCGATCCCGGGTCACAACATGCCGTATGCGGTTCTCGGGACGATCATCCTCTGGTTCGGCTGGTTCGGATTCAATCCAGGCTCGACGCTTGGCGTCGTCACGGGCGATCGCATCGGCTATTTCGGTTATGTCGCGCTGACCACGAATATCGCGGCTGCGGCCGGCGCGATCGGCGGCATCGCAAGTGCTTGGTTGATCCTGCGCAAGCCCGACGTGTCGATGATGCTGAACGGCGTTCTCGCTGCGCTGGTCGCGATCACTGCTGCCTCGGGGTTCGTGGCGCCGTGGGCCGCGATCGTGATCGGCGGGGTATCCGGTTGGATCGCCGTCGCAGGCGTCTTGTTCGTCGAGCGGATCGGCATCGACGATCCCATCGGCGCCGTCGCCGTGCACGGGATGTCAGGCGTGTGGGGGACGCTCGCGACCGGCTTGTTCGCGGTGCCCGCACTGGCGTCGAATCTCGCTACCGGCACCGGCGGCCTCGTCTATACGGGCTCCTTCCATCAGCTCGGCGTCCAGGCGCTCGGCCTCGTCGCAGTCGGCGGGTTTACGTTCTCCGCCTCATTCGGATCGCTCTGGGTGATGAAGCGGGTGTGGGGGATCCGTGTCGAGCCGGAGACGGAGACGGCCGGTCTCGACGTCTCGGAACACGGCATGTGGGGCTATCCCGAGTTCTACATCCCGGTCCCCGGCGGCTACGGCACCGAGACGCACGGCCATCTCGGCCTCTCCCACGGGAGCGGGCACACGTCCACTGCTCCATCGGTGCCTGCTGCTCAGCCCGAGCCGGCGCCCGGCTAGGGACAGCTTCCTCGAGGGCGCCGCGAACTCTGCGGCGTCCTCGGGCTTCCGGGTAAAGATGCTGCGAGATGAAGTATCAGTTCGTCGACTGCCGCTGGGAGCTCGGAAAACCGGAGCGCGGCCGCGGGCTCTACCTCGGCGGTCACATCCCGGGGGCGAGCTTTCTGGACGTGGACACAGATCTGTCGTCGCCGCCAGGCCCCCGCGGCAGACATCCGCTCCCCAATCCAGAAGAGTTCGGCCGCGCCGCGGGGCGAGTAGGTATCGGCGACGAGGTGTTCGTTGTCGCGTACGGGAACATGGGCGGCGCCGAACGGCTCTGGTGGCTGTTGCGCCATTTCGGCCACGAACGCTCCGCGGTGGTCGACCTCGAGTCCTGGCACGGACCGCTCGTTGGAGGCACGGAAGCCATCGAGCCGGCGGAGCTGACGCTTCGTCCGCGCGACGACGACACGATCGAGGCCGACGAGCTCGACCGCCGCCGGGACGACCTGGTCGTCGTGGACGCGCGTCTCCGGCCCCGCTGGCGCGGCGAGCCCAATCCGATCGACAAGGTGCCCGGCCGGATCCCGGGTGCGCTCAACGCGCCGTGGAACGAAGCGCCGCCGGAGCTTCCGGAGGGTGAGCTCGTCGCCTACTGCGGCTCGGGCGTGACAGCAACCGTGCTGCTGCACCGCCTCCACCTCAGCGGCCGGGACGGCAAGCTCTACCCCGGATCCTGGAGCGAGTGGGAGCAGCAAGACCTACCGGTCGAGCGCGGGACGGGCTAGGCGGCGGAGGCTGCCGCGCCGCCGAAGTGGGCGAGGTACGGCTGCCAGCCGTTCGGGATCTTCGGCGCGGCGAGGCGGATGAACAGCACCGGCGCGGGAGCTTTCGGCGGATGGACGAGCTCCATGCGCGCCTCCTCCAGCGTTCGGTTCCCCTTGTGGTGGTTGCACGGCGCGCACGCCGTTACGACGTTCTCCCAGATCGATTCCCCACCGCGTGATCTCGGGATGACGTGGTCGAGCGTCAGCCGGCCCGCGGTGGTGCCGCAGTAGACGCAACGCCAGCTGTCGCGCGCGAAGAGCGCGCGGCGGGAGATCTTGCGCTGGACGGCCCGTGGCACGCGCACGTAGGCCACGAGCCGGATCACGTGTGGCCACGGATACGTGTCGGTCGCGGAGTGCAGCCGCTGGTCGAGCTCCTCGATCACCTCGGCCTTCCCCTTGAACACGAGCACGTGGGCACGCCGCACGGAGGTGACATTCAGCGGCTCGTAACTCGCGTTCAAAACGAGAACCTGCTGCATCTAGGCGGAAATGTAGCTGAGCGAACGGGGATTACCCGGCCATGGCCCGTTCGACGGCCTGTTCCTCCTCCGGAGACAGGGCCACCGACGGCCGGCCGTGGTCGAGCTCCTTGACATAGATCCTGGCGTAGTCGCGGCCCTGGATCGCGGTCAGCACGACCCCGCTGCGGCCGGCGTCCAGCAGGGCAATCGAGGCCGACTGGTGCCCGCCGGCGCCCTCGTAGGCGTCGTACCGGACAAGCGAGGTCTTGGAGACCGTCGTGTCGACGCGGCGGTCGACCCGCGAGAGGCCTGCAGCGATCTCGTCCACGGCTCGGTGCAGGTCGTCGATTCGTCCCTGGAGTGAGACTGCGAAGTCGACCAGGTCCTGCTTCCCCCCTCCGAGCAGCACGAGTTGCGACGAGCGCACGGCGCGCAGCTTCAACCAGGCGAGACCGGCCACGAGCAGCGCGGCGGCCGCTGCGGCGCAGGCCCCGATCGCGATCCACTCCGCAGCCGAGAGCACTAACCTCCGAGCGAGAAGATGACCTTGTAGTCGGCCGAGTTGTTCGTGGTCGTCTTTTCGCCGGGCACCGGCGCGACGTCGACCTTGACCGTCGTCGGCAATCCGAACAGGCCGTTGATGTCGATGTTCGTGAACGTGACCGTCTTCGACTCCCCTGCGTTGATCACGTCGATCTTCTTGCGCATCACGATCGACTTCGGCGACTTCTGGATGGTGAGCGTCACTCCGACGTTGAACTCCTGGAAGTCACCCGAGTCCGACACCACAACCTGGAACGCAAGGTCGGTCGAGGCCGTGATCTGGTTGTCGCTCGCCGCCCCGCTCGCGCTGAGCTTCTTGCCGTCAGGAAGCGCGGTGACGGAGACGAGCGCACTGCCGTGGTTTCCAGTTGTCGCCCCGCCTGTCGCCGCGCCGTGGACGCGCAGCCAAACCTGCGTCATCGCCTGGGTGCTCGCGAGCTCGGGGTTCGGGAAGATGCTGGAGTCGGGGACGCTGCCGACGTCGCTGATGTTCTGGCTCTGCAGCTCGAGTCGCGTCGGCTCCTTGAAGTAGTAGTCCCAGTTGACGTCGCTCGCGATCAGGAGGCGCGCCTGGTCGGCTATGAGCCGGCCGGAGGTCGTCGAAGTGCGCGCCTTCGCCGTCGCCGTCTGGCGAAACGCGTCGGCCAGCCGGCTGAGTCCGCTTGCGCGCAGCTTGAGCACCTCGATGAGGTGGTCGTGCTCGACCTGGAGCGGGCCGGGCGGGTTCAGCTGGACCGCCTGCGCGACCTCTTGCTGCTCCTGTGCGGCGAGACTCCCGAGCTTCGCCTCGAGATCGGTTTCCTTGATGCCGGTCGCGCTGAGGGCAGTATTCAGATCCTTGCCGATCTGGTCGGAGCGCTTCGCGATGGCGCGAACGTCCTGGAGGTACGCCTGGTACTTGGCGTGCTTCCCGCTGGACGCACAGCCCCGCAGTCCGACGACGAGCAGGACGACGGCGAGGATGAGAAACGCGATCAGCCCGGCGAGGCGGAGCATCGGGATCAGGCCCTGCGGTGGCCGGATCGGGCGGCGGGGGCCGCCGGGCGGTGGGCGTCGGGGAGTGCGCACGCGCTGCGACGCCTCTTCGGTCTCCGGCTCGTCGAAGAAGTCGAATTCGATGTCTGAGTCGCGCTCGGTCATGGGAGAGGGGGCGGCCGGGAGAGTCCCAGCCGAAGCGGCGTTCACTCTAACCCGTACCTTGCCCGTTCTCGACGGGTGAAGGAGTTGTTCGCGCCCCCGCCAACCCCGGAGAGCCGGTGTCCAACGCAGCCCCAGCCCTTCTCCAGAGCGAGCTCGTCCTCGGGCGCTACCGCCCGCTGAGGCCGCTCGGGAGCGGCGGTTCCGGCTCCGTCTGGCTTGCCCGGGACGAGCAGAACGGGCTCGACGTCGCACTCAAGATCGTGCCCCGTGAGGGGAAGGCGGCATCCCGCGCGGAGCGCGAGGCCGAGGCCGCGGCCCGTCTGCGCCATCCCTCCTGCCAACGCGCCTATGGCTTCGGCCGTGACTCCCAACATGTCTACATCGCGTACGAGTACGTTCCCGGGCGGACCTTTCGCGAGGCGCTCCGTGGCGGCGAGGTGGACGACGGCTCCGCGATCGAAGCGTGCGCCCAGGTGCTCGAGGCACTCGCGCACGCGCACTCGCGCGGGATCGTTCACCGCGACGTGAAGCCGTCGAATGTTCTGCTCGCCGAAGGGAGAGGTGTGTCGGTGCGTGTGCTCGACTTCGGCCTGGCTCAGATCCAGCAGGCCGAGACCCTGACCGCGCAGGGCGACGTGCCGGGCACGCTTGCCTACATCGCCCCGGAACGGCTCGCCGGGGGGTTGACGACAGAGGCGGCAGACGTGTGGGCGGTCGGACTCATGCTCTGGGAAGCGCTGGCGGGCCGTCACCCGTTCTGGCGCGGATCCCTGCTCGAGACTGCCCGCGCAATCGAGTCGGGGGCCCCGCGCCTGGAGACGGTGCGGCCGGATCTGCCGAGTCCTCTGCTCGCCGCAGTCGATCGCGCTTTGAATCTCGACCCGGCCCGACGGCCGAGCGCAGCGGCGCTTGCCGGAACCCTCAGCCTCGTGCGGCAAAGGCGCCGGCGCTCGCGTGGTGGCCCTGGCCGGACCATCGCTGTGCCTGCAGTCGTGCCACGGCTCGTTCCCGCAGCGCTCGCGGCGGCTGTGGCCGGCTGGACCGCGTGGGCACTCCCATTCTTTCCCTCAGGGTGGCCGCTCGGTCTCGCAGCGCTCGCCGCTGCCGGCACCATCGTCGACGCTCGACTGGGCCTCGCCTTCGCGCTTGCCGTGCCCGTCCTGCCACTCGGAAACCTTGCTCTCGGCGCGGCGGTCCTCTACGCCGTGATCGCGCTCGGGCTCCTGGCAACGATGTGGCGTGAGCCGGAGCGCGGTCTCCTCTTCTCGCTCGGGGCATTCCTGGCGCCGATCGCAGGCGTCGGCCTCTTCCCACTGGCCGCGCTGGCCATACGCTCCCCGTCACGCCGGGCGGTGCAGGCCACAGCGGCCGTGTTGACGGCCGGGATCGTCGCGGGAATCCGAGGCTCACCGCTGCCGTTCGACAGTGCCTCTCCACCGGACCTCGGGATCGCCGCGAGCGGCGACCCGTTCACGGTCGTGTCGGCCCTCTGGGGGGCGCTGCTCTCTAGGCCCGCTCTTGCCGTGATGACGATTGTCCTTGCGGCCGTGGCGGTCCTGCTGCCCCTGGCACGCGCGCGGGGGCCGTGGGCGATCGCCGGGCTGGGGGCCGCGTTCCTGGTGGCGGCGTTACTCCTGGCGCCCGGAGTGGCGGTTGCTCCGCTGGTGGTAGTCGTGTGGGCCACCTGCCTGGCGGTAGCGGTGCGTTAGCATCGCTTGCCGGGTATTCCCGGCAAATGGTCCTCCGCGCAATCGAACAAAAAATCGAGTCCCTTTTCGAGGGGATTTTCGGCCGCGCGTTCCGGACGAATGTCCAGCCGGTCGAGCTTGCGCGGAAGCTCGCGAAGGAGATGGATGAGCACCGAACCATCTCCGTCTCTCGTGTCTACGTGCCGAACGAGTACACGGTGTACCTCTCCCCGGACGACCGCGAGCAGTTTTCGAGCTACGAAGAGAATTTGAGGGGCGAGCTCCAGGAGTACCTCTCCGAGCACTCGCGCCGCGAGGATTACGCGCTCCTTTCGCCGGTTCGCGTCCTCATGGAGACCGACGCCGATCTCGACGTGGGTGAATTCGGCATCGCGACCCGGATGGTGCAGCCGGACCGGCGCAAGGCCGGCGCCGAAGGCGAGCCGGCAGGAGAGGTGGCACCCGGTGCGACGATGATCTACAAGCCGCAGGCTCCGGTTCCGACGCAGGCCGTCAGCGCTGAGGAGCTGGGTCTTGAGCCGGAGGTGGTGACGCTGAGCTTCGACGGCACGCGCTACGAGGTGAAGCAGCGCCGCGTCGTGATGGGACGGTCGCGCGACTGCGACATCCAGCTCTCGGACACGAACGTCTCGCGGCGCCATGCCGAGCTGCGCCAGGAGGGAGCGTCTTACTGGATCGTCGATCTCGGCTCGACGAACGGCCTCGAGGTGAACGGGAAGCGCGTGAAGCGGGCCAAGCTCAACGACGGCGACACGATCACGGTCGGTTCCACCGAGGTGAGGTTCAGCCAGGAGCAACAATGATCGTCGCTCGCCTTCGAGCTCCCTTCTTCAGGGATCGCCTCAGCCCCCGCGCCGCTGCGATCGCCGCGTGGGCTGAGGACAGCGACGTCGCTTGCGACGTCGCTGAAGTGGCCGTGCCGGCTTTGCCGTCACGGCCACTTCCGCAGAGGGGAAACCTCCCGGTTTCCCCTTACGCCCCTTCCCCTGATCATCGGCCCAAGAGCGGCCGATGATCTTCGACTCGGCGGCGGTCGACGAGGTCCTGCTCGTCCTCAAGATCGCCTTCCTCGTTCTGCTCTACACGTTCATCTGGCGGATCGTGCGGACTGCGAGCCGCGATCTGCGCCTTCCCCAGGAGAGCTTCGTGCTCGCTCCGTCCGCGGCCGCGGGCGTGCAGGCCTCGCGGCCCGGGCTGCACACCGGGCGCCTCGTCGTCGTGAGGAGCGCGGACCTCGAGAGCGGTGAGGACTTCGAGCTGAACTCCGTGCAGCTGACGATCGGGCGCGGAAATCAAAACGACATCGCGATCGCCACGGACGAATACGCCTCCGCCCGCCACGCGCGGTTCGAGCCGCGCCAGGACGGCGTCTGGGTCCAGGACCTGGGCTCGACGAACGGGACATATCTCAACGGGACACGGCTCGATCGCCCGCGACGGCTGGCTCGCGGGGACGTCGTCCGGATCGGCGAGACGGATCTCAGGTATGAGCAATGACGGGTCTCGGCCATGTCGGGGTGATCACGGATACCGGCCGCAAGCGCCGGCGGAACGAAGACGCGTACGTCTGCGAGCCGCCGCTCTTCGCGATCGCAGACGGAATGGGCGGCGCGCAGGCGGGGGAGGTTGCATCGCGCCTCGCGGCGGCCGCGCTGAAGGAGAGCGGCGCCAAGACCCTTGGCGGCGAGGAGCGCATCTCCGATCTCATCCAGGAGGCGAACCGGCGCGTTTACGACCGCTCGAGCACGGATCCCAACACGTCCGGGATGGGGACGACGATCACGGTCGCGCTCGTCGAGAACGGAAACGTCGCGTTCGGGCACGTGGGTGACTCGCGCGCCTACCTGATCCGTGACGGCCGCATGGAGCAGGTGACGGAGGACCACTCGCTGGTGAACGAGCTGATGAAGAGCGGCAAGCTGTCGCGCGAGGAAGCCGAGACGCACCCGCAGCGGTCGGTGATCACGCGCGCACTCGGCACTGATCCCGACGTCGACGCCGACACGTTCACGATCGAGGCCAAATCCGGCGACGTCTTCCTGCTCTGCTCGGACGGACTCACCGACATGGTGGGAGAGCGCGAGATCCTCGAGCTCGTCGAGCTGAACCGCCAGGACATCGACGCGGCGCTGAAGTCGCTGGTCAAGGCCGCGAATCGAAGCGGCGGCGAGGACAACATCACGGTGGTCGCGTTCGAGATCGCAGAGAGTCAGGCGCTGACCCACGATGGCGAAACTCGTGAGAACGTCGTGCCGCCGCCGCCGCGCGACGAGGAGGACACGCTCACCGAGGCGGATGCCGTGCCGGCCGTCGACACCGCAGTGGTCTCCACGGCGGAGATCCAGGCGGAGCTCGAGGCAAAGGAGCGGCAGGATCGCGCCAAGAGGCGCCGCAGTCTCCGGCGCCGCATCGTCGCTTGGCTGGCTCTGATCGCAATTGCCGCCGGAATCGCACTTACCCTGTACCTGAGGTTCCTGCGCTGACGCTCAGCCCGAGGAATCGTGAGCTCGCGTTCCTGATCGTCGTCGGGGCTCTGACGGCCGTCGGGTTCGCAAGCGTCTACATCGCGCGCCAGGACGTCGTGTCGACGGCCTCGCTGACGTATGCGGGCTTCTTCTTCGTGCTCTATCTCGCTGCGCATCTCGCCACGCGGTACGCCGTTCCATTTGCCGACCCGTACTTGCTCCCGATTGCGGGCCTGCTGACGGCGATCGGCCTCACGGAGATCTACCGGCTCAATCCGACCGATGCATTCAGGCAGGGCATCTGGATCGTTGTTGCCGTTGCTCTCTTCGCCGCGACGCTCTTCCTCCTCCGGCACGACTACCGCCGGCTCGAGACCTACAAGTACCTCTTCGGCGTCTCGGCGATCGCGCTGCTTCTGCTGCCGATCCTGCCGCTGCTCGGCCTCACCGTTAACGGCGCGCGCCTCTGGGTGCACGTCGGCTCGCTGCGCTTCCAGCCGGGTGAGCTGGCAAAGATCATGCTGATCATCTTCCTTGCCGCGTACATGCGCGAGAAGCGCGAGGTCCTGGCACAGGGCCGCCTGAAGGACTGGGGACCCCTGCTCGTGATCTGGGTGCTGGCGATACTCGTCCTGCTCGAGACAAGAGACCTCGGCGGAGGGCTGCTCTACTTCGGGATCTTCCTCGCGATGCTCTACGTGGCGACTGCGCGCATCGCCTACGTCGCGGGCGGGCTCGGGCTCTTTCTCGTCGGCGCCGTCGGCGTGTGGAAAGTCACGCCGCACGTGCAGGACCGCGTGACGATCTGGCTTCATCCCTGGACCACGAACAGGGTCTACTGTCCGATCTCGGGGCACCTCGACCTGCGTCAGGACTGCCAGAGCTACCAGCTCGTGAAGTCGCTCTACTCCATCGGCTACGGCGGCTATGGAGGGACCGGGCTCGGCAAGGGGACGGTCGCGAACCTCAACGGCAAGCAGATCATCCCCGACCTGAACACCGACTTCATCTACTCCGCGCTCGCGCAGGAACTCGGGCTGATCGGTGCGGCTGCACTGCTGCTCGTCTACATGATCTTCGTGCTCCGCGGCATGCGGATCGCGCTCCTGGCCGAGGACGGTTTCTCGAAGCTCGTCGCGGCCGGCCTGACGTTCGGCTTCGCGTTGCAGACGTTCATCATCGTCGGCGGCATCCTGCGCCTGATTCCCCTGACCGGGATCACGCTGCCCTTCGTCTCGTACGGTGGATCCAGCGTCGTCGCGAACTTCCTCCTCTTAGCGGGGCTGCTGCTCGTCTCGAACCGTGCGAATAGAGAGATGCTGCGTTGAACAAGCAGGTCTCCCATGTCGGCATCGCAGCGCTCGTCCTGCTCTCCGCGCTCATCGTCGGGACGACCTACTGGCAGACGTGGGCAAACGCAGGACTCGCCGACCGGCAGGACAACGAGATTCGATTGGTCGCCCAGTTCTCGATCAAGCGAGGGAAGATCTATGCGGCCGACGGCCGGACAGTGCTGGCGACGAACGTGGACAAGAAACGTGCCGGGAGAACGCTCTACTTTCGGCGCTATCCGACCGGGCCGATCTTCTCCGACGTCGTCGGGTATTCGACCCAGACGCGCAATCGAACCGGGCTCGAGCAGTCGTACAACGATTACCTCACAGGCTCGAACGCCAACCTCGACACGGTCTTTCACTCCGCTCTCGACAAGCTGAAGGGGGCGACGGTCACCGGTAACGACCTCGTGTTGACCATTCGGCCGAGTGCGCAGGCTTTGGCCTTGCGGTTACTGCGCGGTAAGTGCGGCGCTGTCGTCGCGCTCGAGCCCTCGACGGGCCGCGTCCTGGTGATGGCCACGAACCCGACCTACAACCCGAACCTGATCGAGAACCGCTTCGGCCTCGCCACGCGCACGACTGTGCCGTGCGGCGCGCCACTCCTCAACCGCGCAACCGTCGGCAAGTACGCCCCGGGCTCGACTTTCAAGATGGTCACTGCGGCTGCTGCGCTCGACACGGGACGCTTCACCCCGGATTCGCCGTTCTACGACCCGGGCTATTGCGAGGAGTACGGCAAGCGCGTCCGCAACGCCGGCAATCCCGAAGCGCCCGAGACTTTCGGCCACGTCAACCTGTCGACCGGCTTCGAGCACTCGATTAACTCGGTCTTCTGCAACGTCGGCAAGGCGCTCGGCGCCGGCACCGTGCTCGAGTACGCAAAGCGCTTCGGGTTTTACTCACTACCGCCGCTCGAGCTGCCCGAGAGCGAGCGCGTGGCGAGCGGCTTGTACGACCACGGACGACTCTTCGATCCCAAGCATCCGGACACGCAGGTCGACCCCGGCCGCCTGGCGTTCGGTCAGGAGCGACTGGCCGTGACTCCGTTGCAGATGGCGATGGTGGCGGCGGCGATCGGGAACCACGGCGCCGAGATGCGCCCGCAGATCGTCGAGCGGATCGTCGGCCCCGGCGGGAAGACGATCACGCACCTGCAGCCCGATCAACTCGGCCGGCCGATCAAGCGCCAGACTGCGGACGAGCTCACGCGCATGATGGAGCTCGTCGTCACCGGCGGTACGGGCACGGCTGGTGCCATTCCTGGGGTTCGAGTCGCCGGGAAGACAGGCACCGCGGAGGTCGGCCGCGGCAACTTCCACACGACCTGGTTCGCGGCTTTCGCGCCCGCCGACGCACCAGGTGTGGCAATCGCCGTGGTCGTGGAGAACCAGCTGAACGGGTTCGGCGGCACGATCTCCGCGCCAATCGCCAAGCAAGTAATGGAGGCGCTACTCCGGTAGGGGCGAATCCCTACCCTTGAAGGCCCGATGGCGGTTTCCGACACCCTGATCAACACGCTCTTCGACGGGCGCTATCGCATCCTGCGCAAGCTCGGCGCGGGCGGCATGGCGAACGTCTACCTCGCGGAGGACGAGGTGCTCGGCCGGCGGGTCGCGATCAAAATCCTCAATGACCGCCATGCCGGCGACGACCAGTTCGTCGAACGCTTCCGCCGCGAGGCGAAGAACGCGGCCAGTCTCTCGCACCCCAACATCGTCTCGATCTACGACCGTGGCGAGGCGGAGGGCACGTACTACATCGCCATGGAGTACCTGGACGGCCGCTCGCTGAAGGAACTGATCGTTGCGCGTGGCCCCGCGCCGATCCATCTCGCGGTCGACTACGCGCGACAGATCCTCGCCGCGATCCGGTTTGCGCACCGCCATGGCATCGTTCACCGAGACATCAAGCCGCACAACGTGCTCGTCGACAGTGAGGGGCGGCTCAAGGTAACCGACTTCGGGATCGCGCGCGCGGGTGTCAGCCAGATGACGGAAGCGGGGTCCATCATCGGCACCGCCCAGTACCTGTCGCCCGAGCAGGCGAAGGGCGCGCCGGTCGATCAGACGTCGGACCTGTACTCGGTCGGCGTCGTGCTGTACGAGCTCCTCACCGGTGTTGTGCCTTTCAGTGGTGACACGCCCGTCGAGATCGCCATGAAGCATCTCTCGACCGTGCCCGAGGCGCCGTCGACGAGGCGCGCGGACGTGCCGCGTGATCTGGACCTGGTCGTGATGCGGGCACTGGCCAAAGACCCGTCCGAGCGTTACCAGAGTGCTGAGGAAATGGACGCGGACCTCCGCCGCATCAATCGCGGCGTCGCGATCTCTCCCGTCACCGAGGAGGCAGCGACCGCGATCATCTCGCGCCCCCCGCCGTCAGCCGTCACAGAGATCAAGTCGCGCCCCCCGCGGCCGCCGGTTCCCTACGCACCGCCCTCCGCCTACTACGACTACGACGAGCCGCCCAGGCGTGCGCTCTGGCCGTGGTTCGTCGCGCTGCTCTTCGTGGCGGCCGCGCTCGTCGGCGGCTACTTCCTCTACTCCCAGATCCAGGATCAGCTCAGCGGGTCGAAGACGGTCGCCGTCGGTAACTACCTCGGCATTCGCGAGGCCGATGCGGTCGCGAAGATCCGCGCGATCGGCCTTCGGCCCAACCCGGTGCGGCAGCCGAACGCCGACCCTGGTTTTCCCGAAACGTACGTCTTCCAGCAAACGCCCCGACCCGGAGACAAGACGCCGAAGAACAACTTCGTCACCATCTACGTCTCGCTCGGGCCGCCCAAGACAGATGTTCCGAGCGTCGTCGGCGAGCCGCTGGACAAGGCACTGTCCGACCTCCAGGACGCGAAGCTGAAGGGTAGAGCCATTCCGACGGAATCGGACAAGCCGCAGGGGCAGGTGATCTCGCAGTCGCCGACCGCCGGCTTGTCGGTGAAGCAAGGAACGCAGGTCAAGCTCAAAGTCTCGAAAGGGCCGAAACCGGTGGCGGTGCCGAACGTAGTCGGCTCGACGTTCGACTCAGCGAACTCGATCCTCCTCGGCAGCGGATTTGCGGTGCTGCGCAAGGACGTCAAGTCCGACTCCCCGAAGGACACAGTCGTCAACACGAGCCCCGGTCCGGGGACGCTCCAGCCGCCCGGCACCACGATCACGGTCATGGTGTCGAAGGGGCCGACCACCTCCACCGTTCCGGACGTGACGACGCTGACGCAGAACGACGCGCAGGCGACATTGAAGGCCTCGGGCTTCGGCGTGAAGATCGTCAGCCAGCCGGTCACCGACCAGAGCCAGGACGGGATCGTGCAGACACAGGATCCACCAGGCGGGACGCAACAGCCTCCGGGCACGACCGTGACGATCGCCGTCGGCAAGTTCGGTGCGACACCCGGCCCTCCGTGACCGTCGCTCGCCTTCGGCTCGCTCCCATGGGGGAAACCATGTTTCCCCCACGAGCCCCTTTCTTTAGAGATCGCCTCAGCGCCCCCGGCGTGGCGACCGCTGCCGCGAACGCTGAGGAGAAAGAGCGGGGAAACCTCCCGGTTTCCCCTTCTGCCCCTTCCACCGCTCATCGGCCAAAGAGCAGCCGATGAGCGTCCCTCGCCTTCGGCTCGCTCCCGTGAGGGAAAACCTCCCGCTTTCCCCCCACGTCCCTTCCCCCGCTCATAGACCACAGGTCGGCCTATGAGCCGGCTGAAAGTCGCGATCCTCGCCGGCGGGCGGTCGTCCGAGCACGAGATCTCGCTCGCCTCCGCCCGTTCGGTGCTGAAGTCCCTCGACCCGGTGGATTACGACGTCGTCACCGTCGCCATCGGCCGGGACGGTCGCTGGGAGCTCGGAACGGGCGACGGCTCTGTTGCGGAAACGCTGCCGGTGCCGGCGGCCAACGCGCCTGCAACGCTGGGCGCGGTCGACGTCGTCCTGCCCATTCTTCACGGCCCTTTCGGTGAGGACGGGACGGTGCAGGGGCTGCTCGAGCTTGCGGGCGTCCCGTATGTCGGAGCCGGGGTGGCCGCTTCCGCACTCTGCATGGACAAGGACCTGTTCAAGAAGGTGCTGCGTGACAGCGGGGTTCCGGTCGCCCGCCACGTTGCACTGCGGGAGGGCGACTCGGTCGAGAACCCCTTCGGCTTCCCGTGTTTCGTCAAGCCCGCACGGCTCGGATCCTCGGTCGGGATCACGAAGGCGCATGACGACTCCGAGCTGCGAGAGGCGGTCGAGCTCGCCTTCCGACACGACGACAAGATTCTCGTCGAGGAATTCCTTGACGGGATCGAAGTCGAGGTCGGTGTGCTCGGCAACCGTGAGCCGGTCGCCTCCGTTCCAGGTCAAATCGTGCCACTGGGACACGAGTGGTACGACTACGCGTCCAAGTACGACGAGGGCGGGATGGAGCTCGTGATCCCGCCGGACCTGCCCGAGAATGTGCTCGAGGAGGTGCAGCGTGCCGCTGTCGAATCCTTTCGCGTCACCGAGTGCGAGGGCATGGCTCGTGTGGACTGCTTCGTCGTCGACGGCAATCGCGTCGTGGTGAACGAACTCAACACCATTCCCGGGTTTACGTCGACGAGCGTGTATGCGAAGTTGTTCGAGGCCTCCGGCATCGATTACGACGAGCTCTTGCGCCGCCTGATCGAGCTCGCAGTGGAGCGGCACGAGCGCCGCTCCAAACTTGTGTACTAACCCTTTCCGAACGCGCGCACTTCATTCACGTGCGCGAAATGGCCGCCGGACGCGAGCTTCGTGATCCACACGATGTAGAGGCGCTTCGGAGCAGGTTGATGGATCGCGAACCTCGTCGTTCGCCCGACGACGTGGCTGTCCGAGACCTTCTGCCCAAGGGTCCCTTGGATGTTCGTCGCGCGGATCTCCGCGGTGAAGCCTGGCGTGTCCGTGACCACAGTGATGCGGGAGAGCTGGACGACTCCCGTCGCATCGAGCACGAGCCCGACGCCCGCCTTCTTCACTCCTTCGAGTCCGCTGTTGTAGTCCTCCGTGCTCCAGTAGGTCAGTACATCGCCGTCCGTCGCCTTGGGTGCGTCGGCGTCGTGCTCGGTGCCGTCTCCGTACGGATCGTAGGCACCGGCGCCGGCAATCGTGATCGCTTTGCCGACCGGGACATTCTGGCCGCCACCGCCACGGAGCGTGAGCAGTCCGATGACGACGGCGGCGATCGCGAGCGCACCGAGCAGCCCGATGAGGAGAGGAAGGGGTGACACAGACTTGCGGTGTCTTTGCCGTTGCAGCCGTTGCGCGGCCGGAACGACCATCGTGATTGCGCCGTCCTCGCCGCGGTCGAGCTCGGCGAGGTTCGCCTCGATCTCGGTGGCGAAGGCGTCCATGGTCGGGAACCGCTGCTCGGGATCCTTCTCGAGCGCGCGATCGATCATCTCGGCGATTCGCAGCGGCACGTCCCCTCGCGCGTCCAGAACGCTCGGTGGCGGTTCCTGGATGTGCTTCATCGCAACCGCGACGAAGTTCTCGCCGGGGAACGGCACCTCTCCGGTGAGCATCTCGTAGAGGACGATGCCGAGCGAGTAGACGTCCGTATGCGCGTCGACGGGCTGGCCGCTCGCCTGCTCCGGGGCGATGTAGTTAGACGTTCCCAGGACGGTCCCGGTCTGGGTCACGCTGCGCTCGACGTCGAGCGAGCGCGCGATCCCGAAGTCGGTCACTTTGGCGCCACCGTCGCCGTTCAGGAGGACATTCTGCGGCTTCACGTCACGGTGGACGAGCCCGTGGTCGTGGGCGAACGCGAGCCCGCGCGCGATCTCGAGCGCGATCTCCAAAGCAGCACGCACGTCCAGGCGGCCCTTGCGGACGACGAGCTCCTTGAGGTTCTCCCCTTCGATGTACTCGAAGACGATGTACTGCCGCCCGTCATCCTCGCCCCGGTCGATCACCGTCACGATGTTCGGATGCTGGAGCTGCGCGACGGAGCGCGCCTCCCGCTTGAACCGCTCCACGAAGTCCTCGTCCTCGTTGTACTGCTGGTGCAGGACTTTCAGGGCGACGTAGCGTTCGAGCAGGGAGTCATGGGCCCTGTAGACGCTCGACATGCCGCCGTGCCCGACGACTTCCTCTAGCTCGTATCGCCCTGCGATCGTCTCTCCGACTACCACGCCCGAAAGCTACCCGCCCGTCGCGTGTCGTACGCCTTGGGTCAGCGGGCGCGCACTTTCCGTAGGCGCAGGCCGAGCCAGAAGCCTCCACACCAAAGGGCGCACAGAAGCGCGGCAAGGCCGACCAGGAACCAGACCGGAACGAGGTGGTTGCCCTGTCCGTCCTGGGCACGGCCTGCGACGAGGGCGGCGGCCCAGAGCGAGCCCATGAAGACGCCGAGGCCGATCACGATGCGCGGTCGCCCGATTCTGGTCGCGCCCAAGGCGAGCGGGATCGTGAACGCAATCACGGCAATGAGATACCCGGCCACTGCAGCGATATCGGCGCGGCGCCGTGCGAACGTGAGAACTCAGGCACCGAGAACCGAGCCGAGCGCGTCTTCCCAGACGCCGAGCGCCTCGCCGAGCTCGCTTTCCGAGATGACGAGCGGCACGAGCACGCGGATGCAGTTCGAGTAGATCCCTGACTTGAGCAGGAGCAACCCTCGCTCCGAGGCGGCTTCGACGACCGCCAATGCCAGCTCGGGGGCAGGATCCTTGGAGTCGCGGTCGTGGACGAGCTCGATCGCGAGCATCGCGCCGAGCCCGCGGACGTCGCCGATCGCGTCCCAGCGCTGTTGCCAGGCCTGCATTCGGCTGCGGATAGTCTCGCCGATCTGCCCTGCCCGCTCGACGAGGCTCTCGTCTTCGAACACGTCCAGCACGGCCAGCGCGGCTGCCTGTGCGACGGGATTGCCGACGTATGTGCCGCCGATTGCCGAGTCGCCCGGCGCGTCCATGATCTCTGCCTTTCCGATCACGCCCGAGAGCGGCAGACCGGCGGCGATCGACTTCGCGATCGTCATCAAGTCGGGCTCGACGTCGTAGTGCTCGATTCCCCACATCTTGCCCGTGCGTCCGTAGCCGGTCTGCACCTCGTCGATGACGAGCACGATGCCGTTGTCGTCGCAGATGCGGCGCGTGACTTCGACGAACTCGGGCGGTGCGACGACGAAGCCGCCTTCACCCTGTACCGGTTCCATGATGATTGCGGCGACGTTCTCGGCGGCGACTGTCGTCACGAACGCGCGCTCGAGCGCCGCGAGTGCCTCGCCCGCGCTTGGGCCGCGGTAGTCCTGTGCGAACGGCAGCCGGTAGACCTCCGGCGCGAACGGGCCGAGCCCGGCCTTGTAGGGATGAGTCTTGGACGTCAGGCTCAGAGACAGCAGCGTGCGGCCGTGGAATCCGCCCTCGAAGCCGATCACCGCCGGCCGCTTCGTGTACGCGCGCGCGAACTTGATCGCGTTCTCGACCGCTTCGGTGCCGGCGTTGAAGAACGCAGCTTTCGCCGGGCCGGAGATTGGCACAGTCTCGATGAGACGTTCGCCGAGCGTGACGTACGTCTCGTAGGGGACGATCGTGAAGTCGGTGTGCAGGAATTTTGCGGCCTGTTCCTGAACTGCGTCGACGACACGCGGATGCGCGTGGCCGACGTTGAGGCAGCCGACGCCTCCGGTGAAGTCGATGAAGGTATTGCCGTCGACGTCTGTGAGCGTCGCGCCCTCGCCGCGCTCGATCACCACCGGCAAAAAGATGGAAAGCGGGTCCGCGATCACACGGTTCTTCCGTTCCAGGATCTCCTTGGAGCGGGGCCCCGGGATCGCTGTTCTCACCTCGATCGTCTTCGTCGTCGCCATGCGCCTGACGATAGCGGAGTCAGCGGCCGCCCTGTATACCTGAATAGGGGACTTGCAGCGCCTAGCGAAACGCGGGCGTGGATAGCGCCTTGACCGTGTAGAGGCCGGCCGCGTTCCACAGCATGAAGCCCTTGGCGTGCTCGAGTCTCGCGGCCTGGATCTGGTCCTGGACGTCCGCGAGTTTGTAGGTGCGGTGCAGGGAGAAGTCCTGCAGCCAGGGAATCAGTTTGGTTGCGTGGCCTCGCACGGCGTTGCGGAAGTCGCGCAGCGAGTAGGCGACGGTTGTGCCCGGGCGGGAGTCCGGATCGAGGATGTTGTACTCGCCCGAGACGTAATGGGACGGGTAGACCATGGGATAGATGGCGTCCACATAACGCGCAAGCCGGCGCGGGAACTGGCCGATGCCGAGATTCCTCGTGGCCGAGAGCCCGAAGACGTC
>Ga0137372_10002306_pt1 | contig 18448 bp, 14 predicted proteins | sample SagtaG_6_FD_104911 | JGI IMG/M metagenome (GOLD analysis project Ga0137372, IMG submission 104911) | Vadose zone soil microbial communities from Sagehorn Ranch, Mendocino, California, USA - Sage1_R_60_16 metaG | ecosystem: Environmental > Terrestrial > Soil > Vadose zone | place: USA...
ACCGTGTATCCCTTGGCGGGATAGATCGGCAGCGGAATCCCGATCGTGCGCGCGACCGCGGGGCTGCCGACGCCGAGCGCGAGCACGTACACGTCCGCCGTGAGCACGCCGGCATCCGTGACCGCGCCGGTCACGCGGTCGCCGTCCGCCTGCAGCGCGCGCACGGCCGTGGACAGACGGATCTGCGCACCGTGCCGCACGCACGCTTCGGCGAGACGGCGCGTGAACACCTGCGCGTTGCCGCTCGCGTCGGTCGGGACGTAGACGGCCCCGGCGATCCGGTCCCGGACGGGGGCGAGGGCCGGCTCGACGGCGACGACGCCCGCGGCGTCGAGGACGCGGCATTCCTGCCCGTGCTCGGCGAGCAGCTGCATCTTCGCCGCGCCGAGCTCCAGCTCGGCCGCGTCGCGGTAGAGATAAAGGACGCCCCTGTGGGCGTCGAGGTAGTCGATCTGCTCCTCGCGGGCGACGCGGTCGAGCTGCTCCTGGCTGTACTGACAGAGCCGCAGCTTGACGAGCGTGTTGCGCCGTGCCCGGTCGGCGGTGCACTCGCGGAGAAAGCGGAGGCCCCAGCGCACGAGTTGCGGGTCGACGCGCAGGCGCAGCTGGATCGCGGTCTGCTGTCCGAGCAGCGAGCGCACGAGCATCGCCGGCGCGCGGGGCGAGGCCCACGCGAATGAGTGGCCGGGAGCGATGAGTCCGGCGTTGCCGTCGGTCGCGTCGGTGCCGAGCGCGTCGGCGCCCTCGACGATCTCGACCTCGGCGCCCTCGCGCGCGAGGTAGTACGCGGTCGTCACGCCCACGACCCCGCCGCCGAGGACGAGGACCCTCACCGTCGGCCCAGCTCTTCGCCGTAGCGGGCGTCGCGCCACGCGAGCGCCGCCTTCAGCCCTCGCGTCGCGACGATCTCGTCGAACTCGCGCTGCTCAGGCGTCTCCGCGGCGTTGAGAATCGCGGAGAGGTCGAGGTTCGCGAGCACCGCCGAGCGGAGCCCCATCGCCTCGTAGGCGCGCAGCAGAGCGAGCTTCGTCAGCCGCAGGACCGGCAGCGGCGTCGGCGCGATCTTCCGCACGAGCTCGGCCACGGCGTCGTCGAGCTCGTCCTCGCCGACGACGCGGTTCACGAGCCCGAGCCGCGCCGCCTCGGCGGCGTCGATCGTGTCGCCCGTGAACAGGAGCTCGTTCGTCTTCTTCTGCCCGAGCAGAAACGGCATCAGCAGCGTCACCGGTCCCGACCCGTAGCGGATTTCCGGCTCGCCGAAGCGCGCGTCGTCGGCGGCGACGATCATGTCGCACGCCATCGCCAGCTCGCACCCGCCGGCGAGGCACCAGCCGCGAACGGCGGCGATCGTCGGCTTCGGCAGCGACCAGAGCTCGAGCGTCAGCGCGACGTCGTCGGCCAGGATCCGGCGCCAGTGTTCGGCGCTCCCCACGCGGGACGCCGCCTCCTCCGACAGGTCGAAGCCCGCGGAGAACGCGCGACCGGCGCCGGTCACGACGACCACCCTCACCTCGTCGTCGTCGGCCACGCGGCGGATCGCCTCGCGCAGCTCCTGGACGAGTCCGTAGCTGAGCGCGTTCAACTTTTCTGGGCGGTTGAGCGTCAGCCATGCGGCCGGACCGCGCCGCGCCTCGAGCACGAGCTCGGTCATGTGTCGACGACGACGAGCGCGTCGACGGCGGTTGCGCCGTCGGCGCTCAGAACGAGCGGGTTGACGTCCACCTCGGCGATCTCCGGATGATCAACGCCAAGACGCCCGAGCGCAACGAGCGTCGCTGCGAGCGCCTCGCGCGCCTGCGGGGGCGCGACGGCTGAGAGTCCCGGTGCCTCCTCGACGAGGTCGAGCGCTTCGTCCGCGCCGAGCGGCGCGCACGCGACGACGGTGAGCGCCAGCGCCTCGACGGCCGCGCCGCCGAGACCGACGGTGACGAGCGGTCCGTAGAGCGGGTCGCGAACGAGGCCGCACAGGACCTCCGGGCCGGGGTCGAGCTGCTTCGCTACGAGGACCCGCCCGCCGAGCTCGCCGGCCCGCGCCGACGCGGCGTCAGGCGAGGCGACGCCCAGCACGACGCCGCCGCTGCGCGACTTGTGGGCCGGACCGTCGACCTTGACGACGACGGGAAAGCCGAGCTCTGCGGCGCACGCGGCCGCCTCGGCGGGCGTCGACGCGCGCCGCCGCGGCGCGACCGCGATTCCGTACCGCTCCAGGACGGCCGCCGACTCGTGCTCGGGCAGCGCGCCCGTCGCGACGAGGAGGTCGGCGAGATCGACGGGCGGGTCGACGGCCTCCGGTGCGTGGTAGGCGCGTCGGCGGGCGACGCGGGCAAGAGCCCGGATCGCCGCACCCGAGCCGCGGAGGAGCGGCAGGTCGTGCGCGCGCGCGACCTTCGCGAGCTCCGGCAGCGCATCAGCCGTCTGCACTGTCGTCACCGCCGGGAAGACGTGCGTGCCCGCGACGGCTGCTGCCAGCGCGTCGATGATCAGCCGGACCCATCCCTGCTCCCACTCGCCGCGGAACTGCGAGTGGTCGACCTGCGCGATCACGATGTCGAACGCGCCCGAGCGGGCGAGCAGCTCGAGCGAGCGCGGGAAGACCGTCTCGACATTGTCGATCGCCCAGGCATCGAGCGGGTTCTGCGGCGAGACGAAGTTCGGGAACTCCTCCGCCAGCCTGCGGGCGAGCGCCGGCGGCAACGGCGTGAACGGCAGCCCGGCGGCCTCGCCGGCATCCGCCAGCAGCGCGGCCTCGCCGCCCGATTCGGAGATCGCGGCAACGCGCGTTCCGCGCGGCCGCCGGCGGCACCCGACGACCTCGAGCGTCTCCACCAGCTCCGGGAAGTCGTCGACCTCGATCGCGCCGTGACGCCGCAGCAGCGCCGAGAACGCCTGCCGCGAGCCGACGAGCGCGCCGGTGTGGGCGAGCGCGACGCGCGCGCCGGCCTCGGAGCGTCCGACCTTGAGACACACGACCGGCTTGTCGGCAGCGGCGAGCAGCTCGAGCGCATGCGCGAACGCGGGCGGCCGTCGTACCGTCTCGAGGAAGAGCCCGACCGCGCCCGTCCGCTCGTCGTCGACGAGGAGCGCACAGAGGTCGGCGACGTCTCGAACCGTCTCGGCGCCGCTCGACACGACGCAGCGGAAGCCGATCCGTGGTCCGAGCGCGACCATTGCCTCGCCGATCGACCCGGACTGCGTCACCACCGCGACGCGGCCCGGCAGGAAGGACTCCGGCAGCGTCCCGATCCAGCACGAGGCCGCCTGCGGCACCGCGACGCCCATGCAGTTCGGCCCGAGCACAGCGGCGTCGACGGCGGCCGCGCGCCCGGTGATCGCCGCGGCGACGGCGGGCCCTGCCCGACCGGCCTCGTTGCCGAGGCCGGGGAGGACGAACGTGCGGCAGCCGGCGTCGAGAGCATCGGCGAACGCCCGCTCGACGCGCTGATGACCGACGGCGAGCAGGACGACGTCGGGCGGCTCGGGGAGCTCGGCGACGGTCGCGTAGCAGCGCAGGCCGAGCACCCCGTCGCGCGACGGGTTGACCGGCCAGACGGCGACGCCGCCGCGCTTCGCATTCTCGACGAGCGCCCAGTGCGCGCCCTGGCGGTCGGAGGCGCCGACGATCGCGAGCGACCGCGGCTCGAGCAACGGCCGCAGGCCGCCCCGGAGCTCGGCCGTCAAGCGAACTCCGCGCTGAGGGCCTCGATGAAGGCCGGCCCGAGACCGCAGCAACCGCCGACGATGCGCGCGCCGCGTTCGACCCACCGGCGTGCGTGTGCGACGAGATCGGCCGGCGTGAAGCTCGGGTCGAACTGCCAGCTGGGCGGCGCGAAGCTGCCAACGTGCGGATAGACACCGACCGGTCCCGCCCAATGCGCAAAGACCGACTCGAGCGCACCATCGACGTCGGCCACGTCGGTGTGCATGACGAGGATCGCAGCGAGATCGGGCGCGGCGAGCGCCTGCACGAGCTCGTCGAACGGGCGCTCGGGGGCCTGCCAGGCCGCGATGCGACCGTCCGCTGTCCGCTCCGCGCTGAGTCCCAGCCAGACCGGGAGCCCGACCGACCGCGCAGCCTCGAGCGCGACCTCGCCGTGGTCGGGCGCCGAGATCATCTCGAGCGCGATCAGATCGGCGCCGGCCTGGGCCAGGATGCTCGCCTGCTGCGTGTAGACGTGGAGCAACGTCGCGCGGTCGACACGTCGTGTGATGCCGTCGATCCCGAACGCGGCGGCGCGCGAGACCGACGCGGCGACGACGACGTCCGGCCGACCGACGAGCGCGCGCGCCTCGAGCGCAGCCGCGACGGCGTTCCGGTTCGCTTCCTCGACGCGGTCGGCGACGCCGGCGTCGCCGAGCCGCAACCGGTCGGTCGAGAACGTGTTGGCAATCACGACGGCCGCACCGGCGCGGATGTAATCCGCGTGCACGTCGCGAACGACATCCTGATAGTCGAGGTTCGCGACGCCGCACCACGCTGCGTCGTCCATCGGCACGCCGCGAGCCTCGAGCTCAGTTCCGGTGGCGCCGTCGATGACGACGACCTCTCCGGCTGCGAGGCGCGCATTCAGTCGTTCGGTCGGGAAGGGTTGGCGGGGGGAACCGCCCGTTCCCCCCGCAGTGTCTAGCCCAGCCAGGCTTTGTCGAGGATCAGGTGGTACACGGGGTCGACCCTGATGCCGTTGACGTTCTTCTTCGCCACATGTGTCTTGTTGACGAAGTACGAGATCCCGACGCCGGAATGCACCGCCACTTCGTTGAGTGCCTGGCGGAAGATCGCCCGCTGCTTCGTCGGGTTCAGCGTCGCCGCGCCGGCATCCATCAACCCGTCGACCTTCTTGCTGTTGAACTTCGACTCGTTCCATTTCGCGCCGCTGCGATACAGCAGCGAGAGGATCTCGCGCGGGTGGCGATGGTTCCACCACGACGTGAACGCCGGTTTCTTCAGCCACGCGTCGCTCCAGAACGTGTCGGTCGGGAACTTGTCGATCGTCATGTGGATCCCGGCCGGCGCCACCACCTGTGCCAGCGCCGTCGCCATGTCCACCTCGCCCGCAAAGACGTCGGCGGTCGTCAGCGTGAACGACACGTCCGTCTTCCCTGCCGCCTGCAAGAGCGCCTTCGCCTGGGCGATGTTCTGCGCCGGCACGCCCCGGGTCGGCGGATAGAACGGGTCGATGGTCAGTTCCGGCACGTCTCCGACCACGGAGCCGTACCCCTGGTATCCGGCCTGCAGGAGGGTCTTGCGGTTGACCGCGATCTTGATCGCCTGCGCAACCCGCGGGTCGGTGAACGGATCCTGCGTCAGGTCGAACGAGTAGTCCGGCGAGACGCCGCCCGCGAGGACGTACAGCTTCACCTTGGGGTTCTTCTTGACGGAGGCGATCTGCGTGCCGTTGATGCTGTCCGAAAGGCCGGCGCTGCCGCTCACCACCGCCTGCACCTTCGTGTTCGGGTCGGCGATGTAGATGCCCCGGACGCCGTCCAGGTACGGGATGCCGGGCCGCCAGTAGTGCGGGTTGCGCACGAGCTCCCAGCCCTGCGTCGGCTTCCACGACTTGATCATGAACGGGCCCGTCCCGATGGGGTCCTTCTTCGGGTCGACCCCGTCCGGATAGATCCCCGCCTGGTACTGCCCGGCGAAGATCGGGAACTGCGCGTCGGGCTTCTTCAGGTGGAACACGACCGTGTCCGCGCTCGGCGTCTTGATGCCGGACGGGTCGAGCTCATCGGCCAGACGCGCATAGGCCGAGGAGCCGTTCTTCGCGTCGAGGATGTGGCTGAAGCTCCACTTCACGTCTTTCGAGTCCAGCGGCTTCCCGTTGTGGAACTTGACGCCCTTGCGCAGCTTGAACGTCCAGGTCTTCGCGTCAGGGGTCGCTTTCCAGCTCACCGCAAGCTGCGGGAGCACCTTCCAGACGTTCGGCACGACGTACGTCAGCCGCTCGTAGGTGTTCTGCAGCGGCGGCTGCGAAACGGCGATGCCCGTCTGCACCGTCGGGTCCGTCGTCTCCGCGGCCGACGTGTCGGTGTAGGCGTAGACGAGAATCCCGCCTCTCTTGATCTCGCTGTTCGCGCTCGCGCTCGGCACGAGCAAGCCCATACCGGTGCCCGCGGCGACGAGACCTGCCGTTCCGCGCAGGAACTGTTCGCGAGTCACCTCTCGCTGTGTGCTCTCCGCTCCCATCTCAATCCTCCTCACAGGACGCGCCGAGCAGGCCTCATGGCTCCGGGACCGCAAGAGCCACCGACCATTAGGCTCGTAACGATAGGTTCTTGGAGGCTCGCGCGTCAATGCGAGATCGCAACCCCCGGCCCGGGCGAGACGAGACGCCGCTCGCGTAGGTAAGGCAAGGGACGACGGGGATCCGGCGAGTCGATCTCGCGGGCGAGGCGGTGGCCGTCGAAGACGCAGTCTGCGATCAGGCGAGGCGCGACGCAGTCGCCGATCGCGTACACCGCCTCTATCCCGGCGGCCTCCGTGGCTGCCGCATCGGACCTGAGCTCCCGGTGCAGCGCATCGTTCGAGACGCGGGCTGTGACGAGCACGACCGCATCGGCCCTTACCGCATGCTCCCGGCGCAGGCAGCGGAGGAGACATTCGCCCGCGCCGATCGAGACGAGCTCGGTTCCCACCGCTAGATCGACCTCGAGATCGGCGAGCCGCTGCCGAACGACGCTTCCCTCGTCGGTGTGGTCGAGAAAGGGGCCGACGACCTGGAGCGGGGTCACGTAGCGGACGCGACGCCCGGCCGCGACGAGGAGCTCCGCCATCCCCACCCCCATGAAGTAGCCCTCGCAGTCGTACACAAGCACCGAGTCTCCGAGAGGTTCCTCTCCCGCCAGCACACGCTCGGGCGTCAGCACGTTCACGCGTTCCGCACCCGGAATCGGCGCGTGCGTCAGGTGGTTGAGCCCGTCCGGCGCCCAGTGCGCGCCGGTCGCCACGACGACGATCGCCGCGCCGTACTCGCATACCTCCCGCGCGTCGAGAGTGAAGCCGGTGATTACCTCGACGTTCGCGAGCTTCGCGAGCTCGACCCTACGCCAGTCGACGACGCGAGCCCACGACCCGAGACCGGGCAGCTGGGAGACGAGTCCCACGTAGCCGCCGAGCTTGGGCGCAGCGTCGACGAGGTGCACGCGCCGCAGCCCACGCTTGCCCAGCACGATCGCGCACTCCATGCCCGCAGCTCCCGCCCCCACGACGAGGACGTCCCGGTCGGCGTTCGACGCCGGCTCGAAGCGCTCCGGATGCCAGCCACGCCGGAACTCCTCGCCGGCGGTGGCGTTCTGCGTGCAGGCGATCTGGTGGTGGTCGAGCGCCCGTGCGAGGCAGACGTTGCAGCCGATGCACTCGCGGATCTCGTCGAGCCGGCCCTCCTCGATCTTCTTCGGCAGGAACGGGTCGGCGATCGAGGGGCGGGCGGCGCCGATCAGGTCCCACAGCCCGCTCCGGATGATCTCCAGCATCCGCTGGGGGCTCGTCAGACGCCCGACCCCGACGATCGGTTTCGCGGTCGCCTCTCGCACCCGCCCGGTCCAGGGCAGCTGCCAGGCCTCGTCCTGGTAGCGGGAAGGCGCGATGTCCGCAGCGTGGTCGGCCATCGAACCGATGGTCACATCCCAAAGATCGACCAGGTGATCGGCGAGGCGGACGAACTCGAGCGCCTCCTCGATCTCGATCCCGTTTGGCCCCATCGCGTCGACCGCGAGGCGGACTGCGATCGCGCAGTCGTGGCCGATTTCCTCACGCACGACTCGGAGCGTCTCCAGCCAGAAGCGAGCTCGATTCTCGAGCGATCCCCCGTACTCGTCGGTCCGCTTGTTGTAGTAGGGCGAAAGGAACTGCAGCGGCAGGAAGCTGTGCGCCCCGTAGACGTAGACGATGTCGAAACCGGCGCCGCGTGCCCGGCGGGCCGCCGCCGCGTAGAGGCCCTCGAGCTCGCGCACTTCGCGACGGTCGAGCTCGCGCGGGTAGCTGAGCTGGTTGTGATCGGAGGGAATCTGCGTCGGCGCACCCGGGATCTCGCGGCTGCCCGATCCCTCCGAGCTGGGACCGCCGTGCCAGAGCTCGACGCCGGCGAGGGCGCCGTACTCGTGCGCCTCGTCGCACATGAGCGAGAGGTTGAGGGCGTCATCCTCGTCCCAGAGTCGAGCCACCGGCCGCGGAGCGCGGTCGGACTCCGGATGGATCGAGCAGAGCTCCGTGCAGACCGCCGCCCAGCCGCCCTCGGCCTTGACCGCGCGGAAGCGGGCTTGCGCCCCCGGCCGGTCGGTTCCGAAGCCGGTGCAGTGCGGCACCTGGTAGAAGCGGTTGCGGAGCACCTTGGGCCCGATGCGCACGGGCTCGAACAGGACGTCGTAGCGAGGGTCACGCGGCATGAGGAAGCTCCTGTCTCGGATCGGGACGGTCGCTCAGGCCGTCGGGGCGTGGAGCTCGGGGATCGCCGCCAGGAGCTCCTTCGTGTAGGGGTGCTGCGCGGCCGTGAACAGCTCGTCCGTCTCGCCCTCTTCGCACACCTCGCCCTCGCGCATGACGAGCGCACGGTGGGCGATCGTCCGCACGACCGCGAGATCGTGGCTCACCCAGATCACCGCCGTGCCGGTCTGCTCGGTCAAGTCGCCGATCAGCTCGAGGATGGTCGCCTGCACGGAGACGTCGAGCGCGGAGGTGACCTCGTCGCAGAGCAGGAGCGAGGGCCGCGCCGCGAAGGCACGGGCGAGGGCGATCCGCTGGCGCTGCCCGCCCGAGAGTTCTGCGGGGTAGCGGTAGAGGAGCCCGGACGGCAGCTTCACCGCGTCGAGGAGCTCCTTCACCGCCTCGCGCTCGCGCTTCGAGGGGATGTCGTCACGGAACAGCCGGATGGGGCGAGCGACGATGTCGAAGATCGTATGCCGTGGGTTGAGCGACGAGTCCGGGTTCTGGAAGACGAGCTGGATCTCCCGGCGGACGGAGCGCGACCGCTTGACGGCCAGCGGGGCAAGCTCGACGCCGCCCAGCCGGATCGATCCCGACGTCGGTTTGTGCAGACCGGCGATCGCGCGCAGAAGGGTCGACTTGCCGCTGCCGCTCTCGCCGACGACGCCGACTCGCTCCGCGGCCCGGACGGCCAGGCCGACGTTTTTGACGGCGGGAGACTTCGCCCCCTTGTAGTCGCAGTTGAGGTCGGAGACCTCGAGCAAGAGCTGCGAGCCGCCCGGCGCGGGTGCGAGGGCGTGACCCGCAAGCGGCTCCTTCTCGATCTCTGCCAAGCGGATGCAGCGGGCCGCGTGGCCGTCGCCGGGGTCGTGCAGCTCGACGTGTGCGGCACGGCATCGAGGCAGGACGTAGGGGCAACGCGGCGCATACGCGCACGAGCCGAGGACGACGCCGGTCGGCGGCCGGCCTGGGATGCCGACCACGTAGCGGGGCCGGCGCACGCTCGGTACCGCGCCGAGTAGGGCGTGGGTGTACGGATGGCGCGAAGCCCGAGCCACGGTGTCGGCCGAGCCCAGCTCGACCAGCTCGCCGCCGTACATGACGGCCAGGCGGTCGGCGAACGTGCCCAGGAGCGCCAGGTCGTGGCTGACGTAGAGGCAGCCGATGCCGAAATCAGAGACGAGAGCTCGCAAGAGCTTGGTGATCCGGGCCTGGGTCGTGACGTCGAGGCCCGTGGTCGGCTCATCGAGGACCAGCACGTCCGGCCCGCACGCGAGCGCGATCGCGAGCGCGATCCGCTGCTGCTGCCCGCCCGAGAACTGAAACGGATAGCGCCGCAGTGCGCCCGCAGGGTCGGAAAGCCCCACCGCGTCGATCAGCTCGAGCTGACGCGCGCGCAACTTCTCGCCGCGCACGCGTTTGTGCACGGTGAGCGGCTGGCCGAGCTGCCTCCCGATCGTCATGGCGGGGTTGAGGGCGAGCGCGGCGCTCTGGGCCACGTAGGCCACCCGCTTGCCCCACACACCCCGCAGGCGCGTCGCCGGCAGCTCGAGCAGGTTCACGCCGTCGAGCATCGACGCGCCGCCGAGGATGCGGCTGCCCGGCGGCCTGTAGCCGAGCGCGGCCAGCGCGGTTGTCGACTTGCCGCAGCCGGACTCGCCGGCGAGGCCGAGGATCTTCCCGCGCTCGAGCGCCAGCGAGACCTCGTGCACGACCCGGTTGATCGAGCCGTCGCGGCGGACGAAGCCGACGCTCAGCTCGCGAACCTCGAGCACGATCTCGTCGCTCACAAGGCCCGCTCCCGGCGCCGGCAAAGCCGGCGCCTCCGCTCTGTCCCCGCTCCGGCGCCGGCAAAGCCGGCGCCTGCGCTCTTGGCCGGCTCCGTCGAGCCTACGCCGGTGGTGAGCTCCGTCAAGCCTTCGCTCAAAGGGGCACGACCTCCCGGTGCGCCTGCGTCACGTGCTGCGTCAGGGCGTCGGCGATCAGGTTGAGCGAGATGGAGAGGAGGGCGATCGCGGCCGCCGGAGCGAGCGTCGCGACAGGGGCAATGTTGAAGAAGCCGTAGTGGTCGTGGATCATCACGCCCCAGTCGGCCTTCGGCGGCTGCACGCCGAGGCCGAGGAAGTTGAGGGTGGCGATGAAGATGACGCCGTACGTGATGCGGAGGACGTAGTCGGCGACGGTCGGCGAGATGATGTTCGGCAGCACCTCGCGGAACAGGATCACCAGCGTCCGCTCGCCGCGTGCCTGGGCCGCCTGCACGTACTCGCTCGTGATCACCGCCTGTGTGGCGCCGCGCGCGATCCGGCCCATCCGCGGTGTGTAGACGAGCATCAGCGACACGACGAGGACGACGTTCGACGTGCCGGCACCGCCGATGAGCGTCAGCACGATGAGGAGCGGCGGCAGTGTCAGCAGCAAGTCGAGGAAGCGGCTGATCAGGAAGTCGACGATGCCCCCCCGGTAGACACCGAGCATCCCGAGGGTGAGCCCGACCAGCCAGGCGATCGTGACGGCGACGAGGGGGATGAGAATGATCGCGCCGCCGCCGACGAGCAGCCGGCTGACGACGTCTCTGCCGAGCGCGTCGGTACCCAGCAGATGCGACCAGCTCGGACCGGCCGCGGACGGGCCGACCTGGATCGCGTTCGGGGGGTAGGGGGTGAAGAAGCGACCGAAGACGATCACGAACAGGACGATCAGACCGATGCCGAGTCCGACGCGCCCCTCGGTCGACTGCAGGACGGCGCGGATCGCAGACGGCGGCCGCTCTTCTTCCTCAAGGGCCTCCGCCGAGATCAGATCGGCTGCCGACGTCGCCGTCACCTGGCTACGGCCGCCCTCAGACGGGGGTTCAGGTACGCGGCGATGATGTCGGCCGCGACGCTGACGATGACGAACAGCGTGCCCATCATCATCGCGATCGCGAGCACGTTGTAGACGTCGGTCGTCTGGATCGCCTGGACGAGGCCCTGGCCGATGCCCGGAAACGCGAAGACGTTCTCGACGACGATGACGCCGCTCAGGAGGTAGACGATGTTGACGGCGACGGCGTTGATGAGCGGGACGCCGGCATTGCGCATCGCGTGGTCCCAGACGACGGTGCGCCGCGGGAGCCCACGGAGTACGGCGGCTTGCGTGTACGGAGCGGCGAGGGCCTCTCGGAGGGAGCCGCGGGCGATGCGGGCGATGTAAGGGACGATCGCCAGCACCAGCGTCGCCGCCGGCAGCGCGTACGCCTCGACTTCACTCTTGAACGAACCCGGAAAGACGAGCGCGGTGCTGTCGGTCGGGAGCCAGCCGAGCTCGCGTGCGAAGAGGAAGAGGAGCACGATGCCGACGACGAACTCCGGGAGCGCCGCCACGATGACGGATCCCATGAGCAGCGCAAGGTCGGTTGCCGAGCCGACACGTCGCGCCTGAAAGACACCGATCGCGACCGAGATGGGAAACGAGACGAGGATCGACAGCGCGGCGAGGATGAGCGTCTTCTCGAAGCGTGGGATGACATTGTCGGAAACCGCCGAGTTCGTCACGAACGACGTGCCCATGTCGCCGCGGACGAAATGGCCGAGCCAGATCCCGTAGCGCTCCCAGACGGGCTTGTCGAGCCCAACCGAGTGCGCGAAAGCTGTGACCTGCTCCGGAGTGATCTGGTTGCCGAACTTCTGGTGCGCGATCTCGTTCGCCGTCCGGAGGCTCATGAACCCGAACACGACGATCGAGATGACGAGCAGGGTGGCGATGGCGCCTGCGAGCTGACGCGCAATCGCACGCGCGCGCGGCGACCGGATCACGGGCATCTTTCCTAGCGAAGGGCTGGGGAAGGAGATGCTGCTCACAGGCGAGGATGTATCCACATCTTTTCACAGTCGCCGCGCGCGCAACCGATTTCGGCTAGTCGCTAACGGCAGAGGGCCCACGCGCCGTCGAAGGCGCCGGCGCGCAGCTCGTCGTCGCGGATCAAGACGTAGAGCCGCTCGAACCCGTCCGAATCCTCGGCGCTCACCTGCATGAGCAGGCGCCATCGCCTCGCCTCGGCCTCGAGGGCCGCACGTTGGGTGTGGTAGACGGCGACGTCGCCGGCATCGAGTCCGGCCGCCGCGAACGCACAGTCGACCTCGACCTCGCGCCCGATCTCTTCGTGATAGCCGAGCAGTCGATGGAGCGCGCTCCGGCCGCCGCTCGTCTCCTCGAGATCGACGCCCTGCGCGCCGGCCAGCCGGTCGCGGAGCTCGTCCCAGGCGTCGCGTTCCTCGGGCGTGAGGTCGAGCTCCTCCGCCTGAAACGACCAGCCACCCGGAAGCATGAGCTCGCGCGAGAGCTCGAGCGGAGAGGCCCGCAGCGCAGGCGCGTGTGCCTCGGCCGCTGCGAGTTCGCCCTCGACGACAAGCACGCGACAACTCCCGCGGTGGGTGGGCGAAAGGCCGGACCGCCGCTCCGCGAGGTCACAGAAGAACAGCATGAGCCCGCGGTGGGGGAGGATCGTCTCGGCGTCGACCGCTGCGGCCTCCGCGAGATCGACCTGGGCGAGGAATCCCAGCTCGCGTCCGTGCCACGATGGCCACACGAACCCCGGCGGGACCTCGGGGACGCCCCCGAGACGGGAGCGCGACGTTGCGTCGCCGTGGGTGAGGCGGAGGCTGATGCGCGCGTAGCGCCGGACGTCGTCGGCGCGGTGCGTGAGCCCGACGTCGCGGCACAGCGCGACTAGCGCCTCCTCGTCGACGGATCCGGTGGCGGGCCCCGCGGGATCGGGCGGGACACGATCATCGTGCTCCGGCTCCGTCGTCGCACGCACGGTGACGTTGAGCTCCTGCGCGACGGCTGCCGCCTCCCGCAGCAGATCCCTGAAGAAGCCGCGCCGGTCGCTCACGTGTGGGAGGCTAGCGCCGATACCGCGTATGAAAGGAGAAGCGATGACCCCGAAGCACGCCGTGCAGAGCGAGCAGGCGCCGCAGCCGTTCCGCGGTGCCCCATACTCCCAGGCGATCGTCGCCGGCGGGCTCGTCTTCGTCTCGGGTCAAGTCGGGATGCGCCCGGGCGAGACGGCGGCCGTGGGCGACAGCGTCGAGCAGCAGACGGAGCAGACGTTCGCGAATGTGCGCGCGATCCTCGAGGCCGCCGGAAGCAGCCTCGAGCGCATCGTCAAGACGACGGTCTACCTGAGGCCGCTCGACGACTTCGCTGCGATGCACGAGGTCTACCGGCGCCACGTCGGCGACGTGCCGCCGGCACGTGCCACCGTCGAAGTCGGACTGCCCGGCGACTTCCTGGTCGAGATCGAGGCGATCGCGCTGGTCTAAGAGGTCGAACCTGAATGATGCTCGTCGGGCGGTCGCGATAGGCGAGTGCAGTGAGACAGTGCCGTCTAGCGGCATGTATTGCCTGAGGGGGCACTAGCCCGTGGCCGGCACCGCGCCGAGCCGAGCGCGCGCCGCCGCCGCAGCCTCGACCGCCGTCAGCGCCGCCGACTCCATGTGCGTCCACTCGCCGACGTAGTCGCCGGCGAAGAAGATCATGTCGTCGACGCCGCGCTCGAGCGCCTCCTGCACGCGCGAGCGGCCGGGCGCGGCGAACGGGATCGCCCGCTCCCAGCGCTGCACGACGACCTCGCGGACGATCCCCCGCGCCTCGGGGTAGAGGCGGTAGAGGTCGTCGACGACGACCGCCTCGATCTGCTCGTCTTCCCGGTCGAACAGCCGCCGAGCGCGATCGGCGCCGCCGTAGACCATCAGCGCGCCCCCCGGCTCGCGTGCGGCGCCCGGCTCACGCAAGGCGTTCGCGTGGTTGAACAGCATGTTGAACGACGTCTCGACGGTGAGGAGCGAGTAGATGTCGTCCCAGGGCATCGCGCGCTTTTCACCCGTGAGGATGCCGGCGACGACGAACGGGCCATACGTGATCGCGTCCAGCGCCGCAGCCGTCTCCACGGGTAGGTCGGAGACGAGCGCACGCGCGGTCGGAGCCGGCGTCGTGACGATCGCGCACCGCGTCCAGATCTCCTCCTCGCCGCCGTCCTTCCGGTAGCGGACACGCACGGCGCCGTCCTCGCGAGCGACCTCGCTCACGGGCGCACCCGTCAGGATGCGCGGGCCGAGCCTTCGCGCCAGCTCTCCGGGCAGCGATGACGGGCCGTGGCGCAGGTTGTAGCCGAGTACGACGCCCTCGGACTCCCAGACGTGCGCGAACAGGCCGACCATGCACCCGGCGGCCACCTCATCCGGCTCTGCGGTCAGCCGGTTCGCCGTCGCCCGGAAGATCGCCTCGACCTGTGTGTGGACGGGGCCGACGTATTCGGCCCACGTCCGGTCGTCGAGGAAGCCGAGCAGGCGGCGCCGCACGTCGGAATCCGACTCATCGGGCCCGCGGCGGGCTATCTCGTTGTAGCAGCCGGCGTCGCGCCGGATCCGGAGCCCCACCCGCGCGAGCGAGATCCGGGCGGCTGGGGCGAGGGAAAGCCGCAACGGCATCGTCTCGGCGCGGCCGCCGGTGACGACCCGCCCGCGCTGCGCGATACCGAGGAGGCTGCCCTGGATCCGTACCGGCTCGAGCTCGAGGTCGGCGAGCAGCGACCACAGGAGGGAGCCCTCGCCCGGGAACATGTGCGCGCCGACGCTGACCCAGTGCTCGCCGCGCTCGAAGGATTTGAGTCGGCCGCCTACGCGATTGTCCGCCACGAGCACGAGCGTGTCGAGGTCGCGCAGCTGCCAGGCTGCGGTCAGGCCGCCGATGCGCGCGCCGATGATGACGACGTCCTTCAGGCGCTCGTCGCCTCGGCTTTCTTCAATGGCACGAGACCGGATGGCGCGAGGTCGGCGAGCAGCAGCGTGAGGCGGTCCGCGCGGCCACCGTTGTCCTCAGCCTCCTCCTTCCGCTCCACCGCCCTACGGACGACCCGGCCGCCCAGGTAGCGGAACGGCTCCGGCGGGAACTGCCCCACCGGCTCGCGCACGAGTCCGGCGCGCGACCATTCGTCGTTGAGGCCGAGCGCGAGCGATGCGAGGATCCGGCCGCCGAGATAGGTCGGGCCGACGCCGTTGCCGGAGTAGCCGAGGCCGTAGACGATGTCGTCGCGGCCACCGAGACGCGAGAAGAACGGCAGCCCCACTTGCGTCCGGTCTATGGGGCCCATCCAGCTGTGCGTCACCGGCAGGTCGCGGAGGGAGGGATAGAGGCCGCGCATGGTGCGCGTGACCGCGTCGGCCCGCGGCGACGGGCCGTCGAACGCGGTGCCGACATTGCCGCCGAAGGCGAGCTTGCCTCCGCCGCGGCCGAAGACGAGCCGCCCGTCGAGGGTCGTGCGGTAGTAGTTGACGAGCATCCGTGAGTCTGAGATGCACATGCCGTCGGTCCAGGCGATCGCCTCGAGGCGTTCCGGGGCAGGGGCCGTGGCGACGATGTCGCTGGCGATCACGACGAGCGAGCGCCGGATCTCGGGCAGCGCGGCCGCCCACGCGTTCAGCGCGAGCACGACCTTCGCCGCCGTCACGGCGCCGCCGGCCGCGACGACCCGCGGCGGTCGCGACCGCTCGAGCTTCGTCATCGGCGAGCGCTCGAAGATGCGGACGCCACGCTCGGCCGCAACACGGCGCAGGCCGCGCGCCAGCAGCGCGGGCTGAACGGTCGCCGCCGACGGCTCATAGACGCCGCCGAGGTGCGTCTGCGCGCCGGCGCGGCGGGCGACCTCGGCCGGGTCGAGGCGCTGGAACGGTTGCTCGCCGTACACGGCGATCGCCGCCAAGGTCTCGTCCCAGGCGCCGAGCTGCGCCGCATTCGTCGCGGCCCAGAGCCAGCCGTCGCGCCGGTAGTGCGCGTCAATGCCGTGCTCGGCGCAGAAGGCGCCGATCTCGTCGACGGCCTCGGCCGAGGCGCGCCCGAGACGCACCGCCTCGTCGCCGCCGCACACCTTCTTCAGCGACCCGAACTTCGCCCACCAGCTGAGGACGAAGCCGCCGTTGCGTCCGCTCGCGCCGCCGCCGCAGACGTCGCCCTCGAGGAGTACGACGTCGAGCGCCTGATCCTGCTCCTTCAGCCGGATCGCCGTCCAGAGGCCGGTGTACCCGCCGCCGACGATGCAGACGTCGGCCCGCTCCTCGCCCGTCAGCCGCGGCGCCTCGTCGTCGCCGCGCAGCGCCTCCTCGAGCCAGAGGCTTCGCACAGGCGGAATGTAGAGCATCTCCGCCGACGGAGAATGAGGCTGTGAGCGATCTCGAGGTCGCGGTGGTCGGCGCAGGAGCCTAGGCTGTAATCAGTGTCCGATCGCGATTTGCGATCCGATCTGGTCCCAGAGGATGATCTTGCCGTGCTCGACGACGAAGAGTGCGATCGCCTCGGCGCCCGGCGGGTCGACGCAGCGCCTGCTCTTGCGGTCGCCGAGCCGGAAGGTAGCCGTCGCCGCGCTCCCGTTCTCGCGCATGGACACGATCGTGCCGGAGCAGGGGAGGCGCGCGTTCCACCTGACGGCGTCGGCGTGCGTGCGCAGGTAGATCAGCTGGTCCCCCTGGACGACGGCCGCGTCGAGCGCGAAGAGCGACGCGGCTGCTTCGTTGTCGTCGGCGTGCAACGCGCGCGCCCACGCACGCACCACGTCGCGGGGAGACGCCGTGCTCGCCCCGCAACCGGTAAACACGAGCGCCAACACCGCGGCTGCGAGCGGACGGAACCGCATGTGCGGAAACTCCGCCATGCGGCGCACGTTGTCAATCCGACGAGCCGCTGATGCCGCTCTTCATCGAGGCGATCCGCGGCGCGCTCCGGGATGCGCTGCTCGAAGACGAGCGCGTGTTCCTGCTCGGCGAGGATATCGGCCACTTCGGCGGCGCCTTCGGCGTGACGAAGGGCCTTTGGGAGGAGTTCGGGGACGAGCGGGTGCTCGACACACCGATCTCGGAGGAAGCGTTCGTCGGCGCAGCGGTCGGCGCTGCCTGGATGGGTGACCGGCCCGTCGTCGAGCTGCAGTTCGCCGACTTCGTCTCCTGCGCCTTCGACCCGATCGTCACCGTCGCGGCGAAGACCCACTGGCGGTCGGGCATCCGGCTCCCGCTCGTGATCCGCGCGCCGTTCGGCGGCGGCGTCCATGGCGGCCCCTTCCACTCGCAGTGCCCCGAGGGCTGGTTCGTCGGCGTCGCGGGGCTGAAGGTCGTCTGCCCGGGCAGCGTGGAGGACGCCTACGGACTCCTGCGCGCGGCGATCGACGACGACGACCCCGTGCTCTACTTCGAGCACAAGGGCCTCTACCGGCGGCTCAGCGGCGAGACGGTCGGTGACGGCCACCGCACGCCCATCGGCAGGGGTCGCATCGCGTGCGCGGGCTCCGCTGCGACCGTCGTCACCTACGGCGCCGCCGTTGACCTCGCGCTGCGCGCCGTGGAGGGCCTCGACGTCGAGGTGCTCGACCTGCGCACGCTCTGGCCGCTCGACGGCGCGCTCGTGCTGGAGTCGGTCGCGCGGACGTCGCGGCTGCTCGTGCTCCAGGAGGCTCCGCGCTCGGACGGCGTCGCCGATACGGTCGTGTCGCTCGTCGCGCGCGAAGGCTTCGAGAACCTGGACGCGCCGCCGGCCGTCGTCGCGGCGCCCGATACCCCCGTGCCGTTCGCGCCGGAGCTCGAGGACGCCTACCAGCCGTCGGTCGAACGCGTCAGGTTCGCTGTGGAGGAGCTCATTGCGTACTGAGCCGTACCCGGACGCGGCCGACGTGCCCCACGAGACGCGGCTGGAGCTCCTGCGGCTGATGCTCCTGCAGCGATATGCCGAGGAGCGAATCATGGCGCTGTACCGGCAGGGCAGGATCGTCGGCAGCGTCTACACCGGCTATCTGCAGGAGGCGGTTGGCGCGGGTGTCGGCCTCGCGCTCGGCCCAGACGACGTCGTGGCGCCGCTCAACCGCGAGCAGGCCTGTCACTATGCGCGCGGCGTGCCGGTCGCGCACGTGCTCCGGAATTTCCTGGGCAAAGCGACGGGCCCGACGTTCGGTCGCGACGGCAACATGCATTTCGGAGTTCCCGAACGCGGCGTCTTCCCGCTCGT
>Ga0137372_10002321_pt1 | contig 18391 bp, 9 predicted proteins | sample SagtaG_6_FD_104911 | JGI IMG/M metagenome (GOLD analysis project Ga0137372, IMG submission 104911) | Vadose zone soil microbial communities from Sagehorn Ranch, Mendocino, California, USA - Sage1_R_60_16 metaG | ecosystem: Environmental > Terrestrial > Soil > Vadose zone | place: USA: California...
CTGCGGCCAAACTCGGCCGAGTAGGCGTTGGTTTGGATTTTGAACTCCTGCAAGGCCTCGATCGAAGGCTGCACCAGTTGCACGTTTTCACCGCGGAATGAGTTGGAGTAAGAGATGTTGTCGACCCCGTCCAGGAGGAAAACGTTATTGAAAGTGCGATTGCCGTTGACGTTGATCGCACCTTTGAAATTGACACTCGCAAGCCGCGGCGTGCTGGGTAAGACGCCGGGCGAGAGCAGCGCGAGTTGATTGTAGTCGCGGCCGTTTAACGGCAGCTCAACGATCTTCTTTTGGTCGATGACCGAGCCGCGCGAAGAACTCTCCGTCTCCAGCAGCGGTGCTCCGCCCGCCACTTCGACGGTTTCACTGACTTGGCCGGGTTGTAGCGTGATGTCGATGCGCGCGAACTGATTGACTTGCAGCGTGACGCCGCTGCGCAAAGTTTTGCTGAATCCGCTTTTCTCCACCGTTATCCTGTAATCTCCCGGCTTGAGGCTGGTAACAGTGTAAGAGCCCTGGTCGTTAGTTTCGGTGTTCACGCTGATGTTCGTCCCAACGTTGGTGACGGTGATTATTGCCTTGGGCATTAATCCGCCCGAAGCATCTGTCACCTCGCCCGTGATCGTCGCCGACTCTTGCTGCGCGGGGGTAACAAGCGAGCACGCGAACAACAACACGAAAAAGATCAAGCTGCTGATGCAACGTGACAATGGCCTGAACATATCTTCCTCCTTTTGGGGGTCGTTGGAACCTAGACTCAGCCTCAGATGAAGTGAGGCTCAGCGGGGCATTCTAGGTGGCCAACGTTAGAGTAAGTTAAATCGGCTACCAACCTGCTAATAATGTTACGGCTAGCAACCGGCGAAACAGTTTGCGCACTGTTGTTTCTGCCATCAGAAATTAAACTTCAGTGCGAATTGCATCAAACGCGGGTCTCCGGAGAGGCTTGTGATTTTACCCGCAGCACTGCTGTTAATATTCCGTTCGGGAAGTCCAAATTGAGGTGTATTGAACATATTGAACATCTCCCAGCGAAGTTCCAGGGCGCGGCCCTCTCCGAAGTAGTTGAAAGTCCTGGCCAACGCGAAGTCAAAGTTGGTGAGACCCGGGCCGCGCAGAGTATTGCGTCCGCAGTTTCCCAGCCGCGCTTCGACTACGGGCTTGCCGGCGGAATCCAACTTGGTGGGATTAGCCGCCATAGGAGTGGCATAGGCAGTAAGGTCAAACCAGCGGTCTATAGTGCGCTCGCTCTTAGACAAAGTACCGTCCCGAAGGCAATCGGCGAAGGCACTATTAAAGGTTGAACCACCTCGAGGGCCGCCGAGAGTTGTGCTGTTGTTACCAGCGCTGGCGGTGAAAGGTCGGCCGGTACGAAAGCCAGCCGTGCCGCTGATGCGCCACCCACCTAGAATGTCTGCGAGCGCACCTTCATTGAAATGACTGCGGCCTCGGCCTACAGGCAGTTCATAGATGTAGCTGCCAACTATGTGATGCCGTATGTCGAAGTCGCTGGGGCCACGCCGCTCGCGTCGGTTGTATCCGTTCTGGGTAAAACTGCCCGTGCCACCGGCGGCGAGGTGCTCCTGCGACTCGTCAATAGATTTCGCATAGGTGTACGCGCCACGGAATGACAACCCCCGACTAAACCGCTTCTCAAGCGTCAACTCTCCACCGTGATAATTGGAGTTGCCTCCATTATCGCGATATTCAATGGGACCCAGACTGGGATAAGGTAAAACAGGTGTGTACGAGCCGTTGACGAGGGCATTCATAATGGTGCCATTGGCATTGAAGAAGGGTTGGTTCAAATTTTTGAGCGTGGACAGATGTGTCCCTTTAGTTCCCACGTAGTCGAGGGTCGCCACCATGTTACCGGGGAGCAGCCGCTGAATTCCGATGTTCCACTGATCTATGCTGGAATTAACCGATTCGGGATTGACCGCGCGCAGGCGAACCGATTTTACATCGACAGCGCTGGGATCAAGAGAGAGGTTGAATCCGGTCTGGAGCCTTATGTTGTTGGCCGTCGAATTACTATTGGCAGCGCTCGGGTTGTTGTTGACCAGATAGGGAAGGTTCAGGGCCAACTGATCCTCACTGCCGGCACGCTCAAACAACATGTAGAAACGGCCATAACCTGTACGCACGACGGTTTCCGGCGTAAGCTGATAAACCAATCCTACACGCGGGGCAATATTATTCGTATCGGGTCTGACCAGGCCCCTTCCGAATGACGAATTAGCGGGCGTGAATTTCTGACCAGTGGTCGGATCCAGGTTGGTCAAGCGATCCGCGCCTTCATATGGCCATGTCGCGTAATCATAGCGAACGCCGAGATTAACGGTGAGCTTGGGTGTGATTTTCCAATCATCCTGGATGAATTCGGAATACATTTTCAGGCGCGCGTCCACCACCGCCGGATTTGTCAGTTGTGCGGCTGATGGGTATCCCAGCAGGAAGTCTGCCAGACCGATGCCTGTGGCCGGTGCGCCAGCCGGAGGACTCGGGTTGGAAGTGCGATTGCCGTCAAAGTTAAAACTACCTCGTAGTCCCGGAACGTCCAAATAGATATTCCGCATCGGTCCCCGCACATCGACGCCAAGTTTTATTTGATGAGCGCCATACGAGAGGCTGAGAGAATCGGCCCATTGAAACTGGTTGGTCTTTTGAGACTTCGGTAGAAAGTCTGGCGAGCCAAGTCGATCAAACCCGGACTGACCTCCGAGAACTAAAGTTCCTCCACGCGCTGAAATGTTAATACCCGGAATCCCACCGCTATAAAGGGGAGAGTCCTGCACTCCTTTAAATCCAAGCTCGGCTAGTGTGTTGAGACCAAAAGGATCTTGCGTTGCAACGGAGTTATTGCGTCCCCAGCCGAACCGAAACTCATTGACCATGCGCGCGCTAATCGTCCGGGTCCAGCCGATCGCGGCGGAGGCGCCTTTCATGAACAGGCGACCGTTGGCTGAGGAGCCGGTACCATCCACGATTCCGCCAAAGATGCCCGGAACATAGCGAAAGCGATTTGAATAGGTGTAACGGACGAAGATGCTATTACTTGAATTTGCCTGGTAGTCTACTCGCGTGGTGTAGCTGTCGGTATCATCAACAATGCCGGGGGAACGGAGGAAGTTGCTGAGGTTGAGCGGTCCTGAGCCTGGAAAAACGTTGGGGGCCGGCAAAAGACCAAGAATCCTTTGGGCCAATGGATCGAGACACCTGGCGGGAATCTGATTGTTCGAAAATAGCTGGTTCCTGCCAATGCAATCGCCCACCCGGTCGATGAGCGGGTCAACCTCTGTGTCCGGGTCTGAGCCATCAACTCCATAGCAGAACTGCACACCACCGGGACAAGTTTGCCCGCTGGCAGGTCGAATACGATTAAGCGCCGCCGCTGCTAGAGAAAAATCGCCCCTAATCTCATTTGCCAGCGGCACATTGCCGAGGCGCGTTACTCCTTTGCGGATGCGGGTGCCTTCGTAATTAAAGAAGAAGAAGGCCTTGTTCTTGCCGTTATAAACTGACCGGTCGCCTTCACCAAAGCGTGGTAAATAAATGGGGCCGCCAAGGTTGCCTCCATACTGGTTCTGTACGAGAGGAGGTTTCGCGGCCCCAGCCCGGTTCTGAAAGAAATTGTTGGCGTCGAAAACCTTGTTGCGAAGGAAGTCGTAGACTGTTCCGTGAAATTCATTGCCGCCACCCTTGGTAGTGACACTAATGAGCGCGCCAGGGCTGCGGCCATTTTCAGCGGAATAAGGATTGGTGCTCACCCTAAACTCCTGGATCGAATCCACGGAGGGCCGGGCCACCTGCGTGGTCAGTTCCTGCACGTTCTCAGAGATCGAGTTGTTGTCGACACCGTCGAGAACAAAATTATTTTGCAATGAGCGGACGCCATGTACATTCGCTCCGCCAGTGCGACCGTTGGCGGTGCCGCCTCCTTGTTCGGTGTAACGATCGGCTTGAACTCCAGGAACCCCACCCAAAAGGTCGTCCCAGTTGCGAGAGCTCAGCGGGAGGTCAGTAATCATCCGATTTTCGACCACGCCGCCGGGCGAGGCTTCTTGAATGCTGAGCGTTGGAGGGGCTGCCGATACACTCACCGTCTCAGTCACTGCACCGACGTCTAAACTGAAATCAAGTCGTGCCTTCTGGCCTACTTCCAGATTTACGTTCTCATGGACTGCTTTCTTGAAACCCTGGAGTTCTACCTCCAAGGTGTATGCCCCGACGATCAAGCTGGCAAAGCTGTAGTAGCCTGAAGAGTCAGTCGTGGTAGAGCTTGCTACGGTGGTAGCCTTGTTCTTGACCGTCACCGATGCATTTGGGAGGCTTGCCCCCGATGGATCCGTTACCAGACCAGTCAGACTCGCGGTATTAACTTGAGCCGCGCCTTGAACGGCCAGGCTCACGTAAAGAAGTAGCAAGCAGAAAATCATTCGTGGGGTTTTCATCGTTTCTCTCCTTGTGAACTTGATGCGGTAGGTTCTCGACCAACGAGTACTTTTCAACTGCTCCATTCGAAGGGCAAGTTACCGAGCGGCAGAAAATGGCTAGCAAGGTTTCAAATAGATTAGTGCGAGAATCAGGTCAGCCAATAATTCGATGCTTTTTTTGGCCCATTTTGGTAACTCAGGAGCCTTCTTAGGTTTGCCGGATGATAACACACATCTTGTTGGTTAAGAGAACATTTCATGAACACGCGGTTAAGTTTACATGAAAACTAGGGTAAGCTTTTTCCGCCTTCCTGTACTTTGTTTTAGCTTTGCCGCTCAAAGTTTGTCCACAGGTATCCGCAGATACCCTGAAAGGTTTCGCTTATGAATAATCGACTCTGCCGCAAACGCTCGTACACAGCCGGCTTACTGGCATGTCTGATGATACTCGCAAGCATCAGTGGTATTCGTTCGTCTGCCCGGCGCGATAGCGACGATGAACCTGCTTCTGAGGGTCGCCGAATAACACCTGCCGGGTCACTGGTTATGGATGCGACCACCAGACAGCCGGCGGTGGGCGCGTTGCCGTTAGACTTCGTTCGCAGTCCAGATCACACCGGGCACGACGGCGGGGGACGCTATTTGATCGCCGTCAACAGTGGCTTTGGATTACAGTTCAACGCGGCGAGCAATCGCGGTCAGCAATCGCTATCAGTGATTGATATGAATGCGAAACCGGCGCCCATCGTCGTGCAAAACGTTTACTTTCCCTCGCCTCAGAGTGTGAACGTCGGCGTCGTGTTTTCACCTCAAGCGGACGAAGATGGCGCCTATGTGCTTTTTGCCGCGGGAGGTTTCGAGAACAAGATTTGGATGTTTCGCTTTCTACCCGGCAGTCAAACACCAATCACGCCAACTTCGGGTGGCCCGAATACGGCGGTAACTGCCCCTTTCATTGACGTCACTGGATTTGGCTCCGCGGCTTCCTCACCTCGCTACAATGGCGATCGCGCGCCCGTCTATCCGACCGGCCTGGCGATCAGTTCGGACGGCAACACTCTGTTCGTCGCCAACAATCTTGGCGATAGCCTGGGCATAGTCAGCGATCTGCGCGGTACCAGGAAGCTGACGAGGATCGATCTCGCTGGCCGTAACCGAGAAAGCACGCAAAGCTCCGAACACTTCACTTATCCGTATGGAGTTATCGCGATTCCACCGGGTGCAGGGACAGGTGGGCCCGAGCCACATCCGGGCGGTCCAACCGCGAAGGTTTACGTTTCATGTTGGAATGATAACTCCATCGCTGTAATCGACCTTACCAACAATAAGCGTAAGGTTTCCTATGTTCCTGTGGGTCACCACCCGACGGCCATGATTTGGGACGGCACACGCAGCCGTCTGTACACGGTCAATGCCGACGACGACAGCGTATCGATGATTGATACTCGTTATGACCGCGAGGCGGAACGGATCAGCGTCCGCCTGGCCGAAAACGTGCAGCCAGGAAACAGTCCGGAAAGTCTGGCATTGAGCGCCGATGGCGATACTTTGTATGTTGCCAACGCCAAGAGTAATTCGCTCGCTGTTGTGGCGTTATCGAAAACGTCGCTCATCAACTCTGGCGCTAGTGAGCAGCGCGCCTACGCGACACGACGCGACAATGATCGCAGTCAGGTGCGCGGTTTTATTCCCACCGGACAATATCCTTCTGCGGTAGCGGTCGTGGGTCGAACCGTTTTTGTCGGCAATGGGAAAGGTACTGGTGTAGAGAATTCCTCAGTTGTCGTCAACAACTCAGGCCGTACGCCAAACGCGCCGAACGATCGTTTTCCGGCCGGCACTGGTCGCGGCAGCTTACAGGGCGGGGAGTACAGCGTCTCGCTAGTAGTCGGCAATATCAGTACGATTCCCATTCCTGACGAGCCGGCACTGGCGCGGCACACTCAGCAAGTAATGCGCAACAACGGCCTGCTGGGCTCTGAACGAACCAAGTTATTTCGTGGTCCATCACCCATCAAACACTTAATCTATGTGATCAAAGAGAACCGCACTTACGACCAGGTATTTGGCGACGTCGGAAAAGCTGGGAACGGTCAGCAAGCGGATGGCGATCAACGCCTGGCGATCTTCGGCGCCGGCGAAGCAGCGCAGCGCCCCACAGGAATGGCCCAGGACATCACACCCAACCAGCGCGCATTGGCGCTGCGCTTTGGACTCTTCGACCGCTTCTTCGTGAATTCAGAGGCCAGCCCGGATGGGCATAACTGGTCCACAGCGGCATTTTCCAGCGACTACGTCGACAAAGCATATCGTTGGAATTACAGCGGACGCGGACGCGGCTACGACTACGAAGGCTTCAACAGACTGCCGAATTATGACCCGCTGCGCGGCGCGCCACCACTGTTTGGACCTAAGGCCCGGACGGAGGATGTAGCAAACTTTATGCGGCGTTTCATCCCCTACTTGAACGGCTCACGCGATGTGGCCGAGCCAGAGACACTCTACTTATGGGACGCAGCCGCGCGTGCTGGTCTAACGTATCGTAACTACGGTGAGTTCATCGCGACTCTCTCCGCAGCAGACATAGCCGCGCTGCGATCGAATCGGTCAAAATCTTATCCGGACATTTCGCCAACGGTCTCGGCGTTTCCCACCAAGAAATCGCTCGAAGGTCACCATAGCATTTCGTTTCGCACTTTTGACATCGATACGCCGGACGCGATGACCATTGATTCATATCGCGCCGCGAAGGAGTCTGCGGGACAGACTAACCCGCTGATAAGTCTAACGCACCCCGACGCCCGTTTCCGCGGCACGTCCAGGTTGGGTACATGGCTCGATGAATTTCGCGGATTCGTAGAAGATCGCAATGCCGGAAAACCAGACAGGCTGCCCAGCCTTTCAATAATGCGCCTGCCGAACAACCACACGGAGGGAATTAAAGCGGGCAGTCCGACGCCACAATTCCTCGTCGCCGAGAACGATTATGCCGTCGGGATTTTGGTTGAGACAGTTTCGAAAAGTCCGTACTGGAAGGACACCGCAATTTTCATCGTTGAAGACGACGCTCAGGATGGCCCGGATCATGTCGATGCGCATCGCTCTCCAGTGCTGGTGATCAGTACTTACAATCGGCCGGGCCAGCTTATTCACGAATTCCATAGCACGGTCAGCTTGATTCGAACGATGGAACTGTTACTGGGGATGGAGCCAATGAACCAGCTCGATGCCACCGCAGTCCCTATGAATATCTTCAGAGCAGAAGCTGACTTGCGACCATTTGAAGCGCAACTTCCCAGCGTCGCTTTTGACAACTTAATGAATCCACGGGCGCGAGACGCGGCTACCGCTTACTGGATGAAGCGCACGACTGAGCAAGATATGTCACACGCGGACATGGCTGATCCGCGCACCCTCAACCAAATCATCTGGTACTCAGCGCGCGGCAATGCGCCAATGCCTGCAATCAACCGACTGCCTGCGTTCGAGGCCATGCGTCTCGGTCTGTTGGAAGAGAGAAAAGAGTTGGCGCGAGCCGACGGTCCCACGGGAGCGCCTGGGGAGCCTGATCCGTGATCGCTATTCCTTCTAAATTCATATGAAAACTAAATTAAGCGTTTACGTGCTTTCTCTTTTGATCTTCATCTCTTCGTCAACCGCCACGGACATTGCGGCGACGCAGAGTATCTCTTCGCTTCCTAAACCGCTGGTTACTGAAGCTTTCAGCCTGACAGAAGATATGGAAGTTGGTCTGGAGATTGAGGCTCGTTCTCCAGGGGCGTCCTGGGGACGCGAGGGCGCGGAAGCAGCCGCGCTTTTGGTTTCAGTTGACGGTCTGTCTAATCAGGATCTGTTGCTTTGGGCTGGTGACGAACTGTTTCAGTATCGCGTCATGCTGGGGCATCTGACCAAAGGTAAGCACATAGTTTCTGTAGCGCTGAACCTGCCGCGTTCGGCTCCCGGAGCGCAGATCGCTGAGGTAAAGTCGCTGCGCCCACTTCCGCTTGCTCCCACGCGCCGGTCAGACGGTGAAGATGAAGACCAATTGGCTCTGACCCATTCGCCGGTGCTTTACGCACGTGCCAATACCATTGACCACTTCACAGACATTCCGTTGCTGATGTACTACGAAATTCTCCACTCCGGCGCAAAGGATTTGACCGTGCGCTATACAGTAGTTTTCACTAACGAAGATGGGGGCACGCAAACTCTTGCATTGATGGCCCGTTGGGGTCGGGGGACTGACATCGAATGGGTCTATGAGTTTCAGTTGCGGGGTGGAAAGATAGTCGAGGAAACATATCAGGGGGTGAGCCATGAGAGCAAAGCCTTTACAGGCTCGCGCACGGGAGGACGGCATCCGTTGCTTGCTGTTGCCTCGGACAACAACAATTTTTCTGATTTGGCTTGCTCGGCTGTCCGTTTTGCACCCTTACCCATACGTGCTGATCTTGCTACCGCCACCCGGGAGAGTGTAATGGACAGATATCCGCAGACTTACCGTGTAATGACTGAAGAGTTGCAGCGCGAACATCGCATCAGTTCGACCCCGACTGGTATTAACATCATTGCCGATCCGCGCGATTACATCTATATCGAGGCATCGTCAGAGCAGACGGGAGCGGCGCTCGGCTTCGACGTCAAAGTTGCCGGCCAACCGGAGGTGTTCGCTTCGGACTTCGGTGACGCTCGTTTGCGAATAGACAGGAGTGGTAATTTCCGCACTGCTGTGCGATTGCCTCATGGTGTTTCCCCGGCTGCGGTTGAGACCATAACGGCGCGTTGTCATGCAAGCTCACAACCTGTCAGTGATCGGGGCTGCAGGCATTTGAAATTGTTGCGGGTTCTGACGCTTGACCAAAGCTTCGTACCGCGAGCCCTTCCGTTGCAAACACAGTCCGAGGCGTCGCTGGCGCCGGGTGAGACGAAGGTTTTCAGACTCAGCCAAAACTGATTGTCGAGCCATCGCGGTTGTGAAAACAAATGTAGGGGCGTCCCTCTGTGGACGCCCCCTGTTGTGGCAATTGATTCGTCGAAGACAAGGGGCGCCCACACAGAGGGACGCCCCTACAAATCACCAAGCGCGGTTCAGTAATGACGTCCGCTTATGATCGGAGGTTAATTTCACATAAATCGGATTTGTCAAAGCGATCATGGCCTTGGTTCCGTCGCGAACCTCAAGGCGGAAGTACGAGTCGTGCTGGCATTCAATCTCGATCACTTGCGGCTGACCATCCGTCTTAGCGGGAAAGCTACGAATCATCTGGCCATTCGAGATCAATGAAACCGTCGCGTCGGAACGAGTAATCTCGGTGTTGATGAAAAAGCGTATAGTGGCAGGCGCGTTCAAGCGAATCTGGTCGCCGATAGTCCAACGCGAGCGGTTTTTGCCGGTTGTCAACTCAGCCTCGAATTTGATGAGGAATCGCGCTGATCCGTCTGTTAAGTAGGCGTGACCCTGACGAATAGCATTTAGCAATGCTCCTTGAGATAGGACCTTCGCGGCTACATGAGTTGCCGGTTTACCGATGGGCGTATCCGGACGGTGAGAGTCGCTGGATGCGATGGCGGTGATTCGTCGCCCGCTCTGCAAAATCTTGTCCCACATCTTGACCGCTGGCTCGTCGGTAAAATCCCATGGGCCATTCCAAACTTCAATTGCATCGAAGTCGAGCGCCGCAGCGTCATAGCTCCAGGCGCAACCTCCGCATAAAACGAACGGGTGATTAATGCAGATGAGCGCGCCCGCGCGGTGAGCCTGGGCGGCAATCTGCGAAATCCGGGATGTATCTCCAGGATGGGCGCGGAAATCAATCCATGTTCCTGACGGAAGTCCCCACGCATTAGTATGACCACCGTAAGTCGTGATCTCTTCGCCGCGCAGCACGAGCGGTTGCCGTAAACCCTTACTCAAGCGATCAATCTCCTCGTGGTGGCTCGCGGTATTGTGATCCGTGATGACAATGAAATCTAAACCGGTATTGCGCGCGCTGGAGATTAACTCCGCGATGGTCCAGTTACCATCGCTGTGGACCGTGTGCATGTGCAGATCGCCACTCCACCAACGCGCTCCTCGTCCCGCAACTTCCTGCTCAACGGACGATGGCTGCTGCATGCTGCTCTCCGAAATAGGAGGCACTGATGCGCCGGTGGAAGAGGGGGTGGGGTTGCGTGCTTCGGGAGTCGAACTATGCGGCCTGCTCTTGTCTCTTTCAATATCGATTTTGAGAGAAACATCAACGCCAGCCGGCGCGACTTGGTATAGACCAAGAATAATGCGCCATTTGCCGGCGGGCATCTCACCTCGCAGGTAACCGGGTGTCGCCTCAGCGCGGGAAATGAAGAACTCGGAGCGACGACCGCCACTCCACCCACGAAAGCCACGTGGATCCGTATCAGAGCCAGTCGAGCGCGCGTCGAATAGTCCAATGTCAATCGTGTTCGCTCCATTAGCGCGATCATATTGATAGCTAATGCTGATCCGAACGGTATGTGGGGGCACGTCAAAAGGGACGTAAGCATAACGACTATCATTCGCTCCCACTGGAGTGAGATGAACGCGCCGCTCCACTGTTTGAGTCTGTAGGATTGAGCCCGGAGAGGCGGTGACCCGTCTCGGTGTCGCTCCAGAGACAAAAGAGACCAGAACTAAGGTGATAAGTATTGAGAGTGTATAAGCCCGAAAATAGATCATAAGCATTCGTTAGGATTTAGATTCCGCAGAAGTTGCAAAAACCACCAAATGTAGAAGACTGCTTCCCTTCCTAGTGATCTATCCTTTGAAATATTACCCAACCACTCAGGCCGTTAACGCTCGAGCGGGGGCAAGCCACCCTTCCTAACCTGTAAATTACCGTCGGCCCTTCTTCATTTTCACACAGCAGCTACGGCGAGGTGGTATTGACCCGTCAAGTCGCAGCAACTGGATCGCGTCAGGCTGCAGTCCATCGAAATCGATTCAATTCTAGATTCTAATTTCTAAATCCCGATTTTGTAGACATCGAAGGTGGTCTATTTTCTCGGCCCCAGGCGGAAGGCGTTGCACCCATACGCAGCACAAGCCGGCCACCGCGCACAAGCTCTTCGTGTTTCAACCAGGCACGATCCAGCGCACGACCATTGAGCGTCACGGACTGGATATATGAATTCTTGTTCGAGGTCTCTGATGCTTCGATGGTGAAGGTGCGTCCGCCGCCAAGATTGATCGTCGAACGGGTAAACAGGGGACTGCAGATGTAGTAGTACGGCTGTCCTGCATTCGGATAGAGTCCTATGGCTCCCCATATGTACCAGGAAGACATCGCTCCACTGTCGTCATTACCGGGCAGCCCGCCGCGCCCCGTTGTGTATTCGCTGGCCAGAATGCGCCGCACACGCTCCTGCGTGCGATCAGGGCGGCCTGCGTGGATATACAAAAAGGCGGCAAGGAAATCGGGCTCGTTATTGTGATTATAAAGTCCGTTGTTGAAAGTCGGATCACGTGTCGGAGAATTTGCGAAGAACGCATCGAGCCATGTGATAAAGCGTTCGTCGCTGCCGAGTTTGTTGATTAATCCTTGCGCGTCATGAGGAACGTAGGTCCCATATATGTAACCACTGCCTTCGTAGAACGGTGCGTCCCAGTAGCTGTAGTCTTTGTCCGGATAGAAATGCGCGGCCTCAAAGGGCGTCAGCCAGCGTCCGTCTGCGTAGCGCGGACGAGCCGAGCGCGTTTCATCGCTCCAGACGTTTATCCAGTTTTTCGCGCGCTCGAGATACTTGCGACTGTCGGCGGTGTGTCCCAGAGCTTGCGCCACTTGCGCGAGACAGAAATCATCGTAGGCATATTCGACTGTACGCGAGGTGGAGCGCGGATAATTCATACTTACATAGCCGAGACGCCTGTACTCGGACCCCTCGCGTCCTTCATAAAGCGGACGCGGGCTGTCGACATCAGCGTTCTTAACCATCGCCTCATAGGCTTTGGGGTAGTCAATTCCCATCACACCTTTCGCCAGCGCATCCGCTACCACAACATCGCCGTTAGAGCCGCCTTGAGTCATACCGTTGGCTCCGGCAATGCGCGAGTCGGGCATCCACCCGGTATGAATATAGGTATCGACGAGCGAGCGCACCATGTCACGCTCCCGTTCAGGTTGAATCAAAGTCAGGAGCGGGAAGTGGGTGCGGAAGGTGTCCCAGATGGCGTAAAACTCTTCGTAGTGCGGCTCAGGCGAATTCCACCAGACATTCTCGCCAGTGATATCATGCGGCATGTAATGTGAATGAAATAGCGCAGTGTAAAAAATCCTGCGCTGTTCGTCGGTGCCGCCTTCAATTCTGATTTGTCCCAGGACGCTCTCCCAGGCAGCTTCAGCTTGTCGACGTACGACATCGAAATCACAATTGGGAATCTCTTGCACGAGATTTGCGCGCGCTTTCTCCGGACTGATGAACGAGACCCCAATTTTCATCTGCACCGTTTGCTTGCTCGTGGTATCGAAGGTGGCGTAAGCCCCGACCCTACCTTCATTGGCAGCGGCAACTGTGCCCGCATCGATGCGATTATCTCGCCACGTACCGAAGGCGCTAAAAGGGCGATCGAACTCAGCAGAAAAGTGGATGGTATAAGGCGACTGATTCCAGCCGCCGATGAAATTGCCGCTGCCCTCAATGCGATTCGGCTCGATGACGTGCACCCAGCAGTCAACCGGGTGTGGATTCTTGATAGCATCTTTTCCCGTCTCCGGTTGGACCACGGAGCTTACGTCAATCAACACGTGGGACAACTTCGAGGCGGGATAGGTGTAGCGATGCATGGCGACGAGCCGCGTCGCCGTCAATTCTGCCTTAACGTTCGAGCGTGTGAGCCGGACAGTGTAATAGCCGGGCGATGCCGCTTCTTCGGTCTTGGGCGAGCCGAGGTTGTTGACGCGCAACGTGCCCACCAGCGGCGTTGTGAGAAAGTTTCCGTACTTACTCGCGCCGCCGGTGCCGCTGACGTGTGTCTGGCTGAAGCCGAGAATGTTTTCGTAAGGATTGTAGCCGGCGGTATTCGGGTTTGCCGTGTCAGGGCTAACGTGTACGAAGCCGAAAGGGATTTGCGCGCCGGGCACAATGTTGCCACCATTTTCCGTGCCGACGAAGGGATCTGCGTAGATGATTAAAGCCTGGGGACGAGTCGATGTTTGATTAAATGCGGGCGTAACCGGACTCATTATTAACAAGATCACAAGCAATGTGAGCTTGACGAATTCTAAATGGCTGATTGAATAGAACAAGTTGGGAAGGGGGCAAGCGGTGAATAGAAGGCTCACACCAAAGTGACTCCGAGCGCGCCCCCGCTGGCTGAGTTGAACCCTCTGACCTGTATTCATTAGATCACTGTTGTTCAATGCTGGTCCTATGGCGAGTCAGCGGGGGCGCGCTCAGAGTCAATCTGGTGTGGATCCTCTGTTCTCGCTTGCCCCCTTCCCTACCTGTTCAATTCAAGCACAAGCGTTTTACACACTCTCTGCCCTCTACTGAAACCACCAGGTCTGTTAATTCCCGGGTGACAGGAGAACCTTGATCGCTTGTTTGTTTAGGCAGAGGTCGAAGGCATCCCTCCATCGTTCGAGTGGCATTTTATGAGTAATAAGGTCGTCGAGCCGTACGGCCCTCTGATCAAGAATCTTGAGCAACCGCTCCCAGGTCGCGACCGAGTATCCGACTGAGCCGGCCACACGGAGCTGTTTATAAAAAATCAGGTCGAACTCAATACTAACCTCCTTCCCAAAAATTCCGACCTGTGTGTACTGGCCGAGAGGCTTCAGCGCTCGCAAGCAGTTGCGGGCCGATGGCTCCGCGCCAGCGCATTCGAATGCTACATCTACACCAGCTCCTCGCGTTTCCTCCGCGACAATTGTTGACAGGTCTTGACGGCTGGTATCAACGATGATGCTCGCACCTACTCGCCGGGCCGTCTCGAGTCGCAGCGCATCCTCGGATGTACCGGCGACAATTGTCTTTATGCCCTCAGCGACGAGGAGCTTCAGGCAGAGCAGACCCATGGGTCCTGGGCCGGAGATCAAAACGACGTCGCCCAGTCTGACATTAGTGATCTCCGTCACTGCCTGGACCGCAGCGGCGAAGGGTTCACTGAGCGCGGCCTCGGCAAGCGTGAGGTCTTGCGGAACCTTGTATGCCTGATCTTTGCGCACGACCGCGTACTCGGCGAATGCGCCGTTGATCCCGTGCCCCATTCCCCGCCGCTCGGAACAGAACATGAAGTGACCGGTGCGACAGAAAACACAACTGCCGCAGACAACCGCAGACGCCGGAAGCACTGCCACCGGATCCCCCAATCCGACATGGCACACATTCTTGCCGATTTCGACCACATGCCCTGAAAACTCGTGACCGAGGATTACCGGCGGATAATTCCTGAAAGTGTCTTCGTAAACGTGGAGGTCGGTCCCACATACTCCGCAGTAGCTCACCTCGATCTTAAGCTGGTCATCGTCACAGCTGGGCTCTTCCACGTCCCGCAGTTCGACGTGACCGACTCCCGACTCATATTTAACCAGAGCTTTCATGAAAGAATTTAGATTCCGATCACGTCTCTGAGATATTGTCGGCTGCGGAGGGCACTCTCAAAAGGCTTAACATCCTCATTGCGAGTGTCGACGTCTTGCTCAACGATGGCCCATCCCGAGTAGCCGCCAGCGGTCATATCCTGAATGACTTTTTTGAGATCGACGGCGCCGGCACCGAGTTCGCAGAATACACCGCGCCGGACCGCCTCAAGAAAGCCGATCCCATCTCGACGAGCGGATTCTAAGATCGAAAGTTGTACATCCTTCAGATGAAGATGCCGGATGCGGGCGCCGTACAAACGCACCGCTTCGACTGGGTCGCCGCCGCCGAAGAAGTAATGACCCGTGTCCAGGCATAGACCGAGCAAGTCAGAGTCGATACTATCGCACAGGCGCGCGACCTCCTTTGGTGTTTCGACGAACGTGCCGGCATGATGATGGAAGACCGCGGACAGCCCCAATTCGCGACAAGACGAAGCGATGCTCCCGAGGATCTGTGCAGCGCTCTCCCATTGCGAATCACTCATTCCGTCACGAGATTCGTCAACTCGCCCCGACACGGCCATACGTTCCTTGCTCATCTCATCAGCCAGCACGATCAAGCTCGCGTCAGTTTGTGCCAGCAGTTGTGCAACCTTCATTGCTTCCTGATAGCCTGCGTCATGGCGTTCGGGGTGAGCCAGTGGAACGGGCACGAAGCTCGCGACCAGTTGCAGCCGGCGAGCTGATAGTTCCGCAGCCAACTCGTTCGGCTCAGTCGGAAAATAACCATAGGGTCCGAGTTCCGTGCCCGCATAACCCGCTTCAGCTATTTCTTCCAGGACTTTGCCGTAAGGTATTTGTTCGCCCCAACCGGCAACTTCCATGACGCCCCAGCTAACGGGAGCATTCCCAACCTTGATGCTCATCTGATTTTCCTTTGCCATACTTTCAATAGTTTTTCGCTTCGCGCGCTCGGCTGGGCACCTCGTTACAGATCATTTTTCGGATCGTTAATGCGCCAGGAGATGAGGTCAGTACCACCACGCGGTAGCGGGTGGGTCCATGCGTCCGAGATCACCCATCGCTAAACCCACCCGCTACCGCGTGGTGGTACTGACCTCATCCTTTGGGGCAATATCTTTCTCCGATGACTCATAGGATTAAACTAACTCATCTCCCTGTATTTTCACGGGGCGATTCTCCTTGAATGACAACGTGGCTGCCGCACTTGCCTGTAAGGCGGCCACTCCGTCGGCGCATGAAACGGATGGCGGCTTGCCTTGCAAGACGTTGTTCACGAAATCCTTGAGTTGCGTGATGTAGGCCTGCTCGAAGCGCTCGGTGAAATAAGGCACAGTGTCATGGGTGATGCCGTCTTTGGTCATAACGAGAATCGGAGTTTCGCGCAGATATCCGATTTTTAGCGTGCCCTCAGTTCCAAGGATTTCGGTCCTGATGTCATATCCGTAAACGCCATTACGGCTTAGATCAATCGTGCCCAGTGCGCCGCTCGTGAAATAGAGGCTCGTGATGGCGTTATCAATATCCCCAATGGTCTTCATTTCTGGATACGCGAGCGTGCCGCCGATGCTATACACACTCGCTATTTCACCCATGTACCAACGCGCAAGATCAAGATCATGAATGCCGCAATCTATGAAAAGGCCGCCGCTGTGTACTGGGTCGAGGTATTCAAGGCTTGGGCGGTAAGGGTCACGCGAGGATGATTTAAAAACAACCGGCGTACCAATTACCCCCTGCTCAATCTTCTGCTTAGCCGCCAGATACCCTTTGTCGAAGCGTCTCATAAAACCCATTTGGAAGAAGACACCAGTCTGCTCGACCGTTTGAAGCATGGCGCGTGCTTCCGGCAATGAAATTGATAGTGGCTTCTCACAAAAGATCGGTAGCCCGCGTTTCGCCGCCTCAAGCACAATCTCTTTGTGCGTGCTTGTGGGGCTAACAATCACCAAGCCCTGGACTTCTTCATCAGCGATCAAATCCTGATAGCGACTATACCGTTTGGAGATGCCTAACTCCGCAGCCAGTGAAGCGACAGCACTTTCGTTTACATCGGACACGGCGACAAGGGCCGCGCCGGCGATGCGACCGGTAAAGTATTTTGCATACGAGCTGCCCAGTCGGCCCACCCCGATTACACCAATGCCCAGCTTCTTACCCATGGTCTTTTCTTTTGCTCCTACAATATTGCACAACAGTTCTGTAACGTACTGCTAATCTCATTTGCTTGCGTCCGTCGCAGCTGCATTTTCTTTTGTGATCAGTTTGATTGGAACGACAAACTCCTCTTTTACCGGCTCACCCTTAGTAACGCGGTAAGCGTTCTCAACTGCCAGCGCTCCCATTTCAGCGGGAGACTGCGCGACCGTGGCGTCCATGGTGCCGCTCAGCACGGCCTTGCGTGCTTCGTCGGCGGCGTCAAAGCCGACGACGGTGATCTGCCCGGTCTTCTTGGCGGCGGCAATGGCTTCAACAGCGCCCAGGGCCATCAAGTCGCTACAGGCGAACACAGCCTGCACGTCAGAGTGAGACTGAAGAATGTTCTGGAAAACGTTGAAGCCCTGGTCCCTTTCCCAGTTCGCAGTCTGCGAGGCGACGATCTCGATCCCGGGCGTCGCCTTGATGGCATCGCGGAAGCCTTTCAGACGGGAGTCGCCGGTCTCATGACCCGGAATGCCTTCCAGTACCGCGACCTTGCCTTTGCCGCCCAGTTTTTTTGCGATGAATTCGCCGGCGAGCTTGCCGCCCTCATAGTTATCCGAGCCGATGAAAGTCGCAATCTTCCCCGTCGATTCGCCCATGGTCTTAGGATCCACGCGAGTATCTACGATGACCACGGGAATGCCCGCGCGGTTGGCCTTTTCAATAGCAGGAACTATCTCTCTCGAGCCGCTCGGCGTGACACACAGTGCCGCGACTTTGGTTTGAATCAGGTTCTCTATGATCTGCATCTGTTTTTCGACGTCCACTTCGCGTTCTGCCGCTTGCACGATCAGTTTAACCCCCAACTTTTTGGCCGCCTCCTCAGCGCCCTTTTGCATATCGATAAAGAAGGGGTTGTTTAGAGTCTTAAGCACAAGAGCGATTCGCGGAGCACCGCCAGCCTGGTCCGTGCCTCGCTGACAACTCAGGAAAGTAATTGACAGGATTCCCAAGAGAATAAAAAGCAGACCCTTCTTCATAGACGTTTCTCCTCTTCATGAACGTTAAGCCAGCGGGTCCAACCGCAAGCGACAAACGGGCGGGCCGTCATAAAATGTCAGTACAGCCCGCTACGAAGCTGTGAAAAAATTAGCCACAGATTAACGCGGATGACACAAATCAAAAACAGACTAGAAACATTCATAGGTTTCTTAACATTCTTATCCGTTCTGATCCGCGTTATCCGCGTTAATC
>Ga0137372_10002324_pt1 | contig 18386 bp, 19 predicted proteins | sample SagtaG_6_FD_104911 | JGI IMG/M metagenome (GOLD analysis project Ga0137372, IMG submission 104911) | Vadose zone soil microbial communities from Sagehorn Ranch, Mendocino, California, USA - Sage1_R_60_16 metaG | ecosystem: Environmental > Terrestrial > Soil > Vadose zone | place: USA...
CCTGCATATTCCCTGGCAGCGGGGAACCATGCTCGCCCTGCTGCCGCCCATCTCGAGAAGGCGCTCAGGCGAGGTCGAGAGCGGCGGCGGCCAGCTCCTTTCGGATGCCGGTGACGAACGGGACCTCCACCTTGGTGTACCGGCGAGCCTCGGCCTCCCGCAGCCTGCGGATGCAGTCCACGATCCGGTCGAGCCGGTCGGCCTCGAAGGCGAGGATCCACTCCCAGTCGTTCAACCCGAACGCGCTCGTGGTGTTCGCCAGCACCTCGGGGAACTCCCTGCCGAAGCCCCCGTGTTCGCGCAGCAGCTCCGCCCGCCGGTCCGGGGGTAGCAGGTACCACTCCGGCGTGCGGGCGAACGGATACACGCACAGGTACTTCTTCGGCAGCTCCCCCCGGACGAACGCCGGGGCGTGGTCGCTCGAGAACTCCGCCGGCCGAACCAGCCCCATGAACGCCCACGTCAGATCGAGCCGCTTGCCCAGGGAGGTCCGGCGGAACGCCACCAGCATGTCCTGGAGGACGTCGGGGCTCGGGCCCACCCACCACATCATGAGATCGGCGTCGGGACGGAAGCCCGCGGTCGAATAGACGCCCCGGACGGTCACCCGGTCGGACCATTCCTTCAGGAGGATCTCGGACTCGTGGGCCGCTCCGTCCACATCGCTCGGCCCTCGGGAGCGAAGATCCGCGGTCGAACGGAACACCGGGTAGTACGCGTACAGCGTGTCGCTCACGTGATCGCCTCCTGTTCGAGATCCGCCCCGTCGCCGGTCACCCCGGGATCGGCCGGCCGCGGCGGCGTGCTCTCCGGGGCGGCCAGGAACGCCCTCACCCGCTCCGCCGCCTCCCCGGCCTGCCGGACGCAGTCGGCCACGCCGACCCCCCGATAGGCCGAGCCGACCAGGAACAACCCGGGAAGAGGGGCCAGCGCCCCGTCGATCCTGGCAAGTCGGTCCAGATGTCCCACCTCATACTGCGGCATCGAGCGGGGCCACCGGACCACCTTCGTCGCCTCGGGCTCGCACCCCAGGGGCGAGGCCGACTCGATGTCGCGGGCGGCCGCCGCGGCCAGGTCCCGGTCGGGTCGCTCCAGCGCAGTCTCGTCGTCGCCGAATCGTCCCAGGTAGCACCGGATGACCGCCCGCCCGGCGTGCTCCTCCCGGGGCCACTTGCTCGAGACCCAGGTCGAGGCGGTGATCGCGGTAGGGCCGGGACCGCCCGAGTCCGTCGCGGCCGGCGGCACGATGAAGCCGGAGCCCGGCGGCAACCGTTCGGCCGTCGCGGGTGGGTACACCAGCAGGACCACGGCCGTCGAGGCGTAAGGGATCCCGGTGAGCTCGGCGGCGGCCTCGGGGGCGGCCAGTCGCAGCAGCCTGGACGATTCGAACGCCGGTGTGGCCAGGACCACGGCGTCGGACTGGAGCGTGCCGGCTCCCGCGCGGACCGCCCATCCCGGCCCGCGCCGCTCGATCCCTTCGACCAGCTCGCCGGTTCGGATCCGGCCCGCGCCAAGGGCCCGGGTGAGCACCTGCACCAGCCGGGAGAGCCCTGTCCACACCGTGGCGAACAGCGGCCCGGAGTCCTCGCGCTCCCGGGCCGCCTTCGCCGCGGCCCGGGCCCCTCGGATCAGGCTTCCGTAGGCGGCCTCCCATCTCCTGAGCTCCGGGAATGTCGCGGCCACGCCGAGGTGCGCGGCGTCTCCGGCGTGGATCCCCGCCAGAAGCGGCCCGATCAGCACCCTCGCCGCCTCTGGACCCATCCGGCGGGTCGCCAGGGCCTCGATCGACTCGTCCCCTTCGTCCTTGCGCCTCGGCCGGAGGAGATCGGTGGCCGCCCGGACCCGCCCTCCCCTCGATAGGCCGGGCCACCGCAACAGCTCCTCGACCGACGCCGGGACCCCGAACGCCGACGGCTCCGGATACCGTCGCAGCCCTCCGCGGGCCCACACGTAGGCCCGACCGGGCGCCGGCGCCACCAGCTCCTCCCCCAGCCCGAGCTCCCGGCACAGGTCGATGGCCCAGGGCTTGCGGACCACGAACGAGTCTGCGCCCTCCTCGACGGGGATCCCCGCCACCTCGGAGGTCCTGAGCTTGCCGCCCGCCGAACGGGACGCCTCGACCACCGTGACGTCGATCGGCGTGCCGTTCGACGTCTGGATCAGCCGATACGCGGTGACCAGGCCCGATACGCCCCCTCCCACCACCACCACTCGCTTGGGCGCCCCTCCCATCGACGCTCCCTTCAGGCCGGCACCGCGGACTTCAGGTGGTCGCGGACCACGGCCGCCAGGACGTCGATGAACGCGGGGTCGGCGTTCGGCATCACGGTGCGGGCGAACGCCACCCCCGCCTCCTCGGCGATCCGCCTCGCCTCGATGTCCAGGTCGTAAAGGATCTCGAGGTGGTCCGCAACGAACCCCGCCGAGCAGACCACCACCGCCGAGTGGCCGGTGCCGGCCAGGTCGCGGATCACGTCCTCGACCGGCGGACCGAGCCACGGGTCGGCGGTCCGCCCCGCGCTCTGCCAAGCGACCGTGTACGACTCGAGCGCCAGCCGCCGGGCCACCAGGTCCGCGGTGTGCCGCAGCTGAACCTGGTAGTGGCAGATGTCGGGGCACAGATCGCAGCGGAGGCATCGGGTGGTGCCGTCCGGCAGCGCGAGCTGCGGCAGGCTGTGGGCGGAGAAGATCACCGCCGCCCCCGCACGGACTTCCGAGGGGAGCCCTTCGAGCGCGCCGGCCACCCGCGAGGAGAGGAGCTCGACGAACCCCGGGTGGTCGTACCACTGGCGGACGAAGGTGAAGGACGGCCCCCCGTGCTCGACCACGGCCCGTTCGACCCGGTCGATGTAGGTCTGCACGGACATGCCCGACCAATGCGGGGCCATGACCAGCCCGACCGCCCGCTCGATACCGGCGGCCCGCATCTCCTCCACCCCGTCGGCGATGAACGGCGGGGAATGCTTCATGCCGAGGAAGCCTCTAAGGGCACCGAGATGGTCGGCGTTCAGCGCCTGCTCGAGCCCGGCGGCCTGCTGCCGGGTGATGTCGAGCAGCGGGAACCGGTTGCCGATCGTCGCGTACCGTTCCTTCAGCTCCCGAAGGTGATCGGGCGTGGGCGCGCGGCCGCCCCGGATGTCGGTGTAGTAGCGCTCGACGTCCTCGGGCCCGCTGGCCGTCCCGTACGCCATCACCAGGACCCCGACCGGCGGCTCGGTCACGGACCCTCCTCCCAGGCTCCGGCCGAACCCTCCGTGCGTTCGTGCACCAGGTCGACCAGCCGCTCGAGGATCTCGGGCGGCGTGCCCGGCAGGACGCCGTGGCCGAGGTTGAACACATGTCCCGGCCGCCCCGCCGCCCGGCGAAGGACGGTCAGCGCCTTCTTCTCCACCGCCTCCCACGGGGCCAGGCAGACCGCCGGGTCGAGGTTGCCCTGCACCGCCACGTCGTAGCCGACCCGCTCCCACGCTTCGTGCAGCGGGACCCGCCAGTCGACGCCGACCACGGTGGCGCCGGCGTCGCGCATGAGCGGTAGCAGCTCGCCGGTGCCCACCCCGAAGTGGATGAGCGGCACGTCGAGATCGGCCAGGGAGCCGAACAGCTCCCGCGTCGCCGGCAGCACGAAGTGCAGGTAGTCGTCGGGGTCCAGGGCCCCGGCCCAGCTGTCGAACACCTGGACGGCCTGGGCCCCCGCTTCGACCTGGGCCCGGAGGTAGGCGGCCATGCTGGTGCCGAGGACGAACATGAGATGGCTCCACGTCTCGGGGTCCGCGTGCATGAGGGCCTTGGTTCGCTCATGATTTCGCGACGGCCCCCCTTCGACCAGGTAGCTGGCCAGGGTGAAGGGGCCCCCGGCGAACCCGATCAACGGAACCGAGAGCTCCTTCCGCAGGAGCCGCACCGTCTCCAGCACGAAGGGGACCTCCGCCTGCGGGTCCAGGGTTCGGAGCCGCCAAACCTCGTCGTTCCCCCGGATCGGGTCGGGCACGACGGGACCGATGCCTGGATCTATCCGGAGATCGATGCCCATCGCGGCCACCGGGACCATGATGTCGGAGAACAGGATGGCCGCGTCGACGGGCATGCGCCGGAGCGGCAGCATGGTTGCCTCGACCGCCAGCTCGGGGGTCCGGCACAGCTCGAGGATGTCGCGCCCCTCCCGGAGGGCCCGGTATTCGGGCAGGTACCGGCCAGCCTGCCGCATGAACCAGACAGGGGTTCGGTCCACGGACTGCCGCATGCAGGCCCTCAGGAACCGATCGGTCTCCGGGCCGTCGATGGCCCCCGTCTCGGACACGCCATCAAGGTTACAGGGGGACCTACACTGGCGCCCGGATGGCCACCGCCCCGACGTCCACGCGCGCCCGGATCGGCCTGATCGCCCTGGTCGCGGCGTACGCGTTCCTGGATCTGGTGGCCGCGGCGCCGAACTCCCCCCTGGTGCCTCCACTCCCGAAGGGCGTCGGCGTTCCCTCCTGGATGGCCCGTGGCGCCGGCGACATCGGCCTCGACCGGTTCGGTCGGCTCGGGCTCACGCTGGCGGCCATCGCGGCGCTCGCCGCGGCCGTGGCCGCGTTCGTCGTGGTGCTGGTTGAGGCCCTTCGCGGCCGTGCCGGCCTTGGCGCCATCTGGGTGGCCGCGGCAGCAAGCCTGCTGCTCGCGGTTCTGGCCCCGGTGCTGTTGTCCCGCGACGTATACAGCTACGCCGCGTACGGGCGGACCCTCGCCCTGCACCACACGAACCCGTACGCGACGCCGCCGTCCGCCTTTCCGCACGACCCGTTCACCCCGGTGACCTCGCCGGAATGGCGCGACACGCGGTCGGTCTATGGACCGGCGTTCACGTTGCTGTCAGCGGGGATCGCCCGGCTGTGGTCGCGCTCCCCCGCGGCGACGATCGCCGCCTTCAAGGTCCTGGCCGGGCTCGCGGTGGCGGCCGCCGCGGGTTTCGGGGCCGCGGCGGCCAGGATCTGGGGCTCGAGGGCCCGGGCGCCCGCTGCCGTCCTGCTGATCGCGCTGAACCCCGTGATGGTGATCCACACGGTCGGCGGCGGCCACAACGACGCCCTCGTCGCGACCGGCCTGGCGGCGGCGGCCTTCCTCGCCGCTCCCAGAGCGAGAGCGGACGGCCTCCTCCGGTTCGCGGTGACCGCAGTGCTCACCCTCACCGCGCTGGTCAAGATCGTGGCCGCCATCCCCCTGCTCCTGTGGGTGTGGTCGGTGGCTGCGCAACGTGACCGGGATGGCCGAGTACGCGTCGTGGGGGAGCATGCCGCCGTCGCGGCGGGGGTGATCGTCGCGGTGACGATCCCGGTGCTGGCGGGGTGGCGAACGGTGACCGCCCTGGCCAACCTGGCGTCCCGTCAGGGGTGGGCCAGCGGGGCGCGGCTGGTGGCCCGGGGCGCGCAGGCGGTTGGCCGCGGGCTCGGGCCGGCCGCCCTGGGAACGACCCTGGGGGGCTTGGTCTACGCCGCGTTCCTGGTCCTGTTCGTCCTCGTGCTGTGGCGGCTCAGGGATGGGCCGGACCTCCCCCCGTCCCGATGGGCGGCCGGCCTCCTCGCGTTCGCCCTGGCCGCTCCGTATCTCCTGCCGTGGTACGCGGCCTGGTTCCTGTGCCTGCTGGCGCTGGCGGCCGACGAGGGGCTCGTGTGGACGGGAGTGGCGGCGTCGTGCCTCCTGGCGCTCACGGGCGTGCCGGCCGAGCCAGGGTCCGCCCCCGCCCTGTGGCGCGATATGGTGCTGGCGGTTCACTACGCGGCCGCCCCGGTCATGCTGGTCCTGTTCGGCTCGGTCCTTCGGCGGACGCTGCTCCCGTCCCCACGCCTGGCTCAGCAGCCCGGCCCGTAGAATTGCCGGTCCCGACGACCCGGCGACCCACGACCCAAGGAACCGAGGAACCGAGGAACCGGCTGAATGCTGGATCCCGATCTGGTCCGCGAGCTGTTGACCGAGGCCCTGTCCACCGGGGGGCGGTTCGCCGAGCTCTTCGCCGAGGAGCGCGACTCGACCTCGCTCCGCCTCGACGACGGGAGGATCGAGGAGGTGGTCTCGGGCTCCGACCGGGGCGCCGGGATCCGCGTGTTCCATGGCGACTCGCAGGCCTACGCCTTCTCGAACCGCCTGGACGCGGAGTCGCTCCGCGGCGTGGCCCGCGCGGCCGCCGGGGCGGTCCGAAACGGTGGGGCCACCCCCGCGGTCGTGGACCTTCGCCTGACGCCCCCGATCACGCACCGGGAGCGGCAGCCGATCGGCGACGTCCCCATCGAGCGGAAGGTGGGGTGGCTCCGCGAGGCCGAGGACGCCGCCCGGTCGCTGGATCCTTCGGTCAGGCAGGTCCTGGCCGCCCACGCGGACAGCCGCCAGCGCGTGCAGATCGCGAACTCGCACGGGCTGTGGGCGGAGGAGATCCGGCCGAGGCTCCGGCTGGTGGTCCATGTGGTGGCCTTCCGCGACGGCGTGTTCCAGACGGGGTTCGACGGTCCGGGGGGGCTGACCGGGGCCGAGCTCCTGGAGCGACACCCGCCGGCCGAAACGGGACGGCGGGCGGCCCGGATGGCCGTGGCCATGCTCGACGGCCGCCCCGCCCCGGCCGGGGAGATGCCTGTGGTACTGGGCCCGGGCGGGGGCGGCGTGCTGTTCCACGAGGCGTGCGGCCACGGACTGGAGGTCGACCACATCCACAAGGACGCCTCGGTCTACCGTCTGGACAAGCGGGGCGAACGGCTGGCCTCGCCGCTGGTGAACGGGGTCGACGACGGGACCGTGGCCGAGGCGTGGGGCTCGTTCGCCGTCGACGACGAGGGCACCCCGGCCCAGCGGACCGAGCTGTTCCGGGAGGGCGAGCTGGTCGGCTTCCTCTACGACCGGCTCCGGGCCGAGCACGACGGCGTCCCTTCGACCGGGAACGGCCGCAGGCAGTCCTACGCGAACCTCCCCATCCCCCGGATGCGCAACTCGTACATCCTGGCCGGCACCGACCGGCCGGAGGACGTCGTCTCGAACACCCCCCACGGCCTGTACGCGAAGACACTGGGAGGGGGACAGGTCAACCCCGCCACCGGCGACTTCGTGTTCGGCGTCGCCGAGGGGTACCTCATCGAAGGCGGCGCCATCACCGCCCCGGTCCGGGGGGCCAACCTGATCGGGAACGGCCCTCAGATCCTTTCGGCCATCGACGCGGTGGCCGACGACTTCGAGACCAGAGACGGCGTGTGCGGCAAGGAGGGCCAGGGGGTGCCGGTGTCCAACGGCAGCCCGACGCTTCGGATCGCCCGGATGACGGTGGGGGGCACCGATGCGTGACCCGGGAGGTGCCGGTGCCTGACCTGGGCGATCTCTGCGTCCGGGCCGTGGAGGCGGCGGCGGGCGGCGAGGACGTCGAGGCCTTCGCGGAGGAGAGCCGCCACACGCGCGTGCGGGCGCGGGGCGGCGCGGTGGAGGAGTTCGTGTTCTCCGAATCCCGGGGGGTCGGCGTTCGGGTCATCGCCGAGGGACGGCTGGGGTACGCCTACGCGGCCGACCCCGACCCCGACGCCGTCCCCGAGCTGGTGGCCCGGGCCCGCGAGAGCGCCCGATTCGCGGAGCCCGACCCCGGGAACGCCCTCCCGGAGCTGCTGCCCGCCGAGCCGATGCCGGAGATCTACCGCGAAGAGCTGCTGGGGGTCCCCTTCGAGCGCAAGGTGGAGCTGGCCCTGGACCTCGAACGGGCGGCGGTGTCGCGGATCCCCGAGGTCCGCAAGGTCGAATCCGCCAACCTTGGCGACTCGGTGGGCAGGATCGTGGTGGCCTCCACCCGGGGCGGCCCGCTCGAGTACGCCCGGACCGACGCGTGGGTCTCGGCGTCGTGCCTGGCCGAACGGAACGGCGAGACCCAGACCGGGTTCGCCTTCCGCCTGTCCAGGGCCATCGCGGATCTCGAATGGGAGGCCGCCGCCGAGGAGGCGGCGGCCCGCGCGGCCCGGCTGTTGGGGGGGCAGAAGCCCCGGAGCGAGCGGGTCCCGGTCGTCCTCGACCCCGACGCTGCGACGTCGTTCCTCGGCGTGCTGGCCGGCGCGCTGTCGGCGGACTCGGTCCAGAAGGGCCGCTCGATGCTGGCCGAGCTGGTCGGCGAGCGGGTGGCGAGCGAGGCCGCCACGCTGGTCGATGACGGCCGGTTGCTGGAGGGGATGGCCGCCGCGCCGTTCGACGACGAGGGCGTGGCCACCGGAAGGACCCCGCTGATCGAGGCGGGCATCCTGCGGGGGTTCCTGCACAACACCCGGACCGCGACTCGCGGCGGGGGCCGTTCGACCGGCAACGCCAGCCGCGCGGGGTACCGGAGCGTCCCCGGTGTCTCGCCTTCGAACCTGTACCTCGAACCCGGCTCGCTCCCGGCCGAGGAGCTTCTGCGACAGGCCGGCCGGGCCGTATACGTCCAGGAGGTCTCCGGATTGCACTCGGGAGCGAATCCCGTCTCGGGCGAGTTCTCCGTGGGGGCCGTGGGGCTTCGGGTGGAGGGCGGCGCGCTCGCCGAGCCCCTCCGGGAGATGACCATCGCCAGCACGTTGCTCGAGGTCCTCAAGGCGATCGTCGCGCTCGGTTCCGACCTCCGGTTCCTCGGGGGCGGGATCGGCGCCCCCACCGTGCTGGTGAGCGAGATGACGGTCGCCGGCACCTGATCGATAAGCACCTCAATCGATAAGCACCTCAAGAGTTGTTTCCACCCCGATCGGTCAGGCCGGCACGATGGCCACCTCCAGGTCGGCAAAGGCCCCGGCGTAGGCCAGGCGCCCCTCGTCGTCTGGAGCAACCAGGACGACGAGGGTGACCGACGACCCGGCCCCCGCGGCGCCCACCTCCAGGCCGAGGCCACTCCCGGGTTGCCCTCCGGGGGCCCCCGGCCCCAACGCGAGGAGGACCTCGGCGCCCTCGACCACGGTCTCGGTGTGGGGCTGGCCGCCGCCGTTGGCACCGTAGGTCGCGAGGATGTCCACGTGGTCGCCCGGCCGCACCGCTCCCGGCGGGAGCGATGTGGGTACGGCGAAGGCCCGGAGCCCCTGCGGCACCAGCGACGCCACCGGGCCCGCCCGTACGCGAGCCAGCCGGGTCTCGGTCACCGCCTCGCCGGCGGCGAGGTCCGTCAGGGCGGCCCGGCCGGCAGCCCGACGGATGTCCCGGAACGCGCCCGGCGGCGCGAAGGCCCGGGGCATCCGCACGATCTTCAACTGGGATGAACGGAGGATCCCGCCGCGCGCGACGCCGGTCGCCGCCACGACGACCGGGACGCGCGGACCGGCCAACGCGGCGGCCGCCCCGGCCCTGGCCACGTACCCATGGGCCAGGAGGCCGGCCGCCAGGGCCAACGCGACCGAGCTCATCAGGAAGAGACGGGAAGCCCTGGTCCACCGGCGGCGCACCCACCCTCCTCTCCGCGGGAAGCCCCGCTGTTCGTCCTGCAATGAGAGGGAGGGTCTGTCGAGGCCCGACCTTAGGTGTCTCGCCTGCGAACGTCAGTGAGATCCTTCACACCTTCGGGGATTTGTCGGACATTCGCGCTCGATGACGATCAGGCCTGCGGCCGACCCTGAAAACCGGTCCAGGTGCCGCCTGGCTCGGCCTCTTTCGGCATCGCGTTGAGATGGCGCAGCAGGGCCCAGACGATGAACCCGTCGACCACGAGCTCGACCACCGAGGCTCCCGTCCTGCGGCCTCCCAGGGTGGGGAACGTGAAGAACGCGTCGAGCCCCGCCAACGCGACGCCGAGGCCAGCCGCCCACGGCCGCCGGAGAAACACGCCGGCACCCGACACGAACTTCGCGCCGGACACGCCGAGGGCGATGATCCCGAACACGACGAGCAGCGGGCGAGCGAGCGTGATGCTGTAGTCGCCGGCGGTCGCCGCGTTGCCGGAGTGCAGGAGCAAGCCGATGCCGAGCGCCAGGCTGAACACGGCCGATACGACGAGCAGGATCGCCGCGGCCGCGGCCGTGGGGGTGGGAGGAACCATTCGAACGGGGCGCGGCGGGCTCATGGGATCGCCGGGAGGGAGCTCATGTGGATGGCCCTTCAGACCTCGAACCTCGCGTTCGCCAGGGCGGTGGCGCACGGGCAGTCCCGCTCCTCGGGGAGAGCGCCGACGATCCGGAACAGCAGCTGGCGAAGGCGCCCGGTGTTCTCCTGGAACACCCGGATCACCTCCTCGTTCGTCACGGGCTCGATCTCGCCGGCCACGCCGACGTCGTAGTCGGTGTTCAGCGAGATGTTCGCGTAACACATCTCGAGCTCGCGGGCCAGCATCGCCTCCGGATGCTGGGTCATGTTGATGACCTCCCATCCCTGCCGCGAGTAATAGGCGGACTCCGCCCGGGTCGAGAACCGGGGGCCTTGGATCACGACCACCGTCCCCCGTCCGTGAACGGGGAGCTCGAGCCCTTCGGCCTGCTCGACGGCCACCCGCCGGATGGTCGGGCAGTACGGATCGGCGAACGAGACGTGCGTGGTCTCGGGCCCGTCGTAGAACGTGGACGGACGGCCGGTGGTCCGGTCCACCAGCTGGTCGCACACCACGAAGTCGCCCGGTTTGATGGTCGGCTGGAGGGAGCCGACCGCGCACGGCCCGAGGATGCGTTCGACCCCCATCTCTTTCATCGCCCACACGTTCGCCCGATACGGGACCGAGTGGGGCGGGAACTGGTGCTTGGATCCATGGCGAGGGATGAAGGCGACGTCCCGACCCTCGACCGCACCGACCGCCACCGGAGCCGAGGGCGGGCCCCACGGGGTGTCCACGTCGATCTCGCGGACGTCGTCGAGGAGCGAGTAGAACCCCGACCCGCCGAAGATGCCGACGCGGATGGGGCCGTCGGGGGCCGACGCGCTCAGGCCGACTTCTCCTTCGGCTTCCGGTCCGACCCCGTGGACGACGCCGGGCTACCCGAGGCCGAACTCGCCGCGGCGGGGGCGTCCTTCGCGCCCTCCCGCGTTGACTCCTTCGCCCCGTCCCGCGTGGACTCCTTCGCCCCGTCCCGCATGGACTCCTTGGCTGGCTCCCTCGACCCGCCCGAGCCCTTCGACCCTCTGCTCGATCGGGAGTCGTTGACGTAGAACCCCGAGCCCTTGAACAGGATGCCGGCGGGGTGGAAGACCTTGCGAAGCTCGCCGCCGCACACGCCACAGCTGGTCAGCGGGGCCTCGCTGAACCGCTGGAACACCTCCACGTGCGTGCCGCATGATTGACACGCGTACTCATACGTCGGCATGGCCTCGATTATAGGAGCCGATCCCCGCGGCCTTTGGCCGGATGGCCGTCAGAACACCGAGGGGTTGTTCTCGGTGAACAGTCCGTCCGGGTTGGTCTTCCAGATCCACGCGTGGAGGAGCCATGCCGTCTTCGCCTGGAAGTACCCGCCCATCTTCCGGCATGGCTGCGCGCCGGGGGTGATGGTCACCGATCCGGTGGGGAGGAAGCAAAGATCCTGGTGGAAGTGCCACACATCGGCGTTCCCGGCGAAGCCGGCCGGCTGCGGGTCGTCCAGGCCGGTGTGGGCGATCGAATAGGCCACCCCGACCAACACCAGCTTGCCGCTGCGGTCCGGCTGGTACAGCAGGACCTGGGGTCGGGCCGGATCGAAGATCCGGTTCGAGATGCCCAGGTTCGCCAGGTGCAGGCCGAGGCCTGGGATGAACTGTGTGACCTGGATGTACCCGTCGGCTTTGGCCGCCGCCAGGCTTCGGTACTTCGCCGTCGCCGACTTGGCCGCGGCGATCTGGCGCGACAGGATCTGCGATTCCTGCGGCGACACCGAGCCGGGCGTGCCATGAACGTGCCCGGTGATGCTCGCTCCCTCGGCGCCGGAGCCCGCTTCGCCCGCCCGCGCGTTCGCCGGGACTGCGTCCGCCGCCGCCGTGTGCACGTGCGCCCCGGCCGCTTGCGACCCGGCGCCCGACGCGAGCGTCACCGACGGTGTCCGAGCCTGCCACCCCGCCCACGTCCCCAGGCCGACCGCGGCCACGAGCAGCAGGACCATCGCCGCGCCGAGGAGGTTCCCCCAATCCGAGCCAAGGTGGTTCGCCCATCGGATGGCCCCCACCGCCGTCACCAGGATCCCGGCGAACAACAGGAGATGCCACGGACTGTTGCCCCGGGCGCTGAGCACGACCAGCTCCTCGTGCTCGTGCGCCAGCGGGTCGAGCGTGTGAGCCACCAGGTCCCCGATCACCGCGATCAGGGTCACGGTGATCCCGACGGGAACCAGCAGCTTGCCGGCCTCGCGCCTCACGGGCGAACGGACCGCCCCCGCCACCGCATCCACGGACCGACCATACCTGATTCCCGTTCGGGCATCCGGTGATCGGAGGCGGACCAGCCCTGGCGGGCGGTTCGAGGGTGGCCTCGTCGGATAGACTCCTAGTTCCCCTCGACCCCGAGAGGAGCGCATGCGCATCAAGAAAGCGGTGATCCCGGCGGCGGGACTCGGCACCCGGTTCCTCCCGGCGACGAAGTCCCAGCCCAAGGAGATGCTGCCGATCGTCGACAAGCCGGCCATCCAGTTCGTGGTCGAGCAGGCGGTGAAGGCCGGGCTGGAGGACATCCTGATCATCACCGGCCGCGGCAAGCGAACCATCGAGGACCACTTCGACCGGTCGTTCGAGCTCGAGTACCGGCTGGAGCAGGACGGGAAGTTCGACGAGCTGAAGGAGGTGCGGGAGGTCTCCGAGATGGCGACCATCCACTACATCCGGCAGAAGGACCGGGTGGGGTTGGGGGCGGCCGTGGCGGTGGCCGAGAACCACGTGGACAGCGAGCCGTTCGCCGTGCTGCTGGGCGACGACATCATGCCGGATCCCCACCTGCTTCGAGAGATGATCGCCGTCTACGACCGCTACGGTCGGAGCGTGATCTGTGGGATGGAGGTCCCTCGCTCGGACATCCACCTGTACGGCGCCATCGAGCCCGAATTCGTCGAGGACAACCTGGCCCGGGTGCTGTCGATCGTGGAGAAGCCGCCGGTGGAGTTGGCACCCTCGAACCTCGCGGCGATGGGGAGGTACGTGTTCACCCCGGAGATCTTCGACGCCCTCCGCGAGACCACCCCCGACGAGCGCGGCGAGATCCAGCTCACCGACGCCATCAACCTGCTGGCCCATCAGCAGACCGCATACTGCTACGTGTTCGAAGGTCTCCGGTACGACATCGGCAAGAAGCTCGACTACCTGCGAGCGACCGTGGAGATGGCCATCGACCGGGAGGACCTCGGTCCCGAGTTCCGGACCTTCCTGGCCGACCTGGTGCAGCGGAAGAAGCTCCTGTAGGCGGAAGAGTGGAGAACGCCTCGGGCCACGTTCACGACCAGGACCACGGCCTCGACCCCTCGCCGATGCGCTCGGTCGACGAGGTCCGGGCCTCGGTGCTCGAGCGGATCCGACCGCTGGCCCCGATCGAGCTCCACCTCCAGGAGGCGTTCGGCTGCGTGCTGGCCTCGAACGTCACGGCCGAGCTGGACATCCCCCCGTTCTCCTCCTCCGGCATGGACGGGTTCGCCGTCCGGGCCTCCGACGTCGCCGCCGCCTCCCGGGACGAGCCGGTGGCGCTGAAGATCGCGGGCCGGGCCGCCGTCGGTCGCCATCCCGAGGCCACGGTGGGGATCGGGGAGGCCGTCCAGATCGCCACCGGGGCTCCCGTCCCGGCCGGGGCGGACACGATCGTGCCCATCGAGCACGCCGCGGTCGACGGAGACGTGGTGCACGTCCTGCGCCCCTTCGAGGAGGGGTCGTTCGTCCGGCCGTCCGGCCAGGACGTCCGGTCGGGGGCGTTGCTCATCCCCGCCGGGCGGCGGCTCTCCGCCGCCGAGCTCGGCCTGCTGGCCACCTCGGGGCACGCCTCGGTCCTGGTCTACCCGCGCCCCCGCGTGGTGGTCCTGTCCACCGGCGACGAGCTGGTCGAGCCGGGCCGGCCGGCCCCGTTCGGCATGATCCGCGACGCGAACTCCTACACGCTGTTCGGGGCCATCAAGGAGGCGGGGGCGGTCCCCTACGTGGGCGGGATCGTCCGAGACGACGCCGAATCGCTGAAGGAGGCGGTCCTGGGGCTGATCACCCGGGCCGACTGCTTCATCAGCTCGGGCGGGGTCTCCGTCGGGGAGCGCGACGTGGTGAAGCGGGCCTTCTTCCGCCGGGGAGAGATCGACTTCTACCGGGTGGCCATGCAGCCGGGCATGCCGCAGGCCTTCGGTTTCGTCGAGGAGGTCCCCTACTTCGGGCTTCCGGGGAACCCCGTGTCCACGTTCGTCTCCTACGAGGTGTTCATCCGGCCGGCCCTCCTCAAGATGATGGGGCGCCGGGACGTGTTCCGGCCCGAGATCTGGGCCGTGCTGGAGAACGACCTGGCGGGGCCCAAGGAGAAGATCCAGTTCGCCCGGGTCCGGGTGTGGCGGGAGCGCGGCCAGTGGCGGGCCGCCGGCACGGGCCCGTCGGCCTCCAACCTGCTCGGGACGGTGTCGAAGGCCAACGGGCTGGCCATCGTTCCCATCGGCACCGAGACCGCCCCGGCCGGGTCCCGGGTTCGGGTCATGCTGTTCCGGGCCCTCGAAGAGGAGCCGTGACCGGGCCGAGCGGGCCGAACCGGGCCGAGGAGGAGCGCCCGGCTCGCATCGTCGAGGTCGGCGCCAAGGCCGTGACCGACCGGGAGGCCGTCGCCGAGTGCAGGATCACCATGACCCCCGAGGCGTGCGCCGCCCTGGCGGCCGGGACGCCGAAGGGCGATCCGCTCGAGGCGGCCAAGGTGGCCGGGCTCATGGCGGCGAAGCGAACGCCGGATCTCCTCCCCTTCTGCCATCCAATCGCCATCACCGGTGCGAGCGTGATGCTCGAGCCGGACGTGGCCGCCGGGACCATCCGGGTCGAGGCCCGGGTCAGGGCCACCGACCGAACGGGGGTCGAGATGGAGGCGCTGACCGCCGCGGCCGTGGCCGCGCTGTCGCTGTACGACACGGCCAAGGCGTTCGACCGCGGCGCCGAGATCACGAGTCTCCACCTCACGTCGAAGTCCGGTGGAAAGAGCGGGGACTACCATCGGCAGGGGTGACGACCTCACCTTCGGGTGCAGGAATCCATTCCGAGAAAACCCTCGACTGTCCTTGAGGTACCAGATGTTGGGTGCTAGCGTCGGATTCCAGCCCATATGTAGTGGTCCAAACCGGGGGGCGACCGCGAGGAGGGCTGGACTTGAGTTGGCTTTTGATCGCCGGATTGGGCATGATTTGGGCCGCATTCCTCCTTCCCTTCGGGTATCGAAGGGCGTCGCCTTCCTCGACGGTGGAGGAGTTCGAGCGGAAGATGGACTTGCTGGCTGAGGCGAATCGGGCCCACGCGGGCCGTTGGGTGCTGGTCCCCCGCAAGGGGGAGCGGTTCATGGGCCCTCGCGACCGTCGGCGGGTCCGGGTTCGTCGCCGCCGCCGCCACATCCTCGCCGTCCTGCTCGACGCCGCGGCCGTCACCCTATTGATCGGGCTGTTCCCGCCGCTGCGGGCCATGCTGGTGGGGACCGCCCTCCTGACCGGCCTCCTCCTGCTGTACGTGGGGCTGCTGGTGCACCTTCGGGCCCAGGACCTGCGGCTGGCACGCCTCCGAGCCCGCCGGGCGGTCCGCCTAGCCCGGGTCTCCGTCGAGGGCCTCCAGGCGTCCGCGGGCCACGGATACTCGAACGGCGCCCGGGCCCGGGTCAACGGGAACGGGAACGGCAATGGCAACGGGCACGGGGCCAACGGGCACCGAGCCCGCGTGAACGGCGACGGCCGGGTGAACGGGAACGGTCACCCTGGGGCCGACACGCGGACCCACGCCGAGGAGGACCTCCTCGAGTCCGGTGTCCGAGTCGTCGAGGACGACGTGCACGTGATCGTGCGGCGCTCCGCCGACCTCGATCCCGAGGCCCAGCGCTCCCTGGCCCGCTAGGGCCGGCCCTCCGCACCGCTCCGCCAGGTCCGCTACCCTCCCGCCGTGGACCTCTCGCCCCTCGCCGACCGGTTCCAGAGCCGGTTCCAGGAGAAGATGGCCGCTCGTGAGATGGCCCTCGCCGCGGCTCGCCGATCCATCCGGAGCTCGGCGAACGCCATCCGGGCCATCCACCGCGGCGAGCTCGACCAGGCGCACCGCCTGATGGAGGAGTCCCGCGGGGCGCTGTCCGGCGGGAGGGACGCCGTGGCCGGAGCGCACCCGGACGTCCATTTCGCCGGGTTCCTCCAGGACGCGGAGAAGGAGTACGCCGAAGCCCGGCTGACCGAGGCGCTGGTCGGCGGGGCGGACTTCCCGGGCCCCGACGAGCTCGAGGTCGGCATGGCCCCCTACCTGAACGGGATGGCCGAGGCCATCGGGGAGGGCCGCCGGGCCATCCTCGACCTGCTCCGGCGGGGAGAGTTCGCCGAGGGCGAACGGATCCTGGCGGCGATGGACGACATGCACTACCTGCTGGCGTCGATGGACTTCCCCGACGCCATCACGGGGAACCTCCGACGGTCCACCGACTCCGCCAGGGCCATCATCGAACGAACCAGGGGGGACCTCTCCGTGTCGCTGGTGCAGCGCAGCCTGCGGGACGCCCTCGAACGCCACGCCGACGCCCTGGCCCAGCCCGGCCCCGATGCCCCGACGTCCTGACCCCCGCCGAGCGCCCCAGGACGGCCTGCTCAGACGATCCGGAGCTTCTCCAGGAGCCGGCGGGCCAGCGCCTCGTCCCCTTCGATCTTGAGCACGCCTCGTTCCTCGAGTTCGTCGAACCCATCCCGGCCGGCCGCCGCCATGATGAACCCCGGCCCGGCATGGATCCGTGCCTCGGCCCCGGCTTCCACCTCCGGCCCGGCCGCCCCGCTCGCCAGGTCGTAGCCCCACACCGGCACGGCCACCCCGTCGAGCGCGATCGCCACGCGGCCGGCAGCTCCCTTGACCTGCGGCACCGTGCTGGTGGCGATGGCCTCAAGGAGGAACTCGGCCACGGCCTCGACGTCGACCTCCTCGTCCTCCATACCGAGCGCGCGGCGGATGTCCTGCCGGTGCACCCACTCGTCGTAGGCCCGGATCCAGATCAGCATCCCGCCGGGCGCGCCCCCCAACATGCTGGGCATCCGGAGCCGGAACAGCGGCGCGGGCAGGGCTCGGGCGAACACGACGAACCGCCTCCCCCACCGGTCCAGGGCCAGCAGGAGCTCCATGGTGGTGCGCCCGCTCCACCGGCCGACCTGGCGGTCGTTCCACCGTTCGAGCTTCTCCATCGACGCGAACACCTGGGCCACGATCGTCCCGGTCACCGCGGCCCGGTCGATGCTGATGAGGTGGGCCACCACCTCCCTGACCCGCCACCCAGGAAGCGCCGTCGGAGTGTCGAACCGCTCGGGTCGGAGGGGGCGAAGGAGCGCGAGCGTCCGGGCCCGCTCGCGGGCCACCGCCCGGACCACCTCCCGCTTGTTCACGAAAGCGGAGTGGTCGGCTCTCCGGGTTCGGGTTCGGACCCAGGGTCGGGCGGCTCCGGCGACCATGGGGCCGCCCCGGGCGGCGAAGCGGGACCCCCTCCAGAACTTGGGCCGACCGCCTGGTCGCCCGGCGCTGAAGGCTGGTCGGGGCGGGCGGCAAGAGGGGGTGGAGCGGGGTGGGAGGCTCCCCTCAGGAGCACCTCTCTCCGCTCGAGGAATTCCTCCCGAGAGATCTCTCCCCGGGCGTACCGCTCCTCGAGGACCCGAAGGGCCGGCGAGTGGTGCTCCGGAAGGCGCAGCTGCGGGACCTCCCGGCGGAGCAGAAGGATCGCCGCCACGATGACCACGATCCAGAACGTCCCCATGAGCAGACCCATGAGCCACCCCGGGCCACAGCACCACCAGAACACGATCAGCCCCCCAGGTCCTGACGGATCCGCTGGAGCTCCTCGGCCGAGATCTCCCCTCGGGCGAACCGCTCCTCGGCGATCCGGATGGCCGGCGAGCCTCCCCCGTACCAGGTCCTGGAGTGGCCCGCCGACTCGCCCTTCGGAAGCACGATCCACAGCACGACGTAGAGCAGGAGCCCGAACCCCATGAACGCCGCCACGACGAAGGCCACCCGGACCAGGACGGGGTCGATGCCGAAGTAGTGGCCGATCCCGCCGCACACGCCGGCGATCCGCCGGTCGGACTCCGAGCGCATGAGCTGTGGGCGGTCCATTCGGCCATAGTCGTTCCCGACGCCGGCCGCTGTCAAAGCGCGGGAGGGGCTCTGTTACGCTAGCTCCAACTGGGGGTGTAGCTCAGTGGTAGAGCGCTGCCTTCGCACGGCAGAGGTCAGGGGTTCGACTCCCCTCACCTCCACCAAAGGGGACTTACTCGAACCGACCCTTGAAAAACGGGCCTCCCGCCCCTGAAGGAACACACGCGCTTCGGGGACGA
>Ga0137372_10002325_pt1 | contig 18385 bp, 16 predicted proteins | sample SagtaG_6_FD_104911 | JGI IMG/M metagenome (GOLD analysis project Ga0137372, IMG submission 104911) | Vadose zone soil microbial communities from Sagehorn Ranch, Mendocino, California, USA - Sage1_R_60_16 metaG | ecosystem: Environmental > Terrestrial > Soil > Vadose zone | place: USA...
TACCGTTTATCCTCTATGATCGCGTCGGAGAAAATTACTTATCTCGATAATAACGCGACGACGGCGATCGATCCGGCGGTGCTGGAAGCGATGCGGCCGTTTCTGGAGAAATATTTCGCCAATCCGTCGAGCGGTTACCGGTTCGCCACGCAAGTACGCGACGCCATCGAGCAGGCGCGCGAGCAAGTGGCAGCACTCCTCGGTTGCGAGCCAGGGGAGATCGTGTTCACCAGCTGCGGCACGGAATCGAACAACACCGCTTTCCATTCCGCGCTCCAAACCCGACTGGATTGTAAGCATGTCGTTACCACCGCGGTTGAACACAGCGCGGTGCGTAAACCGGCGCAGGACCTCGGGCAACATGGTTACGAAGTCACAGTTATCAGCGTCGATAAATCTGGCCGCCTGAGTTTGCGCGCCTTGGCCGATGCCATTCGCCCCGATACGGCGCTGGTTTCCGTGATGTGGGCCAATAACGAGACGGGAGTGATTTTCCCCATCGAAGAGATCGCGGAGATCGCACGCAATAAAGGCGTGCCGCTACATACCGATGCGGTGCAGGTGGCCGGAAAAATTCCGATCAACCTGCGCGAGATCCAGCTGCAATTCCTGTCCATTTCCGGCCACAAGCTGCATGCACCGAAAGGCGTGGGCGCGCTTTATGTGAACCGGCGCTCGCGATTTCATCCCCTAATACTGGGCGGCAGCCACGAAAACAACCGGCGCGCCGGGACCGAGAACACCGCTTCCATCGTCGGTTTCGGCAAGGCCGCAGAGATCGCATTGGCGAAATTGTCGGAGGAGCAAACGCGAGTGCAAAATTTGCGGGACCGCTTTGAAAAAGCGCTCATCGAAAAAATTCCCAGTGCACGTGTGAACGGCGCGGCCGCGCCCCGTTTGCCAAATACCTCCAGTATCATGTTCGACGACATCGAATCGGACGCGGCGCTGATGATGCTCGATCAGGAAAACATCTGTTGCTCGGCCGGATCGGCCTGTCGAACTGGATCACTTCAGCCATCACACGTTTTGAGCGCGATGGGACTGGTTAACGAACAGGCGCGGGGCAGCCTGCGCTTCTCCTTCGGCCGGTTCAACGACGAGGCGGACATCGATCGTGCACTCGAAATCGTTCCGCGCGTCATCGGAAAATTGCAGGCGCTGTCGCCCGCGACCGCGCGGTAGCTCGCTGTCGAAAGCGGTCATCCCGAGCCCTGAATGCTTTCGGGGGTCGAGGGATCCGATGCGAAAGCTCAAGCGTAACTTGACGGGATCTCTCCCGCTTTGCCATGTACTGGTGATGATGCTCTGGCGTTTGTAGCGGTAGCGCGAGCATTCTGCTCGCAATAGCCGACATTCTGTCGGCGTCTTCCAAGCGCCTGCGTCTGTAAGGCAAACGCGGCACCGACTTGGCTCGATTCAATTGAGGAAATGGCGCGGCGAAAACGAAATGATCATTGGCTCAATACGCACTGGTGGATACTCACACTTGGCGAATGGATTGGGCTGGTCCTGGCGCTCGGCGCGATTGTTTCGTTGCTCTGCATTCTCCTCATCCGGCGGCACACGCTGGAATATCATCTTGAGCATACCTTTGCCGTAAACGATCCGGAATTCTTCGGCTCGGCTCTGGCCATGTCCGATCCAGTTCCGATCGAAGGCAATGCCATCGAAGTGCTGCAAAATGGGGACGAATATTTCCCGGCCATGCTCGACGCCATTCGCGCTGCGAAAAAGTCCGTCAATTTCGAGGCTTACATCGTCTATTCGGATGAAATCGGACGCGCTTTTTGCGAAGTACTGTCCGAGCGTGCCCGAACAGGTGTGGAAGTGCGCGTGCTGCTCGACGGCGTTGGTTCGGGCTGGAGCCTCAACAATTCCGATGTGCGGATGATGAAACGCGCCGGCTGCAAATTCACCTATTATCATCCAACGCATTCGTTGCGAGTGGACCGGACCAATCGGCGCAGTCACCGGCGCGTTTTGCTGGTGGACGGACGAATCGGATTCACCGGCGGAGTTGGTTTTGCCAAACGCTGGGGCGGGCATGCCCAGGACAAACAGAACTGGCGCGATGTGCACTTGCGCGTCCGCGGACCGTTGGTGGCAAAATTGCAATCAGCCTTCCAGGAACACTGGGCGAAAACGAGCGGAGAGGAATTGAGCGGCGCGGATCAGTTTCCCGGGCTGACGACAGCAGGAAATTTGAAAGCGCAGATTGTGAGCTCGCATTCGTTTTCCATCGCGCCGGTGCCGCTGGTGCAAGCGGTCGCCTTTGCCGCCGCTAGCAAACGGATCTGGATCACCAACGCCTATTGCACTCCAACGCCTGATCAAGTGGAACTGTTGACCAAGGCGGCCAGGCGCGGAGTCGATGTCCGGATTATGGTTCCGGGAGAAAATAACGATCAACCGTTAACCAAATCCGCCGGTCGCGGAGCGTACGGAAAGTTGCTCGAAGGCGGCGTCAGGATTTTTGAATACGAGCCCACGATGATCCATATCAAATCCATCGTGACGGACACGCTGTTCTCGATGATCGGGTCGTCCAATCTCGACCCCCGTTCTGCTGAAATTAATGAAGAACTCGATGTGGTAGTGTACGATCGCGATTTCGGCCGACTGATGGAGGAGATCTTTACGCAGGATCTTAGGCAGAGCCGCGAGTACACTCTCGAACAATTCCGCCGTCGATCGCTATGGGAGCGAGCGGTGGAATGGCTGGCTTACCCTTTCCGCTCGCAATTGTAGTGGTAGCACAGACATCTTGTCTGTGGGGACAGCGGGCGTCTCGCCTGCTGAATCTCCACCAAAGTTATGTCGCCTGCGTTTGAAACACCGGACAAGATGTCCGGTGGCCCCACCGGCAAGATGCCTGTGCTACAACAGCCGCGTGATCTTTGGCAAAGGGAAAGGCAAAAGTAACGCGCCGCCCACAGCTCGTACAGTCCGAGCCATCCAGCCGGAGCACTCTTTCAGCTTTCAGCCGGACACTGGGTCGGCTAATTTTCGCTGCCGTGAATTTACCTTTCGATCTCATCGCCTTGCGCGAAGAATATTTCACCAAGGGTTTGCGGCGCATCGATCTCGATCCCGATCCGATCAAGGAGTTTGGAATTTGGTTCACCGCGGCAGTGGAGGTTGGGATCAGTGAGATGAATGCAATGGCGCTGGCAACGGTGGCGGAGAACGGCCAGCCGACCACGCGCATGGTATTACTTAAGGGCTACGACCACGATGGTTTTGTTTTTTACACGAATTATCTGAGCGAAAAGGGCCGGCACCTGGAAAAAAATCCGCGGGCAGGTTTGGTCATTCATTGGAAGGAACTGGAGCGACAAATCCGGATCGACGGCATCGCCGAAAAAGTCTCGCGCGATGAATCGGCCCGCTATTTTCACTCGCGGCCGATTGGCAGCCAGCTTGGGGCGTGGGTTTCGCACCAGAGCGAAGTGATCGACGCACGCCGAATATTGGAAGCGCGGCTTTCGGAATTGGAAGAGCGATTTGCCGGACAGGAAATTCCATGTCCACCGCACTGGGGCGGTTATCGGGTGAAACCGGAGCGAATCGAATTCTGGCAGGGTCGCCCCAACCGCTTGCACGATCGCTTTCGCTACAGACGCGACGGCGAATCGTGGCGGATCGAACGGCTGGCGCCGTAGCTAGGAGTCAGGCATCGGCGAACTCTTCGACCGTAGAGCGAGGACTGGGTTATTCGTACTTCGAAGTGTGTGCTTCTGAAATCCCAAATCCCAAGATCCAAATCCCAAGGAAATACCAAACTCCCAAAGCTGAAAAAAACTCCAGGTCTCGCTCACACAACCCCACCCTATGACGGCATTCAGTTCTTCAGCGTTTCAGCTTTTAGAGTTGAGGCTTGGGGATTGTTTGGAGCTTGGGCTTTGGGGATTGGGATTTCACGCGAGGGTGATCACATCGCGCGGTCCGACGCGAAACGGATACTCGGTCCGCGGCTAAACGGCGATGCGCCTCAGCTACGCGTTGGTTTGTAACCCTCGAGCGCGAGTTGCCAGCCGAGCGCGGAGGACGGCGCCACCATCGCTTCGTGGTTATCGACCGCGGCAATGTTGATGAATCCCGCCGCTTCCATGCATATTCGCAACGTCGATTCGTCGAAGACCCGATGGTGCAGCACCGTTTCCTTTTCCTGATCGCCGACATCCTCTGCTTTCACTCCGGTGGTGATGGCGATGATTCCTTCATCGGGTCCTAACTCCAACGCGGGAAAACGTTTTCCTTCTAACCACATCCGATTTGCGCCGCGACAATCCGGCACTGTTATGGTGATGCGACCGCCCGGCTTCAGCACCTCAAACCATCGCCCGAAGCTCGCTTTGACGTCGTCCACATGCTCGGCCACGTGTCCGGCGTAAATCTCATCAGCGCAATTCGCTTCGAAACTCGGCAGGGTGGAAATGTCTTCGTAACGATCGGCTCGCACCTTGCGATTGCGGTCGATATTGACGTAACCTTTCTGGTAGAAAATCCAGCAGCCGAGGTTAAGTTTCACTTTGCCAAGATAAGGCGCGTAAATTTTCCAGCAATCGGGCTGGCCGCGCGAACTGGCCGCGAAATACGAAATCTTTTTGTATGATTAATCCAACTGGCGACGAACTTAATGAGGAAGTTCCCACTAGCGCATCGGCTGACGTGGGCGCTTTCCAGACAAGCAACCGTGGTATGACCGGAACTGCGAGCAACGCGTGGGAACAAACCAAGGAGAAAGCAGGCGCGGCGCGAGAGCGCACCGAGATTTTTGTGCGCAGCAATCCCATTCCGATCCTACTTAGCGCGCTCGGCGTTGGCATCGCTATCGGGCTGGCGATTCGCTACGCTTCCAGCACGGCCGAAAGGAAGATCGAGCCGGAGGAAAAAATAAGCGACGGCACATTAGGTTTCCTCTCGCTGCCGTTTCTGTGGCCGCTGCTGAAATCGGTCAAAGCCAAGGCGGAAGATTCGGCTGATGCGCTCAAGGACGGCGTCGATCGTCTGAAGAACGTGAAGGTTTCACGTTATACCAAACCAATCCGCAAACGCTGGAAGGCCTGGACGAAATAACTGTCATGCCGATGGCGGGTTGAATCGGGCGCCTTTCTTGTGGAAACTGCTCGCCCGATCATGGCGACTATTTCCTCAGCGCGTCCCTCCTGGCAGCGCGGCCGGGTCTTCAAATTTTTCGCGTCGCTTAAGCTGGCGGTCGTTCTGCTCGCGGTCCTGATCGTTGCCGCTATTGCCGGCACAATTTGGGAATCGAGCTTCGACGCCAAAGTCGCGCGCGCCTATGTTTATCGTGCGCCCTGGTTCAATCTCTGGCTCGTCTTACTCGGCGCTAATCTGATCGTTTCCGCTTTCTCGCGCTGGCCCTGGCGCAAGCATCACGTTGCCTTTCTCGTCACCCATCTCGGTATCATCACGCTGCTGACCGGCTCGCTCATCGGTCGCATTTTCGGAATCGAAGGGACGATTACCTTGTTTAAAGGCGATCCACCTACCAACCGGTTGCTTATCGATGAACATCAACTGCGCGTTCATGATTCCGATGGCGTATTGAAAGGTTATCGCGCGGAATTCTTGCATCGTCCGCCAACGCCGAAACATCCGCGCGATTTGGGAAAGCTAGCCAGCGGTGCGCGGTTGAGCGTGATTGATTATGCCGAGGCAATTGATGCCAAACTGAATCCGCGGCCGTTGGATTCGGGCGGAACACCAGCGGTCCATTTCACGATCAAAACCGCGATGATGGGGCAAAAACTGGAAAGTTGGTTGCTGGCCGATAACGCCCAAAACGGAAATTTCGCGATGGGTCTGGCCAACATCGAATTAAAACGCGGGAGAGCGCAAAGTGGCCTCGGCATCTCGCCGATGAATGCTCCAGAACATCGGCTTGAAGCCGATGCCACCACCGATCTGGAGGAATCGATCTTCGTCTTTGCCAAGATGCCGGACCAAATCAGTCACGTCGCCAAGGGTGGCGGTACCGGCGCAAAAATTTCGTTCTCGCCGCCGCAAGATGCCGACAAAGGTCAGCTCACCATTTCGCTCGCGGGAAAAACGCAGACGCTCGATGTCGCGCAAAATCTAAAAAAGGATGTCGCGATTGCGGGAACGTCATTCACGGTGCGAATTGAAAACTATTGGGCCGATCTCCGAATTCAGGATGGGAAACCGATCTCGCTCAGTGATTCGCCGAACAATCCTGCGCTAGCCGTCACCATTCGCGGCCGCGGAGTTCCAATTGCGACGTCGGCACAAAATAACCACGGAACCGAGCAGGCCGTTTCAACCAATGGCGGGCCTTCAACCATTCCGAATATTGCGCCGGCGATGAACGAAGCGAACGCTGCGGAAAATCATCTTACGCTTTTTGTCGCTGACGACGGCGCGATTTCCTACGAGTTGGACTCACGCAAACTCGGCCATTCCTCGGCCCCGCTGGAATTAAATAAACCACTCGTGACTGGCTGGGCCGATTGGCAATTGGTGGTCGATCGCATTCTGCAGCACGCGGAGCAATGGATGGATTTCGCACCCGCGAAAAATGAAAGCGCAAATCAATTGCCCGACGGCATCCGCGTTCGAGTGGAACAAAATGGCGAAACTTATGAACAATGGATTTCGGCGGGTTGGCAAATCACCGTTCCGACGTTGCCAAATCCAATTGGCATTTCCTACGGTTGGCGTTCGACGCCATTGCCAATCGCGCTCGAGCTGCTGGATTTCGAGGTCGCGCGCAATGAAGGCAACGATGCGCCCGCTGGATTCAAGAGCACATTACGGGTCTCGACCGCCGAGGGCGATAGCGCCACCGGCCAATGCTGGATGAATCATCCCTTCAGTTTTCCGGGCAGTTGGTGGCGAACCTGGAGCGGCCAGACCTTCAAGATGTCGCAGGCGTCGTGGAATCCGGAAAATCTCGGGCAAAGCACGATTCAAATTTTGCGCGACCCCGGCTGGCTCTTGAAATGGATCGGTTCGCTCCTGATCGTGACCGGCGTGTTCCTTTTGTTCTATGTGAAAAAATTTCGCCGGCAATACGCCACCGCGAAAACCAAACGGATCGTTGCGCCTTCTCCGGCGTCGGAAGCGCGTGAAATTGCGGTCTCGTAGCGGCGCGAATTTCATCCGAATTCTTCTGGTTTGTAGCGGTGGCCGGACTGGCTTTGCACGCCAGGCCCGTGCGTCCCCCCGAATGTACTTGGTTCTCGTTAGACACTGCGAGGCGAGTTGCGCGAAACCGGAACCTGAGCAGCGTGAGCGCATTGCAACTTTCCGACATTGATAATGAACAGGTTTCTTCTAATTATCCCGCTCCTGCTATTCACCGGCTGCGGCGGTCATCAACCGCCGGCTTGGGATGCTGCCGCAGTAAGACCGAAACATCCGTGGGGTTATTATAGCGGGCAGGTCGAAGCGCGCTGGGAAAACGATGGCCGGCACATGACGCTGCTGAGCGAACTGCATTACACTGACCCGGATGGCGTCGTCTGGATCGCGCCAGCCGGCTCGGTCGTCGATGGCGCCTCAATCCCGCGCGTGCTCTGGTCATTCATGGGCGGGCCCTTCGACGGAAAATATCGCAACGCCTCCGTCCTTCACGATGTCGCTTACGATCAAAAGACGCAGCCCTGGAAACAATGCGATCGCATGTTTTACAACGCGATGCGTTGCAGCGGAGTGGGCGCGACGGAGGCCAAGACAATGTATTACGCTTTGTATCGCCATGGCAGGCATTGGAAACGCCCGCGCGATTCTGCCGGCGCTATCGCGCGCGATGAGCAAATCATCCCCCGTGCGCTACCTGTGAGCGAGGAGGAAATCGAGGAAACCAGAAGCTGGATCGAGAACGCCAATCCATCGCTGTCCCAAATCGAGGCCCGCGCCGACGCGCCGACGCAATAACCTGTTTCAATCTGCGATGAAATCGCGTCAAGCCGCTGTCATTTTCATTTTTATCACCGTCTTGCTCGACATGCTCGCGCTGGGTCTGGTCGCGCCGGTGCTTCCGAAATTAATGCTGAGCTTTCTGAACAACGACATCAAGCGCGCGGCCGATTGGAACGGCATTTTCCTAACGGTTTTCGCGGCGATGCAGTTTTTCTTCTCGCCCGTGATCGGGGTTTTGTCCGATCGGATCGGACGGCGACCAGTGCTTCTCCTTTCAAGCCTTGGACTCGGTCTCGATTACATGGTGATGGCGCTTGCGCCAACTATCGGCTGGCTCTTTCTCGGCCGCATCATTTCCGGAATCACCGCTTCGAGTATTCCCACCGCGATGGCCTACATCACCGACGTCACTCCGCGAGAAAAACGCGCCGGCGCGTTCGGGATGATTGGCGCTGCTTTTGGCATCGGATTCACCCTCGGCCCGGTCGTCGGCGGTCTCGTTGGTAATAGCGACCCGCGCATGGCATTTTGGGTCGCGTCCGCGTTTAGCCTGGCGAATTGGCTCTACGGATTTTTCTTCGTCCCGGAATCGTTACCCCACGATCAACGCAAAGAATTTACCTGGCGCCGCGCCAACCCAGTTGGCTCGCTCGTTTTGCTGCGCTCACATCCGGATTTGTGGAAACTGGCGACGATTCAATTTCTTGCCTACGTCTCGCATGAAATTTTCGCAATTTGGGCGCTCTACGCCATTTATCGCTTCGCCTGGGATCCGTGGAGCATCGCCAAATCACTCTTCGTTGTCGGCGTCTGCACGGCGGTAATTTCCGGCGGTCTGACTGGTCGAATCGTCGCCTGGCTCGGCGAGCGTCGCACTCTTTACATTGGCCAGTTTTTCGGCGCGCTCGGAATGTTGATCGCGGGACTCGCACGCAATGGCGCGATGTACGTGGCGTCAATTCCCGTGATTTCGATGTGGAATATTTCCTTTCCCGCCGCGCAGGGAATCATGACGCATCATGTGAGCGAGCGCGAGCAAGGCGAATTGCAGGGCGCAATCAGCAGCTTGCGCTCGATCGCTTTCGTCATCGGCCCATTTTTGTTTTCGTGGACCTTCGCCTGGTTCATCGACCCGAGACATTCCTTGCACGTCCCTGCCGCGGGATATTATTTGGCAGCCGCGCTCCTGTTCGCCGCCATGCTGATGGCAACGGGCATCAAACAACCGGATTTTTCTGCCGCAAAATCCCTGCTTCCAGATGGCGTTCCTGATGTCGTGCCGCCCGAAGGTGTCACTTCCGGCAATGTCGCGCCCCTCTCCGATGCTTTGAGGCCCGACGACGTTTAACGGGTATCTGTCTAGCGGCCGCCGCGAGATGATTTCACCTCTCCCTTTCCAAAAGGGAGAGGATGAAGGTGAGGGATTTCCCATTAGCACCGGCCTTCAGGCGGTGGTTCTCCGCGTGAAATGGAAACGAGCCGTTTTAACGGCTTAGCCTCGAAACCGATGTCCGTTGAACGCTGTGGTTCGCGTTGTGAGGATGCGAAAGCCGTTGAAACGGCTTAAGTGCGCTGAGTGCGGGATGTACACCGGACTAAAGGCCGCTGTTAATGAGAAGAGAGCTGGCCCTCGATGCCAGACGCGCGCTTGCGGCAACCCACGCTAAACACACTCTTTAACGCGTAAATCTTTCGAAACCGAGCGCAAGCAAATTCTGCAATGACCAATTGTCGTCGATTTGCACCCAACGTCCGCCGCCCCGCGGTTGCGCCGTGGCATTCAATACCGCAGTGACGCGACCGCTGCGTTTAACCAGAAAGATTTTCGCGTTCGGCTCGAGCTTGTAACCGGCGTATGGAAAATTCGGGTGTAACGCGGCGATCGGAATGCGCACTTGATGACAGGTGCGGGCGACAAATTCATTTCGTGCCGCGTCGAAATGCAGACCCGGGAAAACAAAGTCGAAGGTCTCGTCGCAACGAGGCTCGCGGTCGCCGGCATAGGGATAATTGCTGAAGGTTACTCGTGCGATCATCTCGTTAGTTAAATGGTCGCGCTCGATCTGATGCAAAATCGCGTCGCCGTAGGCGAAGGTATAGGCGTGATTCGGGCAAACGATTTCGACGCTTTGTCCATACGCGCCCGGAACTGCTAACGCGAGTAAAGCGAGGAACAATTTCATCCACCTGATTTTCGCACGAATTCATTTTCACCGAAAGCGCAACCCATATGCCGGCGGGCTGGCGAGTCATTAAGCCAGCATTTTGGACTGCGCCGGCAAAGCGAAGCGGCGACGGCGCCTTTTTCGCGCCGGTGTGATCCTCGAGCGCAGAGAGCGTCAAGTGATTCGCGATTCCCGCGAAGCTGAGCTAAGCAAAGCGGTGTGGTGCTGCGCTTCCCACCGCACTCCAAAATGCCCCCTACATCGGGCGACCGCGATGCGTGAGTCCACCGACGGAAGCATTTCCAAGATATCGCGCCAAATCCCTGGGCCGTTGCCCCCAGGCTAAAGTGAATATCGCGCCTTTGGCGGTCAACGTATACCTGACCTGTAGCGGCGGTCATAGACCGCCGCTACAGAAGCTCAACACGCGGTTGTCAGTTTTGGCGTCCTTTGACGTGTTTAGCGGATAAACATCTTATCGCGCCGTTGCTCGCAGCTGCGTTGATTCGCATTACTACCGTGTTACCTTCGACATCGTGATCACGGCGTTGTCGCGCTGCATTGTCTTGATCGTGGCTTCGTCGATCTTGGCAGTGGGCCTGCCAGTCCGCGCTGAAGCGCCACAACCACCACGGCATCGGATGAGCTGCTGCGCACATATGGCGGACGAGCGCGGTCATTGCGGCGGCAGCGAACCAGTCAAATCGCAAGACCGCCAATGCTGCCCGGCCTGTACTGTTGGGCTTTCGTTGTTTTTGGCCTCAGCCGCGGTTTTTATTTTTTCACCAGAACGCAGCGAAAGACTCATCGACGAAATCGCTGCCTCATCGTCACGGTCCGACCGTCCTCCTGTTCCACCGCCCCGCGCCTGATTGTTTGGTTCGCGTCGGCTCGCTCACGCGTGAGCGAGAAGCAATTCAATTCAACAGGAGGGACTCAATGAAGTACCTATTGATGATTATTACCGCCCTGGTCATGATTGGCACAGCGACCGCGACGTCGCCAAGCGCTGATTGCTGTGGTGGCGGCAGGTGCTGCTCCGGCGGCCACTGCTGCGCTAGATAAGCATGGGCCAACTAAACGGAAGCCCCCGCCGGAGAAAAACCGGCGGAGGTATTCTGCATCTCCAACAATGATCAAATTTTTCCTAACTCTTATTTTGGTCGCGACCATCACATCTGCGCTAATGGCGCAGACTCCGAAACCGGAAGCCACGCGATACACCTGCGTAATGCATCCCGAAGTGGTGCAAGACCACCCCGGCAAATGTCCGAAATGCGGGATGGAATTGGTGCCGGTGAAGAAAGAAAGGGAACATCCAACACCCAACATCCAACATCCAACATCCAAGACAGAAACGGCTCACTCGACACATCATCATCACATTGAGGAAGGGCACGCGATGCATGAAATGAAAATGCAATCCTCGGTGAATTTAACCGACCCGATGACGCGGGAAGGCTCAGGCACAAGTTGGCTGCCCGATTCCTCGCCGATGTACGGACGCATGTTCATGCTCGGTCAGGACATGCTCATGCTCCATGGCGCGGCCTTTCCGCGTTACACCAATGTCAGCACCCGGCGCGGCGACGATCGTATCGATGCGCCGAATTGGTTGATGGGAATGTTCTCGCATCCGCTAGGCGACAATGCGCAACTCGGCGTGCGCTTGATGATGAGTCTCGATCCGTTGACCGAAGGTGGCCGCGGTTATCCGCTGCTTTTTCAATCGGGCGAATCTTGGCACGATCAACCGCTGCACGATCGGCAACATCCCCACGATTTGTTCAGCGAATTCTCATTGACCTATTCGCAAAAATTCACGCCCGATCTTTCGAGCTACATTTATTTCGGCTATCCCGGTGAGCCCGCCCTCGGGCCGCCCACATTCATGCATCGCATTTCGGCGATGGACGATCCGGATGCGCCGCTTGGCCATCACTGGCAGGATTCGTCTCACGTCACTTTCGGTGTTGCCACTGCCGGGCTGGTCTGGCGCACCGTGAAAATCGAGGGCAGCGTCTTTACCGGACGCGAGCCGGATGAAGACCGCTACGATTTTGATCGACCACGGTTTGATTCCGCTAGCGGACGCATTTCCTGGAACCCGACGCCAGATCTTGCCCTGCAATTTTCGCATGGCTACTTGAAAAGCCCGGAGGGACTGGAGCCAACGGCGAATCGGCATCGTACCACCGCTTCAATCATATATAATACGGCGCTGGGCCACGACGCGAATTGGGCCACGACTTTCGTCTGGGGGCAGAACGACGACACCCACGAAGGCAAAACGCAATCGTTCCTGCTCGAATCTAATTTTCAGTATCGGCGCGATACGTTTTATACCCGGCTCGAGCGCATAGAAAAATCGGGACACGAGCTCGTGCTCAACGGCGCGGACTTGGAGAAAATCTTTCCGATCTACGCTGCGTCATTCGGCTACGTGCACGATTTTACGCATGGCGATGGCGTTGATGTCGGACTCGGCGCGCAATTCACCATCGATCATCGGCCGGATGAATTGGATCGCTATTACGGCGATGAGATTGGATACGGCCTGGAAGTTTTCCTTCGAATCCGTCCGTCGCTTCATCGGCACCACGAGATGGTTGACGCGATGAAATAGATTGTGGCGGCCCAGCTTAACCATCGATCTGTTCGCTCACTGCGCGGCTCGACGGAGTCTCGCCCTACCAATGCGTCTTCGCGAAAATCTTCTCGGTGGGCGGCGCTCTGCGGAGCCGCAATCAAGACAACGTTTCCGATCACGGTGTCGAGCGTAATTCCATTGGGCCGATTCCTTGGGATTTGGGCTTTGGATCTTGGGATTTCCTTTCCGGGCAGCGCCCGGAAAGGTCTCCCACTTGTCAGCCATCAAATGCGCGCGCAATATAATCGCTCCTCATGCCGCGCCTGCCGAAGCAGAATTATCACGATATCGAGCGCATCATCGAGATCGATTTCCTGCGCGCGACCGAAGCCGCCGCGCTCAATTCCCTGAAATGGCTTGGCCGAGGCGACAAGGAGGCGGCCGATGCCGCCGCCAGTGACGCCATTCGCGGCATGTTCGATCTCATGAACATCTGCGGTGAGGTCGTTATCGGTGAAGGAATCAAGGATAACGCGCCGGGAATTTTCAAAGGCGAACAGCTCGGCACCTGGCTGCCGGGGACGCCGCAGTTTGATATCGCGATCGATCCGATCGACGGCACCACCAACATCTCGAAAGGCGCGCCCAATTCGATCAGTTGCATCGCGGCCGCAAGCCCGGAAGAAGGGGTTAAAGTCGCGCTCCGCGATGTGCCGTCATTTTACATGACGAAGCTTTCCTACGGCCCGCGCGTGATCCAATACATGCAGCGTCGGGGCGATAATTTGAAGCTGGAAGCGCCCATTCCCGAAACCCTGGCCATCGTGGCACGGGCGGTGGACAAACGCGTGCAGGACATTGTCGTCATGATGCTCGATCGTCCTCGGCACAAGGAAATGGTGGACGAAATTCGCGGCGCGGGCGCGTCCCTGCGCATGATCGGGGACGGCGACATTGCCGCAGCCATGGCCCCGGCCATTCCTGACAGTGGCGTCGATCTTTACATGGGGATCGGCGGTTCGCCTGAAGCGGTGCTGGCGGCGGCCGGGATCAAATGTCTCGGCGGCGACATGCAATGCAAAATGTGGCCGCGCGATGAGAAAGAACGCAAAAAATTGGTCGAGGAGGGTTACGAAAAAGAACTCGATCGGATTTATTCCGCCGATGATCTGGCCAACGGAAAAAACATTGTCTTTTGTGCGACCGGCATCAGCGATAGCGCGCTCCTGCGCGGCGTTCGTTCCCAGGGCGCGACCGCCATCACCCATTCGATTTTGATGCGCGCAAAAAGCCGGACCGTCCGTTTCATCCGGGCCAGCCACGACCTTTCGCAAAAAACCATCCGCCTCCGCACCACCAACCGCGAAGCCCGCATTTAATCCCTGCTCGTGCTCGTAATCATAATCGTGCTCATAATCGATCCTCCCCTTGTAGCCGGGGTCGGTGACCCCGGGTCGGAGCTGCGCGTTTCAGTTTTTGCGCCACTTTCCTTGCTCGACACGCAACTTTCTCTTTGTTGAAATGAAAAAAATCCGTCGCTTATGAGACAAATACCTAAGACCGAACTTTCACCCGACAACGGCTGCGTCATCGATACCAAATGGAAAGTGGGACCGTTGAGTTATCACGCTTGCGCCGCCACGCCAAAAGACGTTCACGGCAAACCGCTCGAAGGAAATTTGCGGCTGCCTGAGATCATCGTTTACGATCACATCGGCTTCAAAGGCGCCTACGCCCGTACCAATCTCAGCTTCCATTATCTGGGCGATTTTTGGAACGACCGCATCAGTTGCGTCATTGTCGTCAGCGGGGTCTGGCGTTTTTATCGCGACGAATATTACAAGGGCGATTACTGGGATCTGGGCCCCGGCTTTTACGAAAGCTTCTTCACCGAAGCCGGCCCCGACGACGTCGTTAGCTCCTTCCAAGCCATCGCGTTGACCTAGGGTTCGAGGGTGGCGCGATCGGCCTGGGGAAGTGCCATGATGACCCAGTGCTGCGGTGTTATACGAACAAATGTTCGCATTTAATTACGAACTTTCGTATACATCTCGTTAGGCCACTGCAACAACTCAATTTGCGTTCCAACCAAACCAACGAAATGCAATACCTATGAAATACATGCTCACTTGGTCCGAACGCCCGCAAGGTTCAGCGATAGAATACGAGAGCGCCCAGAAGCGGATTCTGGAGGTTTTCACGCAATGGAAGGCACCCGCCAATTTCACGATCGAGTTGTTCGTGATACGAGTGGGCGACTGGGGTGGGTACATGATGTTGGATTGCGATGATCCGGCTGCGGTTCACAAGTTTTGCTCGATGCTGCCTGCATTCATATTCGAGGCACGCCCGGTGATTCCTATCGAGGACGCCGTCCGGGTCGAACTGGAATCCATTGCCTTTCGTGACGGACTCAAACGCCAATGAAGTTGTGAGACGACGTGCGGCCTAACCTATGGCGGGATCGGATTCCACGTGATAGAACCGGCGAAGGCCCCGACCTTTCTCCGGCTGCGGCTGGAGAGGTATCAAGACCGCGGCGATGGGAACGAATATCTCATCATGCGTCGCGAAGGTGTCCAAGAGCAGTCTCGCCAGGTTCGCGCCCACACCAGCCGGATATCGTGAATTCCACGATCGCGCCCGAACAATTCGAGATGCTCCTTCCGCTTGCCTGTGAGTGGGCAGCCGCACAGGAGCAGCGCATCCTCGCGACAGGCGAGGCATTATCGGACACGCTGCTTGCCGACGCGCGTCTTGTCGGCGTGGCCGCCCCGGAGAGAGTCCGCCTGCTCTACGTTCCTGAAATTCCCATCCCCGGTAATCCGGCGTTAGGCGCTGCTACTGAGGAAACGCAATTTCTCTCGCCGCTCACCCGCGGTCTGACCCTGCGCTATGGCATCTTCATCCGTTACGATTGCAGATTCGACCGGACGATGGTTATCCACGAACTGGGGCATACGGCGCAGTATGAACGCCTTGGCGGGTTCGAGCCTTTTCTCCGGCGGTATCTGTTTGAGTGTCTCACTATCGGCTACCCTGAAGCTCCGATGGAGCAAGAGGTGATCGCACTCACAGCGCGCATTTGTGGTTCACTAAAACAAGCCTGACCGGGCGATCGACCCTATGCCTCCAGCTCCCGATGGTTACGATTGTTTTCGAGAACTGATTCAGGAGTTACGGGCTCGACGGAGTCTCGCCCTACCGAGAATTGAGTTAACATTCCAGTGTCGCACCTGCAATATTCAGATGTTAACTCGGTATTCTTAAACAGGCCCTAGCTCGTAAGCGAGGCAATCGCCCTCACTTCTTCGGCGCAGGCCCACGAGAGAGTGAAGCCGGCGCCGCCATGACCGTAGTTATGAATGACGGTGCGGCCGTCGGACAATCCTTTGCGCTCAAGGCGCACGCCGGATTTTCGAAACGGGCGTAGTCCGACCTTCACGGCGATGACCGGCGGCGGGTCGATCGCGAGGACGCGGCTGCATTCGGAAACGATCGCGATCGTGTCGGCGGATGAGGGCTCGCGATTTTCGCTGATCGAATTGGTGCCGCCGAAAACGCAATCGTGCGCGCGCGGAAGGGCGTACATCAATGGGGCATCGTCGCAAACAATTGCCTGTGCCAGATCGAGCTTCGACACGATCGCGACCTGACCGCGGTGCGGTTCCAGGTCCGAATCACGAACGAGAGCGCGCGCGCCGATGCCGGCGCAATTGATGATCACATCAAAATCACGCGAAATTTCGTCCACCTTACTAATATGGGCAGATTGGATTGTGCCACCGGCGGTACGGAACCGGTTGGCCAGATAATCGAGGTAAATTGTGGTGTCGATGAGCGGCACGGTTAAGGCGAAGCCGTTGCTGAAGGTGAATGGGAAATCAAAGCTGCTCGTTTCATATCGGGATCCCTCGGTCCGAGCCGGACTGGCGTTTTCGCTCGGGACGACCGGAATAGCACGCGCGCCCAGATTTTTTGCCCAATCGGGAATTGGGATTTCGCCGGTGCGCGTGAATTGGCGAAGCTCGAGCATGGAAACGCCGCTCTGCGAATCGCGCGCGAGCTCGCGCAATCGTTCATAAGTGATTAGCGACCAGGGAATGACTTTATCGACTGGCTCGGCATCATACGGAAACCAAACGGCCGCGGCTGCGCCGGAAGTTGTTTCCTGGCCGGTTTCGTCGGCGAAAATTGTCACGTCCCATTCGCGTTCGGCGAAAACAACGCCGCAGGTCAGCCCGGAAACACCGGCACCGATGATGGCCGCGCAATTTCGCACGCGATCAGATTTCCATCACCAAAACGGCAGCGCCACTGAGCTGACCTGCGCGCAAACGCGCCAGCGCTTCGTTCGCCTGCGGCAGTGGAAATGTTTCGGTTTCGGTCCGTATCGGGACGCGCGGCGCAATTTTCAAAAACTCGTCGCCATCGCGCCGAGTCAGATTCGCGACTGAACAAATCGCGCGCTCACCCCACAGATCGCGATACGGGAAGGCCGGGATGTCGCTCATGTGAATCCCGGCGCAAACAACGACCCCACCCTTATCAAGATGCTGCAATGCTACCAGCACGAGCGCGCCGACCGGCGCGAAGATAATGGCGGCATCTAATTTTTGGGGTGGCGCTTCATCGGAACCGCCAGTCCAGGTTGCGCCAAGACGTTCCGCAAATTTTTGGGTCTCGGAATCGCCCGGGCGAGTGAAAGCGAAAACTTCGCGTCCTTCAAAAACCGCGACCTGCGCGATGATGTGGGCGGCGGCGCCGAACCCGTAAAGGCCGAGCCGTTTCGGATCGCCGCATTTGCGCAAAGCGCGAAACCCGATCAAGCCCGCACACAACAACGGCGCAGCCGCGACATTGTCGAACTGTTTGGGAAGATGAAAACAAAAGCGGGCGTCAGCGACAGCGAATTCCGCGTAACCGCCGTCGATGCTATAACCGGTAAAACGCGCGCGCGGGCAAAGATTTTCGCGACTAGATCGGCAAAATTTGCATCGGCCGCAGGTCCAGCCCAGCCACGGAATGCCGACGCGATCGCCCTCGCGAAATGTTTTTACCGCGCGGCCAATCTTCTCGACGCGGCCAACAATTTCATGCCCGGGAATGAGCGGCAATTTTGGTTCCGGCAGTTCGCCATCGACGATATGGAGATCGGTCCGACAAACGGCGCAGGCAGAAATGCGCACCAGCAATTGTCCGGCGTCGGGCCGGCGCGACCTGGGAACATCGCGCAATTGCAGCGGCTGGTTGGGCTCATCCAGCATCATCGCTCGCATGAGCGAAATTATGTCCAGGAAGGGCGGGAACGCAGGAATTTATTCGCGAAGATTTCGACCGGAGCGAACTCGGGGAGCGCACCGCGGCTCCCGTGCAACGCCAGTCCGGCTCGGATCGATGGCGGCGTAGGTGTTTGGCGTTGCTGTGCCCTATCCCATTTCATTAACACCTCGCTTCAGCGAGGTGCCTGGCCGAGTCTGCTACCACAACCGCTTTAGCGGTTTACTGGCTCACTGACAAAAAACCGCTGAAGCGGTTGGGACTCCTCTCAGGCGTCGTTAACACCCGGCTAAAGCAGGGTGTTAATGTTAATGAGAGGGTCAGTCTGGGCTTGCATTGATTTCTCGGACAGCGAGTCAGGGGTAATTTAGTTCAATTTTGCTTCGTAGTTAATAGGACTGAGGTTGGCAAGGCTGGAGTGCAGCCTGGTGCGGTTATAGAA
>Ga0137372_10002328_pt1 | contig 18378 bp, 16 predicted proteins | sample SagtaG_6_FD_104911 | JGI IMG/M metagenome (GOLD analysis project Ga0137372, IMG submission 104911) | Vadose zone soil microbial communities from Sagehorn Ranch, Mendocino, California, USA - Sage1_R_60_16 metaG | ecosystem: Environmental > Terrestrial > Soil > Vadose zone | place: USA...
CCACGCCCGTTGAATGGCGTAATGGTGACCGACTTTCTAACTCCGGACACGACCTGCGAGTACACGCATCCGCCTGAACTCAAACAGGAAATCGAGCGGGTGGTTGGCGAATACATTTTGGATGTGCGTGATTTTCGATCCGGCAACAAGGAGAAGATTTTGGCTGACATTTATGAGATGACCTCGAAACGTTTCCAAGTTGCGCGACATCTCCTAGCGAAAGAAGATTGGGATTATTTTATGATGGTTGAGATGGGTATTGACCGTATCCATCATGCGTTGTGGGACAATATGGACCCGGCTCATCGCTTTTACGTGCCCGGCAACAAATTTGAGAACGCGATTCGTGACTACTACCGAGAAGTCGACCGTGAAATCGGCGAGTTACTCGCGTTCGCCGATGACGCGACGTCCGTGCTCGTGGTCTCCGATCACGGTGCCAAGCGGATGGATGGCGGCATCTGCGTTAACGAGTGGCTGATTGCGAATGGCTACCTGGCTCTGGCCGAAAAGCCTGCCCCCGGAACGCCGCTCTCAAAAGTCAAAGTTGATTGGTCCCAAACAAAGGCGTGGGGCGACGGCGGATATTACGCGCGTGTCTTTCTCAACGTTGCCGGCCGCGAGCCAAACGGAACCATCGCACCGGCTGATTATGAAAACGTGCGTGATGAACTAAGCGCGGGACTGAAAGCAATTCCGGATGAAAAAGGAAATGAAATTGGCACACAAGTTTTTCGACCGGAGGAGTTGTATAACGAGGTGCGCGGCGTGGCGCCAGATCTGATCGTTTATTTCGGCGGTCTCTACTGGCGCTCCGTTGGCACGGTTGGCCGCGGAAAAATACACACCTTCGAAAATGACACGGGGCCAGACGGGGCCAACCACGCGAAGAACGGCATCTTCCTTTTCCAGCCAGCTAACGGGGGGCTGCCAGGTGGACGCCGAATCGACGGGCTTCGTATAATCGATATTGCACCAATGATTTTGCAGTTGTTTGGCCTGCCGGTTCCGCTAGATATGGAGGGGAAAGCCCTTGCCTCCGCCGATCTATCATGACTGCGCAGCCTCGTAATTTTCTTAAGCAAATAAGAATGGTGCGCGCTCGTGCGCCTCTGCGGCTAAGCTTCGGCGGGGGCGGTACTGATGTTTCACCTTATGCCGATACGCGCGGTGGCTGTGTGCTCAACGCCACGATCTCGCGCTATGTCTATGGTACATTAGTGCCAAAGTCGGAACGTTCGATCGGCTTCCGCTCGTTCGATTACGGGACGGTGGTTTACTGGACCGAAGAGGCGCACTTTGGCTTCGATGGTCAAATGGATCTGGCCAAAGGGGTGCTGAAGCGCTTCGAACTCGACAAATTGCGCTCGGATGGCTTCGACCTTTTCGTCCATGCGGACGCTCCCCCGAACTCAGGCCTCGGCAGTTCCTCCACGTTCACCGTGGCACTCATCGGCCTCTTTCGCGAGTTACTCGGACTGCCCATTACATCCGCGGGGATGGCCAAGCTGGCTTATGACATTGAACGCAACGACGTGGGAATCAAGGGTGGTCGGCAGGACCAGTATGCCGCTGCCTTTGGCGGCTTCAATTTCATGGAGTTCCATGGTGAAGAGGTGACCGTCACGCCACTGCGGCTGAGTGATTTCCTCGTCAACGAACTCGAATACAACCTGCTTCTCTGCTACATCGGAAGCCGCGAGACCCAGCCAATTATTGAAAACCAGATGGAGAGTACGAAAGCCGAGAATGCTGAGCCGCTTGCGGCGATGGACAAGACCAAGGAAATTGCTATCGAGATGAAAAGAATGCTGCTGAGAGGGGACCTCGATTGTTTCGGTGAAATGCTCCACGAGAGCTGGGTGCACAAGAAAAAGACCGCCCCGGGCATCACCACGCCGCGCATCGACGAGCTTTACGAAGAAGCCCAGAAGGCCGGTGCCATCGGCGGCAAGATCACCGGGGCGGGCGGTGGCGGCCACCTGTTACTCTACTGCCCGTTTAACAAGCGCCACATTGTCAGAGAGCGTCTGAGTGTCATGGGCACACGGGCAACTGATTTTCGGTTTGACGCGAGTGGGATGCAGACATGGCGCGTGTATAAATGACGTGCCTCTAACCCCTGCTGGCCCAAAACTTTTCGAAGACTTTATACGATGTCTAATCTGTTCCCGAAATGAAAAAAGATCCGAAGGTGATGATCCCAGGATTGGATGCGGCGATTTGGACACTCGTCCGTCGTCCAGGACGGATCGCTCAAGCAGTTACTGCCGACGAGGAGTCTGCCAAAGTTGAGAAACGTCTCCAGGCGCTAGGCTACCTCGAATAGTCCGAGCCAAGGGAGTTGATCACTATGTTCGAAACGATCCGTGCCGATATTAACCGCAAAATCCGCGCGTTCGCCGTGCGACCACAAGATCAGACTTTGTTTCGCAAACGTATCGCGCCGCTCCTCGAACTCGGAACACTGGCGGTGATCGTGTATCGGTTCGGTCGCTGGGCTTACAGCCTCAAGCTTCCTGTGCTCCGTCAATTGATGATCGTGACTTATCTGGTGGTCAACCAGCTTTGCCTGATGATGACCGGCGCCCACCTTCAAGTGGAAAGTGACATCGGCCCCGGGCTAATTGTCCACAATTCCGTTGGCGTTCTCGTTCTGGTCAAGCGGATGGGCCACAGTTGCACGCTGACCCAAGATGTCAGCATCGGCAACATCCGCGGCGAGGGCAGGCCAACGATCGGCAACAACGTGTTTTTCGGTGCTGGATGCAAAGTGTTTGGGAACCTCACCATCGGCGACAACGTCGTCGTCTGCCCAAACTCGTTCGTCGGCGGCGACGTGCCGAGCAACTGTACGGTGATGGGCGTCCCGGCGCGAATCATATCGCGCGAACCCGTTAGCCCCTATCTGAAATCTCCCGTAGTGCCAACATGAGGGAGTCGGCCTATACGCAAGGAACGAGCCCAAACACTATTCTTGTCAACTTCGAGTGGCGGCAGATTTGTGCGAAGATCGAGTGCATTTACGCCAGACTTCTGGCGGTGCCGACCGAGCCCGCTAGTGCACAAGACGAAGCCGCCCCGTTTGCTGCGCGCGCATTAACCTATTAACATTTTGCCCGATGGCTTCGCCAATCGCACACAGCTTTGCTGGATTCTGGACTTTCCTCGTCTTTGCCAAGCAACTGCAAATTCGGCTGGCCGCGCAATGGCGCCAATATCTTCCCCAACTCGGCGTGCTGGTGTTGCTTGCCAATTTGCCTGATTTCGATTTTCCCATAAGCCTCGCATTGCTCGGAAACGACAGCCTACACCATGAGTTTACGCACAGTTTAGCAGCCGGCGTCCTCGTCGCGCTGGCTGTAAGCTGCGTGTGGCGGATCGCACCAGGTTTCTGGCGAAGTGCGATGATCTGCTTCTCGGCATACGGCTCACATCTTTTGATTGACCTCTGCAGCGGCCGGACGCTGGGGTGGACCAATACCGGCTCGGGCATTCCCCTGCTCTGGCCGTGGCCCAAAAAATTCAGCTCGCCCTTGATATTGCTTCCTGGTGTCCGTCACACCCGAACTCTTGGCGCAATTTTCAGTATGGACAATGCTTGGTTGAGTATCTATGAACTACTGACCTGTGGTGCAATTACGGTAATTATCTTTGTATTATGGAAACGAAAACTGAAATCGCAGACATTAGAGAAACGAAAGCTGAAATCGCGGACAAGCCGTCCGACATCGGAAGGCCCGGCACATCTTCTGGCCGAACCGCAACATCAAAACCGTCCGACATCGGAGGTCCCGGAACATCTTCTTTCCGAACTGGAACATCACAAATGAAACGTTCCCACTGGGTGGTCTTCCTCGCCGTTTGTTTTTTGCTGGGACTTCTCGTATTTGCAACCGCCCTGCATGTAATCAGCACCGACACCAGCAAGGCTCGGGCAGTGAATGCGCCAGCAGCTGTCGAAACCGTGCCGGTCCGCCGGCAGTCGCTTGAAGACGTCATCGGGGGTAGCGGCGCGGTCGAGCAATCGAGCACTGTCCAGCTTACGGCACAACTCGACGCTCAGGTCCTCGAGGTTCCAGTCAAGGTTGGCGATCTCGTGAAAAAAGGCAACCTTCTCGTTCGATGCGATGATCGACTGATTCAGGCAACAATTCAGGCTAATCGCGACTACGTCGAAGCCAGTAAAATCAAGATCAGGGACGAAACGCGGCAAGTCGATCGCTACACGGCGCTACAGAACAAGAACATGGGGTCGGCGGTGGACTTGGAGAAGTATGAGATGGCCCTGGCCGACGCAAAAGAAGCTCTCGCCAAATCTACACTTTCACTTCGGCAGGCGGAGATTGATCTTGAACACGTGAAGATGCAGTCTCCCATCGACGGGATCGTGCTCGAGCGACTGGTCAATCCTGGCGAGTGGACCAAGCCGGGTCAACTCGTCGTCAAGCTCGGTTCTCTCAACACCGTCCTCATGGCGCCGAAGCTTACTGAGGAAAAAATGCATTCCGTGGAGTTGGGCCTCCCCGCCGAAACGAGCTTCCCAGCCTTTCCCGGAGCGGTCTTTCGGGGCAAAGTCTTCAAGATAGACCCGAACATTGACCCGCTCACACGGACCTTCACGGCGTACGTGGAAATCAATAATCCCGATCTCCGGCTGAAACCCGGCCTATCCGGGTTCGCGCGGATCCGCCGTACCGCTAAAGATGCGCTGGCCGTGCCCAGCATTGCGGTCATGGATCCTTCCGGCGAGCAGCCCTCGGTCTATGTCGTCAATGATAGCAATCGGGCGAATCTGCGCAAAGTGCGATCCGGGATCGTCGCAAATGGATTGACCGAGATTACCAGCGGTCTTAAAGAAGGCGAAAGGGTCGTAACAGTTGGCCAGTTTTACCTAAAAGAAAATGACAAAGTCCATACCACGTCGAGATCGATCTTCAAATAGGGTGGCTGCCGGTCTGGCGGCGCTGCTGTTCATCTTGCCATGTAGGTCGGAGGCGCAAGACGCCTTGCAGGCTCCTCGCCCTTACCCGCTTACCCTTCACGACTGCATTGCCATCGCATTGGGCGAAAATCCGTCTTTGGAAGCTAGCCGGTACGATGTCTTCTCTGCGGCACAGGAAGTTCGCGCCGCCCAGGGAATGTTATTGCCCCAGTTGACCGGGACGGCAAAGTACGAGCTTTTCCAGGGCAGTCCGACCAGTAAATTCGGGGTGATTAACCTGGGAAGTGTAAGTCCTAGTGGAGTCGCAGTGACCACGAGAACAGTGGGTTGGACCGGAGTCGAATTATACGGGGCTCGTTTGACGTATCCACTTTTTAAGGATGGAAGTATCTTAGGTTTGAACAATGCGCCTGCGATCGCGGAAAAGAAGGCAAAGAAGCAGGCTCTTGCATGGACTGTCAATCTGAGGCGTGAAGATGTAATTTACCGGATCACCGATGAGTTTGTCGCGACTGTTTCGGCGCGAAACCGAATGGGGTTAGCCGAACGCAGGGTACAGCTGCTCGACCAGTCAGTCGCTATCACCCAGGAACAGCTAAAGCAGGGGCTGAAGTTACCAGTTGACCTCAAGGTTGCAAAGTCCCAGTTCAGCGCATCGCAGACTCTTGCGAAGCTTCTTCGCGAGCAAGCCACGTCAGGGTCGCTGGCGTTATCCAAATCTCTTGGCCTATCGTCTCCGTCCAAACTTTACTTATCGAACACCCTCCCTGATCCACCTGACCCGCCGCCAACCACCGAGCAGTTGCTCGGCGCATGCCTGACTCACCATCCGTCGCTTGAGGTGCAGCGAGCGGTTATCGATCAGGCGAAGCAGGATTACCGGCTGGAACGATACCGGTTGTATCCGTCAGTTTACCTGGACGGAACAGCTAACTATATCGACGATTTTAATCCCTCTAACAACGCCACCGTCTATACCGGCGCGATTGCCATCAGCGTGCCCATTTTTGACTTCGGAGCGCAGCTTGCTACCGCCCGAGCGAAGTTGATGAAATACAAGGCCGAAGAAGCCAGGCTGCTTTCAACAGCTGACGATGTAAACTACGACGTTCTCAAGGCCTACCAAGCGATCTACGTCCTAAGTCACAACATTTTATCCCTTCAAGAAGATGTCTCTAAAGCCGAGAGGGATGTGCAAGTGCTCGAGTCTCAGCAGCAGCAGGGTATTGCTGAGCCGTTATCTGTGATTGAAAAGAAGCTGCATCTCATCGCTAAGCAAGATGATCTCAAGGGAGTCGAAGCGCGGCAGCTCTCGCTCTACGCGTTCCTGCAGAAGGCAGCGGGTGGCGCGTGGAAGTGGATTCCATGAAGCAATCTCAGCGGATTGTAAAAAACGCGGTTTTCGGTATTCTAGCTTCTTTCATCGGCGGCCTCGTCTATCTGGCGACGGTCATGATCATTGCTCATCAGGTCAGCCTCGTCGAATTTGGTAAATATTCCTTTGTCCTGGCATTTGCGATGTTTTTTCAACTTGTCGCCGATGCTGGATTGCCTCGCATGCTGATCCGCGAGATCGCCAAAAATCCTGAAGGATTCGTGCCTCTGATGGGCGCTTCGGTGTCACTTATCTGGGTCGCATCCGGAGCGATCTGTCTCTTGGTCGCGCTGATTGTCCCATTCCTGCATTTCGGAACGGATGTGAAGATCGCTGCTTTGGTCATGAGTTTTGCGACGCTGGCGACGTTCCATGCAGCCGGATACAGTGCCGTACTGCGCGCCTTCGAAGATAATGAACTAAACTACCTTGGTTATGTGCTGCATAAGATTCTTCTATTAGGTTTAATCCTCCTGGCGATAAGGTTTCACACGGGATTGGTCGGCTTCGTCAGCGCCCATTTTGTGTCGAATCTGCTACTCTGGTATTTTTACCATATCGTGGTGTCACATCTCTACGCCCGCATTACGCTGCGCATTGACGTGCCGCTCTGGAAATCGCTCATGATCGCCGCGCTGCCGATGGGCGGCGGCGTCATGCTTCGCCAACTTGCGCTCCAGCTTGACATCCTTATTCTTACCTGGATGACAAACCTGACGACGGTCGGCTTATTCAGTGGCCCTTACAGAATGAGCATGGCTCTGCGGGTGATTCCCCAGACTCTCTCACTGCCGCTGTATCCGCTCTACTCACGGACCGCGCACCTGTCGCCGGAACGCTTCAGGGAAGCTTACCAGTGGAGCATGAAGTTCTTTGCGCTTATCAGTATTCCCTTCGCCGCTTTTTTTATGGCGTGGTCGAAACCAATCCTTGGGTTGGCTCTGGGCGCTAAGTTTTTGCCCGCACTTCCGGCGATGCAACTTCTCGGCCTTGGGCTGGTCCCGTTCTTCCTCTCGACTTTGTTTCAGTACCTTTTCGCAGCGCTCGATGAGCAGAGGCGCTTTCTGGTGAGCACCTGTGCGGGCTCAGCTTTGCGCATTCTCCTCCTGATTATCCTCATACCGACCTTCGGGTTTGTTGGACCCGCCATCGCGTTCGTCTGCGCTGAAACAGTGATCGTTGGAATTTGGATGTTTCAACTGACACGGCTTGGTTTTCCGGCGAACCTAGGCCATGTCATTTGGCGACCGCTTGCAGCTGGTCTTGCAATGGCGTTTATTCTTTTGGCTGTGCAGGAATCGCCACTCCTCTGGCAGCTCTGCGTTGGAGCGCTTTCGCTGCTTCTTTACGGCGTCATCTTATTCGCGCTGAAGACCTTTTCAATCGAGGAAATCCGCCACGCGCGCGAGGGAATTGCATTTTTTTCACCCTTTGTGGCGTCCTGGGCGAAGAAACTTAAAGGCGACACATGAAGAAATGGAGAAAACTGGCCGCATGGGCGCGGGCCAGATGGGATAAAGTGGTCGTATTGGCCGAAAGAGGTGCCAGGGTCTGGGCAGCGCATTGGGTGCTGATCATCGGCAGTTTCCTAGTTTTTTGCTCAGTCCTGCTTAAATGGGTTGAGTTTCCTCTCAGCCGGAATCTTTCCGGTTTGCAGTTGCCCCTGCTCCGAAACGTTGGACTCACTGCGCATATTTATTTTCTCTCCGTTGGCGCCCTCGGGATCGTTGTTCTGATAACGGGACTTGTTTCGCTTCGGCGCTCCCGCCCACTCCTCGCCCTCGTCGCGGCAATCCTCCTCACACTTTGCGTCGTCGTGCCGTGCCAGATTGCTTTTCAACAGCCCGCTTTGCTTCGTCGCCTGACCGAAGAGGACCAAGAGATAGAGTTGATCAAAGTTTTTACAAAAAATTACCTCCCCCGCAATCTGGGCCCCGTGGAAAACATTCCGAAGCAGCTTGTCCTTTACACCGCATGGGGCCGCTTTCTCGCCGCTTGTTCTTTCCTCCGGCTTGGTTGGTATTGCTTTGGGTTCGGATCGTTGTTGATTGCAGCGTATTCAATTAGCCGGCTTCCCGGTGAAAGGATGCCAACGGTGCTAGCACTGATTTGTCTTCCGGTGGGAGCGCTAGTCATCCTGGTAACTCCACCAGTTATCGGGCAGCATTATTTTACCGGCGCCTCCATAGCGAAGGCTCAGGGAGACAACGAAAGAGCAATCGCTGATTACCGCAAAGCAATGCGGTGGGATCAATGGCATGCCCAGAACATCGATACTTATGCAACGATTGGCGAGCTCCAGGAGCAAGCTGGTTCCGCTTATGGTTCGCCAGAGCGGCACATTAGAAGAGCGATAGAATTCAAGCAGGCGAGTGAATACGAGCTGGCGATTTTCGAATTCAATCGGGCCGCAGATGGCGGCGGTGCGCTGGCGGTAGCGGCGAAGCGGGAATCCGTGCAGACTCGCGCGGATCTGGGCTTGGCGCTCTATCGCGCCGGGAGCATCGGAGGCGCGGTAACCAACTGGGAGCAAACCCTTGCGGAAGATCCTTCGCAAGTCTACGTGCTTCCTTACCTGGCCCGCGGCAATTACGATATCGGTCGGTATCAAGCCGCGCTCGATGTAATCGCTCGTTTGGTTCAAGTCGTTGCCAATCACACTTCCATGCTGGCCGATGCCTATTCCCTGGGTGGCGATTGTTATGCCAAGCTTGGCCGCACTGCCGATGCCCGCTACTATTACAGCCGCTCGATGTCGGCGGATCCCATCTTGAACACTTGGGCACTAACGAAGTTGGCTGGCGACTAGACTTTATGGAGACTTCATCGAAGCAATTGGGATATGGCCAACATGCGCTGCAGTGGTCAGTAGCCGTGGTGGCGGTTTGTGGGTTGATGCTCGGGTATTTCGTGTTTCGGACTTTTGTTACTCCGTTGCCGCGGCAATATCAATTGGACTTTGGCGAGGCCCAATGGATCGAGCCCCCTCAGTTTGCTCCGGTGGCGTATTTCCGAAAGAACATTTTTTTAAGTGCTGCGCCCAAGCAGGCTTGGCTGGAAGTCGCAGCGACGGACAATTTCGGAGTAATAGTCAATGGCGGCACGGTCGGGAACGAAAGTCACATAAAGACGCGAGTGGCAGGAATCTATGACATTAAGAGGCACCTGAAGCCGGGGACAAATGTGATCGCCGTGTCAATTTCTCGAACGTCCTACCCGGGCTCCGCACAACTCCTCGTTCGAGGCGCCGTTACAGAGCCGGGCGACAAGGTTATCTCACTAATTTCGGACGAACATTGGAGAGTTACCCCAAAGACCGGGATCGTGGAGGGCTTCGAAGAGTGGACTTCTCCGCGGGTTGAAGAGGAGCTTTGGCCGAACGCACAGCGCGCGACGCTCATGGAACATCCTATCTACATCAACTGGGTGGACCTAAATCCTCTTTTGCTGCAACTCCCGTCCTCTGGTAATTGGATTTTGGGCGAAAATGCTGGACGACAGGCAACGTTTTCGACCTCGATAAGTGCGGAAAAAGCGCACCAAGAGACGTGGATCCAAGTGGCCGGTTCAGGAAGTTTCGATCTTCTAGTGAATGGACGCCTGATTACCAGCGCTGACATTTCTTTATCGGAAGGGCTTCCCCATTTGCCGTCGGCGACTGCTCCGCCACAACAAAATGCCGAACAGGTGCGTCTTCCCAACCGTGCCGCCTCCGCCAGTACGCCCGCCGCGACGCCTCCGCCTGTAGCATACACATCGGGTGCCTCCTCGCGAACCGTCGCACCTGCCGCATCCCCATTCAGCTCGACTTCCCCCTCGCCAGCGTATTCGCCGACTTCATCCAAGTCGATCCCCCCTTCGTCTGAGAGGCCTTCGCCGATCACATCCTACGCGTCCACCTTTCCCTCTAAGAAAGTAACTCTTGAAGCGTACGACATCAGTCATTGGATTAAGAAAGGTCCGAATACTATTGTGGCAACAGTCCGCAGCGTTGATCATCCGGCCAGTCTTTTCGCTAGCGGTTTCCTGGTTCGCAAGGATGGCAGCGTCCAGCGGTTTGAGACTGACTCTAACTGGCAGGTAGTGGAGCAACCATCTACCCAGACCGCGAAGAATCAGCGCGCTCTAGAATCCGGTAAGGACGGGTCCGCCCCGTGGGGTTACCTCCCGCAAGAACTGGCCAAGCCGGTTGATCGCTCGAGCTTCTATACTGTTGCCAAAACTTGCGCTGTATTCTTGTCGGTGATGATCGCAACCGTAGCCATATGGCTGGCAGCGTCGGCCTTTGTGGCGCGCGCGAGGGGAGAGGTCCTTCGATACGCCATGTTTCGTGATGCATTGTTTCATGCACCAATCACGGTAGGTTTACTTTTCTTGGTCCTTCCCGACTACGACCTTCGGTTTCCAGCGGATTGGTCGTTCCACCCAAGGTTCGTGCTCGGAGCAGTCCTCGCGCTTGTCGGGGTTCGCTTCTTTCATTTCTTCGCGAACAGGCAGGCAACGCAGCGAATCAAGATGCGTATCGCGGAAATAAACAAGAGCTTATTTCCCCAAGCGCTGCCCTATCTGCTGCTGGCAATCATCATGGGCTTGGGCTTTGGGCTGCGCTACCACGATCTGGGTTTCGTGTCCTTTGATCATGACGAGATGGGTCTGATTTCAAAATCGTATGGAATTTATAGACTCGGCTTCCCATATACCGTTTTTGCGGGAACAATCCGGCCGATCACGACCTACGAGGCAGTGCCTTATCCGCTCGCTTTATCTGGCTTGCTTTTTGGCCATTCGGAATGGTCGATGCGGCTGCCATCCTGTCTCATGGGCGCACTTTGCATCGGGGTCATCGCGCTGATGGGCCGTCGATTGTTCGATTGGCGGACCGGCTTGATCGCTGGGCTGGTATATGCCTGCCTTCCGTTGGATATCCGCTGGGCACACAACGCATTTTACCCGCAGCAATGCCAGTTGATGGCGATGCTTACATTCTGGTTGTTTTACGAGGCGATAAATGTTCGTCCGTTGCACAAGAACTATCTTACCGCCGCGGCGGTGTGCTTCTGCGTGACTTACCTCTCGTGGGAAGGAAGTGCGTTTATTCTGCCCGCTTTGTTCGTCGGGTTACTCGTTGTCCGCTGGGGCGAATGGTGGTGGCTAAAGGAATTCCATCTCTATCGCTGCCTCTTCTTTGTGGCTGCTGTGGTGATCGCCGAGTATTGCTTGCGGACAATTGCTTCGAATCCCTATCTGACAGTGGGTTCCGGGCTGTCCAACCTTGCAGGCCCGTCTCTCTTTTTTCTAACGCCTGCTTACCAGCCACTCTTTTATGTCGATAGATTATGGCTGGCAGAAAACCACGTGTTTTTCACAGTCATGGCCTTGATCGGGATCTTATTCTGCTGGAGAAACCGGGGGTTCCGTTACGTTATCGTGCTCCTGGTCACCCTAACTGTCTGTCACACAAACTTTATTGCTGCTCTCTCCCCGCGTTATAGCTACTATTTTCAGCCTCTTCTCGTTCTTGCTGGGATAACTGCTGCCCTTCTGCTATACGATCGGCTTATTTCACTTGCCCGGCAGGAAGGCGGCTCCGCGACGGCTTTGGGCTTTGCGCATGCGGCAGGCCTGGCCGTAATTGCTCTGCTGTTTCTTCAAAGCAATGAGTGGTTGATGAAGGAGTACACCCTTTCCAGCCAAGGCGATGAACCGGGGATGATGACACGTATGAACACTTATCGTTACGACTACCGTGGTGCCGCGCAATTTGTGAAGAGTCAACTCCAACCAGGCGACCTGGTCATCCCAGGCATCCCACACGTGATTGAATATTACTCTGGAAGGCGAGGCGATTATTTTCTAAACACCCTGTTCGCCTCGAAGGTCGGATATAATGAGCAACTCGCGGAACCGAGGTTTAGCGACAAGTTTAGTGGTTTACCAACTATTCGGAATTTGACGGAGCTGCAGGAGGTAACTCATCGGGGCGGTCGCATTTGGCTTATTAACGTCCCTTCTTCTGCATCCATGAGATTGCAAAGCCCGGATGTCGTCGAATATTTGGATAAAAACTCGAAGGTCGTTTTTGAAAGCTACCGTGCCAGGGTATTGCTTGTTCAAGGCGCGAAACAGCCCACGGCTGTGGCTACATCCCCTTAAGATCTAGATACTGGAGTAAGCTCTGCTGATGGCTTTCCTCCCGGCGGCCCGAATCGAAAACAGGGCCGAGCTGAGGGAATTTTGGGTGCGGGCTCGTGCTGCTTCCAGCTCACGAGCGATACGGCTCACTTCGGTAGCGTGTTTATTGACGGCATCCTCGAATAGTTTGGCTGCGCACTCGTAGAGCGCGAGGTCGAACGAGTCCCTCTCGATGATTAAGTCGAGCGTAGATTGAGGAAGATCCCGTTTCTTGGGTCGGGCGCGAGTCACATTGAAGCTCGAGTAACGCTGTAGCTTCCAGCCAAAACGTAGCTTCATCAGCGCCAGGCTTTCTTCGAAACGCTCGGATAGGCCGACCACACCAAAATACCGGACCAGGTTCTCCTTCGCTCTTTCACATATCTCCGCTGTACAGGGTTTATCATACTCGGCGCCGGCGATAATCTTACATTGGACATTTTCTCTTCGCGAACGCCTGACAAAATCCTCGAGGGTCCAATTGTCTCGCCTCAATTGCCAGTACAAGGGATGCAAGATATAGCTACGCATGAAGTAAAAGGCGGAGATCACACGCTCGATGGGCTCGCGCAACACGGTAATGTAGGTGGCTGGCTGCGGGAGGATCTTATGAAGACCAAACATCATGTGACCCTTGAACATGCGCGTCCTCTTTAGGCGTCGCGCAGGGAGTTGCCAGAGGCGCGACGCGGACCACCTGAAGAAAACGGGATCGACTGAGTATATCTCAAAGAGAGGATACTCCCACTCGATTAGCCGATTGAGCGTGGTGCCTGCGGTCTTTGGCACGTGAAGAAAGATAACCGCTTCTTCAACATCAGCGGGTCGAGTCATTCGTAGGTTCTCTATCAGTCCCGAACTCAGAAGAGATTTCTCCATCTGATCTTGGTTGCAGAACAGTCATCATCGTTCACGGTATTTACCTTCGGACATCAGTTTTTTCTTGTACGCGTCGTAACCAACCCGTCTGGCTTCTTCCCAGGCTCTGGCGACGGCAGTGGAAGTTTCCACGCTCATGCCATCCCCATGCCACAGTTCCCAGTATTCGCCCTGTGCATGGACCATGTTGAGCGCTGCCATTTCGATTGAACCCATCCTCTCGTTGGGATGAGACAAACTGGCGAGACTCTGAAAGCCGTGATGGGCGCGGTCACGGTACTTTTGCACAAGGTCATAGCTCATCATGCCAGTGTCTTCTCTGCGTCCCGTGAGCTGGCAACTCTGAATAGTGAATCGCTCCGGGTATTTGCTCAGCCCATAATCGACGATGCGTTCGCAGAACTCCGGAGGCAGGTCGAGCACTTTTGATACGTGCAGTGATATCTCCTGTTTTGGGAACGTTCTAGCCCATTCATCGGTGTACTTCTTGTAGACATCCAGCAGCTTCTGTTGGTAGTTTCCGAGTGCCGCCCATTTCGCAAGATCTTCACGCGTCTTTGGAAGATGCATTTCTGCACTCATCAAATTGGCGCCAGTAAGCACGACGCTTACGCACAAGGGATCGCCCGCATAGCGTTCTCCGAGCTGCTTAATCGCCCGCGAAAAGTTTCGGTGATAAATCGGATCCCATGGGACTGGAATCAAAATTCCCTGGCCAAAATTGGGCCGGTGGGGATTCGTTACGCGGGTTGCAAAAGACTGCGCGCCCTCTTCATAGACAGAACCCGGTGTGTAAACGCCAGGATGGAGGCAGAGCTGATATTTCATTCCAATGCCGCGGAGAACGGCCACAATTTTGTCGATCGCGCTAAAATCCGGTTTGCCAGCTTCCTTTTCGACGTCCTTCCAATGAACATGAATGGATACGCCGGTCAGTTGGCGGTTTGCGCGTACGCTTGCCGCGAAAGCGCTCAATTCGTTGCTATCTTCAGCTAGTGGTTGAGTAACCCATAAACCTGTCCGGATCGGCGGCTCCCGCTCGGCAAAGACCTGGAACTGACCCACGGTCGCAACAACTAGACCACATATCGACGTTAGGATGACGTCGGAGAATTTGCGAGGCCGCATTTTCTAAATACCGGCTTTTCGAGTCACTTCCCCTTGCCTGTTCCTCAGATGTTTGTCGAAAAAATTCTTGATCATTGGTTGAAACTCCGGGCCTCCGACTCCGTGCCCTCGTCCGGTGGCAATCTCCAGAGTCGCATCCACTCCAGCTGCCTTGAGCGCCGCGAAAAATGACTGGGTCAAACTAACGGGCGCCGTAGAGTCGTTCTCACCGTGAATGATCAGGAAAGGCGGATCGTCCTTCGAGACGTAAGTGATCGGGCTTGCAGCTATCGCCTTGGTTTTATTCTCTTCTATCGGCCCGCCGATCAACGCTTCGAGGCCAGGTTTGATTTCGGGATTCATCTCGGCCCCCAACGGTCCCGTCGCGTCGCGGTAGAGCTGCAACAGATCCTCGACACCTGAGACAACACAGACTGCCTGCACCCGACTTGAATAAGACATATTGTCTCCAGTTCCCTCCAGCTCCTTCACCCCGCCGGAAGTACCAAGCAGCGCTGCCAGATGCCCGCCCGAGGAAAATCCCCAGACGCCGATCCGATCGGGATCGAGATTGTACTTGGAGGCATTGGCGCGAAGCCAGCGGACGGCAGCCTTGCAATCTTCGATCTGCGCCGGAAAAGGCGCAACGCCGGTAAGGCGGAAATCGATGCTCGCCACGGCGTATCCATCCTGCACCAGAGTAACAGCTGGACAGCGCTCTTTTCTGCCCCTGCTCCAGCCGCCTCCATGGATCCAAACGATCATTGGCAGCCGACCGGAGACCTTCTCCGGACAGTAAAGGTCGAGGGTGAGAACTGCGCCGTTGACACGTTTATATACCAAGTCTCGCTGAATCGCGGCATTGGCAACCTGAGTTGGCCGACGCCTCGCCATGACCGGTTGCGCGATCTGCCCACCCAGCATGGCCGCCGCGATTGTGACGGCCAGCCAGCGGCGCTGGCGCGCCTTCAGCCATTTCATTAGATATTTCGTTCTCACAGGGCAGACATGATCTTGCTCACCAAAAATCGGCTGGCGCCCACAGTTGAATAACAAAACCGCTGCACTGGCCCGGGCTTGGGAATTGAGTCTAAAGCAGCCAATGCTTGTCTCATCACGTCCTCCTTCTTGTGCAAGGTATCTTCAAAATGTTTTCTGGCAAACTCATAGAGCTCCATATCAAAGCGATTGTACTCCTGAATCATACTCACCACGTTCGGCTCGAGCGCGGGACGAACCTTTGAAACTTTCCGATTCTCGTAATAAGGAATTTCCCAGTCAAAGGTTTTCGCGATAAGCAGTAAGCTCTCTTCGAATCTTTCACACAGCCCGACTACGCTGAATGATTTCGTGATATTTTCCTTCGCGATATCCAGGACCCGCTGGTCGCAAGTCACGTCCTCGACTCCAGCGAGCATTCTGCATTGAAGGTTCTGGCGATTGGGTGTGAGCCGAATAAAAGCCTCGACTCCAACCCGCCCCCGCTTCAACTTGCGGTGCATGGGATTGAGCGGGCGCCGCAAAATAAAGGAGTAAGCCGACAGCAATCTGGCCACTGGGTCACGGAGCATCGTGATATACGTAGCGCCTTGGGGGAGAAATTCATGAATGCCATAGAACATATGCCCGCGCACGACCCGTAACTGCCGCCGTCGTTGCTCGGAGAGCGTCTTAAAGCGTTCGGGTGTGGCCCGAATCCGGTGGGGATCGATCGTGAAAATCGAAAGGGGGTTATATTGCCATTCTATGATCCGATTTAGAGTCGTTCCCGCCGCCTTGGGAATGTGAAGAAAAATGAGCGCCTCGTGATCCATCTAGAAATCGAGTGTTAACGAATATGCGCAGGTGAAAAGCCACGCGCAAATGTCCGCGACTTATCGCCAGTTACTCGAGTTAAGAGAAGCTTACGCCCAAATAAGAGCGGATATGATGGGTATTCAGCTCGCAAACGTCAAGCCGTTCGTGCGATGCCAAGCAAGGGGCTTTGGCGCTGCCAGATGTTGGAATCACTTTCACTGGCTCTTCTTGAGATATTTGTCGAAAAAAGCTTTAATAATCGGTAGCAACCTTGAGTCTCCCACTCTAACGGTGTGTCCTTGTGAAGTTATCTCCAGGGTTGTCTCCACCCCGGCTGCCTTGAGCGCCGCGGCTAATAGCTCACCTTGACTGGCCGGCACCGACGAGTCTCTCTTTCCGTGGATGATGAGAAAAGGCGGATCATCCTTCGAAACATAAGTGATTGGGCTCGCCGCCATCGCCTTCGTTTTATTTTGCTCGGCCGGCCCGCCCAGTAACGCATCGATGTCAGATATGGCTTGGGGCCTCGTCCCGGTCGACGCGTCCGATGCGTCGTGGTAGAGACGCAGAAGATCTGACGGGCCGGACACATCGCAGACCGCTTGCACCCGGCTCGAATAAGACATGTTATCTCCGCTGCCCTCCAGCTCCTGTACTCCGCCGGAAGTGCCAAGCAGCGCAGAGAGATGTCCGCCCCCGGAATGTCCCCAGGCGCCGATCCGGTCGGGATCGAGATTGTACTTGGCCGCGTTAGCCCGAAGCCATCGCACGGCCGCCTTGCAGTCTTCGATCTGCGCCGGGAAAGGCGCCTCGCCAGAAAGACGCAATTCGATGCTCGCCACGGCGTAACCGTCGCTCAGAAAACTGAGAGCCGGACTGCGTTGCTCTTTTCGGCCATGGCTCCAGCCTCCAGCCTGGATCCAAAGGATAAAAGGCGATGGGCTGGAGGCCTTCTGAGGACAATAGAGGTCAAGCCTAAGCGCTCTACCGTTGATGCGTTTGTAAACCAAATTTCGCTCGATCGCCGCATCAGCGATCTCTACAGGGCGACCCCTCGCCATGGCCGGTTGCGCTGTTGACCCAACCAGGACAGCCGCGGCGAGTGCAACAGCAAGCCACGCATATCGCTGTCGCACGAGTCCAAGCATTGGATATTTCAACCTCATATTGCAGATGCGATCTTGCTCACTAAAAACCGGCTCGTAGTCAAACTCGATTGGCAAAAATGCTCCAACCTTCCCGGCCTTGGAATAGCACGCAAAGTCGCCAATCCCTCCCTCACGGCATCCTCCCTCTTGCCCAGGCTTTCTGCAAACAGTTTCTTTCCGAACTCATAAAGTTCGACATCGAGTCGATAATGCTCCCTGATGAGGTCGACCAACCTTGGTTCAAGCGCGGGCCGAATCTTCGAAACTTTACGATTCTCATAGAAACAGAAGTCGCCATCCGAACGTTTTCGCGATGAGCATCAAGCTTTCTTCGAACGTTTCACAAATTCCCACGACGCTAAACGATTTCGTAAGATTTTGTTTCGCGATGTCTAGTAATCGCTCATCGCCGATCGCGGTGTCCTCAACTCCGGCAATGAACCTGCACTTCAAGTTCTGGCGATGAGGGAATAGTCGGAGGCAACCTTCTATTCCCAGTCGCTCCCTTTTCAATTTCCGGTGCAGCGGATGAAGCGGCCGACGCAGAATAAAATAATAAGCGGAGAGAACCCTGGCCACCGGTTCGCGGAGCATTGTGATATAAGTAGCGCCCTGCGGCAGGCATTCATGAATACCGTAGAACAATGTCCGCGCACCACCCGCAACCGGCGACGGCGCCCCTCTGGAAGTCGTTTGAGTCGTTCCGCTGTCGCCCTGATCCGATAGGGATCCATCGTGAAAATCGCAAAAGGGCTGTATCGCCAGTCGATAATCCGGTTGAGGGTCGTCCCCGCTGTTTTGGGAATGTGAAGAAAAATTAACGCCTCGCGATGGTCTTTATGAGACTTAGATGCAGCAAGCGGCCAAGGCTCCGGAGTTTCTTCGCGGCTCACTTTCCGGTCGGACCCGACGGGACGGTGGCAAAGATCTCGCGCAGTCGACCGCTCTCGTACATA
>Ga0137372_10002330_pt1 | contig 18367 bp, 16 predicted proteins | sample SagtaG_6_FD_104911 | JGI IMG/M metagenome (GOLD analysis project Ga0137372, IMG submission 104911) | Vadose zone soil microbial communities from Sagehorn Ranch, Mendocino, California, USA - Sage1_R_60_16 metaG | ecosystem: Environmental > Terrestrial > Soil > Vadose zone | place: USA...
CTTCGCCGGCAGAGAGGAGGAGCGGGATTGGTGGCATTTGCAGTGTTCGCGGCGATCAGTCGCTGGCGGGCAGCGGTGATGGCAAAGCGGAGCCGTTCGCCTCGATGGGAAGGTGCAGCTCCTGCTCCTTGTACTGGAGCTGGTACAAGCGGTAGTAAATGCCGCGTTGCGCGAGAAGCTCCTGGTGCGCACCCTGTTCGCGCAACCGCCCTTTGTGGAACACCAGGATGCGGTCGGCGTGCTGGATGGTGCTCAGCCGGTGAGCAATGACCAGCGCGGTTCTTCCGGAGAGCAAACGGTCGAGCGCTTCACGAATTTGCAGCTCCGTCTTGGTATCCACGCTCGAGGTGGCTTCGTCCAGAATCAGGAAGCGCGGATTGTGGGCCAGAGCGCGCGCAAAATTGATGAGCTGCCTCTGCCCGACCGAAAGGGTCGAGCCCCGTTCATTCACGCTGGTGGCAACCCCTTCCGGCAGCGAGCGAATAAACTCGCCGAGGCCGATTTCTTCGACGGCCTGCTCGACCATGCCGCGGTCGATGCCGGGCGTGCCGAGCCGGATGTTCGATTCAATCGTGCCGGTGAATAGAAAAGGATCCTGCAGCACGATGCCGAATTGCTGGCGCAAGTCCTGCAATTCGATCGTTCGAATGTCCTTGCCATCGAGAAGGATTTGGCCGCGCTGGATGTCGTAGAAACGCAGCAGCAGGGAAATCAGGGTGGTTTTGCCCGCGCCCGTATGGCCCACGATGGCGAAAGTCTCACCGGGCTCGACCCTGAAGGACACATCGCGCAAGACCCAATCTTCGTCAGCGGGCTCAGCAGTGTTGCGGTAGCTGAACCACACGTTGCGAAATTCGATCTCGCCGCGCGGTGCGTCGAGCGGGATGGCGTTGGGGTCGGATTGGATGGTCACGGGCTCATCCAAGAGCTTGAAGATACGTTCCGAGGCGGCCATCGCGGACTGCAAGATGTTGAATTTTTCGCTGAGGTCCTGAATCGGCCGGAAGAACCGCGTGGCCCACATCGTGAATGCCGTGAGTATGCCGAGGCTGAGCGTGCCGGGGAGCACACGGTTGCCACCGGACCAGTAGATTAGCGCGATGGTGGAGACGCTGAGAAATTCGACAGCAGGATAAAAGAGCGCAAATGCGAGAATGGCATCGCGCCAGGCCAACATGTTGTCGCGATTGCGCTTTTCGAACTCTGCCCGAGCCTTTCGTTCACGATTGAATAATTGCACGACGCTCATACCAGAGATGTATTCCTGCAAGAACGCATTGATGCGGGCGATGGCCGTGCGAATGCGGCGGTTGGCATCGCGGACAAACTTCCGGAAGAAATAGGTTACGACGAGAATAAAGGGCAGAACAGCAAAGGCGTCGAAGGCCAGGTGTCTGTCAATTCGAAAGAGAACGACGGCCAAGGTAAAGAGCAGGAAAACCTCATTGATCATTGTCACGACGCCGGCAGCAAACAGATCATTCAGGGCGTCAACATCCGTCGTAACCCGCGTCACCAGGCGGCCAACCGGATTGCGATCGAAATAGCTCATCGGCAGGCGCTGCAGGTGTCCAAAGATTTCGCGGCGCATGTCGTACATGGTCTGTTGCCCGACGCGCTGCATAATTCGAATCTGGATATATTGGGCGAGGAAATCGAACGTGAGCACCGCCAAGAAGAACACACTAATCCACTCGACGCCCCGCCAAGCCTGGGCTACCGGGATAGTTCCGTGAAGGGCAGGAGTGAGGTATTCGTCGATTATCTTCCAAAATAATAAAGGTGGCGCGAGTTCGAGAGGCGTCACGACAGCGACGAAAGCCAGTGCCAAGACCACGCGCCATCGGTACGGCTTGAGATACTGCATCAACCGCCGCATCAGGCGCGAATCGTACGCTTTGCCGAGAGCTTCTTCTTCGTGCTGCGTGCTCATGCGTTTTCGAGCTCTTCCTCGAGCAACTGCTTGTGGTACAAATCCGCGTAATAGCCGCCGCGCGCGAGCAGTTCGTCATGCGTGCCGCGCTCGATGATGTGTCCTTCGCGCAGGACCACGATCTGGTCAGCGTTTTGCACGGTGGAAGTGCGGTGCGAAATCAGAATGGTGGTGCGGCCGCGCATGACGCCGCGCAAGCCGGTGAGGATTTTTTCCTCAGTTTGCGTGTCCACGCTGGACAGCGCGTCATCAAGGATGAGAATGCGGGGATCGCGAATGACCGCGCGGGCGATGGCGGTCCGTTGTTTTTGTCCGCCCGAAAGCGTGATGCCGCGCTCCCCAACAGGGGTGTCGTAACCCGTGCCGAAGTCTTCGATGTCGCCATGCAGGCTGGCGATTTCAGCCGCTTCGCGCGCACGCTCGGGATTGTATTCGAGCAAGCCGAACGCGATATTTCCTCCAACCGTCTCGCTGAAGAGATAAGTATCCTGCGGAACAAAACCGATCGAGCGGCGGAGCGTCTCGAGCGGCCATTCGCGAATGGGACGGCCGTCGATTAGAACGGAACCGTCGGGCGCTTCCCAGAGGCGCGCGACAAGCGCTGCGAGAGTGGTTTTCCCGCTGCCGGTCGGGCCCACAATGGCGAGCGTCGAGCCGGCGGGAATCCTCAGATTGACGCCGGAAAGGACTGGGCGAGGACCGCCGCCGTTGGACTTTCCTGCGCCGTTCGCACCCGCGCCGGAGAGAGTCGTGGGATAGGTGAACGTGAGATTCCGGAATTCGATCTCGCCTTCCGGTGCGCGGGTTGAGGAAATGGAGGCTGCACTGTCGTCGATTTTCGGTTTTGCTTCGAGAATGTAGTTGAGGCGGCCCATGGAAGCCGCGCCGCGCTGGAAAATATTCGTGACCCAACCGAGAGCGACCATCGGCCAGACCAGAACGCCGAGGTAGGTGTAGAACGCGATGAGCGCACCAAGAGAAATTTCGCCGCGAAGAAGCTGATGGCCGCCCTGCCAGAGCACAATGAGGAAAGTGGTGCCGCTGAGAGCCTGGAGCGAGGGCATGAACATGCTCCAGGTGCGAATCAACTTGACATTGCGTGCCACGTATTCGCGGTTGGGTTCGTCGAATCCGCGGATTTCCGCTTCTTCCTGCGCGTAAGCGCGAATCACGCGCACACCGGAAAGGTTTTCCTGCACCTTGGCGGAGAGCGTGGCGAGCGAGGCCTGGATGCTTTCATAGAGATCGTGAATGACTTTGCCGAAGTGGCGCACGGCCACGGCCACCACCGGGACGGGGAGCAGGACCCACAGCGTGAGTGCGGCTGACAGTTTGAGCATGACCACGACTGCGAGAAGCATGGTGACGATCGTGGTGCCGCTGTACATGATGCCGGGTCCAAGGACCATGCGGACCGAATTGAGATCGTTTGTGGCCCGGGACATCAACTCGCCGGTGCGGTTGCGGACGTAGAATTCCGGCTCGAGGACCAGTAGCCGGTCAAGTAGATCGGCACGCAAGTCGTATTCGATATCCCGGGAGACGCCGATAAGAATCCAGCGCGTGGAAAAGGAAAGAACGCCTTTGAGAGCCACGCAAAAGATGAGTACGAGACAATAGATACCGAGTGCGTGGCGGCTGTGCGGCGCGTAGAAAGGAATACTCTTGCTGAGCCAGTTGACGGTGCCTACCGCTGCCACGGCACCCGAGACGCCTGGATGCTCAAAGGGGTGTGGGCTCCCCGCGAGTGTGTCTGTGATCACTCCCGTAGCGAGCGGCCAGATGATGCCTACCAGACCCATAAGCGCGAGCGTGACCAAGCCAAGCGCGATCCCGCCGGTGTACTTTCTCAGGTAGGGCATGAGGCCGAGCAGGTTTTTCCACGCCGAGGCTTTCGGGGCTTTCTTCGCCCCATCGGCGGCGTTCAGGTTTGTCACTGCCGCGCTCATCGCAGCCTGGACCTCGCGTCTTCCAGGGAAGCCGCCTCGAGCAGGAAGTGCTCGTACGTCCGGTCGAGCGATTGGTAGCGTTTGGTAGCCGGATTCCAGCGCACCCCGATCGGCAGCACGTGCGAATCGGTGGCGCCTTTCAGCGGCGTAAAGTAAAGTTGCAAACCCTTCTCTTCACTCTGCTCGAACTGCAGTCGCCAGCCAGTTATGGCCGTCAACGGCGTCAACCCGAGAAAGCCTTTCTGGTTTTTCAGATGTTCATCGCATCGCAGAAGCTCGGTCCACTTGCCGTCAGTATTTTCCACTACCACCGCGCGTGTCACGATGGTTCCCGGTAAATTGTTGGTTGGCGTCTTTGGCACGACGTTCGCCGCCAGAAATTCCTGCTTCCCGTTCTTCGCCAAATCTCCAAAGACCAGCACCTGCGTCTCGCTCCCCAGCAGCGCCTTTGCCGCCGACTGAACGTCTTCGGGAACGATCGGCTCCGCGCGCTTGGTTTCCGCCTGCGCCGCAGGCTTCGGAGCGTCCGCGCCACATCCGCCCAGAAGAACAGCCAGGATCACGGGGTTTATGGAGAAAAGCAGCAGAATTCTCCAGGCAAGGGCCGGGCCAACACCACCGGCCCCCCTTACGAAGGACGTCGCACGGCCCGCCCCGTTAGCATACGGACACTCGCTTTGTGAGCTTTTTTCCATTAGAAGTCTCGCATCGCGAGCGTGATCTCAAACACTCGCCAGGGCTTCCTATCCCTAGTCCGGTAGGCAGCGTACCCACCCTCGTCGCCTGCAGCGCACGGGACCAGCCCAATCAAATCCGTAACACAGTAATTCTAGCTGTTGCCCGCTCTTCGTGGAAGGGCTCCTCGAATCCCGTTTGCTCAAGAATTGAACGCGCTACCGCTGCGCCAGTATTGCGTCCAGCCGGGCTTCAAAGTTCTCTTCTCCCTCGGACCACAACTCGCTGCGTTCCACCGGCAAGGCCCGCTCAATCGCTTCGATCCAATTCAGCAGTTGTTGGATGTTTTCCCGCGTCTTGGCGTGATATTCCTTCAGGTTTCCACTTGCCGCCATCCACTGCCGGAACGTGTGCTCTACCGGGTGGTCCGAGGAATGGAGCGGATTCAACGCTGCCCCCGGGTCCAGCAACTTGCCGTGCCCCGTAAAAAAGTGCTCGAAACCCAGATCCACCGCAAAGTGTCCCGCGGTCGCTGCAATGCCGTCGTCATATTCCAGCCCGTGGCACGTCAGCTCCAGCGGTTCCGGTCGCTGCTGCCACTTCAAGCTCTCGATATCGAAACTCCACAGGTCCCATTTTGCACTGACAATGTACGCCGTGTCGGCGTTCAGGTGCTGCGCCGCAAGGGCCGCCACTTCCGGCGCACCATATCCGCCTGCGTGCAAATCCCACTCCCCGATAGGCGTTTCGCCTGGCTCGACAGCCTGAACGATCAATTCGTCGAACGAGCTGTGAGATATTGAAAGCGGGGCGGTCGTCAGGAACCGCGCAAATTCCGCGATCATTGTCTCCACGGAAAAATCGCGCGTCCATGCGCGCAAGTATGCATGATTGGCCATGGTGCGTGAAACCTTTGGGATTATAGCGGGCTGGAAGTGAAGTGGCGAATCGAGCCGGCGGCCGCCCGCTGAATATGGCAGCAGTGTGACGCGCACACACTCAGCGGCCCTGTCCACTCTGAGCTGCAAGGGGAACTTGCCCGAGGGCCGGCGCAAACTCAGGTGTTCAGGCGCTGGTGTTCGCGCTCTTTGCGCGCGCGGGAGCTTCCACGGCTGGCGTAAAGCTCTGCGCAATCTCTTTCAGCCGCTCGCGCATGGACTCTCCCACGCCGGCGAATACCTGGGCACAGGCCTCGCGAAGCTTTTCCTCCGCGGCCGCCGCAATTGCGGAAATCATCTCGCGCGATTGGTGATCCAACGACGCCACCGTTGCCAGCATCCATTGATTCGAGACATTCTCCAAGCGCTTCTTGTGCTGCTCCGCAGCGAGTTCGCCCATCTGGCCGTACACGTTCTGCATCTCCTTTTGATGCGCGTCGGTCATCGTCTTCCAGGAAGCGAGCAACGGCCCAAATCCTTCAGACACTTTTTTCTGCGCCTCTGCCACGCCCGACTCAAGCGCCCCGCTCATGGCCTCCTGGTAACGCCGCAGGAAATCCTCTTGCTCGGCAGTTAGCCGCTGCCCCAGCTCCACGCGCGCAGCGTCCAGTTCGGCGCGCGCGCCGTCCGTGGAGCGCTGCAGCTCTTCGTTAAATCCTTGGAGTTCTTGCCGGCCAGTGCGCTGAATCTCATCCGTGAACGCCGCCGCAGTCGTATCCGCCGCTTCCGCAAAGAGCGCCCTTGCCCGCTCAAATGCGTCCCGCACAACCTCTTCCATCTGCGTTTGCGCGTGACCCACGAAACCGCGGCTGGAATGATCCAGTTCGCTGGCGAATACGCTGGATATCTCTCCCGCTTTCTCCCGCAACTGCTCTCCAGCGTGCTCCACGGCTTTTTCCGAGAGGTTCTGAATCTGTGTCTGCGCTTTCTTTTCGTACCATTCCGCTGACTTGAAGAGCTCTTCGACCACCTCGTGCTTCAAGTCGCTGACTTTTGCTTCCAGCTCTGTCAAGCTGCGGCCAGTGACCGCTTGCGAAGAGTCCTGCAGGATTTGCTCCACGGTTTCAAGACTTTCCCGGAAGCGCGCAAGTGATTCTGCAAACGCTTCGTCCGCCGCGATGCGAATGCGGTCTTGTTGCAGCGTCAGTGCGGCATCCAGAAGCGAACGCCCTCCCGCCAGCCGGTGAACGGCCTCCTCGGCCCGCGTGACATGCGGCTGCACCATCTCTTCGATTTGTCTGTCAAACCGCGCCAGTGACTGACGACACGCTTCTTCGAAGGTTATGCGAATCCTCGCATTAATCTCTTCGAACATCGCCTCGGAACGCCGTTGCACTTCCTCGCGATGCGGGCTCAGCACAGTTTCAATTTGCGCTTGAAACGCCGCCAGCGCCTGCCGCTGCGTCTTCTCCATTTGCGTGAATTGCTGTTCGAGCTGCCCGCTCGTTTCGCTGGCGCGGGCCAGCACCGACTCCAGCCGTTGCGAATGCTCCTGCAGCGCATCCCGGATCGCGGCCATCCGCTGCTCTGATTCAGCTACTGCCCCTGCGGCGGATTCCCTCACGGCAGTGACGTGGCCCGCCATCTCTTCCTGCAACTGCGAGATCAACCCGCGCAGGTGCTCGTTCAATCCGCCGGCCGCGCGATCCTGCGCTTCGGCAAGCGCGCTTTCGATTGAACCCCGCAAGCGGGCCTGCGCAGCTTCCAGTCCGCTCGAAAACTGTCCGTGCCACGAAGCTTGTGCCTCATTGAGCGCTCCTGTTATTTGCTGCTGAATCGCTGAAGCTGCCGTGTTCAGGGCCTCAAGCTGCGTTGCTATCGCGTCAACGCGCTGTTTGGCCGCTTCATCCAGCGCTTGCGATGCAGCTTCCGCACGCGCGGCAATCTGCGTTTCCGATTGTTCCGCATGGGCCTTCACCCGGGCGGCCGTTTCCTCAGCCTGCTGGCAGACCGTTTTCAGAGTTTCCGATGTGCTTGTCAGTTGCTGCGTTTGTTCATTGCGCTGCGCCGTGGCTTCTTGAATGAGCTTCGCGGTCAGATTGCGCGTGAGTTGTTCCAGTTGCGGTGCCAGCCATCTTGGCAATTCCGTTCGTAACACCTCTGCACCTGCCGCGTGGGCCGTCCGTGAATGCTCATCCGCTTCCTGCTGGAATTTTTCAATTGCCCGCGCCGCCTCATTCCCGATTTCCTCGCGTCCTGCGGCAAACTTTTGTTCCCATTGCTCGAACGACAGCCGCCGCTCGGCTGATACTGCCTGCGAAGCCGCTTCGCGTGACGCCGCCAGAAGCTGCTGCTTGGCATCAGCGACAAGCCGCGCGACTTGTCGCGCCAACTGCAAGGACGCGTCCGTTGTGTTTGTCGGAGAAGGGAACACCCGCAAATTATCCGCCTCGATCACCGTCGGAAGCTCCGCCTCGCTTAAGACTGCGGTATCCTCGGGCTCAGGCACAGGCGGTGGCAATTGTGGTGTCTCCGGCGCCGCTTCCGTGCTCGTGACAACCGGCACCGTATCGGGGAATGCAAACCAATCTTCAGGCGGAAACGCGATGCCCCATGCATTTCCGGGAACTTCCAGCTCCAGGGCCACTTGAAAGAGCTGCCGCACCGTGCGCGGCCGTTGTATCCACGCCACGCGTCCTCGCACGGTGCGCGGAGGCTGCCCTGTTTCCGGGTGGGGAATCTCCATCGTCACCCACATATTTTTCAGGACGTAATGCTTCGATTGGTAGCGGCACCCATGGCAATTGATGATCAGCGACGACGTTCGTTCCACGAACGGCCGCCCCAGCGCATCCACACCCGTTACTGCAAGAGGCACCGCTTGCACGATTCGCGTGCTGCGGCGCTGCCTCAACTCCGTGCCCGGGTTGGCCACGTTGTCGGACACCATCTCAATCGTTTCGTCGGCATAATTGCCGCCAGAATCATTCATACCAACCGCCGCCGTCCCTCAGTGTTATCAGATTTGGCGAGAGCAACTGGCAACCGCCAGCGCCGCTACTTCCTCGCATTGCCTTGCGGGGTGTCTTCCGAGGTCGGCCCGCGGAGAGTTCCGGTTAAGAACGTCCATGCTTCTTTTGCGACCCAGATTGGTCCAACCAGCAAATAGATCGGTCCCTGGAAAAACGCCGGATGGTTCCCTTCGATCCGGTGGCCGAGAAAGAGGAGCGCCCATCCGCCCAAGAAAAAACCAGCTCCTAGAATCCAGTTCATGAAAATGAGAAGGACGATACCTGCAAAAATCAGAGGAATTCCAACGCCGTGCAGGAGCTTGTTCCAAGCGGACCCGTGTTCGTGATCGTACTGCGCCATGTAGTGCGCCAAGTTCGGCATTAGCGCACCTCCTGTCAGCCGCTTCGCGGCCGTCATTTGGCGGGAGGACAGCCACCATGCGCATCAAACTCTATACCTAAATCAGGACGTTTGCTAGGGGTGCCTAGCAGTACTGATAGTTGTAAGGCTGTTTCGCTATTGCGCCCGCAATCTAGGCTGCCGCTCCCGAAGCCATATCACTATTTGAATGGCTTAAACGCCCGGACACCTTCTCACGCTTGAGGTTCACTGCGAAGAAGTCAAGGTTGACGTAAATCGTTCCGACTCGAGGGATCCTACAAATCCCGGCGTCCTTCCATGGCTTTCAACATGGTTACTTCGTCGGCATACTCCAGATCAGCGCCTACGGGAATCCCAACTCCGATGCGGGTCACCCGGACGCCGAGCGGCTTCAAAAGCTTCGAAAGGTAAACTGCCGTCGCCTCGCCCTCCGCCGTTGGATTCGTTGCAATAATAATCTCTTCGACCGTGCCGCCCTTTAACCTCTCAATGAGCGACTTGATATGAAGTTGTTCCGGCCCGCGTCCCGAAAGCGGAGAAAGCGCCCCGCCCAGCACGTGATACATGCCGCTGTAGGTGCGCGTTTTCTCGATTGCCAGGATGTTGTGCGCCTCTTCGACCACGCAAATTGTTTTTCTGTTCCGCGCCGGTCCCGCGCAATACAGACACGGATCTGCGTCCGTTATGTTGTAGCAAATGGAGCACGCGCGAATCTTCTCTCTTGCGTCGCGTATTGCGTCCGCCAGCGCCAGCGCATCCTCCGGCGCGGCCCGCAATAGATGAAACGCCAGCCGCTGCGCGGTCTTCTGACCGATACCCGGAAGATGTTTCAGCTCATCGATAAGACGTTCGACAGGAGCGGCAAAATCAGGCATGAAGCATGTGTAGCATAGCCGCGCGCATCAGCGCAAACCACTGTACCAAAAAACCTGCGCACGGCGGTTCTCTTTTCGATGCCGCCGATAAAGGCGTCAAGCGTCTCTCGCCTGTTCCTTAGTTCGCGCAGTCCTCAAGAGAGAACGCAACGCGCATTTTTGATAGCCACATTTTTTCTGATTTATCGTTTGCAGGGACGACTATCAGGCAGGGTTTACAGCGAAAAGGTTTTTTTCCTTGCTAAAACAATCCGGGAATCTTGATTCCCGCAATTCCCGGAATACCCCCGGCGAGGTTTTTCATCTGGCTGGCGAGTTCTTCGTCCACACGCCGCGACGCTTCATTGACAGCCGCGCGAATCAAGTCCTGGAGCATCTCCTGGTCCTTGCTTGCGAAAACGTCCGGTTCGATTCGCACGTCGACCACTTGCTTTTGGCCGTTCATTTTCACCATAACCATGCCGCCGCCGGCCGAAGCTTCAACGGTCACGGAATTCACTTGGCGCTGCAGGTCTTCCTGCAGTTGCCGGAATCGCGAAAGCATCTGTTGGAGAGCGCCGACTTCCATCAGGGTTCCTCTTGGCGTCGTTTCACTTCGGAAATCTTCCCGCCGAAGCGTTGCAGCATCGATCGCACCATCGGATCGCGCTCGAACTCTGCGCGCAATTCTTGTGTGCTGGACGCCGCGCGCGACGCCGAGGAGGCGGCCGCTGCAACTGACTCAAGTTTAGCACAGACGCGTACCGCTCGGCCCAGCACCTTGCTCGAAATGACACGGAGCCTTTCCAGCGACTCGCGGCCTTCGATCATTTCCGCGAACGTCCGCTTGTCCGGCGAAAAATAAATCCGCAGCTCCGCGCCATCCAGTTCCCACGCGCTGCCCTGTTCGACCAGCTCGCCAAGAAATTTTTGTTGCCCCTGGATCGCCGCCCTGATCTCCGCAACTTGCTCTTCCGTAATTCCGCTCACCTGCACTACTTTGCCGTCGTTCTTCGCTGGCGCGCCGGGATTTTTTTTCAGCATTGCATCATTTCCCGCTGCGGATGCGCCAATTGTCGCCGTGGATGCAGAGGCTGGCGCCGCGGACCGAGAAGGGAACTGCGTTTTCGACTCCGCCTTCGTTGTCGCGGGATTCTCCACGGCGAAACTCGGCGCAGCGCCTCTTGCCGCGGGTCTGAACGCAGCTCCCGTCCCTTGCGCGTTGCTCCGCGCCACTCCGTCATTGATTCCGCTGCTTGGCGCACCGCTCTTCAACTCCGCCAGAAGCTCTTCCAGAGGCGCGAGCCGCGACGCATTGATCAGCCGCAGCAATCCCATCTCAAGGTGAACTCGCGGATCGGGCTTCCGCCGCAAGTCATCATCCGTCTGCAGCAGGATCTGGAAAAATCGCGTCAAGTCCTCTTCGCCGAACAGCGCCGCGGCTTTCGCGAGGGCCGGACGCTGGTCCGGTGTTGCGGCAACCAAATCCGAATCCGGCCCGCAGACGCGCGCAATCAGCAGGTTGCGGATGTGCCGGATCGCTTCGCGGCAGAAATGCTGCAGGTTGCGCCCTTCCTTTTGGAACGTGTGCACCAGCCCCAGCGCGCGGTCCGCCGATCCTTCTGCAATCGCGCTGACCATTTCATTCAGCGCATCTTCCGGGACCACGCCGAGGAGCTCGCGCACATCTTTATCCGGAATCGTATCCCCGCAATACGCTCGCGCCTGTTCCAGCAGAGACAGAGCATCACGCAGGCTGCCTTCCGCCATTCGCGCAATCACTGCGATGGCCCCCGGCTCAATCTTCAGATTTTCCTTTTGCGCGATTTCTTCAAGCCGCCCTGTAATCTCCGCAAACGTCAGCGCACGAAAATGAAAGTGCTGCGACCTCGATCGGATGGTATCAACCAGGTTTTCCGGCTCGGTCGTGGCCATCACGAAAATCACGCGATCCGGTGGTTCTTCCAAGGTCTTAAGCAGGGCGTTCGACGCTTCGCCCGTCAGCATGTGTGCTTCGTCGAGAATCACAACTTTGCTTCTCGAGGATGCCGGCGCATATCGAACCATCTCGCGTAATTCGCGGATCTGGTCGATGCCGCGGTTCGAGGCCGCGTCGATTTCAATCACATCGAGCGAAGTCCCCGCCGCAATCTCCTTACAGGAACCGCATTCTCCGCAGGGCTCCGGCGTGGGTCCCTTCACGCAATTCAGGGCTTTCGCCAAAATGCGCGCCGCTGTAGTTTTTCCAACTCCGCGCGCGCCGGAGAAAATATACGCATGCGCCACGCGATCATTCTTGATCGCGTTTTTCAGCGTCTCGGTTACGTGCTGTTGTCCGACAAGATCCTCGAACGTCTGCGGGCGCCACTTGCGCGCTATGACCTGATAGCTCATATGCAAGTCTTCAGCTTTCAGTTCTAAGTCGTCAGCGAGTGAATCATGCCATGCATCTTGCAGTGACTTTCTCGTTGAGAAGGAACAGCCGGCACCAGCTTCCCGTCGTCAGTTGTTCGGAACCACAAATCCGGAACACAGCTTTTCCTTGTTAGAAAGTAACAACCATGCACTGGAAATTTTTCCGGCGAGAGGAACTTCGGGTGATCTGCGGCACCCGAGGCGTTCCCGATACCGTTGCTCCCTTCCGGGCCTGGCGGGGTTCGCGGGACCTCGTTGCACAGAGCCCGAAGTTCCACGCTCCGGCGGTCGCGCATCCTTTTACGCGTCCGCAAAGAAAAGTCTAGCACAGCGCCTCGAACGCGGCCAGAAAGCGAGAGCTCTGCCTCTTCAATATGCGTTGCGCCGAATCGCTTCTTTCGCGTGGAAATCCTGCTCCAACTTTCCGCGCGATGATTATGACTTTGGCTTTGCTGCCGCCGGCGCGTCGGGCGGCGGTACCTCGGATGGATTTACCCCATTCACTTTGAACGGCCCCGCGCCGTGGACCTGCAGGATGGTCTCGCCTTTGCACAGACCGAAGTGCCGCATCTCTTTCGGCATTGTGAGGAAATTCCCGACGTTCATCGTCTGCAGCTTTGCTTCGTCAAACGATTCTCCCATCCCTACCAGAAAAGTTCCTTTCAACACGGTCAGGTGTTCGTCCGCGGGATGCCAGTGAGCGGGAAGTTTGATTCCGTCGGCACACCGGATCCGCAGGACGAACGGCGCTCCTTCCGCGCTTGAATCGCCCGAAACTGGCGCCAGGTCGCATCCCTTTATGATCGGCGTCCATTTCAGATCGCCGAAATGCACGATCTTGTGCGCCTCCGCGCCCTCTTTCTTTTCCTGGCTGTACGCTGCCGTTGCCACCGCCGCGATGCCAATCAGCGCTGCGCAAACGCTTCCCAATCGAATCTTTCTCATGTAAGTTCCTCCGTCGGAATAAATTGACCAACCGACCCGGCAAAAGATACTCCTCCGTTCACCTGTGGGCAAGACTCGTCAATCTCTCGTCCGCCAATTGATACATGCTTGTTTTTCAACTCGCTTAATTCCTTGGAAACGTCATCAAAAATGCTGGCGCTACAACCCAGAAATCAAGTAACCTGGTTCCCGGATGGACATCCTCCCCATCCTCCCCGTCCCGACTTGGTCGGGGCCGGGTCCGCGGCGCCAGCGGAAGACACTGAGGCATCGCCTCAATGTCGCCTCACGAAACGAGGCCAACTCGCCCTTCCAGGTGAGCAGGAGGAATGAATGAGAATCGTATTGTCTTTTCTTTTGGCGGCCGCACTCGCGTGCGCCGTCGCACCCACGTGCTATGCCGAACCTCGTCAGGTTATGCAGGGCACGCAGGTTCATCTCACGCTTTTGAGCGGCATCAGCACTGCCGTCGCAAGAGAGGGGGACCCGTTCGTTGCCGTTGTGGCCGAGCCCGTCTATCTCGGCAGTCAGTTGGTGCTTCCCGCAGGCACCCGCGTCAACGGCATCATCGGCACGGTCGAGAAGCCCCGCCACTTTTCCGCTCTTCGTGGCCAGGCCTACTTGAATCTCTCGTTCCGTTCCATCGAAGTCGATAGCCGCTTGATTCCGGTCCAAATGAGGATCATCGAAATCGAACAGCCGCGGGGGCAGGCCGACGGCAAGCGCCGCAAAGATGTGAAAGTGGAGGAAGGCCAGGTCGTTGAGGAAAAACACGACATCAAGGGTGACGTCGTCGCCGCGACCGTTGGCACCGGCGGCGGCACGCTCATCGGCGCAGTCTTCAGCCACGTCGTGCGCGGCTTCGGCTTCGGCCTGGCCGGCAGCGCCGCCTATATAGTGGCGCGCAAGGGAAAGGACGTGGAACTTCCAGCGCAAACCGGCATGCTCGTTCGCATGGACAATACCGTCACGGTGCCCGTAACCAGCGCCAGTAACATCAGAGATTCCGGAACTCTCTGACGTATGCCAAAAACGAATGCGCCGCTGATGGACAATCTCACTTTGTCCACGCGGCGCATCTGCTCATATTCAGTAGTGGGGGAGCTGTGGGCCCAGTCCTTTGGCCTCTCTCTCCTATTTCATTGTCTAGCCCTTATTTTCTTTTCTGCGATCTCCGTGCTCTGGGCTCCGTGTGCTAAGCATCTTTCTTTGCTCAGTGCTTGGGAAAGTTTGGATCCGCCTTCACTTCATTGATTTGCTTGGTGTGACGTTCGCTGTGCGCCGCGATGAGCAGAACAAACTCATACCCATCCAGCTTTCCGAGCGGGCTGTCCGCCACATGATCGCGCAGACCAGCGGCGGTTTTCAGGTAATCCTCTGTCACCGCGCGGCTTTCCACGAAGTGCTTCATGGAGCCCTCCGGCGATCCGAAGCGATTTGTCGGCACCAGCGGCTCCGGCGCCTGCACCTTGTTCGTGCGGTCGGGAATCATCGCCAGGACCGCCTCGTCGGTCTTCTTCACGTCGCGGCCTGGTTCGCCAGCCGGCGCCACCATGACCTTTTCCTTGACCATGCCGCGGATAAAATCCTCAGACGCCGCAATGTGCTCCATCACCTGCGCCACCGACCAGCGGTCCGGCGCAGGCTTGAAATTCCACTGTGTTTCCGATAGTCCCTTCGTCGCTTCCAGAACATTCTTTTTCGTCGTTTCCAGATACTGCAGCGCGCGGTCTTTCTCCGCCTGCGTTACTTCCTGTGCTGATGCGGTCGCCGCCCCCGCTACCAAGAGCAATGCGATTAACACCCCTGCCAGGGACTCAGTTTTCATTTTCGCCTTCTCCTTTTTTTTGACTTCGGTCGGAAACGTGGAACTGTGAGGATACCAGATTTTCCATCCTCGTGCTGGCTCGTTCGAGCCACGGATGCGCCAGGGCACGTGTCACGCCGCGGCACCGCCCGATTTCTCTTGCGAACCCTTGTCATAGCCGTCCCGTTTCAGGTAGCGGTACAGGCTGGTGCGTCCAATCCCCAGAATTTGTGCGGCCCTGAGTCGATTGCCCTGGCACATTTCCAGCACGCGCTGAATGTGCAGCTTGCGTATCTCATCGAGGGCCAGCGGCTTCCAATCGTCGCCTTCCAAAGAACGTGCGCTGCGGTGCTGCAGATGTTCCGGCAAATCGGCAATATCGATGAAATTCCCCGCCGTCGTAATGCACGCGCTCGAGATGACATTCTCGAGTTCGCGCACGTTGCCCGGCCAGGGATGCTGGAGCAAGAGCGTCTGCGCGCGCCGCGTCAGACCGAAAATATTTTTCCCGTAAGCGGCGTTGTATTTTTTCACGAGGAAATGAACGAGCAGCGGAATATCTTCCAGCCGTTCGGCAAGCGATGGAACGCGGATCTGAATCGAGCTCAGGCGATAAAAAAGATCTTCCCGAAAATGCCCCGCCAGGACCTCGGCGCGCAGATCCCGGTTGGTTGCGGCGATCAGGCGCACGTTGATCAGCCGGACCTCGGGTGAACCCACTCGCTGAATCTCGCGGTTCTGGATGACCCGCAAAAGTTTTGCCTGCATCGGCAGGGATGTCTCTCCGACTTCGTCCAGAAAAACCGTCCCGCCGTTGGCGTATTCGAACAACCCTGGCCGCGTGTCCGTGGCCCCGGTAAACGATCCGCGCATGTGCCCGAAAAGCTGGCTCTCCAACAACGTGTCCACCATCGCCGAGCAGTTGCACACCGCCAGCTTCTGCTGGTTGACCGGGCTGAGTTGATGAATCGCTCTAGCCACCAGTTCTTTTCCCGTTCCCGTCGGCCCCGCGAGCAGAACGTTTGTGTAATGGCGCGCGACTTTTCGGGCAAAATCGAATACTTCCAGCATCGCCGGACTTTTTCCCACGATTCCGTGGAATTCCAGATCCTTCAGCAACTGCTCCTCGAGGGCCCTCACGCGACGCCGCTGGTCGTACAGCGTGGCGACATCGTCCAGTGTTTTCTTCAGGCGCGTGCGGTCGATCGGCTTCGGCAAGAAGTCCATGGCTCCCCGGCGGATGGCATCCAGCGCCGAATCCAGGGTGTAATCCCGCTTCATCAGAATAATGTGTACTCCGGGATCGGTGCGCAGCGCTCGGTCCAAGAACTCGTACCCGTCCATCTTCGGCATGCGCACGTCCACCAGCGCCAGCCGGCAGCGCCCGCGCTTCACCAGCTTTAGCGCCTCTTCAGGGTCGGACGTTGCGATCGATTCATATCCCATCTCAGCGATGATCGCTGACAGCATATCGAGTTGCGCGGGATCGTCATCGAGGATGCAGGGCGTCAACGATGTCTTTGCGGGGATCAGTTCAACGGACTTTGACGAAACAAATGCCACGATAGGAATGCCAGTCGCACGGAGTGTGCCAGTTCAGGACCCTCTCCATCATTTGCTGGTCCACTCCCCCCTTGGGAAGTGCTCATTCATCCAGTCGAATGCACTACTCCATTGAAAAGACGGCTCTTATTACATTCTCAAAGGGCAGACAGCCGGGTCCGTGCCGTGTTTCTTTCCAATGCAAGGAGTCGAAAACGACGAAGAATTTCCTCGAACCTTGGGATTTACACCAATTTGGTGCAGGAATGGTTCCCGGCTTCCCAGTCTGGCACAGCGCGGAACCAAATCCGGAACGGACGGAAGAATACGCCGTTTGAACTCCACAGTTTTATCGCGATGATTCATCCGCTCCTGAACGAGGATGAACCTGTTTGAGGCGGAACCGTTGGTGTCCCTCCTCGGTGGTCGCGATATGTTCTGCTTGATAGGGCACCGGAAAGGAGCGCTCCGTCGAGGTGGGAAGTAATAGGCGCACAAAGACCATCGTTCCGGGGCAAAGCAAACGACCGAGGGTGATGTTCTTGCTGGATGCTTCATCCCATTCGAGATTGGCTGTTTCAACAAAGAAGGATTGTGCGCTGTCCCAGCCGGAAATTTCCACGCGATACGTGCTGACGAGGGCTGGGGGAGCGGACCAAAGCATGCACAACCTCCGGAATGTGGAAGTGCAGACAGAGAACCAAGCGATCTTTCTTTATCCCATTGTAAATACAGTGCTTAGCTGCGGGCCCTAGGTCTTGAGACTGTCCGCTGACGGGACAGACAGGCGCCGGATGTTCGCAAATGGAGCAGTAAATCCGCCCCCCAATGAGCCAGGAGGCGAAATCTCAGAAACGGCTTCGGAGGAGAAGATAGATGGCTGCGGCATTAATTGGGCGATAGACGTATGGAAAGGCAAGAACTGCGACAAGAAGACCGACCATTGCGTAGCTGTTGCCTCGGAGCCAATCTAGATAGCGCTGGGCTCGGTTTTCGCTCATGAAGAGCATGATGCCAGTGCTGCCGTCCAGCGGGGGAACAGGCAGCAGATTGAACGTGCCGAGGAGCAGATTCAGAGAAAAGAAAGCGCTGAGGACATTACTGCCAAAGTCCGGACGGCCCGTGAGAGGGTCCTCGTGCAGCCAGCCCATGGACCAACCGAGGCGGAGGCCGATAGCGGCGATGAGCATGAGCGAGTAGTTTGTCGCCGGCCCAGCCAGGGCCATCCAGGCGGCGCGGCGGGGATGACGCCGCTCCCAGAGCGGATCGTACGGCGCACTGGCCCAACCGATAATCGAACGATTAACGATAAGAGAAAGGATCGGAATGATGACCATGCCCCAAGGCTCGCGCTGAATGTGAGGAACGGGATTGAGCGTGACCTGCCCGCCAACGAAGGCAGTTTCGTCACCGCCAAGCTTTGCCGCGAGCGCATGGGCCGCTTCGTGGCAGGTAGTGGAGAAGAGAAAAGCAACGTACCAGATGAAGCCGAGAGCAAGTAGTTCGGGTGAAATATCGGACATGAATTGTCTCGTGGTTCCTTTTGAACACGTAGGGTAGATGCTGCAGCGCCGCTTTGCAAGCGAGATAAGGACGATGAAAGAGGCTGGTCATAACGTGTTTCTGGATCACGCCACCAATCACTCTGGAAGATACTACACGACCAGGTTCTTCAGGATTCCGGTAGTGACGCAGTTTGGGGTGAGACTTGAGATGCCAAACTGCGTCACAACCGGGATTCCGGTTTCGTGTCAACGCAAAGTAGAAATGTCCGCTTTTCTGCCATATTGAAATGTCCGCCATGGGTGGTTCGGAGGAGCCATTTTGTAAACTCTTGAGAGGGGATTGGCGGCAAGGACTGGAGGCCGTAGGCCGGAAGGACTTGCCGCGCGCGGCCGTTACCTCCGCCTGCGGCACTGCCCGGAACCGGCGCCGCGCGCGGAGGTAACGGCCGCGGAAGCGCAACCAGTGCGAGC
>Ga0137372_10002333_pt1 | contig 18360 bp, 18 predicted proteins | sample SagtaG_6_FD_104911 | JGI IMG/M metagenome (GOLD analysis project Ga0137372, IMG submission 104911) | Vadose zone soil microbial communities from Sagehorn Ranch, Mendocino, California, USA - Sage1_R_60_16 metaG | ecosystem: Environmental > Terrestrial > Soil > Vadose zone | place: USA...
AACCTCCCCCGCGGACAGTAGCCGCACCCGCCGACACGTCCCAGACCGCCTCGGCCTTGGGGGGGACGTGGGCCTCGTCGGCCACGGTGACCACCACCTGGCCTCGCCCGGCCAGCCGCTCGGCCACCTGGCCCCCCCGCTTTGGGTCCAGGGCCGAGAACGGATCGTCGAGGAGCAGGACGGGCGGCTCCCCCACCTCGCCCTGGATGGCGCTCCCCAAGCCCAGGCGAAGGCACAGCGCGGCGGCCCACGCCTCGCCGTGGGAGGCAAAGGCGCGTGCCCCCAGGTCCCGCACGGCGAGCTCCAAGTCGTCCCGGTGCGGGCCCACCAGGCTGGTCCGCCGAGTCAGCTCGTCGTTCCTCCGGTCCGCCAGGCGCGTCCGGAACGCCTCCTCCAGGTCCTCTCCCCACACCGAGGGTCGGTACTCGCAGGCCAGCCCAGTGCCCGACAGACCGGCGAACTCCTCCTGGGCGCCGGGGGACAGCCGGGCCACGGCATCGGCCCGAAGGCGAAGGAGCGCGGATCCGTTCGCCACCAGCTCGGCGTCCCAGGCCTCGAGGTCCTTCGGCGCTCCCCGTCCCTCCCATTCCTTCAGAAGTCGGTTGCGCTGGCGAAGGGTCCGGTCGTACGCGGTGAGCACCGACTCCTTGAGCGGCCAGAGCGAGGTCACCGCCTCGTCCATGAACCGGCGCCGCTGCGACGGATCGCCCCTGACGATGTCGAGATCCTCCGGCCCGAAGAACGCCGCGCGGACTTGCCGACGAAGGTCGCGCTTGCGCCGCACCGGGGACCGGTTGACCTGGACCTTGTTCGCCCCGTGCCCGGGGATCTCCACCTCGACGAGCACCCGGCCGCCGGCGGTCTCGATCTCGCCTCGGAGGTAGGCCGTGTCGGCCCCTCGACGGACCAGGGGCTCGGTGCTCGAAGCTCGAGGCGAGACCAGGAAGAACAGGAACGCGATGCCCTCGAGAAGGTTGGTCTTCCCCTCTCCATTGGCCCCGACCACCGCGACCAATCCATTCGGGACGTCCTCGACCCGAGTCCTGGGGTGGTTACGGAAGTCCGTGAGCTCCACCCACAGAAGCCGCAAGGGAGCGCCCCGGGTGGATCAGCCGACCGGCGTCGGAAGACGCACCGGCATCACGAGGTATGTGAACTCGTCGCTTTCGCCCCGGATCAGGCCGGGCTTCAATCCGTCGCGGACTTCGAGCCGCACGGTCTCCCCCGTCGACGCGGCCAGTCCATCGGCCAGGTAATTGGGGTTGAACGCCGCCGTGATGTCCTCGCCCTCGTATCGGGCCTCCACCGCCTCGACCGCCTGGCCGAGGTCCGGCGATGAGGACGACAGCTTCACTCCCAGGGCGTTGAACTCCAGGCGAACCGGAGACGTGTCGCGAGCCAACAGTCCCACGCGCCGAACCGCGTCCATCAACTGCTGTCGAGACACGGTGAGCCTGCTCTCGTACGCCTCGGGCAGGAGCTGGCGGTAGTTCGGGAACTCCCCCTCGATCAGCCGCGAGGTGAGCGTGAGGCTCCCGATCTGGAAGGCGACCTGGCTCTCGTCGAGCGACAGCCGGACCTCGCCCTTCTCCAGCCCGGCCGCAGCCCGCCCGGCTTCCGACATCGCACGCTCGGGAACGATGGCCCTTCCTTCCCCACTGGCAGTGGCCACCAGGTCACGGACGGCCAGCCGGTACGAGTCGGTGGAGACCATGGTCACCCCCTCCCGGCTGACCTCGATCAGGACACCGGTCAGGACGGGGCGGGCCTCATCCCTGGACGCCGCTCGTGCCACCTGACCCACCGCCTCGGCGAACCTCGCCGCCTCCCCCACCACCGTGGTCCCCGAGGGCGGCTGGATCGCCGGGAAGTCCTCCGCCGGCAGTAGCCGCAGCGCTCCCTCGTATGCGGCGCAGCGGATCCAGGCCTGGCTCTGGTCAGACTCGAACTCGACCGGCGCGTCGGACAGGCTCTTCACCGTGTCGGCCAGCAACCGAGCCGGGACGAGCGCCACGCCCTCCTCCTGAGCCTGCACATCGATCGTGAGCCGCGCCGACACCTCGAGGTCGGTGGTGGTGAGGGTCAGCGTGCCCGATCCCGCTTCCATCAGCACCCCCGTGAGCGCCGGGATGCCGGGACGCGACGAGACCCCGCGCTGGACCGTCTGGAGCCCTTCGGACAGCAGATCTCGGTCGCACCGGAACTTCACCTGTCCACCCCCTCGCTGCTTCTACGAAGTCTTTCCTTCTTCTCTAGTAGTAGTAGGTCCTGGGGAAAAATGGATCTGGTACCCATTTCCCGAGCGTAGCGCACGGTTGGGACATGTGGACACCGTGGGGAGAACGGTGAATGGGTGTTGGGCCAGAAGCGAGGCCCCACAACGGCTCCCAGGGTTTCCCCCGCCCGGCTCACAACGCCCTCGTCCGGTTCCTGATGATCCGGGAGAGGTCCTGGACCTGCCGGTAGACCGGCTCGCGGTCGCGCATGTTCTTGTCGATCTTGTTGATCCCGTGCAGAGCCGTCGTGTGGTCCCGGTCGAACAGCTCCCCGATCTTCGGCAGGGTCATCCCCGTCGTCTCCCGGATCAAGTACATGGCCACGTGGCGAGCGTTCGTGAGCGGCCTGGAACGGCTCTTGGAGATCAGGTCGTCTACCGAGAGGCCGTAGTACCTGGCCGTCTCGTCCAGGATCACCTGCGGAGGGATCTCCGCCTCGGCCTGGGGCAACAGGTCCTCGAGCGCGTGCTCCGCCAGCTCCTGCGAGATGGGTTGGCCGGTGAGGTCGCTCCACGCGACCACGCGAACCAGAGCCCCTTCGAGTTCCCGGATGTTCTGGTCGAACTTGGAAGCCACGAACTCGATCACGTCTTCGGGGAAATGGACCGACTCGCGCTGCGCCTTCAGCTGAAGGATGGCGATGCGGGTCTCCAGATCGGGCGGCTGGACATCTACACACAAGCCCAGGCGGAACCGGCTCTGCAGGCGTTCCTCCATCCCGAGCTCCTGCGGCGGCCGGTCGGATGCGATCACGATCTGGCGCTCCTTCTCATGCAGCGCATTGAAGGTGTGAAAGAACTCGGTCTGCGTCTCCTCTCGCTTGGCCAGGAACTGGATGTCGTCGACGAGCAGGACGTCGATGTCGCGGTACCGAGCGGCGAACTGATAGCCCTGGCGTTCCCGGACGGCCTTGATGAACTCGGCCATGAAGCTCTCCGACGTCACGTACTTCACCCGCAGCCTGGGGGCCAGGCGGTGCATGTGGTGCGCGATTGCCACGAGCAGGTGGGTCTTGCCCAGGCCCACCCCCCCGTAGATGAACAGCGGGTTGTACGCCTTGGACGGCGGAGCCTCGGCCACTGCCATCGCTGCGGCATGGGCGAACCGGTTGCTGGGGCCCGCGACGAAGGTCTCGAACGTGAAGTTGGGGAAGGGCAGTGGCCGGGCACCCCGTTCGGGCTCGGCACTGGCCTCGCGCTCTGGCCGAGGCGCAGGGGCCGGCGCCTCGGCCTGGACCTGGGAGCCCCGCCCCCGCTCGGTCTCCCGCTCGGCTCCGACGCGCACGCGCACCGGCTGCCCCACGAAATCGGTCGCCGCACCCTGGATCAGATCCAGATAGTGTTTGGCCAGCCAGTCCCGAACGTAGTCGGAGGGGGCCGTCACCTCAAGCACGCCATCGTGGAGGCTCGTCGCCCGCACGCCGACGAACCACATGGAGAACGAGCTCTCCGGCAGCTGATCCCGCGCTCGCTCCACCACGCGGGCCCAGGTTCGTTCTGCGGCTTCTTCGAACGAGGCGACTGCCATACCTAATCCACAGGGCCTTTCCCCAACTGTGGAAACCGTGGGGGAAGGCGAGCGGTTCCCGCCTGAACCCCGGCGACGTGACCGCTGTGAAGCGCCGCGGACTATAGCACCGGACTTTTCCACCGGGCCGGTTCGACGGTGGCTTTTGACGCACTTTCTCCCGGGAGGAGCCCTTTGTTCGGTAGTGAGGGAGTCCCGTATACTTCGCCGGCGCGACCACGCCCGACGCGCTCTACTACCGAAGAGGATCGAGTCGATGTCCAAGCGAACCTTCCAACCGAACAACCGCCGTCGCAAGAAGACCCACGGGTTCCGCCTCCGGATGCGCAGCCGAGCGGGGCGCGCAATCCTGGCCAGACGCAGGTCCAAGGGCCGTTCCCGACTCTCCGCATAGGCGCAAGGCCACGCGCGATCCGGCCGTCGGCAGGGTCCTCTCCTCCGGCAAACCGTTGAAGGGAGTCCGGATGGTAGTGTTGGTCGCGCCCGGGTCGGGTACAACGACGTTCGTGGCCGGCCGGCGGGTCGGTGGGGCGGTCCCCCGGAACCGGGCCCGCCGCATCCTGAAGGCTGCGTGGCGAGGGGTGGCGCCGCGGGCTCGAAAGGGATACGACATCGCGTTCGTGGCCAGGGGAGCCATCCGCGGGAGCAAGACACAGGACCTGGTGGCCGAGATGGAGGAGTTGCTGACTCGCGCGGGCGTGATGGGGGCGTGAGGACCATCCGCCGACTCCTGTGGATAGCGGGGACACCGGTGCGCTGGGCGATGGTCGCCCTGATCCGCCTGTACCAGCTGACCCTGTCGGGGTGGCTGGGGGGGCAATGTCGTTTCTACCCCTCGTGCTCCAAATATGCACGGGATGCCATCCAGCGCCATGGGGCATGGAGAGGATCGGCCATGGCGACGTGGCGGATCCTGCGGTGCGGGCCGTTCACCGAGGGAGGATTCGATCCGGTCCCTCGGGCGCGACCGGGAGACGCTGTGTATGAGGCCGTCATACGCGGTAGTAGCCCTTCCCGGGTGGATCCGTGATCAGCGCCTATCCGTGGTCCCCATTCTTCCAGGGGCTTCTCGATGGGCTGGGATGGCTGATCGCCAAGATCTACGACGTGATCCCCAACTTCGGGGTGACCGTCATCGTGCTCACGGTTCTGATCCGGGTGGTGCTTCTCCCCCTGGGGATCAAGCAGATTCGGTCGATGCAGCACATGCAGCTTGTGCAACCCAAGATCAAGGCGCTGCAGCAGAAGTACAAGGGCAACAAGCAGAAGCAGCAGGAAGAGGTCATGAAGCTGTACCGGGAGTACGGGGTCAACCCGTTCTCCGGTTGCTGGCCGGTGCTCCTGCAATTTCCCATCCTGATCGCGATGTACTCGGTCCTGAGGTTCCCGCAGCACCCCATCCACATCCCGGATGACTCCAGGCTGTACGCCGACGTCACCGCGCAGATCCCCCCGGTAACCAGCCCGAGCGACTGCCTGAGTCTGTCAGACGTCTGCCAGGCGACCACCGAGCCCGGCCCCCCCGCAGGTACCAGTTTCCTGGGGATGAACCTCCTGTGTTCGGCCAAGGAGGCGGGCAACCCGAATGCCACCCTGGTGGACAATCACAAGATCGACGGTAAGCAGATCGTCTACCGGGTCGATTGCGGGAGCGGAGCGGCCACCAGGGTCCCCTACTACCTCTTCGTGGTGTTCATGTTCGGAACCACCTACTTCCAGCAGCGCCAGATGCAGAAGGCCAGCCCGCCCGGGGCCTCGTCCCAGCAACAGCAGGCCCTGCTCAGGTTCATGCCAATCTTGTTCGGGGTCTTCGGATTCTTCTTCCCGGCGGGGCTGGTCGTCTACTGGACGACCTCGAACCTGTGGCAGATCGGCCAGCAGTACTTCATGCTCAGGACCCGACCCTCGGCCGAAGAGCTCGCGGCCCGCGCCGATGGCAAGAAGGCCAAGAAGGGTTTCATGGCGTCCCTCATGGATCGGGCTTCGGACGAACGCCAGCGCCGAGAGGGACCAACGGGGAAATCCAGTGGGGAGACCAAGCCGGGACCGGCCACCCGGCCGACCCCACCCCCCAAGAAGCCCGGTTCGGGAGGCAACGGTGGAAGAAGTCGAAAGAAGCGCCCCAAGCGTTGAGGAGGCTATCGAGTCCGCCCTGGCGGAGCTCGGCGCCACCGAGCAGGAGGTGACGGTGCAGATCCTCCAGGAGCCTCGGGCCGGGTTCGTGGGGGTCGGGTCTCAGGAAGCTGTGGTACGGGTTCGGCTGCAGGCTCGGCGTGAGGAAGCCTCGGAGGAGGATCTGGAGGAGCAGGCCGAGATCGCCGCCGACTTCGTCGAGGGCTTGCTCATGCGGATCGGGCTCATCGCCGAGGTGCAGCCCCAGGTTGACGACGGGACGATGTACCTCAACGTCGTGGGAGGAGAATCCGAGGACGATGAAGAGGACATGGGCCTCCTGATCGGCCGGCATGGCCAGACGCTTGACGCGGTCCAGGAGCTGACCCGGGTGGTGGTTGGTCACAAGACGGGACTCCGATGCCGGGTCATCGTTGACGTCGAGGACTACAAGAAGCGGCAGCGGGCCAGGCTGGCCTCCAGGGCTGTGGAGGTAGCCAGGCGGGTGGCCCGAACGGGCCGGGAAGAGGCCTTGGACCCCATGAATGCTTATGAGCGCAAGGTGGTGCACGACGCCGTGACCGAGGTATCGGGGGTCGAGAGCTCCAGTCGCGGTGAAGACCCCGATCGGCGGGTCGTGATCCGGCCGCGGAGCTGAGAGGCAGGTCCTAAGGGTCGCGTTTCACGTGAAACATCCCCCGGGCCGACAGGCCACCGAGGACCCCTCCGCGTTGATCGACTCCGCGGCCGAGCTGGGCATCGATCTCATTGGGAATCAGGCAGACGCCCTCCTGCTGTTCGAGCTCCTGCTCCTCGACAAGGCGATCCCCCTGGGCTTTGTGGCAGAAGGGGACCGGACCACGATCAGAGAGCGCCATATCCTCGACTCGTTACGGGCGGTGCTCGCGCTCGAGGGGTCCGACACCAACGCCCTCGACCTTGGTTCCGGCGCTGGACTTCCGGGGATCGTGGTGGCCATCGCCCGCCCTTCCTTGCGGGTGGGACTGGTGGAGGCCAGGGGCCGAAGGGCCGCCTTCCTGGAGCTCGCCGTGGAGCGACTGGGGCTGCCCAACGCGGTCGTCCTGGCCAGGCCAGCGGGTCGGCTCGAGGGGGTGGTGGACATCTGCTTCGCCCGAGCCCTGGCCGCACTCTCTGAAGCCTGGAACCTCGCACGCCCCCGCCTTCGGCCTGGGGGCCGGCTCGTGTATTTCGGTGGGCAGGGCTTCCGCGAACCCGAGCAGATGCCCGCCGATGCCTCGTCGTTCCGCCTGCTCCGTACACCTGCACTTGCAAGCTCCGGGCCGCTCGTTATCATGACCCTGCAGTGACCGCATGCGGCACCTCCACGTCCGGCGAATGAGGGCCACACGGATGGGTGGGTGCAGCACCCTGCCGGCGAAACTCGGTCTGGGAGCCAAGATCTGCCCTCCGGGAGACGAGCCGAGAGAGTGAACCGACCCTCCAGTCCAGCCGAGGCACAAGAGCACGGGCATCGCCGCACAAGGGTGATCGCCGTGGCCAACCAGAAGGGGGGGGTGGGGAAGAGCACGACCGCCGTCAGCCTCGGTGCCGCCCTGGCCGAGATGGGGCGTCGCGTGCTGGTTGTGGACCTCGACCCCCAGGGCAATGCCTCCACCGGGCTGGGGATCCGCCATGACGCGCGGAGAGTAACCGTCTACGACGTGTTGGCCAACGACGCTCACATCATGGAGGCGGTGGTCCAAACCCCAGTGCCGAACCTCTTCGGCATCCCGTCGACCATCGATCTGGCAGGAGCCGAGATCGAGCTCGTCAGCCAGTTTTCCAGGGAGCTGAAGCTCCGAAAGGCCTTGGAGCCGCTCCGCGAGACCGGCTTCGACTTCGTGTTTCTTGACTGCCCTCCCTCGCTCGGCCTGCTCACGGTGAACGCAATGGCCGCCGCCGAGGAATTGATCGTCCCCATCCAGTGCGAGTACTACGCGCTCGAGGGCCTGGGTCAGCTGATCAAGAACGTCCGGCTGGTGCAGCAGAACGTCAATCCGGCGCTGCGACTGAGCGGCATCGTGATGACCATGTTCGACCCTCGCACGAAGCTCTCGGAGCAAGTGGTGGAGGAGGTCAGGAGGTACTTCGGGGATCGTGTGTACGACACCATCATACCCAGGACGGTTCGGCTGTCGGAGGCGCCCGGATTCGGGCAGCCCATCACGGTGTACGACCCTCGATCTAGTGGGGCCAAGCGATACCGGGAGCTGGCCGGCGAGGTGGTCGAGAAGGAGCCGGCCGAGGAGCCCGTCCCGCTCATGGACAACCTGCCCTCCGTGATTCTCCCTCCGCTCGAGCCGGTCCCGATGACCGCCCCTCGTCCCCTCCGTTCCGAGCCATCCGGCGAGCTCACAGTCCGCGGTGGACCGTCGGAGACGGGCGGCGACGGCAAGGCTCTCGCCGGTGAGCCCACAGACGACGTGCCCGATGAGGAGGAGAGACAGCTGAAGATGACGGCAGGTTCGGCGGGAGCTTCCGGGGAGGTCGGGGCTCCGGTCCAGACAACCGCAGCTGGAGGTCGAGCCTCGGGTACGAATGACGCGGCGCCTCCCGCAAAGCCTGAAGTGCAGGTTCAGCCGGATGCCAGGGAGCATCAACCAGCCGAACAGCAGGCCGAGCAGGCACGGGCCGCTGGACAGGCCGGTCAGCAGGAGGTCGAGTCCTTCCCGGGCGTTGAGGACCAGAAGCGTCGATGGAGCCTGTTTCGAAAGGGAGGCAGGGGATGAAGCGAGGGGGGCTGGGGCGAGGCTTGTCGGCGCTGATCCCGGGCGCGGTTGAGGAGGGAGCGGGGCTGCTGGAGATCCCCGTGGGGGCCATCGGGCCCAACCCCCGCCAGCCCAGGACGACGTTCCAGGACGAATCCCTGGATGCCCTAGCCGTCTCGATCAAGGAGGTAGGGGTCCTTCAGCCCATCGTCGTTCGACGGGGTGACACCGGGTTCGAGCTCATCGCCGGGGAGCGGCGCCTTCGGGCGGCCAAAGCAGCCGGTCTGGCCACCATCCCGGCGGTCGTCCGGGAGAGTGACGACACCGAGTCCCTCCGGGAAGCGCTCATCGAGAACATCCACCGGGAGGATCTGAACCCCATCGAGTTGGCCGAGGCGTTCCGTGAGCTGCTCGAGGAGCTCGAGCTCAGGCAGGAGACCTTGGCCGAGCGCCTAGGAGTGTCCCGCTCGCACGTGGCCAACACCGTGCGGCTGCTGGGCCTGCCGGCCGACGTCCAGCAACTCCTGGCGCAGCGGAGGATCCAGGCCGGCCACGGCCGGGCCCTCCTAGCCCTGGGGGACGGTAAGGCCCAGCGGTCCCTGGCCCTCCGGGCGGCCGCGGAGGACCTGTCCGTCCGCGAGGTGGAGGAGGTCGTGCGCAGGTTCGTCGACCAATCGCCCATTGAGGCAACGACCGCCCGTGTGACGCCGCGCAGCGACGCGATCTCCCTCGCCGAGGTGGAGGAGATCCTGTCGGAGCAGCTCGCAACCCGGGTGTCGATCCAGATGGGAAGGAAGCGGGGGCGGATCGTCATCGAGTTCGGCTCGGCCGACGACCTCGAGCGGATCGTGTCGGAGATCATCGGCTCTGGGCCGGGGTTGGCTCCGAGCGACTAGCCGCTCACGTCGTCCGCAGGAGCGGCCCGCGACAGCGCAAGTTGGATGATCCGCTCGCACAGATCCGGGAATGCCTGGCCGGCGGACTGCGCGGCCATCGGCAGGAGGCTCGTGTCGGTCATCCCCGGCGACGTGTTCACGTCCACGATCCAGGGGATCCCTTGGGCGTCGACCATGATGTCGGCCCGTCCGACGTCCCGCAGGCCGAGCGTGACGAACGCCCGGGCGGCCTCCTGGTGGCAGGCCGCGGTTACTTCCGGAGGCAGGCGGCCGGGGGCGAAGTACTCGGTCGCCCCCGGCGTGTACCTGGCCGCATAGTCGAAGACGCCCGACTTGGGGACAACCTCGACCAGGGGAAGAGGGTCGTCCGGAGAGCCCACCATGGCCGCGGCGACCTCCGTCCCATCGATCCTGCGCTCAACGACGACGGCCTTAGCGAAGGCGAGCGCGCTCATCACGGCGTGGGGAAGGTCCGCCTCGCGATGCACGAACGAGAGGCCCATGGCGGACCCCGCCCTGGACGGCTTCACCACCGCCGGCAGGCCGACCCGCTCGGCCACCTGATGCAGGATGGGGCCCGCCGCGAGGTCCCGGAGCGCCGCGGCCTGGACGGTCACCCAGGGTGGCGTGGAGACGCCGGCCGCTCGCATGGCCTCCTTGGCCAGGACCTTATCGAACGAGACCTGGCAGGGGAACGGCGGTGTACCCGTGTACGGGACCCCCAGGAGCTCGAGCAGGCGCTGAACCGTTCCATCCTCGCCGTCCTTGCCGTGCAAAGCCACGTAGCACGCGGAAACCCTTGCAGCGGAGAGCGTTTCGAAGAAGGGCTCCTCACCAGGGTCCAGGACGAAGGCGTCGTAGCCCTTGGACCGCAACGCGGTCATCACCCGGTGTCCCGAGCGGAGCGACACCTCGCGTTCCGGCGAGTGGCCCCCGGACAGCACTGCGATCCGCTCGCTCATCCCGACAGCGACCGGTACAGCTCCTGCTCGTCGGTGAGGAGCAGTCCGAGCCGCCGCACCCCCTCGGCGATGTCGTCCTCGCTCGGGTAGCAGAACGCCAGGCGCATCTTGTTCCGGCCGCGTCCGTCCGGATAGAAGGCCGTGCCCGGCACGTAGGCCACCCGACGCTCCACCGCGGCCGCAAGCATGGCCTGCGTGTCGAGGTAGTCGGGAAGGGTGACCCACACGTAGAACCCGCCGGCAGGGCGGGTCCAGGACGCGTCCGCCGGGAAGTGCTCGACCAGCGCGGCGAGCATGGCGTCCCGGCGGGTTCGGTATATGCCGACCAGGCGCTCGAGGTTAGGGCGCCACCGCTCGCCGGAGAGGTACCGCTCGGTCACCATCATGGTGAACGAGCTGCCGCACAGGTCGGCCGCCTCCTTGGCCAGGATGAGGCGCTGCAAGAGGCCGGGTTCGGCCACGGCCCAGCCCACTCGAACGCCGGGCGAGAACACCTTCGACACGGTCCCCACGTAGATCACGTTGTGCGGATCCAGGGACCGAAGTGTCGGTTCGCGGCCACCCTCGAAGCGCAGGAGCCCGTACGGGTTGTCCTCCACGATCGGGATCCGGGCCTCGCGGCACAGGGCCGCCAGCTGTTCCCGTCGCGATCGCGACATGGTCACGCCGGCCGGGTTGTGGAAGTTGGGGACCGTGTAGACGAACTTCGGCCGGGCCCCCTTCACAAGCGCGTCCTCGAGCTGCTCGACGATCATGCCATCGTCGTCGAGTTCGATCTGCACGTAGCGAGGCTCGTACGCGCTGAAGGCGGAGAGCGCGCCGACGTAGGCGGGAGCCTCCACCACGATCTCGTCACCGGGGTCGATGAGGACCTTGGCGATCAGGTCGAGCGCCTGCTGCGCTCCGGTGGTCACGACGATGTCCTCGGGGTCGGCCTCCGTCGCCTCTTCGCTCATCAACAGGGCCAGACGTGTGCGAAGGGCGGGCGTGCCCTGGCCGGCGCCGTACTGGAGCGCGGTTTCGGCGTGTTCGGCCAACACGGACTCCACGACTTCGATCACGTTATCGGTCGAGAGCGCCCGCACGTAGGGCATACCGCCGGCCAGCGAGACCACCTCGGGCCTGGAGGCCACGGCGAACAGGGCCCGGACCTCCGATGCCGACATACCGGAGGTACGTCGGGCATAGAGATCGACATAGGGGTCGACGTTGAACTCGGCCATGGGCCGCCCATGGTAGCAACGGCCCGGGCCGCGGTGGGGGAACGACGGCGACGAACGAGGTCAACCGGTCACGCGGGGGAACACCTCACGTGCCAGGAGCTCCAGCGTGTCCACGTCGTCGAAGAGCAGGTGGTTCAGGAACACACGCTGAACCCCGACCGCCGCGTACTCCGACAGCCGCTCCGCAGCCCGGTCGGGGGTGCCGACGATGCAGTCGCTCTCCAGATCTGCAAGGAAATCGTCGAACGAACCGGCATCGGGGTCGAGTCGGCGCGCCCGCTCGACCCGCTCCCGGAACGAGGCCTCGTCGGCTCCGACACAGACCCACGTCATGAACGACGTCGTCACGGTGCCCTGGTCCCTGCCTGCCGCGTCCACCGCCTCGCGCACCCGCGCAAATCGGTCGCCGACCTCCTTCGGCGGTCCTCCATGCGTGTTGAACTCGTCGGCCCACCTCGCCACGAGGCGCGACATGCGGGGTCCGCCCTTGCCGCCCACGATGATCGGCGGGTGCGGGCGCTGCACGCCCTTGGGCACGAACCGGCAGTCCTGCAGCACGTAGTGCGCGCCACGGAACGAGAAGACCTCCTCGGACAGGAGCCCGTGCACGATCTCCAGCTGCTCCTCAAGCATCTGCATCCGCTCGTTCGTGGGAGGAAAGGGGATCCCGTGGGTCCGATGCTCTTCCGCCCACCAGCCGGCTCCCATGCCGATCTCGACGCGCCCGCCGGAGATGTGGTCGACGGTCGTGGCCACCTTGGCGAGCACCGTCGGAAGGCGAAACGTCACCGGGGAGACGAGCGTGCCGAGGCGGAGGCGGTCCGTGCGGGCGGCCACGGCGGCCAACGCCGTCCAGGCATCGGATGACCCTCGGCCGGCCGCTCCCATGACCGAGAAGTAGTGGTCTGAGGTGAACAGGCCGTCGAACCCCAGCCGCTCGCAGGCGTCGGAGAGGGCCAGCCACTGTTTCCAGGTGATCCCTTCCTGGCCCTCGACCATCAGGCAGAAGCGCATCGGTCGGCCCTCCGTCCCCCGGGCCGGCCCGAGCCTCGCATCGGACGGGTCCGCGGACCTACAATCGTCGCACGAACGCCCCTTCCTCCGACGAGGTGGTACGAGCCGTGAAGGCCGCGGTCCTGGGGATCCTCCTCGGGCTGGCTATGGCCGTACTGGCCGGCGCTCACCGCAGCCGGCGCTGATCGGGAGCCGTCGGTGGGCCGGACCGTCATCGACGTCGATCTGGACAATTTCCATCTGGTGCCGAAGGCTTGCCTGTTGAGCGTGCTCGGGTAGCTCGACCGGATCGATCCCGACGTGGATCATCGATTCGAGAAGGAGGAGTGGTTTTCCTCCACATTGCTCGAGTGGGGCCGGTGCGGGAAGCTCGTCGTCGAGAACGGCGAAGCCCTCGCGTTCGCCGAGTACGCACCGTCCACCCTCTTCCCCCGGCTCGCCCGATTCCCTGCAGCCCGGGCGGCCTCGGCCGATGCCTGCTATCTCGCGTACTGCTTCGTGGACGAGCGACATCGTGGGCGAAGCCTGGGGTCCGAACTCGTGCATGAGGTGGCCCGCGACCTCGTGGACCGTGGGTACCGTGCGGTGGAGGCGGTCGGCGACCGGGTGTTCGATGAGAGCTGGGTGCTCCCCACCACGTTCCTGGGCGCCAACGGCTTCGCGGTCGTGTACGACGACGACCGGTACCCGTTGATGCGTCTGGACCTGCACGCCTCGGCCGAGCCGCGCCGTCAACTGGCCCGCGCCGCCGCCGGGCTGGCCTCCTCGGACTAGCCGCTCGCCGAGCGCCCGGCGGCCGCGGACTCGACGGACCCGAAGAACCGTTGGACGCCCGCCGCGATGGCTGCGGCCAGTAGGCGCCGGGAGACCGGGTCGGTAAGCATGGCTTCCTCCTTCGGATTGGTGAGGAAACACGGCTCGACCTGAACGGCGGGCATCCTGGTCTCCCTGAGCATGGCCACCGCCAGACGATGTGTTCGGCCGTCCATCAGCCCCGTTCGAGTCGCCAGCTCCTCCTGGATCACCTCGGCCAGGCGCTGCCCCGCCGGCGAGTAAGTCGCTTGGGTGCCGTAGTAGAAGCACGTGGCGCCCTCGGCGGTCGGTTCACCGCCGTTGAGGTGGATGGAGATGCACACGGCCGCACCGAGCTCGTTGGCCGCGAGAGCGCGCGCGCTGGGTGGGGGCGCATCGTGGGCGGTCCGCAGGATCGTGGGGTGCGCGCCGCGCGCTCCGAGCTCGGCAGCAAGGTCCGCGGCGATCAGCATCGTGGCCTCCGATTCGGACAGGCCGCTCGGGCCGACGGTGCCGGGGTCGTCCGGGCCATGGCCCGGGTCGATGGCCACACAGGAGCCGACCAACGTCTGCTCCTTCTCGATGCGTCGAACGTCCTCGGCCTCGCGGACCACGGCCCGGCTGGGGCCCTCCACGGCCGGCCGGAGCCGTTCGATGGAGCCGATCGTGTCGGGCCCGACGATGCCGTCGGAAGCGCTGCCCACGTTGTGCTGGAACTCCGCCACGGCGGCGGCGGTCCGCGGACCGAAGATCCCGTCCTCGCGTCCAGCGTCGAACCCCAGCGCGTTCAAGCGCTTCTGGAGCTCGCGGACATCGTCTCCTTGGAATGTCAGCGAGCGGAGGTACAGGACCCGGTCGCCCAGCCGGTATCCGGCCTCCACGAGCTCGCCCCACGTGTCGACGCCGACCATCCCGTCCGAGGGAAGTCCTCGGCGTTGTTGGAAGGCCTTGACCGCCTCTTCGGTGGACGGGCCGAATCGGCCCTCGAGCTCCTGAGGCTCGATCCGCAGGCCGAAGTCGAGGAGTCGATGCTGGATGTCGCGGACGGCCTCTCCCCGGTCCCCTCGGTGGATGGTCCTCACGGTGGGAGTGTACGGGCGCTCGAGGCCGGTCCGTTCTGGGGTTGCCGGCCCGCCGACCCGCTTACGCGGCCAGGTGCGGATCGATCTCTCTGAGGAGAGCCTCCTTGCCCCTGGCTCCGACCACCCGGGCCTTCTCCTCCCCCCCCTTGAACAGCATGAGGGTGGGGATGCTCATCACACCGTACCGCCGGGTGACCTCGGGGTTCTCGTCGATGTTCAGCTTGGCCACCCGCAGGGACCCGCCCTTCTCCTGGCCGATCTCCTCGACCACCGGCGAGACCATGTGGCAGGGCACGCACCATTCGGCCCAGAAGTCCACCAACACCGGTTCGTCCGACTTCAGCACGCGTTCCTCGAAATCCTGGTCCGTCACGTCACCGATCACTGCCAATGTCGTTCCTTTCGTCTCTGCTCGTCTCTGCCCGCCCGCCGGTTCCTTGCAGCGTGCCGGCCCGGGCTCGGATCCGCTACCCCTCGCGGCGCCGGTGCGCTTCGACCTCCAGGAACCGCTCGGCGTCCATGGCTGCCTTGCACCCCTGGCCGGCAGCTGTCACCGCCTGACGGTACACCCGGTCGGTGACGTCGCCCGCGGCGAACACGCCGGGAACGTTGGTCGCGGTACTCGGCTCATCCACCACGATGTAGCCGCCGTCGGTGAGCTCCACCTGATCCCGGAACAGGGCCGTGTTCGGCGTGTGGCCGATGGCCACGAAGACGCCGTCCGTCCCATGACCGGTGACCTCCTCTGTCTTGACGTTTCGAAGGCGAACGCCCGTGACGGCGCCGTCGCCCTCGATCTCCTCGACCACCGAGTCCCAGATCACCGAGATCTTCGGGTTCGACAGGGCCCGGTCCTGCATGATCTTCGACGCCCGGAACTCATCCCGGCGGTGCACGATCGAGATGTTCGAGGCGAACTTCGCCAGGAACGTGGCCTCTTCCATGGCGGTATCCCCGCCGCCGACCACGACCAGCTCCCGGTCCCGGAAGAAGAACCCATCGCATGTCGCGCAGGCGGAGACGCCGCGGCCCAGGAGCCGCTGCTCACCCGGCACGCCGAGCCACTTCGCGGTCGCGCCGGTGGCGATGATGAGGGTCCGAGCCCGCCACTCCTCGTCCCCGGCCCACACGCCGAAGGGCCGGGCCGACAGGTCCACCTTCGTCGCAGATTGGTGCAGCATCTCGGCGCCGAAGCGAGAGGCCTGCTTCTCCATGGCGTCCATGAGTTCCGGGCCGAGGATGCCACCGGGGAAGCCCGGGTAGTTTTCGACGTCGGTGGTCAGCATGAGCTGACCACCCGCGTCGAGACCCTTGAGGACGAGAGGCTGCAGGTCGGCACGGGCCGCGTACAGAGCCCCCGTGTAGCCGGCAGGCCCCGATCCAAGGACGATCACGTTGCGCTGGTCGGCCACCTTCGACTCCATTCTCCCATAGGGAATAACCGCTCCCTATTCCCCGAGCTTCCGCGTCCGACTCAGGCCAGCGCGGCCCGGCGGACCTTCCCGGAAGCAGTGCGGGGCAATCCTTCCGGGACCAGGATGAGCTGGCGAGGGGCCATGTGGCGGGGGAGGGACAGCGCCACGTGGTCCCGGAGCGCCTCGAGAGAGAGCGGGGCGGTCGGGTCCGCAGGGACCAAGTACGCAACCACGCGCTGCCCCCACTCGGGGTCGGGCCGACCGACGATCGCGACGTCGACAATCCCCGGGTGGTCGTGGAGGACGGCTTCCACCTCCTCAGGCCAGACCTTCTCCCCCCCGGTGTTGATGAGGTCGTCGAGGCGGCCGGCCACCCGGAGCATGCCCTGTCCATCGATCCATCCCCCGTCCTCAGCCCGAAGCCACCCGCCGTCGGTGAACGCCCGCGCGGTCGCCTCCGGGTCATCGAGGTAGCCTCGCATCACCGTCGGGCCGCGGAGTTGGATCCCCCCGTTGCCGTCGATCCGAACCTCGGTCCCGGGGAGTGGGCGGCCGTCGTACACGACCCCGCCACAGCTCTCGGTCAGGCCGTAGGTTTCGATCACGTTCGCTCCCTCGGCCCGGGCTCGATCGGCCACCCACGCCGGCACTGCGGCCCCCCCCACCAGGATGGCCCGGAAGTGCGACAGGTCGGCGTCGGCGTCTAGGAGGCGGACCAGCATCGTGGGGACGAGCGACACGAACGCCGCGTCCGCCTCGGCGGCGACGGCCCGAGGGTCGAACCGGGGATGCACGGTGACCGGGGCACCGAGCAGGACCGACCGGAGCAACACGAGGAGCCCCCCGACGTGGGCCAAGGGAAGACAGCACAACCACCGGTCGTGGGGCGATGCATCCAGGGCCAGGGTCGAGGAGGCCACGGCGGCGTCGATGGCCGGCCGGTCGAACAGGACGAGCTTCGGGACGCCCCCGGTGCCGGAGGTGTGGACCACCAAAGCCACGCCGTCTCCCACCGGCCGGCCCGAGCCCGGCCGGTGCCACCCGTCGGCGTCGACGACGACCGTGGGGACCGCCCGGTCCATCAGGTCTCGAGCCTGGGATGGAGGGAGTCGGCGATCCACCGGGAACAGGGCCGCGCCGGCCTCCCACACCTTCCCCAGGATGCCGGCCCAGTCCTGACCCGGGGGGAGCGCGACCGCCACCAGGTCGCCCGCTCGAAGGTCCTGGGTCGCAGGGCTGGGCATCTGAGATAGGCTAACCTGAATCGTTCGAGTGGACGCTCTAGGAGTGACTGGTCCTATGGTGGAGTGGCGACCGTCGGGAGAGTACGGCGACATCCGGTACGAGGTGGCCGAGGGGATGGCCAAGGTCACCATCGCCCGGCCAGAGGTCCGAAACGCCTTCCGCCCCGTAACCCTGTTCGAGCTCTCGGAGGCGTTCGAACGAGCCCGGGACGATTCGCAGGTCGGCGTGATCATCCTCACCGGAGAGGGCCCAGACGCCTTCTGTTCCGGCGGGGACCAGCGGGTCCGAGGTGAGGACGGATACCGGGACGAAAAGGGGATCGGACGGCTGAACGTCCTGGATCTCCAGGTCCAGATGCGGCGGCTGCCCAAGCCGGTCATCGCCATGGTGGCCGGATACGCCATCGGCGGTGGCCACGTCCTGCACCTGGTCTGCGACCTGTCGATCGCGGCGGACAACGCGAGGTTCGGGCAGACGGGACCAACGGTCGGGTCCTTCGACGCGGGGTACGGCAGCGGCCTGCTGGCTCGAACCGTCGGGCTGAAGCGGGCCAAGGAGATCTGGTTCCTGTGCGAGCAGTACGACGCGAGAACGGCGCTCGAATGGGGTCTGGTGAACCGGGTCGTGCCGCTCGAGAAGCTGGAGGAGGAGACGGTCGAGGTGTGCCGGCGGATCCTGTCGATGAGTCCGCTCGCGCTTCGGTTGATCAAGGCGGGGTTCAACGCCGACGCCGACGGGCTGGCCGGGATCCAACAGCTAGCCGGCGACGCCACGCTCCTCTATTACATGTCGGACGAGGCTCAGGAGGGGCGCGACGCCTACCTGGAGAAGCGCCCGCCGGACTTCGGCAGGTTCCCGAGGAGGCCGTGACCGACCTCGCGGACTGGGTGAACGGGGCGCGTCCGCGGACCCTTGTCGCGAGCGTGGCTCCGGTGGTGGTGGGGACGGCCGCCGCGGGTCGGGCCTCGCTGTGGCGGACGCTCGCCGCGCTGGCGGTGGGGCTTGGGCTGCAGATCGGGGTGAACTTCGCCAATGACTATCAGGACGGAATGCGCGGGATCGACACCGACGAGCGTCAGGGACCCCC
>Ga0137372_10002339_pt1 | contig 18347 bp, 18 predicted proteins | sample SagtaG_6_FD_104911 | JGI IMG/M metagenome (GOLD analysis project Ga0137372, IMG submission 104911) | Vadose zone soil microbial communities from Sagehorn Ranch, Mendocino, California, USA - Sage1_R_60_16 metaG | ecosystem: Environmental > Terrestrial > Soil > Vadose zone | place: USA...
CACGTGACACCAATCCCGCCAGCAGGGAGACGGGACGCCACACTTCGCGAGCGAGTACAAAGCCGCGCGCTCAGCCGTTGAGGAAGTAGATGTCCGGTCTGTCGACGACGCCTACCTTCTGCATCGTTTCCTTCAGATCGGTTGACTCGGCAAAAGCCTTCGCACGGTTGGGATCCCTTGCCTCAAAGAGGAGAATGACTTCGTTCGGCTCGTTATCGCTCCGGAGAAGATGCTTCTCCGTGAGACCTGCCTCAACGCGTTTTGGAAGGTGCGCGTCATAGCCGCGCTTCCATTCAGAGAAGTCCCTAACCTTGTGCCGAACGAGCAAGTAGCCAGCCATGAACATCCTCCTTGGGGTAACGGACTAGTGGAAAGCCGCTTGTTGCACTTCTGACGCCCAACGATCTGTTATGCGGTACGCGCGCGTAGATGCCCACGCCATTTTTCGGCACCCTCATCGGAGGAGTGTCTGCGCGGCGGTGACCAGGTCCGCCTCCGGTGGGTTTGTCCCCATGCTGGCGGGCCCATCGGCAGCCTCGACGAATACCCACCGGACGATTCCGCTGCGGTCGATCAAGAATAGGCCCGTGAGCTGGTTCCACGTGCGTTGCATGTCATCACGGTCGGTTGGAGTGGGCTTGAATCGATCTAGCTGCCCGAGCGCCTTGTTTGCCTCCCAGATCGGCAACGGTTCGCTCAACTCTCCGGTCGGATTGATGCGTGTCGCTAAATCCCAGCTCTCCTTTAGCACCTTCGGCAGGCCATACGCCGCATGTGTGGTCATTACTGGATCAGCACCTAAGGAGATCGGTACGGGATGATACTTGAAGTACAAACGGGCATGGTCTGTCGGGGCTGCTACGACTCCGAGCGTCTGGATACCGAGCGGCGCAAGATTGGCGCTATGGCGACCGAGACCGGCGATTGCGCGCCGGCAGAACGCACAGTACAGGCCTCGGAACAGGCCGAGGAGCACTGGGCTGCGACCGAAGTAGTCACGTAGTGCCACATTGCCGTCTCGATCCACCGCCGGCAGTTCGAACTCGGGAGCGCTGTCACCTGCTCTTACGGGGGAATTCGCGTCAGGCACTACCATCTCCTGGCCGTATAGCGCGCCAGATCAGCCGACGCAGCGAGCGAAGCGAGCTGCGGTCGGCTGCATCCGGAAGTTCGACCGTCGTGTGTAGCGACGCCGATCTTCATTCCCACGGCATATCGCCCCACCGTTGGAATTCGTGAATCGCCGCATCGACGATGCTGTACGACTCGCCGTTTCTGCTGGCGCGCGCGGCCCGCACGCCAGCGTCGCGGAATAGTCGCTGAACGGCAGCCGTGACGAGGACGGCGGCATCGTCATCACCTTCGTCCAGCGCGATGAGAGCTTCCACGAGCGCACCCGACAGTCGATGGCGGCGGCCCTTCCTCGTTGGCTGCTCGACCGCGTATCGGAGCATACCGGCGAGCATCGGTGCCAGGCGATGCGTTCTGCCGCCAGGCACAAGGATCCTCAGCATGTCCAGCCAGACCTCGTAGGTTGTCTCGCCCACGACAGACTGCAGGCTTGGCTGGGCGCTCGCCGCTGGCTTCCGGTGCGTGGGCTTCTGTGTGGCCATGTTCAATACCGGCAATCGGGCGAACTAGAATTCGACTGAACTGCATAGCGCGAAGAACCAAGCGCTCGTCGACAGCGTAGCACGAGGATGGTGACCATGGTTCGTGGGGTGATCGCACAATGGAAACACCGATTTCCCCGATCGGCACAGGCCGTCGGGCCCTTGCTATGCAGACCTCGGATATACGATATGAGAGGTCTGCATATCCGACGAGGAGTCGGGCTCGGCGGCCCTCATCCGGCCGGATGGGCTCTGGACCCCCACGGTCTGTTCCGAGCAAGCACGGGGCGGAGGATAGCGCCCTCCTGCCACGTGCGCAAGGCAGCGCAGACGTGCGACCCTGAGAGTATGCCGCAAAGGGGCGGGCGATTCGTCGTGCTAGCCGGGCGCCTTGCGGATGGGAAAGGCCGGGGGAATGATGCGGTCCACGCCTGCGCCGTCCCAGCGCCAGGTGGGCACGTGGCTCCAGAAGTTCTGCGTCGCCTGCCGCGCCTTCGCGTAGACCTCATCCTCGTCGATCTGGACGGTCCGGCCCCCCTGCACCAGGATTTTGCCGTCCACGATCACCGTGTCCACGTCGCGACCGCAGCCCGCATCCACCAGGGACTTGATGGGATCGGCGTAGACCCCGGCGCCAAGGTGGTCGAGGTTGATCAGCACGATGTCGGCCTTGGCGCCCGGGGCGAGGCGGCCGAGGTCGTCGCGGTGCAGGAACTTGCAGCTCGCCAGCGTGGCGGCGTTGAAGACGTCGCGGTGCTGGCCGGCCTGATAGTTCGCGTCGGCCACCTTGGCCAGAATGGACGTCCAGCGGAGCTCGGCGACCATGTCCATGGGGAAGGTGTCGGTGCCGATTGCCACGTTCACGCCGGCGTCCAGATAGCGCTGGAAGGAATTGAGCGTCATGGCCATCTTGGCGTACTTGTACGGGCAGTGCCCCACGGTGGCGCCCCGCTCGGCGAGCACGCGCAGGTCGTCGCCGAAGGGGTAGTGGCTCCACGGATGTGCGGTGGTGAACACGCCGTGGCCGATGAGGGAGCGATCATCCAGGAAGCCGATGTCGGCCAGGAACTGGATGGGCGTCTTGCGATACTCGTCCATGATGCGCTGGAACTCGACGAGGTTGCCGCCGGCATGCGTGTGCACGGGCACGTCCAGCTCGCGCGCGGCGTCCTTGCAGGCGCGCAGCAGGGGCTCGCTGCACGTCTCGACCTGCGACGGGTTGAGCATGCCGCGGAGGCGCCCCCCGGCCGCGCCGTCATAGGAGCGGATGAAGGCCACCGCGTCCTTCAGCCCCTGCATGCCGAGTGCGGCATCGTGATCGTAGTAGAGACGGCCCTGGGCATCGCAGAAAGTGTTCCGATCGCGGAAAGGCGGGCTGCCGTACACGCGCACGCCCAGCTCGTCGACCAGCCGCACGTAGCCCTCCCAGTCCCCGCGCTGGCCGCCCACGTCGATGATGGTCGTGGTGCCCTGCTTGATGGCGTGGAGGAACACGAAGGTGCGGAGCGCCGCCACGGCCTCGGGCGGCGGCGGCGTCATCTTGCCCTTGAGTGGCGCGGCGAAGCTCATGTAGTTGGCGGTGCGGTAGTCGTTCTTCGCCATGTCGAGCAGCAGGTAGTCGCCGCCATTGCCGGTGGTGTGGACATGCGTATTGATGAACCCCGGGGACACGAGCTTTCCGCGAGCGGAGAGACGAGTGTCGACCGCGCCCGTGTACGGGCCGCCGGCGTGCACGATGCGGTCGTTCTCGAAGACGACGCTTCCCTGCTCGTGCACTTCATGGCTCTTGCCGTTGAACGCCACCACCCAGCCGCCTTCGATGAGGGTCTTCATGGCGGCATCGATAGCAACAGGCCTCCGCTATGTCAAGACTGCCTCAGTGGAGCACTTCATCCGCCCGTAGCAGTAGCGACGGTGGGATGGTCAGGCCGAGGGCCTTCGCGGTTTTCAGGTTGATGACAAGCTCGTAAGTAGAGGGTTGCTCAACTGGGAGTTCTGCCGGGCTCGCCCCCTTGAGAATCCGATCGACGTAGCTGGCCATGCGCCGGGAAAGTCCCGAGACACTGCTGCCATAGGCCATCAGGCCGCCCTCCTCCACTTGCTCGCGCCACTGGTAGATCGCGGGCGTCCGGTGCTTCGCGGCCAGCGTGATGATCCGCGCCCGGTCGCGGTTGAGCTGGGTGCTCGACATGACGAAGAGGGCGGTCGCGCGCCCGGCCGCCATGCTTGCGAAGGCGCGCTCGTAGTCGGCGGCCCGCACCTCGATGACAACCAGGGTGACGCCGAGGGAGGCCGCTGCCTTTTCCGCCTCCTGCAGCTGAACTCTATAGTCTTCTTCGCCGGGGGCGAGCATGGCAATCCGTGTGGCGCGCGGGATCGCTTCCTTCAGGAGCTGCAGGCGCTTGGGAGCGAGGCCAGTCTCCGATATCACGACCCCGGTAATGTTTCCGCCAGGGCGCGCAAGGCTCGCCACGAATCCTTCCCGGACCACATTGCCGCCAAGCATGACGATGGGGATCGTCTGAGTCGCGTCTTTGGCCGCCCGGATTGGTTCGTTGCTGATGGCGACGATGACCTCCATCCGAAGCTGAACCAGCTCCCGAGCCAACCCGGGAAGTCGATCGCGCTTGCCCTCGGCGAATCGCCACTCGATGACGAGATTCTGGCCTTCGGCGTAACCCAGCTGCTGGAGAGCCGTTGCGAGCAACATGGCTACGCTGCTTCGGTCTGATGGGGCCGGGCGCACGACCTGCGAGAGTATCCCGACTCGGTACACTTTCCCCGGCGGCTGGGCCCGGGCGGAAACGGCTAGCGGCCCGGCGAGAAGGCCACCTCCCATCATCGTCATGAATCCTCTGCGCTCCATCACGGGGTGCTTTGGGGAAGCAGGACGGAACTCTGCGGCGACGGGGTCGCGTTCTCGAAGCAGCCGGGTCGGTACATGGGAGGGGCCCTCCTTACAGCTGATCGGAGTCTAGCAGAGCCCTCTCGGGGCATGACTCCTAACGCGGCCACCGCGAGCACGATGCGGTCAATCTCGAAGACGACGCACTCCAAGTTGCGTAGGATCGCGGGATGACGGAAGATCGCCGCCATGCTCAACCGCCACACCGGGTAGCGACCTGACGATCATACGCGCTGCGCTCGCAGCCGCCCTCGCCCTCGGTATCCTCGCCGCGCCGCTCGTCTCTCCGGCCCAGCAACCGCCGGGGAAGACCGCCCGGATCGGGTTGTTATTTCTCGTGCCTAGTCCTCTCCTCGACGAAGCCTTCCGGCAAGGGCTGCGCGACCTGGCTACGTGGAGGGTCAGAACATCGCGTCTGCGGAGGGAAAGGAAGACCGGCTGCCCGGGCTCGCCGCCGAGCTCGTTCGCCTGAAGGTGGACGTCATCGTCACCTCGTCTCGGCCTGCTACTGCGGCAGCCAGGCAGGCAACCCGGACCATCCCTATTGTCTTCACCGTCTCGGGCGACTCTGTCGCCGATGGCTCCGTCGCGAGCCTCGCCCGGCCCGGTGGCAATACGACCGGGCTAGCCACCCTTGGCCCAGAGCTGGTGGGAAAGCAGCTGGAGCTGCTCAAAGCGGTCGCCCCGAATGTCTCCAGGGTGGCCGTTCTCCAGAACCCGAGCAACCCCGCACCCCCGGCCTTGCGGCAGGCGAAGAGCGCGGCCCTAGCCCTCGGGATGCAGCTTCAAATCCTGGATGCGCGCACTCCTTCGGCGATCGAGGCGGCGTTCGCGGCCATGCGCACCCAGCGCGCAGACGGCGTTCTTCTCCTGAGGGACGCGTTGTTCCGTACGCAGCGAGCGCAGATCGCGGCTCTCGCTGCCAAGGGTCGGCTCCCGGTCGTGTACGGGCTCAAGGAACATGCGGAGGCGGGCGGTCTCATGGCCTATGGAGCGAACGTTCCCCAGATGTACCGCCGCGCCGCTACCTACGTGGACAAGATACTCAAGGGCGCCAAGCCCGCCGACCTTCCCGTCGAGCAGCCCACCAGATTCGAGCTGGTGATCAACCTCAAGGCCGCCAAGGCGCTCGGGCTGACCATCCCGCCGGCGCTGCTCGGACAGGCGGACCAAGTCATTCAATAGAGATCAAGACACGGCATTCCGGAAGAGCGCCAGCCGATTTCCACAGCACGCAGGACACCACCTGCCATATTATTCGCCCAAACTCACACGATGGGGGAGGCCTCATGAGACTCGCGGGAAAAACCGCGTTCATCACGGGCGCCAGCCGCAATATCGGCCGCGCCATCGCGCTGACCTTCGCCGCTGAGGGGGCGGATCTCGTGCTGAACACGCGCGTCAATCGCGAGGAGCTGGAGACGGTGGCCGCCGAGTGCCGCAAGGCGGGCGGGCGCGCCGTCCCCGTGCTCGGCGACATCGCGGACGCCACGACCGTCGAGGCCATGGTGAAGCAGGGGCTGGCCGAACTGGGGACCATCGACGTGCTCGTCTGCAACGCGGCGGTCAGGCCGCACACGTCGGTCACCGAGACCTCGCTCGAGGACTGGCATCGCGTGGTCGGTGTCAACCTCCACTCCGCCTTCTACCTCGCGCGCGCGATCGTGCCCGGCATGAAGGAGCGCAAGCGGGGCAGCATCATCGCCATCGGGGGCCAATCGAGCCTGACCGGACGGCCCAATACCGCCGCGGTCACGGCAGCGAAAACCGGCCTGCTCGGCCTCGTGCGGGCCCTCGCCGCCGAGCTGGGCCCTTTCGGCATCCGCGCCAACATGGTGATACCCGGCACGATGGATACGGAACGGCGCTATGCCGAATGGTATCCAGAATTTCGCCAGGCGCCGCCAGGCGCGCCGGAGCAGCTCAAGCAGATCCCGCTCGGCCGTCTTGGCCGTCCGGAAGAGATTGCCGACGCCTGCCTCTTCCTTGCCTCCGACGCCTCGGCCTACATCACCGGCGACGAGATCCGCGTGATGGGCGGCCGGGTCATCGGGTAGCCATCAGGAGAATGAGATGAGATCGAGATTCCAGAAGCTGGCGCCATTTGCCCTCACCCTCTTCGTATGGGCCTCCGCGTCGTCGGTCCACGCCGCGGAGATCAAGGTGCTCAGCGCGGGCGCCATGAAGGGCATGGTCACCGAGCTCGCTGAAGCGTTTCGGCAGGAGACGGGTCACACGGTGGTGATCAGCTCAGGAACCGCGGGAGAAATCCGTCAGAAGGTAATGGCCGGCGATCCGGCGGACGTCGTGTTCGTGACGGACACGGTGCTGGAGCAGCTCGCGGCGACGAATATGGTGGTCGCGGACAGCCGGGCCGACATTGCCCACACCGGCATCGGGGTCGCCGTGCGAGAGGGCGCGCCGCGGCCCGACATCTCGACTCCCGAGGCCTTCAAGCAGACCATCCTGGCCGCGAAGTCGCTCGTGTACACCAATCCGGCGCTTGGCGCCACCAGCGGGATCCACTTCGCCAGCGTCCTCCAGCGTCTCGGCATCGCGGACGCGGTCAAGGACAAGACCGTGCTCTGGCCCGGTGGCTACGCAGCGGAGGCGCTCCTGAAGGGCCAGGCTGATCTGTGCGTGCACCAGATCAGCGAGATCCTGCCCGTGAAGGGCGTCACCCTCGTGGGACCGCTGCCGCGCGAGCTCCAGAAGATCACCACGTATTCCGTCGCGCTGTCGTCGCGAGCCGCCACACCCGGCGTGGCGCGCACCTTCATCGCCTTCGTGGCCCGGCCCTCGTTCAAGGCGAAGCTGGCCGCCGCGGGGCTCGACTACCGCGAGTAGGGGGCGGAATGGAAGCTCCTATCAGATACGCGAGGAGCGGCGACGTTCACATCGCCTATCGCATTTTCGGCGACGGGCCGCGCGACATCGTGTTGATCCCCGGCACCCTCTCGCACGTCGAGCTCCTGTGGGAGGTGCCGAGCAACGAGCACCTGCTCAAACGGCTCACCGCTTTCGCGCGGGTGATCGTTTTCGACAAGCGCGGGCAGGGGCTCTCCGATCGGGTCGCCGAACAGACGCTCGAAGAACGGACCGGTGACGTGCGCGCGGTGATGGATGCGGCGGGCTCGGAGCGCGCGACCATCTATGGCTGGTCGGAGGGCGGGCCGATGTGTTTGATGTTCGCCGCCACGTATCCAGAGCGAACGTCCGCCCTTGTGCTGTATGGCACCTTCGCTTCGATGAGAAACGATCCTTGGGGTGTGAGCCGCGAGCAGATCGATCAATTCCTCGGCCAACTGGACAACCACTGGGGCGAGGGCGTCTTGCTCCTTCTCAACGCACCGAGTCGGCGCAATGACCAGGCCTTTCTCCAACGGTTTGCCCGGATCGAGCGAGCCGCGGCGAGTCCCGGGGCTGTCCTCACCCTGATGCGGGCCAATTACGAGATTGACGTCCGCAATCTCCTACCCGCCATCCGGGTGCCCACCCTGATCCTTCATCGCGCTGGCGATGAGCTCGTCCCGGTCAGAGCGGGCCGCTACTTGGCCGAGCACATACCCGGGGCCAAGTACGCTGAGATTCCCGGCACCGATCATATGGTGGCTGATCAGGAGACGCAGGACATCATCGCGGACCAGATCCAGGAATTCATAACGGGCGAACGACGTCGGCTGGAGCCGGATCGGGTGGTGGCCACCGTGATGTTCACCGACATCGTCGGATCCACCCAGCGGGCAGCCGAGGTGGGCGATGGGCGATGGCGCGAGCTGCGCGGCAGCTGGCACTCGGTGATGCGAAAAGAGCTGGCCGTTTTTCGTGGGCGCGAGGTAGACACTGCGGGGGACGGCCTGCTCGCCACGTTCGACGGCCCCGCCCGGGCGATACGTTGCGCGTGTTCCGTGCGCGAAAGGGTACACGCGTTGGGACTTCAGGTTCGCACCGGGCTGCACACCGGCGAGTGCGAGGTGGTAGGTGACGGCGTGGTCGGTATTGCGGTGCATATCGGCGCCCGCATCGCCGCTATGGCTGGCCCAGACGAGGTGCTCGTCTCGAGCACCGTAAGAGATCTCGTCGCGGGCTCCGGTCTCAAATTCGTCGATCGTGGCACGCACAGCCTCAAGGGTGTCCCCGGAGATTGGCGTCTGTTCGTCGTCCAGTAAGGCGGACAGCGTCGAACATTCCGGCTCAACAGACGGGGTCAGGTCTTGAAATGCAGCATTCCCCTGGGAAACCTGCAGCCCGGGGACCGGGGACACGAGATGCGTGAATGCAAGACCTGACCCCGTCAGGGGCGCTTGAGCTTCAGGTCCTCGTAGGGCGACATGTAGAAGCCGGGAATCGGCGTGGCCAGGATGTCCTCCACGCGCGGCCCGACCCCGGTGGGAAAGCCCAGGTGGTAGATGGGCGCCTGTGTCGCCTGCTCCTGGAGGATGCGCTGCATCTGGAAAAGGAGCGCCTCGCGCTTCTTCCGGTCCAGCTCCTTGCCCTGACGGCGGAAGAGATCATCCACCTCGGGCAGTGAGCCGAAGGCGAAGGCGCCGTTCTTGGTGACGAAGGACTCGAGCCGCGTGGCCGCATTGCCCGAGACTCCGCTGATCGTCAACACGACGCCGTGCAGCTTCTTCTCCCGCCACGCGGTCATGAACGCTCCGCGCTCCGCCGTGCGCATGCGCGTGCGGATGCCCACCGCCTGGAGCCATCCGGCGATGGTCTCACCCATGGAGTTGTAGGGTGGGAAGGGCGTGAGCTCGCCGCCGTCGAAGCCGTTGGGGTGGCCGGCCTCGGCGAGGAGCTGCCTGGCCCGCTTGGGATCATAGGGCGGTGGGTCGATGGGCAGGGCGAACTCGAAGTCGCGCGGCACGATGCTGCCGGTGGGCCGTGACAGGCCCAGCGTCTCGGCCTGGTTGAGTGCCTGGCGGTCGATGGCGAGGCTGGCGGCCAGGCGCACGCGCTTGTCGGCCCAGGGCGACTTGGGATCCCACTGATCGGGGAAGTCGAGCCAGAAGATACCGAGGAGCGGCGCCACCAACCGCAACCCCGGCGTGCGCTTGATGTCCTCCGCCGTGGGCCCGCTCAGGAGAAAGGCGACGTCGACCTCCCCGCTCTTGAGGGCGGCCGCGCGCGTCGTCTCGTCGGGCATGCTCCGGAACACCAGACGCTTGATCGACGGCGTCTTGCGCCAGTAGCCGTCGAAGGCCTCGAGCACCAGCTCCACGCCCGGATTGAAGCTCACGAACTTGTAGGGACCGGCGCCGATGGGCGCCTTGCGAAAGCCCTCTTCGCCCACGCGCTCGACGTACTTCCTCGGCACGACCCAGCCCGCGCTGGCCACGAAGGTGCCGTAGAACGCGGGGAAATCCGGCCACGGCTCCTTGAAGACGAAGCGCACGCGATTGGGCGCGGGTGTCTGGATCTCCTTCACCGTGTCCTTGAGGATCTTGGCCCCGCCGCCCCGGTAGCGCTCGAAGGAGAACTTCACGTCGTCGGAGGTGACGGGATCGCCGTTATGGAACTGGGCGTGTCGCAGGGTGAACTCGGCGCTGAGTCCGTCCTTGGCCATGGACCACGACTCGGCCAGGCTGGGGGCCGATCCGCTCCCGGGCATGGGCTTGAGCAGTCCGTCGTGGAGCGCGTAGAGCAGGAGATAGGGGGTGATGGTGCTCTCTCCCTCCGCGGGGTCGAGCCAGCGCGTGACGGGACTGAAGTGCATCGCGAAGGTGAGCGTGCCCTCGGGCGCCGCGGCGGCTCCTGACGCCCCTGCCAGGAGCAGCACGGCGCAGAGGAGCGGCACCCAGTGACGAATCAGTCGAACTCGAGACATGGCTTCGCATCCTCCCTTGCCAGGTTGACTCGCATGCCTTGCCAGGTTGACTCGCATGCGCGCCCATCTTACTCGACGCCGCTCCCTTTCATGCAGACCGGGCGAGCCTGAGTCATGCCCAGCTCGTCCCCGCGCACCCTCTCCGGGCTCCGCTGGTGGCCGTTCATCATACTCGCGGGCGCCGGCCTGACCATTTGGTCGAGCGGTTACGGCAGGCCTTTGGCGGTGGTTCCAGGTGGAGTGCGCCTGCTCATCCTCGTGTCCGGATTGGTGCTCGCCGTCCTCCTCGAGGTGATGGCGCGAATGCTCGAGACCCGCCAGCGTCTCGCCGCCGGCTATGACGCCTCCCCCGAGGCGGCGCGGGCGATCCTCGACGTCACGGCCGAGATCACTCGAGTCCTGAACCTCGCGGTGGCCGTCTTCATGGCGCTCCTGGCGGTGCCGCTCTCCGGTCTCGGCCCCGGCCTCGCGCTCGGCCTCGGGGCGGCGATCATCCTGGGCGCCATCGGCTGGGCGGTGTGGTCTCTCAAGTCGGTGCACGACGAGCTGGCAGGGACCGGCCAGCTCAAAGGGCTCGAGAGCTGGAACGGCATCATCTACAACAACCCGAAGGATCCGCGCCTCTGGGTGCCCAAGATCTCCGGATACGGCACGACGCTCAACTTCGCCCACCGCCGGGCGTGGATCATGCTCGGGTCGATTCTCGTCCTGTCGCTCGGCGCCGCCGCGGTTGGGGTCGTTTCCGCGCTCTGCCGCTGAGCGCCTGACGGGCTGCGCGTTGCCCCTTGACCATAGCGCGGTCGTCGGCGCACCATCCCTCCGACGCGCGCCCGACACTGAGCAGGAGGGGAAGCTCGACATGGGTAAGCTCACTGCGTCGATCGCTCTCGTGTCCGTCCTCGTTTTGGGATCAACCGGGAAGCCCGCCGCCCAGGGCCAACCGGATGGCCAGCTGATCATTGCCTTCGACACTTCGATCGCCCCCACCTTCCTCGACCCCGCCGAGACCCCGGGGATTGGCACGCCGTTCGTCTTTCTCTACGCTCTGCACGATGCGCTGATCAAGCCGCTGCCCGGCAATGACATGGCACCTTGCGTGGCCGAGTCCTGGAAGGAGAGCCCGGACGGGCTCGTCTACGAGTTCAAGCTGCGTGAGGGTCTCCGCTTCCACAACGGCGATCCCGTCACCGCCGAGGACGTGAAGTTCAGCTTCCACCGTTACCGCGGGGCCTCCGCCAGGCTCTTGCACGAGCGCGTGAAGGCCGTGGAGATCGTCGACCCGTACCGCATCCGCTTCGTCCTGCACACGGCGTGGCCGGACTTCCTGGTCTTCTACGCCACCCCGGCTACGGGCGCGGCGTGGGTCGTGCCCAAGAAGTACATCGAAAAGGTCGGCGAGGACGGCTTCAAGCGCCAGCCCGTGGGGCTCGGGCCTTACCGGTTCGTGCGCATGAGTCCCGGAGTGGAGATCGTCCTCGAGGCAAACGAGCAGTACTGGCGCAAGAAGCCCACCATCAAGCGCGTGGTCATCAAGGGCGTCCCCGACCGCACGACGCGCCTGGCCATGCTCAAGACCGGGGAGGCCGACATCGGCTACTTGATGGTCGGCCTCGAGGCGGCGACCATCAAGGCGGATCCGAAGCTGCGTCTCGCCCGGGTCATCGCGCCCGCGACCTGGTGGCTGGAGTTCCCCGAGCAGTGGAATCCCAAGTCGCCGTGGAACGATCGCCGCGTCCGGCTCGCGGCCAATCTGGCCATCGACAGGCAGGCCATCAACGAGGCGGAGCGACTAGGATACTCGCGCCTGACGGGATCCATGATTCCAAGCGGCATGGAATTCGCGCTCCGCCTCGATCCGTATCCCTATGATCCGACGCACGCCAAGCGTCTCCTCGCCGACGCCGGCTTTCCCGGCGGCTTCGACGCCGGCGACCTGACGCCGCTCCCGCCCTTCACCACCATGGGTGAGGCGGTGGCGACCCAGCTGGCCGCGGTGGGCATTCGCACGCGGCAGCGCAGCATGGAGCGGGCCACCTTCATGGAGGCATGGCGGTCGAAGAAGCTCGGTGGCGTCATCGTGACGGTCTCGGCGGCGCCGGGCAGCACCGCCGTCCGCCTCGAGTCCTTCGTGATCAGCAGCGCGCCGTACGCCGCGGGCGGCTATCCCGACATCGACGAGCTGTTCCGCCAGCAGGCGCAGGAGCGCGATCGCAAGAAGCGCGAGGCGCTGCTGCACCAGATTCAGCGGTGGATGCACGAGCGCGTCATGTTCGGCCCCATCTTCGAGCCCGCCACGCTGCATGGAGTCGGGCCCCGCGTCGAGGAGGCCGCCATCGGCCTGAACTCGCAGCTCTACTTCGCCGCGCCCTACGAAGACATGCGGCTCAAGAAGCAGTGAGGTACCCGTGGTTGGGGGTCGTCCTCTCCATGGCGGTGCTCGTCTTCGCCCCCGACGCCAGCGCGCAGCAGGCCGCCGAGCCCCCCTTCGAGACGGTGTGGATACCGCTCACGGAGACACCCTCGCCGAGTTCGCCGCGTGAGATCAAGCTCGAGGGCATGCTGTACCGGCCGCCGGCGTCCGGCCGCTTGCCTGTCCTCGTCTTCAATCACGGCTCCACCGGTGGGGGGCGGGTGGCGCCGACGTCTACGGAGTGGTTTCGATACCCTGAAGTGGCGCGCTTCTTCGTGAACCGGGGCTGGGCCGTCCTGATCCCCATGCGGCGCGGGCGCGGCGCGTCCGGCGGCGAGTACCTCGAGCGCTACGACTGCGATCGCGCCGTCATGGCGGCCGGCGTGGACCGCGCGGTGGCGGATCTCGATGCCGTGCTGACCTTCGTGTCGAGCCAGCCGTGGGCCGACATGGACCGATTCCTCCTCGGCGGCATGTCGCGCGGGGGGCTCCTGTCGGTGCTCTACCCTTCGCTGCGCCGTACCAATGCCAGGGGCGTCATCAACTTCGCGGGCGGGTGGACGGTGGAGCGCTGTGACCGGACGACTCGCTTCAATGCCGACACGTTCGCCGAGGCGGGGCGCGCGGGGAAGCTGCCCATGCTCTGGCTCTACTCGGAGAACGACCGGAACTATGGACCAGGGGCGGTTCAGTCGTACCATCGCCTGTTCATCCAGGGCGGCGGAACGGCGGAGCTGCAGCTCTATCCTCCCATCGGCCACGACGGGCATATCCTGCTGCCGGGCGCGGTGACTGTCTGGCAGACGGCCGTGCAGAGCTTCCTCGCCAGGGTGGGACTCGACCAGCCCCGAAACTGAGAAGGCCGCCCGGTGGCCCCTTACCCAGTGCCCCCTCACCCTACCCTCTCCCCCGATGTGGGAGAGGGACCGAGCGGTTTGACCAACTCGCGCTGATCTGGCAGTCTCGCCGCGATGGCCGGCCCCGCCGAGAATCCGAAGGACGCCACGCCCACCACCCACGCGCAGAACCGCGCCGTGCTCGACGCCCTCCCCTTCGGCGACACGCGAGACTTCGAGGACGCGCGGCGCGGCTTTCTCGGCTCGCTGCCCGACGTGGAGATCAAGAACGACAAGGGCCGCGTCGTGTGGAGCCTCGAGGAATACGCCTTCCTCGGCGAGGAGCAGGCACCACCCACCGTGAATCCGAGCCTCTGGCGCCAGGCCCGGCTCAACATGCATCACGGCCTCTTTCAGGTGACCGACCGCATCTATCAGATCCGCGGCTTCGACATCTCGAACATGACCATCATCGAGGGGGAGCGCGGCCTCATCGTCATCGACCCGCTGATCTCGACGGAAGTAGCCCGGGCCGGCCTCGATCTCTACATCGCCCACCGCGGACGGCGCCCCGTGACGGCGGTCATCTACACCCACAGCCACACCGATCACCACGGGGGCGTCCGGGGGGTGGTAGACGAGGCGGACGTGAAGTCGGGCGCCGTCGACATCATCGCGCCGGCCGGCTTCATGGAGGAGATCGTCTCGGAGAACGTGCTCGCGGGTACGCCCATGATCCGGCGCGCGCAGTTCCAATTCGGGGCCACCCTGCCCAAGGGGCCGCGCGGCCAGGTGGACGCGGGCCTCGGCAAGGTCACCTCCCGCGGCACCGTTACCCTCATCCCGCCCACGCGCATCATCGCGGCCCCCTTCGAGACGCACCGGATCGACGGCGTGGAGATCGTCTTCCAGCTCGCCCCGGAGACGGAGGCGCCGGCCGAGATGCACATGTTCTATCCTGCGCTCCGCGCCCTCAATCTGGCGGAAAACGCGACACACAACCTGCACAACACCTATCCCATCCGGGGCGCGCAGGTGCGCGACGCCAACGCGTGGGCCCGTTACCTGAACGAGGCGCTGGACCGCTTCGGCCCCCGCGCCGACGTGGTCTTCGCCCAGCACCACTGGCCGGTGTGGGACAACCCTCGCGTGCTCGACTTCCTCACCAAGCAGCGCGATCTCTACAAGTTCCTGCACGACCAGACGGTGCGGCTCATGAACCACGGGTGGAAGGCGGCCGAGATTGCCGAGCGTCTCACCCTGCCGAAGAGCCTCTCGAAGACCTGGCACGTGCGCGGGTACTACGGGACGTTGAGCCACAATTCCAAGGCCGTCTACCAGCGGTACCTCGGCTGGTATGACGCCAACCCCGCCAATCTCAACCTGCTGCCGCCCGTGGAGCGGGGGCGCAAGTACGTGGAGTACATGGGCGGGGCACACGCGACGATCGCCCGCGCGCGAGGGGACTTCGAGCGTGGCGACTACCGCTTCGTTGCCGAGGCCATGAGCCACGTGGTCTTCGCCGATCCGTCGAATGCGGAGGCACGCCAGCTTGGCGCCGACGCGCTCGAGCAGCTGGGCTATGCGGCGGAGTCGGCGACCTGGCGCAACGCCTATCTTCTCGGCGCCTTCGAGCTCCGACAGGGTCTGCCCAATACCGTGGCGCGGGCACCCGTCAGCCCCGACGTCGTCCGCGCCATGAGCGTCGAGCAGATCTTCGATCTCCTGGGCGTGCGACTCAACGGCGAGAAGGCCGAGGGGCGGCGCATCGTCATCAACTGGGTGTTCCCGGACCTGTCGAGGCCTTACGTGCTGAATCTCGAGAACTGCGCCCTGACCTACCTGGCCGACCGCCGGAAGGAGCGCGCCGACGTCACGGTGACGCTCGACCGCGCCACGCTGGATCGCCTCATCCTGCGCGAGCTGCCGCTTGCCGACGCGATACAGTCAGGCGCCGCCCGCGTCGAGGGGGACGCCAACAAGGTGAGCGAACTCCTCGGCCTGCTCGACGACTTCTCCCTGATGTTCGAAGTCGTCGAGCCCAAGCGGCCCGCCTAGGCGCGCGCCACTACTGTCCTGGCGCCGCCTTGCCGAGATGGATGTCGAACCACTTCACCATCTCGCCTTTGTAGTCGGGGGGATTGGTCGCGCCCGGGAACGTCGGGCCATGATTGCCGCCCTTGATGGTCACCAGCTTCACCGGCACCCCGGCTTTCTTCAGAGCGGTTTCCATCAACTCGGACTGGTGGAACGGCACGGTCCGGTCCGCGTCCCCGTGGATGAGCAGACACGGGGCCGAATCGGCAGACACGTAGTTGACCGGCGAGGCGGCCCAGTACGTCTTGTACTCCATTGAGGTCTTTGGCGTGGACTCGATGACCCTCGAGCCGAGGAAGAGCGCCAGCGCTTCGCCACCGATGGTCGGGCTCATCCGCAGGAGATCGAGCGGCGCCGCCCGGGCCACGATGACCTGGAGCCTGGCGCTTTCGCGATTCACGGGATCGGCATCACTGGCGTCCCCCGGGGCGCCCATGGTCCCCAGCATGCTCACCAGATGAGCGCCGGACGAGCCGCCGGCGCCCCCGAGGCGCGCGGGATTGATGCCGTACTTCACGGCATTGGCTCTCACGAAGCGCGCGGCGCGCTGCGCGTCCTCGAGCTGCGCGGGGTAGCGGAAGGTCGGGGTGGCGCGATGGGTGATGGCGAAGACGGTGTATCCCGCCTCGGTGAGCGACGGCACGTACATCCCGATCTGGTCGGACTCCTTCAGCGGCGGCGCCGCGTAACCCAGCGGGGCCGACCAGCCGCTACCGGAATGAAGATGATGCCGAAGCCGTTCGGCTTCGCCGGATAGTGGACGTCCAGCAGGAGGGCCGTGCCCGAGTACATCCCGTACACCACGTTGCGGTCCACGCGGCCCTGGGCGCTCGCGGCGGCGCTCAGGCCAAGGAGAAGGAGTCCTGAGACGAGGAGAGGCAGAAGGCGGTGGGTCTTCATGGGAGTGGATCCTCCTTGGGAATCACGCGCCGGTCGGGTGGGCTGGACGCGGCGCTTGCTTCGGACGGTTGGCGTCACGACGGGAGGATAGCGCCATCCCGCGACGGGCTCAAGCGCGCGGCGGAGCCGGGCCCGCACCCTGACCGCGGAGCGATGCTCCAGGATGCGCCCTCAAGGCACGGTAACGCGCGGGCGTGAGCCCGAATGCCGCTTTGAACGCGCGAGTGAAGTGCGCCTGATCGGCAAACCCCGTCTCGCCGGCCACGTCGGCCAGCGGGCGCCCGAGGTGAATCCGCTGCCGCGCGAGCTCCAGGCGGCGCATGAGCAGGTAACGGTAGGGACTCGTCCCGAACATGAGCTTGAACTGCCGGGCGAGGTCGTAGCGCGTCAATCCCGTGATCGATTCCAGCTCTGTCGAATGCACGACACGCGTTCGCTCCGCGTCGAGAAACTGCCGGGCGCACTCGACGACCCGAGCATCGACGCGGGGAGAGACCAATGGTCGCCCGCCTCCCCGCTCTCCGGCCATCAGCCCTTCCGCCAGGTCGAGCGCGAGGCTGTCGGCGGCCATCGGCTCCAACGGGAAGCGGAAGGCGCCCTGAACGGCTCGAGACAACCTGGGATTCGTCGCTACCGCCTCGCGGAGGAAGGGCAGCGGGTATGGTCGTCCGCAGAGCGCCTGAAGCGCATCGGACAGATGCGACGGCTCCACGTAGATGATTCGATAGCCGAAGCCGTCGGCGGTGCCCGCGCGTCCGTTGTGGACCTCATCCGGATAGAGCACGACCACCTGCCCGGGAGCGCTTGAGCGCTCCCCGCCTCGATAGTCGAACACCTGGACGCCGCTGTCCGTCAACCCGATGGCATAGGTGTCGTGGCGATGCTTCGCGTAGGCCTCGCCGGCGAACCACGCGCGAAACAGCTCAATGCCCCCGACCGGGCCCGTGCTTGCTATCCAGTCGGCGCCCGGCCGCCTGCACGATCGTTCAAGACCTTCACCGCCGGATCTGGTTCCCTTGAGGCTCATGCCGCTACAGCCTTCTCAGGCGGCGGGGGTGACCTATGAGCACGGAGCACCTGGCAGCCTTTCTTCTCTTCGCCGTCGTGGCCGCGGTCACACCGGGCCCCAGCAATGTCATGCTGACCGCGGCGGGGGCGAATGGGGGCGTCGTGAAGGGACTGCCGTGCCTCTTCGGCGTTACGATCGGCATGGGACTCATGATGTTCGTCGTGCCGTTCGGGCTGGGTAGTCTGATCCTCAAGAATCCGCTCGTGCTCAAGGCGCTCAACTGGGCCGGGGCCGCCTTTCTTCTCTGGCTCTCGTGGAAGATCGCCACCTCCCGGCGCATCGACTCGATGCCGGAAAGCACCCCGGTCGGTTTCATGGGGGCGGCCGCCTTTCAGTGGGTCAACCCGAAATCGTGGCTGGTGACTGCGAGCGCCGCCGGAGCCTTTCTTCATATGGGGGCCGGCAGCCCCATATTGCAGTCTGCCTTCCTCGGGGGGCTGTTCTTCCTCGTCGCATTGCCGAGCTGCTTCGTGTGGCTCGCGTTCGGAGCCACCGCCCAGCGGCTTCTTCACACGACCCGGCGACTGCGAGCGTTCAACATCACGATGGGTATCCTGCTCGCCCTATCGATTGGTCTCATCTTCTGGTAGGCCTACTGCCCGGCTCCTCTCCCCTACTGGACCACGTCGTCCGTCCGCAGCAGCAGCGAGGGCGGAATCATCAGTCCCAGCGTGGCCGCCGTCTTGA
>Ga0137372_10002345_pt1 | contig 18313 bp, 10 predicted proteins | sample SagtaG_6_FD_104911 | JGI IMG/M metagenome (GOLD analysis project Ga0137372, IMG submission 104911) | Vadose zone soil microbial communities from Sagehorn Ranch, Mendocino, California, USA - Sage1_R_60_16 metaG | ecosystem: Environmental > Terrestrial > Soil > Vadose zone | place: USA...
CGGCTGTGCGGACAGGTCCTCGCGTTAGCGTGCAACTTCATCCGGATCCCTCCTTGGAGCTGGTGGCTTGGCAGCTCCAGCCTCCAAGGAGACCCGGATGGAACAACGCTCTCAGGAACTACACCTAGCGCGCGTTAGAGCGGGATATTTCCGTGCTTACGGCGCGGGCGGGGCTCTTGCTTCGTCAATGAGGTCTCCAGGGCGTCGATCAGCACGGACCGCGTGCGCCGCGGCTCGATCACCTCGTCCAAGTACCCGCGCTCCGCGGCGGAGTATGGATTGGCGAAGCGCTCGCGGTAATCCTCGATCAGCTCCGCTCGCCGAGCCTCGGGGTCGGCGGCCTCCTCGAGCTCCTTGCGGAAGATGATGTTCACCGCGCCGTCGGGGCCCATCACGGCGACCTCGGCGGTCGGCCACGCGAAGTTGAAGTCTGCGCGGATGTGCTTCGAGCTCATGACGTCGTAGGCGCCGCCGTAGGCCTTGCGCGTGATCACCGTCAGCTTGGGCACCGTCGCCTCCGCGTACGCGTAGAGCAGCTTGGCGCCGTGCCGGATGATCCCGCCCCACTCCTGCTGCGTCCCGGGGAGGAACCCGGGCACGTCCACGAGCGTGACGAGCGGGATGTTGAACGCATCGCAGAAACGGATGAAGCGCGCCGCCTTCACCGACGAGTCGATGTCCAGCACGCCGGCGAGTGAACGCGGCTGGTTGCCGATGAGCCCGACCGGATGTCCGCCGAGGCGCGCGAGGCCGCAGACGATGTTCTCCGCCCAGTGCTCGTGCACCTCGAGGAAGTCGCCGTCGTCGACGATACGGCGGATGACCTCGTGCATGTCGTACGGCTTGTTCGGACTGTCCGGGATGAGCGTGTCGAGCTCGGGCTCTTCCCGGTCACGTGGATCCGCCGGCTCGGAGAACGGGGGCGGATCCATGTTGTTCTGCGGCAGGAACGACAGGAGGTAGCGCGCGTCCTCGAGGCACGCCTTCTCTTCGGGAGCGATGAAGTGCGCGACCCCCGACTTGGCGGCGTGCGTCGACGCGCCGCCGAGCTCCTCGAAGGTCACCTCTTCTCCGGTCACTGTCTTCACGACGTCGGGGCCGGTGATGAACATGTACGACGTCCCCTCGACCATGAAGACGAAGTCCGTCATCGCGGGCGAGTAGACGGCGCCCCCGGCACAGGGACCCATCACGAGCGAGATCTGCGGGATGACGCCGGAGCACTGAACGTTGCGCCAGAAGATCTCGGCATAGCCCGCGAGCGACACGACGCCTTCCTGGATGCGCGCGCCGCCCGAGTCGTTGATGCCGATGACGGGACAGCCGAACTTCAGCGCCAGATCCATCACCTTGCAGATCTTCTCGGCGAAAACCTCGCTCAGCGAACCGCCGAAGACCGTGAAGTCCTGTGAGAAGACGAAGACCTTGCGACCGAAGATCGTCCCGTACCCGGTGACCACAGCGTCGCCGTACGGCCGTCGCTCGAGCATCCCGAAGTTGGGCTCGCGGTGCCGCACGTAGCGATCGAGCTCGACGAACGAGCCCGGATCCAGCAGCTCGATGAGGCGCTCGCGCGCAAGGAGCTTGCCCTGCTGGCGCTGGCGCTCGATCGCCTTGTCCGTACCGGCGTGCTCGGCCTGGTCGCGGAGCTCCTGCAGTTGGTCGAGCTTGGACTCGGTGGAGTCGGCGCGAGGCTCGTCCGTTGTCGCCACCGCCTGAGCGTACCGCTTGCTTGTGGCTCAGAGCCACAAGCACGTTTTCGGGTAGCCAGTGCCGCGCAACGGCGTACCTCGCAGCGCGCTCGGATGACTTAGTGGCTCTGAGCCACTAAGTCGGGCGACCGTGGACTACGCTCACCTTGTGGTCGACCGCTCGACGATCTGGCCCTACCGAGACGGCGAGCCCGGCGAGTTCATCTACCAGCGTTACGGACATCCAACGGGTGTCGAGGCGGAGCGCCGGCTCGGCGAGCTCGACGGCGGTCACGCTTTGCTCTTCGCATCCGGCAGCGGCGCGACCACGTCGCTCGTGCTCACCTTCCTCTCCTCCGGGGACACGATCGCCCTGGCCGAAGGCGCGTACTTCGGCACCGGCGTCATCTTCCGTGAGCTCGAGCGCTGGGGCTTGCGCGTCATCGAGTTCGACCAGACCGGCACACCGCCCGAAGGCGTCGACCTCGTCTGGCTCGAAGCGCCGTCGAATCCGTTCCTCACGATGCCCGACCTCGAGGCAGCGGCTGCGCATCCGGCACGCGTCGTCGTCGACGCGACGGCCGCGACGCCGGTCCACCTGCGGCCACTCGAGCATGGCGCCGACTTCGTCTTGCACAGCGCCACCAAGTACCTCGGTGGTCACGACGACCTCCTGCTCGGCGCGGTCATCAGCAAGCGCGAGGATGATGCCGAGCGCCTGAAGGAGTTCCGCACCCGTTCGGGCATCGTCGCGGCGCCGGATCCCTGCGCCCTGCTCCTCCGCGGTCTCGAGACGCTCGAGCTACGCGTCCGCCGACAGGCCGAGTCCGCAGGCGAGCTGGCGAAGCGCCTGGAGGCACATCCGGCAGTCCACCGAGTCCGCTATCCGGGCCTCGGGGGACTCCTCTCCTTCGACGTGGCCGGCGCCGACGAGGCCCGTCACGTCGAGACGTCCCTCCGCCTGATCACGAACGCCACGAGCCTGGGCGGCGTGCACTCCCTCCTCGAGGCCAGAGCCCGCTGGGAAGGCGACCGCGTCCCACCGGGCCTCCTACGCCTCAGCGTGGGCCTGGAGCCGGTAGAGCAGCTCTGGGAGGATCTATTCGAAGCGCTCGACACCCTCCCGACGAAGACCTAGAAGGTGGGTTAGACGGTCGCACGGGCGGAGCCCGCACGACCTCTAGGCGGCGTCGCCCAGTCGACGCCTTGGCTCAGGCCCTCGAAATTCCAGGCGATTCTCGCGCGCGCGAGTAAGATTTTCGCCCCCGAGCGCGAATTCCCTCGGACATAGCCGGCAGACGCGTCGCCCAACGGTCCTCCGGCGGACACATCCCTCGCACAAAGGAGTCACCTGTGGCTGCACCAGAACCCAAGACCCGGAAACGGAGGGCGCCGAGCCGTGCGCCCGCCCAGAATCGCCGCGCCACGGACAGCGCGACGGTGGAGATCAAGAAGAAGGACCTGCAGGAGCTGCTCGAGGCTCTCCGCTCAGCGAGGGACGGAGAGACGGGCGTGCGGCTGTCTGCACAAAAGAGCGGTGTCATGGGCGACGTGGCAAAGGCTTTCAACGGCTTGGCGGAAAGGCGCGAGGGCCTGACCAACGAGCTGAGCCGCGTGAGCAGTGTCATCGGACGCGAGGGCCGGATGACCGAGCGCGCGCAGTTGAAGAACGCGAGGGGGACCTGGGCCGAGTCGGTCAGCTCGGTCAACTCGATGATCGACGATCTGGTGCGGCCGACCATCGAGGTCTCCCGCGTTCTCGACGCGGTCGCGGAGGGCGACCTGTCGCAGAAGATGTCCCTCAAGATCGAAGGGCAGCCCGTGCGCGGAGAGTTCCTCCGCATCGGCACGACCGTGAACACGATGCTGGACCAGCTCAGCTCGTTCGCGTCGGAGGTCACCCGCGTCGCGCGCGAAGTCGGCACCGAGGGAATCCTCGGCGGACAGGCCCGCGTCAAGGACGTCTCGGGAATCTGGCGCGACCTCACGGACAACGTCAACTTCATGGCGAACAACCTCACCACGCAGGCCCGGAACATCGCCGACGTGACGACGGCCGTAGCCAACGGCGACCTGAGCAAAAAGATCACCGTCGACGTCAAGGGCGAGGTGCTCGAGCTCAAGAACACGATCAACACGATGGTCGACCAGCTGCGCTCGTTCGCGGACGAGGTAACCCGCGTCGCCCGCGAAGTGGGCACAGAGGGAAAGCTCGGCGGTCAGGCGACCGTGAAAGGCGTCAGCGGGACCTGGAAAGACCTGACGGACAACGTCAACTTCATGGCGACGAACCTGACGACCCAGGTGCGCGGCATTGCCAAGGTCGTCACGGCGGTCGCAGACGGCAACCTGAACCAGAAGTTCACGATCGAGGCGAAGGGCGAGGTCGCTGCGCTCGCCGACACGATCAACTCGATGATCGACACGCTGCGCGTCTTCGCGGAGCAGGTGACGACGGTCGCGCGCCAGGTCGGCACAGAGGGCAAGCTCGGCGGCCAGGCCGAGGTGCCCGGAGTTGCCGGCACCTGGAAGGCGCTCACCGACAGCGTGAACGGAATGGCTGCGAACCTCACGGATCAGGTTCGCAACATCGCCGACGTGACTACCGCGGTCGCGAAGGGCGACCTCTCGCGCAAGATCACCGTCGAGGTGAAGGGCGAGGTCCTCCGCCTCAAGAACACGATCAACACGATGGTCGACCAGCTCTCCTCGTTTGCGGACGAGGTCACGCGTGTCGCGAAGGAAGTGGGCACCGAGGGCCGCCTCGGCGGCCAGGCCGAGGTCAAGGGGGTCAGCGGCACCTGGCGCGAGCTGACGAACAACGTGAACCAGCTCGCCGACAACCTGACGAATCAGGTGCGCAACATCGCCGACGTGACCACAGCCGTTGCGAAGGGCGACCTCTCGCGCAAGATCACCGTCGACGCGCGCGGCGAGATCCTCGAACTGAAGAACACGATCAACACGATGGTCGACCAGCTCTCCTCGTTCGCGGACGAGGTCACCCGCGTCGCCAAGGAGGTAGGCAACGAAGGAATGCTCGGTGGCCAGGCTCAGGTCACGGGCGTCTCGGGCACGTGGAAGGACCTCACCGACAACGTCAATACCCTCGCCGGCAACCTCACCAGCCAGGTGCGCAACATCGCCGAGGTCACGACCGCAGTGGCGCTCGGCGACCTCTCGAAGAAGATCACGGTCGACGTCAAGGGCGAGGTGCTCGAGCTCAAGAACACCATCAACACGATGGTCGACCAGCTCTCGTCCTTCGCGGACGAGGTCACGCGCGTCGCAACGGAAGTGGGCACCGAAGGCCGCCTCGGCGGCCAGGCCGAGGTGAAGGACGTCTCGGGAACATGGCGCCAGCTGACGCAGAGCGTGAACGGCATGGCGTCCAACCTCACCGACCAGGTGCGCAACATCGCCGACGTGACCACCGCCGTCGCCACCGGCGATCTCTCCAAGAAGATCACCGTCGAGGCCCGGGGCGAGATCCTCGAGCTCAAGAACACGATCAACATCATGGTCGACCAGCTCTCGTCGTTCGCGGACGAGGTGACCCGGGTTGCCCGCGAGGTGGGCACTGAGGGAAAGCTCGGCGGCCAGGCACAGGTCAAGGGCGTCAGCGGCACGTGGAAGGACCTGACCGACAACGTCAATACGCTCGCAGGCAACCTCACCAGCCAGGTGCGCAACATCGCAGACGTCACGACCGCGGTCGCCACCGGCGACCTCAGCAAGAAGATCACGGTCGACGTCAAGGGCGAGATCCTCGAGCTCAAGAACACGATCAACACGATGGTCGACCAGCTCTCCTCGTTCGCGGACGAGGTCACGCGCGTCGCCCGCGAGGTGGGCACCGAAGGCCGCCTCGGCGGCCAGGCCGACGTCAAGGGCGTATCCGGCACGTGGAAAGACCTCACGGACAACGTGAACGCGATGGCCGACAACCTCACCGACCAGGTGCGCAACATCGCCGACGTGACCACCGCGGTCGCGACCGGCGACCTGAGCAAGAAGATCACCGTCGACGCCCGCGGCGAGGTGCTCGAGCTCAAGGAAACGATCAACACCATGGTCGACCAGCTGCGCTCGTTCGCCGCCGAGGTGACGCGGGTCGCAAAGGAAGTGGGCACCGAAGGCCGCCTCGGCGGCCAGGCCAACGTCGAAGGCGTCAGCGGCACGTGGAAGGACCTGACGGACAACGTGAATACGTTGGCGGACAACCTCACCACGCAGGTTCGCAACATCGCCGAGGTGACCACCGCGGTCGCCACAGGCGATCTCTCGAAGAAGATCACCGTCAACGTCAAGGGCGAGGTCCTGCAGCTGAAGAACACGATCAACACGATGGTCGATCAGCTGTCCTCGTTCGCGGACGAGGTCACCCGCGTCGCCCGCGAGGTGGGCACCGAGGGCAAGCTCGGCGGCCAGGCCAAGGTCAAGGGCATCAGCGGGACGTGGAAGGACCTGACGGACAACGTCAACACGCTGGCCGACAACCTCACCAACCAGGTGCGCAACATCGCCGACGTGACGACCGCGGTGGCGAAGGGCGAGCTGTCCAGCAAGATCACCGTCGACGCGCGCGGCGAGATTCTCGAGCTCAAGAACACCATGAACACGATGGTCGACCGCCTCTCGACCTTCGCCGCCGAGGTGACGCGCGTCGCGAAGGAGGTGGGCACCGAAGGGAAGCTCGGCGTCCAGGCGCAGGTCGAAGGCGTGTCTGGCGTGTGGAAGGGCCTCACGGACAACGTGAACCAGCTCGCCGGCACGCTGACGACACAGCTGCGTGCGATCTCCGAGGTGTCTCAGGCAGTGACGAAGGGCGACCTGACGCGCTCGATCGCGGTCGAGGCCGAAGGTGAGGTCGCGGAGCTGAAGGACACGATCAACCAGATGATCGAGAACCTCGCCGAGACCACGCGCAAGAACTCGGAGCAGGACTGGCTGAACTCGAACATGGCGCGCTTCACCGGGATGCTGCAGGGCGAGCGCGACCTCGAAACGGTGACGCGCCTGATCATGTCCGAGCTGACGCCGCTCGTCGGTGCGCAGCACGGCGCGTTCTTCATGATGGAGTCGCCGGACGGCGAGGGGGACGACTTCGAGCTCCGCCTCATCTCGACGTACGGCTACAAGCAGCGCAAGAACGTCCCGAACAAGTTCAAGATCGGCGAGGCCCTCGTGGGACAGGCCGCGCTGGAGCAGAAGCCGATCCTGGTCACGCAGGCGCCGGACGACTACGTCCGCATCAGCTCGGGCCTCGGCGAAGGACTGCCGATCAACCTGATCGTCCTCCCCGTCCTCTTCGAGGACCAGGTGCTGGCCGTGATCGAGCTCGCCTCGTTCCAGCGTTTCGCGACAGTCCAGCAGGCTTTCCTCGAGCAGCTGTCCGAGACGATCGGCGTCGTGCTCAACACCATCCAAGCGAACATGCGGACGGAGGAGCTGCTGTCGCAGTCACAGGGACTCACGCAGGAGCTGCAGAGTCAGTCCGAGGAGCTGCAGGCACAGCAGGAGGAGCTGCAGCAGACGAACAAGGAGCTGGAAGAGCAGGCCGCCTCCCTCAAGGCCTCGGAAGAGCTGTTGCAGACCCAGCAAGAGGAGCTGCAGCAGACGAACGAGGAGCTGGAAGAGAAGGCGCAGCTGCTCGAAGAGCAGAACCGCCGCATCGAGATCAAGAACCGCGAGATCGAGCTCGCCCGCGCTGCCCTCGAGGAGAAGGCGGAGCAGCTCTCGCTCTCGTCGCGCTACAAGTCTGAGTTCCTCGCGAACATGTCGCACGAGCTGCGCACGCCGCTGAACTCGCTGCTGATCCTGGCGAAGCTGCTCGGGGAGAACCCGGACTCGAATCTCAACGACAAGCAGATCGAGTTCGCGAACACGATCTACGGCGCGGGCTCGGACCTGCTCACCCTCATCAACGACATCCTCGACCTGTCGAAGGTCGAGGCGGGCCGGATGGACGTCAACGTCAGCGACGTCAAGCTGTCCGACCTGCGCGACTTCGTCGAGCGTTCGTTCAGGCCGGTCGCGGAGGACAAGAGCCTCGACTTCGAGATCGAGGTGCACGGCGCGAACGTGCCGCCGACCATCGAGACCGACGAGCAGCGGCTTCAGCAGGTGATCAAGAACCTGCTCTCGAACGCGTTCAAGTTCACGCAGTCGGGCGAGGTCAAGCTGCGGATCGGCGTGGCCGAAGGCCACCAGTTCGCCAGCGAGGCGCTGTCACGAGCCGAGGCCGTGCTCGAGTTCACGGTCGAGGACACCGGCGTCGGCATCCCGCACGACAAGCTGCGCCTGATCTTCGAGGCCTTCCAGCAGGCAGACGGGACGACGAGCCGCCGTTACGGCGGCACCGGCCTCGGTCTCTCGATCAGCCGCGAGATCGTACGTCTGCTCGGCGGCGAGATCCATGTCGAAAGCGAAGTCGGCAGGGGCAGCAAGTTCACGCTCTTCCTACCGGCGACGTACCACCCGGTCGAGCATCCGCATGTCGTCGGTGCGGTCACGGAGGCCGTCGTCTTCACGACGGAGAGCGACGGGAACGGGACCGCCTCGCCGCCTGCCGTGCCCGACCAGCCGGAGCTCGACCCTGCTCTCCTCCTCCCGAGCGACGTGCGGGACGATCGCGACGACATCGCCGACGGCGACCGTGTCGTACTGATCGTCGAGGACGATCCCGATCTGGCCCGGACTGAGCTCGAGGTCGCGCGCGATCGCGGCTTCAAAGGCATCGTCGCCGTCCGCGGCGACTCCGGCCTCGCGCTTGCGCACGAGTTCAAGCCCGACGCCATCATCCTCGACATGAAGCTGCCGGTGATGGACGGCTGGACGGTGCTCGATCGCCTGAAGCATCATCCGGATACGCGTCACATCCCGGTGCACATCGTCTCTGCCGGCGACGGGCGGCAGAACGCGCTGAAGGCCGGCGCGGTCGCATTCCTCGAGAAGCCGATCTCTAAGGAAGGTCTCGAAGTGACCTTCGGCGAGATCCGCAGCTTCATCGACCGCGGCCTCAAGCGGCTGCTCGTCGTGGAGGACGACGAGTCGCAGCGGGAGGCTGTGGTCGAGCTGATCGGCAGCGACGAAGACGTCGAGGTGACCGCGGTCGGCACTGGCGAAGCCGCGCTCGAAGCCCTCGAGCTGGAGCGCTTCGACTGCATGGTGCTCGACCTCAAGCTTCCAGACATGGGCGGCTTCGCCTTGCTCGAGAGGCTCAAGGAAGACGAACAGCACTCCTCGATCCCGGTCATCGTGTACACCGGCAAAGAGCTCACGCGCAACGAGGAGACGAAACTGAAGAAGTTCGCGGAGTCGATCGTCGTCAAGGACGCGAGCTCGCCGGAGCGGCTGCTCGACGAAACGTCGCTGTTCCTGCACCGGATCGAGCGAAAACTGCCGAAGGAGAAGCGCAGAATGCTGGAGCAGCTGCACTCCGCCGACGAGGTGCTCAAGCAGAGAAAGATCCTCATCGTCGACGACGACGTGCGGAACGTCTTTGCCCTCACGAGCGTGCTCGAGTCCCACGGCATGGAGGTGTTCTACGCCGAGAACGGCAAGGATGGCATCGAGCTGCTGCATCGCCACCCGGAGGTGGATCTCGTCCTGATGGACATCATGATGCCGGGCATGGACGGCTACGAGACGATGCGGGTCATCCGCTCCGAGGACTCGTTCAAACAGCTGCCGATCATCTCCCTCACGGCGAAGGCGATGAAGGGCGACCGCGAGAAATCGATCGCCTCGGGGGCCTCGGACTACATCACGAAGCCGGTCGACACCGACCAGCTGCTTTCCCTGATGCGAGTCTGGTTGTACAAGTAGGAGTGCCCATGCCGGTAATGCTGTCGAGTTTCTGGGTCGCGAGCACCAAGCCAGAGGCCGCACTCGGCCGCGGCCAAGGCTGGTTGCCTTGGCAAGGGCGAGGGTGGATTCTGGCGCCGAGTGATCGCGGGCCAGAAGCCGGCGGGCATTGCCGGCATGGGCACTAGATGAGTTCTTCGGTCGGCGCCTCCCGGGAGCCGGCGGGTGCGAGCAGGCACCCCCCGGCTCAGGACGACCTCGAAGAGATCGAGCTCTCCCTGCTGCTCGAGGGAGTCTTCCGGCAATACGGCTTCGACTTCCGCGAGTACGCGCCGGCCTCACTGAGGCGCCGCGTCTGGCGGCGTGTCTTCGCGGAGGGGCTGCAGACGATCTCGGCCCTGCAGGACAAGCTCCTGCACGACCCGGCCTGCATGGAGCGCCTCCTGCTCGACCTCTCGATCAACGTGACAGCGATGTTTCGCGACCCTGCGTTCTACGTCGCGTTCCGGGAGAAGGTCGTTCCTGCCCTGCGCACGTATCCGTTCACGCGCATCTGGGTGGCGGGCTGCTCGACCGGCGAGGAGGTCTACTCGCTCGCGATCCTCCTCCAGGAGGAGCAGGTCTACGACCGTGCGCGCATCTACGCGACGGACATCAACGAGTCCGTCCTCGAACGGGCGCGGTCGGGCGTGTTTCCGCTCGACAAGATGCGCGAGTACACGCAGAACTACATCAAGGCCGGCGGCTCGCGAGCCTTCTCCGAGTACTACCTCGCGAAATACGACGGGGCACAGTTCCAGCGCTCGCTGATCGAGAACGTCGTCTTCGCCCAGCACAACCTCGTCTCGGATCATTCGTTCAACGAGTTCAACGTGATCATCTGTCGCAACGTGATGATCTACTTCGATCGCACATTGCAGGACCGCGTGCATCGGCTCTTCTTCGAAAGCCTGGTCACGTTCGGCGTGCTCGGGCTCGGTCACAAGGAGGCGATCCGCTTCAGCCCGCACGAAGCGGGTTACGAGGAGCTCGACGCAAGCGAGAAGCTCTACCGGAAGATCGGTTAGTGCTGATGTACGACCTCGTGTGCATCGGCGCATCGTGGGGCGGGCTGCAAGCCGTCGGGCGCGTGCTCTCCGACTTGCCCCCTGAGCTCGACCTCCCGGTTGCGATCGCGCAGCACCGCCATCCCGACGCACAGGAAGCAACGCTCGCAGAGCTGCTGAGCTTGCGGACGGACCGAACAGTGCTCGACGTGGAGGACAAGATGCCGATCCAGCCGCGGCGCGTCTACATCGCGCCGCAGAACTACCACCTGCTCGTCGAGCGCGACTCGTTCGCGCTCTCCGTCGACGAGCGCATCCGGTTCGCGCGGCCTTCGATCGACGTCCTCTTCGAGACCGCCGCCCACGCCTACGGCGCGGGCGTGATCGGGATCATCCTCACCGGCGCGAACGACGACGGAGCTCACGGCCTGGCCAGGATCAAGCAAGCCGGCGGCGTGGCGGTGATCCAGGATCCGCTCGGCGCGGCTCGCCGGACGATGCCGGATGCCGCCATCGCGGCAACCGTGGCCGACGCGGTCTTGCCTCTGGAAGCGATCGGGAAGTTCATCTACGGGTTGTGGGTGCAGCCTGCATCGGTCCGAGAGGCGACCGAAACCAGATGACCAACATCCTGCTCGTCGACGACCGGCCCGAGAACCTGCTCGCGCTCGAGGCCATCCTCGAGCCGCTCGAGCAGAAGCTCCTCTACGCCCACTCCGGCGAAGAGGCTCTCCGCCAACTGCTACAGCACGATGTCGCGGTGATCTTGCTGGACGTCCAGATGCCGGTGCTCGACGGCTTCGAAACGGCGACGCTGATCAAGCAGCGCGAGCGCACGAAGCACATCCCGATCATCTTCGTCACCGCGATCTCCAAGGACGAGGAGCACGTCTTCCGCGGCTACTCGGCAGGCGCGGTCGACTACGTCTTCAAGCCGTTCAGCCCGACCGTGCTCCGCTCCAAGGTCGCCGTCTTCATCGAGTTGTACGAGAAGACGGAACAGCTCCGGCAGCAGGCCGAGCAGTTGAAGGAGCAGGAACTCGCGGAGCTCCGCCGCGAGAGCGAGGAGCGCTACCGCTTCCTGGCGGAAGCGCAGCCCGACCAGATCTGGACGGCGATGCCGAACGGTGAGCTCGACTACGTGAACCAGCGCGCGCTCGATTACTTCGACAGCTCGTTCTCGGAACGCGTCGCCGCGGGCTGGACCGACGTCACGCATCCCGAGGACCTTCCGCGCACGCTCCAGCTCTGGCAGCAGGCGCTCGACACCGGGGCTCCCTACGACAACGAGCTCCGCCTCCGCCGGGCGGCGGACGACTCCTACCGCTGGCACTTGACGCGCGCGGTCCCGATGCGCAACCGCCGGGGGGAGATCGTCAAGTGGTTCGGCTCGAACACGGACATCGAGGACCGCAAGAGCGCGGAGGAGGCGCAGCGGTTCCTCGTCGAGGCGGGAGCGACTCTCGGCAGCTCGCTCGACTACCGCACGACCCTGGCCGCTCTCGCAAAGATGGCCGTCCCACGAATCGCCGACTGGGCCCGCGTGGACATCGTCGAGGACGGAAAGCTGCGCACGCTCGCCGTCGAACACGTCGACGAGCGCAAGGTCGAGCTCGCGCTCGAGCTCAGCCGGCGCTATCCGGAGGATCCCGACGCCGCGCAAGGCCCTCCGCTCGTCCTGCGCACCGGCGAGAGCGAGCTCATCGCAGAGATCTCGGAAGAAAGGCTGTCCGAGCTCGCGGTGGACGACCTCCATCTCGGGCTGGTCCGGGAGCTGGGCTTCCAGAGCTACATGGGCGTGCCGCTCGTGGTGCGCGGACGCAGGTTGGGCGTGATCTCGTTCGTCGCGGCGGAATCAGGCCGGCGTTACGGGCCGGCCGACCTCGCTCTGGCCGAAGAGCTGGCTCGCCGCGCGTCTACTGCGATCGAGAACGCCCAGCTCTATCGCGAGGCCGAAGAGCGCGCGCAGGCGGCACGTGTGCTCGAAACGGTCGCCGACGGCGTGTTCCTCGTCGACGTCGAAGGAATCGTGCGCCTCTGGAACCGCGCGGCAGAGGCGATCACGAAGCTCGCGCGGGACGACGTGGTGGGCCGGCGAGCCGGCGAGGTGCTCCCCGCCTGGGACGACCTCGCCGCACGCGTCCCCGTTGCGGGTGCGCCCGGGCCGGCAACGGCCACGACCTTCCCGCTGGAGCTCGACGGGGAAGAGCGCTGGCTGTCGATCTCGGGAGTCGGCTTCGACGAAGGAACGGTGTACGCATTCCGCGACCTCACCGAGGAGCGGGCGCTCGAGCAGATTCGACAGGACCTCGTCTCGACCGTCTCGCACGAGCTGCGCACGCCGCTCGCCGCGATCTACGGCTCCGCGCTGACGCTTGCGCGCGAGGATCTCGAGCTCGAGGAGGCCATGCACCGCAAGCTCCTCGAGGTCATCGTCGAAGAGTCCACGCGGCTGGCCGACATCGTGAACGACCTCCTGCTCGCCAGCCAACTCGACGCCGGCCGACTCGAGTTGCACGTCGAGCCTTGCGATGCGGTCGCCCTCGCGGCCAGCGTCCTCGACGCCGCCCGCACGCATCTACCGGCAGGAACCCGAGTCAGTCTGGATTCCGGCCAGGAAGACGTTCCGCGGGTCGCCGCGGACGAAGGCCAGCTGCGCCAGGTCATGGCCAACCTCCTCGACAATGCCGTCAAGTACTCACCTGCGGGCGGGGACGTCCACCTCCGCCTGAAGGCCGCCGGCGATTATGTGCGTTTCTCCGTCGCCGACGAGGGGCTCGGCATCCCAGCCGCCGAGCAGGGCCGGATCTTCGAGAAGTTCTACCGGCTCGACCCTGACATGACCGGCGGGATCGGTGGCACCGGCCTGGGCCTCTACATCTCCCGCGAGCTCGTCCGACGCGTGCACGGGAGGATCTGGGTCGAGCCGAACGGCAGGCAGGGCTCCGTCTTCCACGTGGAGATTCCGGCCGCTTCCGAGCCGTCCGCGGAGCAAAACCGACGCAAAAAGGCTAGAGCTAGCGCTTGAAAGAGTGTGGCTAACCGTATTCGGAAGGCTAGTCAGACGGACGACACTGTGGGCATGACAGTTCTCATCGTCGACGACCACCCCAGCTTCCGGGCCAGCGCGCGGACGCTCCTCGAAGAAGAGGGGTACGAGATCGTCGGCGAAGCCGAGAACGGGGCGGCGGCCCTCCAGGCCGTGAAGGACCTTCATCCCGACCTCGTTCTGCTCGACGTGCAACTTCCGGACATGGACGGCTTCCAGGTCGCAGAACAGCTGTGCGGACTGGCGAACCCGCCGGCGGTCGTCCTGACCTCGAGCCGTGACAGCGCCGACTACGGCCGCTGCATCCAGATTTGCGGCGCCAGCGGCTTCGTCCCGAAGGCTGATCTGTCCGGAGCCGCGATCGCGGCTCTTCTTATCGCGTGACCCTCGCCCGGCGGCCCTGGCTCTACTTCGGGCCGGCTGCGCTCGTCGCGGGTGGGATCGCCGTTGCGCTCGTCCTCACGAGTGACCACGAGCAGCATCCCGCTGTCGCGACCGCGCTCGGACTGTTCGTCAGCTGGTCGTTCATCTTCGCCGGCCTGACCGGCTGGACGCGGCGCCCCAAGAACCGCACCGGGATGCTGATGGTCGCCGTCGGCTTCGGCGTATTCCTCGGCAGTCTCAGCGAGGCGAACTACTCGGTTCCGTACACGCTCGGCGCGCTCCTCGGGAGCCTGTTCATCGCCATGTTCATCCACCTCCTGCTCGCATATCCGAGCGGCGAGCTGATCAGCCGGAAGGCACGGGCGCTCGTGATCGCGGGGTACGTGACGGCGTTCGTCGCACCGCTGCTGGACTCGATGTTCCCGGAGCGGCAGACGTGCAAGCCGCACGCCTGCCCGGACAACCTCGTCTTCGTGTCGCACAACCACGCTGCGCACTGGGCACAGACGGCCTTGTGGACCGCGGCCTCCGTAGCCCTGTTCGTAGCAACTTTTGCGCTGCTCGTCGGCCGCTGGCGACGCGCCACGCCGGCACTGCGGCGCATCCTTCGCCCTGTCTACCTCGCCGGCGGCCTGAGTGTCGTTCTGCTCGCAATCGGCTTCATCGTCACGCCGTTTTCGGGCTTCGGCGGCACCCTCGTGAGCGTCGCGCTGATCGTGACCTTCACGGCGGTCCCGTTCCTCTTCCTCGCGGGCCTGCTCGGTACGACGATGGCGCGAGGCGCCGGGCTGGGCACGATCTTCAGCTCGGTGCCCGAGCGCGCCAGCCCGGGCGAGGTGCAGGAAGGCCTGAGACAGGCGCTGCGCGACGACACGGCGCAGGTGGCGTACTGGTACGAGGAAGGCGGGCATTACGTCGACGTCGACGGCAATCGCTTCGAGTTGCCGCCCGACACGTCCCGTCGCGTCGTCACCCGGCTCGACTACGCGGACGACCCGGTCGCCGCCATCGTGCACGACGCGGCGCTGCTCGAAGAGCCCGAGCTATTGGAAGGGATCGCGAACGCCGCGCGCATCGCGCTCGAGCGGGACAAGCTGCTGGTTGAGGTCCGCGCCCGCGCCCAGCGCTACTTCGCACTCCTGCAGGCGATGCCCGACCTGATGTTTCGCATCTCGGACGAGGGGACCTATCTCTCCTACAACGCGCCCAATCCTGGCGATCTCGTCGAGGAAGAGGTCGTGGGCAAGACGCTCTGGGACCGCCTGCCACGCGACCTCGCCGACCGGGTGCTGACGGCGGGACGGGCCGCACTGGCCGGAGAGCCGAGCGTGATCGAGTATGCCCTCGACTTCGACGACGGGACCCGCCACTACGAAGGACGCTTCGCCGCCAGCGGGGACGAGGAGTTCCTGATGATCGTCCGCGAGATCACGCAGCGAAAGCAGCAGCAGCAAGAACTGGAAGCGTCACGCCAGCGAATCGTCGCGGCCGGCGACGATGCGCGCCGGAAGCTGGAGCGGAACCTCCACGATGGCGCGCAACAACGACTCGTCTCGATCTCGTTGTCTCTGCGGCTGGCGCAGGGCCAACTCGAAAAGAATCCGGCGGCGGCGCAAGAGGTGCTCGAGGCCTCACGAGAAGAGCTGGCACGCGCCCTGGAGGAACTCCGTGAGCTAGCCCGTGGAATCCACCCGGCGGTGCTCACCGACCGTGGGCTCGAGGCGGCGCTCGAGTCGCTCGCGGCTCGCGCTCCCCTTCCGGTGGAGATCGAAGGGTCCCAGGTGAGCTTGCCGGCCGCTGTCGAGGCTGCGGCCTACTACGTCGTTTCAGAGGCGCTTGCAAACGTGACGAAGTACGCCCAAGCTTCCTCGGTCAAGGTGACGGTCGAGCAGGTAAACGGTTGTGCGCACGTCGAGGTCGCCGACGACGGTGTCGGTGGCGCAGATCCAGGCCGCGGCTCCGGCCTGCGCGGGTTGGCCGACCGCGTCGCGTCTCTAAACGGCAAGCTTGCGATCGACAGCCCTCCGGGCGCGGGAACCCGCGTCCGGGCCGAGATCCCACTGGAGTAGGCTCTGACCCCAAATCTCCCCCATGGAACGGTCACACTCGTCTTCACGGATGTCGAGGGCTCCACGCAGCTCGTCCGCCAGCTCGGCGACGGCTACGCCGTGGTGCTGTCGGATCACCGGCACCTCTTCCGCCAGGCGGTGGAGAGTTGCGAGGGGCAGGTCGTCGACCATCGGGGCGACGAGTTCTTCGTCGTCTTCGAGGACGCCCGCAAAGCGGCCGAAGCAGTCTCGGAAGCCCAGCGCGCCTTCGCGGCTCATCCCTGGCCGGAGGGCGTCCAGCTGCGTGTCCGCATGGGCCTCCACACCGGGGAGCCGACGATTCGCGACGGCGCGTACTTCGGACTGGACGTGCATCGCGCAGCGCGCATCGCGCAGGCGGGCAGCGGCGGCCAGATCTTGCTCTCGCAGCGAACCCGCGACGCGCTCGACGAGTCGCACGAGCTCGCCGACCTGGGCGAGCACGAGTTGCCCGGCCTCGACGAGCCCGTGCAGCTCTTCCAGCTCAACATCCCGGGCCTGCCCTCGCGCTTTCCGCCCCTCAGCACCGCGCGGAAGGGATTTCGCGGCGTGCGCGTAGTGCTCGCGGACGACTCCGTCCTGCTCCGTGAGGGGATTGCCCGTCTGCTCGAGGACGCCGGCTTCGAGATCGTCGCCCAGAGCGGCACGGCCGAGGATCTCTTGCGGCACGTCGGCATGCACAAGCCCGACGTCGCCCTGATCGACATCCGGATGCCACCGACGCAGACGGACGAGGGCTTGCGCGCCGCGAAGCAGATTCGCGAGCGCTGGCCCGACACGGGTGTGCTCGTCCTCTCGCAGTACGTCGAGCCGGCCTACGCGATGGAGCTGCTCGGCGAGAACGCGGAGGGCGTCGGTTACCTGCTCAAAGACCGCGTCTCCGACGTGGACGAGTTCGCGGCTGCGGTGCGGCGGGTCGCCGAGGGCGGATCTGCGCTCGATCCGGCAGTCGTTTCACAGCTCGTCGGACGTCGCCGGCGTGACGATCCGATCGACGAGCTGACGCCTCGCGAGCGCGAGGTGCTTGGGTTGATGGCGGAAGGCCGCTCGAACCAGGCGATTGCGGAGAAGCTCGTGATCACGCTCCGCGCAGTCGAGAAGCACGTGACGAGCATCTTTTCGAAGCTCCGCCTGCCGGCGAGCGCGGAGGATCACCGCCGCGTGCTCGCGGTCCTCACGTACCTCGGCTCCACCAACTAGACGTCCTTTCCCCCCGCTCCGGGTGCGGTTCTCCGCCTGGAAAGAGGCCTGCGAGCCGCATTTCCGCTCCGATGTCCCGCTGCGATCGTGGGCTTACCCCAAGCGAAGGAGCTAAGTCCAGATGTCACCCCTGAAGCGCTCGAACAACATCGCGGCCCGCATGGGTCGCTGGAGCGCGAGCCACTGGAAGACCGCAGTCTTCGGTTGGCTCGCGTTCGTCGTTGCCGCAGTGTTCATCGGCACGTTTGTCGGCACGAAGAACATCGAGACGGCGGATGCAAACGTCGGCCAGGCGCACAAGGCCGACCAGATCCTCAAGCATGCATTTCCGCAGGTTGATCCCCAGACCGAGCTCGTGCTCGTTCAGAGCTCGAGCAAGACGGTGCAGGATCCCGCCTTTCGGGCGACCATCAAGGACGTTGAGAGCACGATCGCAGGAAACCCTCTGATCAAGAACGTGCGCTCGCCGCTCGACCCCGAGCATGCCGACCAGGTCTCCAAGGACGGCCACTCGGCCATGGTCGTCTGGGATATGAAAGGCACGTACGAGAACGCGAAGCCGAAGATCGACGGCATCGTGTCCGCCGTCGGCCAGGCGGCTGACCGGCATCCGGCGTTCTACGTCGCAGAGGCCGGTTCGGTGAGTTCCGGTAAAGCGCTCGACAAGATGTTCTCCGACCAGCTCAAGCTGGCCGGCGAGCGCTCGATCCCGATCACGATCATCGTCCTGCTGCTCGTCTTCGGCGCCCTCGTGGCCGTCGGCGTGCCGCTGCTCGTCGCGCTCTCTGGCGTCGTGGCGACGGTCTTCCTCGTTGCACTCCCGAGCCACATCGTGCCGATGGATCAGAACGTGTCGGCGGTGATCCTCCTGGTCGGCCTTGCTGTCGGCGTCGACTACGCGCTCTTCTATCTCAAGCGCGAGCGGGAGGAACGGGCCCTCGGCAGAAGCCCGCGCGCTGCACTCGAGGCCGCAGCGGCGACGTCTGGCCGGTCGGTGCTGATCTCGGGCATCACGGTGATGGTGGCAATGGCCGGAATGATGTTCTC
>Ga0137372_10002350_pt1 | contig 18305 bp, 35 predicted proteins | sample SagtaG_6_FD_104911 | JGI IMG/M metagenome (GOLD analysis project Ga0137372, IMG submission 104911) | Vadose zone soil microbial communities from Sagehorn Ranch, Mendocino, California, USA - Sage1_R_60_16 metaG | ecosystem: Environmental > Terrestrial > Soil > Vadose zone | place: USA...
CACCCGGCCGCGGTACCCGCGCACCGATCCGCGACTGGCGAGCGAGGACCAGGTCGCCGTCGGGCTGGCGCTGCGCGAGCCGTACCGGCGCGCGGTGCTGCTGGCCGCGTTCCAGGGCCTGCGCGCCGGCGAGATCGCCCGGTTGCGCCGGGAGCACGTCACCGCCGACTGGATGACCCTGCAACGCAAGGGCGGGTACGGGCAGACCGTACCGACTCAGCCGATCGTGTGGGACGAGCTGGCCGGGCTGCCGCCCGGGCCGGTGGTACCCCGCCCGACCGACGGCGGACACTTCCGGCCGGCCGCGCTGTCCCGCGCGCTGTCACGCCAGCTGGCCGGCGCCGGCCTGTCCCGGATCACCTTGCACTGGTACCGGCACCGGTTCGCCACCATGCTGCTGCTGCCGGTGGAGCTGGGTGGCGCCGGCGCCAGCCTGCGGGTGGTGCAGGAGCTGCTGGGTCACCTGTCTGTGGCCAGCACCCAGCGGTACACGTGGATTACCGATGCGCAGCAACGCGCCGCGCTGGCGCGTCTGCCGGTGCCGGCAGTAGGGTGACCGGCAGCCACGCTAGATCACCTAGCTACCCCTCTTCCGAAGAAATGCCCTGGTACGACCTTGGGTCTGCTGCTCGGGGAACTTCGCCGCTGATACCCGGGCGTGATGACGAGCTGGAGCGGTAGGTACGACCGGGGACGGCCGGCCACCCGTGGGGGCACGGGTGGCCGGTTCGGGGGGGTATGTTGATCGGGCCGATGACAGCAGAAACCGCCCACCTCCGCGCCCACCTCCTGCTGGAGGTGGGCGGTTTCGTGTGTCCGGGGAAGTGCCCGGGCGAAATTGATCTCCGCCAAGGACCTTAGAGAAGATCAATTTCGCCCGGGCACTTCCCGGCCGAAGGGCCGATAACTCACATTTCCGGGTGTTGCCCCTGGTGACGGGGTTGTGTCTCCTTCCGGGGACGGCTGGTGGCCGCGTAGACGTGCCTTCACACGAGCTGTTGGTGTGAGGAGGCCGCGGTGAGCGGTAAGAGCATCCTGTGGACCGCGGCGATCGCGCTGGCGGTAGTGGTCGGTGTGCGGGTGTACGAGCAGCGCAAGGCCGGCTAGTGGCCAGGGAGCTGCATCGGGGGGTACGCCGCGGCGCGTTCTGGTTGACGGTGGCCGGCGTAGCGGTGCTGGCCAACGTGGGGGTCGAGATCCTGGCTGACTGGGTGCCCCTGCCGGGGCTCCGGCGGCTGGTGGCGTACACGCATCGAGGCCCCGGAGGCGCATCGTGAGTAAGGCTGTGGTGCTCAACCCGTCGTCGCCGCTGCTGCAGGGCGTGCAGGCGCCGGACGTGCAGGTGGCGCCGGAGGAGTTCTACCCGGCAACCCGGCGGATGCGGTTCCCGATGAGGTCGATCGCGAACATCGCCGGCCTCGGGTCGACCGACCCGGTCACCCTGCGCCAGACCGGCATCGTGGCCTACCTGGAGATCCGGGTCACCGGCACGATCGTGTTCGGTGGCACCATCGCCGGCACCAGCATGTCGTACCTGTGGCCGTTCGGGTTGATCAACGAGGTGCGGCTGTCGGCCAACGGCCAGTCCAACCTGGTCAAGTGCCGCGGGCTGTCGGTGCGGGCGATGGAGCTGGTCACCAATCCGCGCATCGAGGACAACGGCCTGGGCGCCACCTTCGGCTCGACCGCGGTGACCTCCGGGACGATGAAGTTCCCCTGCGACGACTGGGGAACCAGCGCCGGGAACAGCCTCAACCCGGGGGCCACGGTCGCCGCGACCGGCACCTACACCGTCGACCTGACGTTCCTGGTGCCGGTGACCGCGGACGCGCAGATGCTGATCGGGTCGGTGTACGCGCAGTCTTCCGCGACGAACTTGACCGCGGAAATCCAGTGGGAGACGCAGGCCAACCTGTTGACCCTGGGCGGCGCGGCCACGTTCGCGCACACGTTGCAGTTCCAGATCGTGGGTGTGGTCTACTCCATTCCCAACGTGCGGGGCCGGTTCGTGGTACCGGATCTGTCGCTGTTCCACCAGCTGGCCGAGTTCCGGATCAGCGGGCTGGGGCAGAACCTCAACGAACTCAACCTGCCCGGTACCGGCGCCGGGCGGAAGCTGCTTCGGCTGCTGTGGAACATCTACACCGGCACCGCCCCGGGGCAGCCGCTGCCGCTGACCGCGGCCAACTACAACACCCTCGGGTGGGCCTACGGCGGCGCGGACGTGCCCGAGGCGTACGCCAACGGCCACCAGATGCGGGCGATGGTCTACCGGGACACCGGGGTGGACCTGGGCGCCAACTGGGGTATCGGCGTGTGGGATTTCGCGTCGATCTTCGCGCTGCGCGACGCGGTCGACGAGGGTGCCACCTCGGACCTGCGTATCCAGCTGGGCCTGGTCAGCTCCCCGACCAACGGGGCCGCGCAGGTCTTGCAGGAGACCGTCTTCGCCGGCCCGGCCGGCGCGTAAGGGAGGGCGATGATGGCACCCCCGAAGAGCATCACCCGGCGCCCGGTCAAGGCCGCCCCGCCGCCCGCGCCCGAGGTCGACGCCGTCGACCAGGCCGACGTCGAGGACGTCGAGCAGCTGGCGCGGCCGCCGAAGCTGGGTGAGCGGGTTCTGGTCGCGGTCCACCCGGACCGTCACGGCGAGGATGGGGACGACGTCGCCGTGGCGGACGTGACCCGGGTGCTGGTCGATGAGGACGGCCGCTACAGCGTGAACCTGCGGGTGCACTATGACGCGGGGATTTCCACCGGCTACCTGGCCGGCGTGCCGTGGTACCCGGACCGGCACGCCTTCGAGCAAGCCGAGGAGACGACGTTCCTGCTGCTGCCCGGGCATGAGATCAAGCGCGGGAAGGTGGCCAAGCCGGGTGAGAACCACATCACCCAGTCGCCGTGGCGGGTCGAGGACGTGCGCCACTGGCAGACCGGGGCTTGGCCGCTCGACAGCGCTGAGGAGTAGGCGATGTGGACCGCGGCCGACGTGTTCGGGATGCAGCCCACCGCCCCCGATTACGGGGTGACCTCGGCGCCGACCCAGCACATGGCCACCTCGGATATCGCCGGCGGCTGGCGGGCCCTGGTCGACCCGGCCAACCCGCTGGTGTGGCTGGGTGGGCTGCTCGTGCTCACGGTCGGTTTCGCCGCGCTGAGCGGCACGGTGCGGGTCGGGAAGGTCACCGCCTCGGCCTCGGTCGGGCGGACGTGACCGGTGGGCGCGCGGACCACCGACCTGGACGCGCTGGGCGCCACCTTCGACCGGATCGAAGAGGGCAACGAGCGGGCCCGCCGCCGCGCGCGCAGCTCGGCGCCGGCGCCGGCTAGGACCACCCCGCGCACGAGTACCTCCAGACGCCCTGCCGCCAGGTCCGACACCCCCGACAGTGTTGGCGGCGGGACCGTCGGCGGCCGCCGCGCGCCACGACCCCCGGCGTCGCGGCGGCCGCCGGCGAACACCACGGTGTTGCGCCCCTCGGGGCAGCTGGTCGACGGCGGCGCCGGCGTGGTGCTGGCGTTCCTGTTCTGGGGCTGGGTCGGGCTGCCGTTCCTGCGCGGCGGGCCCGCCGAGGTGAAAAAGATGCTGCGCGCGAAATGGCTCAACCAGGCCCCGGACGGGACGTGGCTGCCATGAGGCCGGCCGGAGTGGTGCTGGCGATCGCCGGGCTGTGGATCCTGTTCCAGGTCCTCGGCGGAGACGCCCTGGGCCGGCTCGGGATCGCCGGGCCGCCCACCCACGCCGGCCAGAGCGGATTCGGGGGGTGAGCGGCATGCTGCGCGGGTTCCTGCTCGGGTCTCTGGCCCTGATCGTGTTCAACGCCCTGGTGTCCAACCAGAACGCGCCGGTACAGGCCGAAGCGGCCAGCCGGTGGGGGCTGCGCGGCTTCGCCCGGCTGCTGTCCCCGGACACCGCCGGCGTGCCCCAGCTGAAGTCCGCGCAGTCCGTGCCGATCAGCCCGACCATGCCCGGGCGGAAGCTGCGCACCACCGACACCACGCCGGCGCCGGCCCCGGTACCGGCCCGCGGAGCCATCACCGTCTGAGAGGAGGAAGGCCGTGCTCATTACGTTCATGAAGTACACGTTTCTCACCGTGGGGGCCTACCTCGCGCTGGCCTACGCGACCAACGCCGGGAGGCTGATCTCCGCCGGGACCAACGCCTACGTCGGCGGCGTCAAGGTCCTGCAGGGGCGTGGCTGAGATGGGCCGCCGCGTGCCAGGCAACGGCCGGACCACAACCACCGTCGTGTACGGCCCGGACCGGTGGGCGCAGGCCTTGGCCGCGTCGATGGCGATCGCCACGAACACGTTCTCCCCGATGGCCGCCGGGGTGCACGACCCGGGCGGTACCCCGCGCGGGTTCTCCGGTGACCCGGGTTACGGGGTGTCTCGCTGGGCCGGGCGTACCCCGCCGCGGCAGGCATACCAGCAGATCGCCCACCCGGTCGCGGACCCGATGGGTAACCGGCTGGGCATCGGCGCCGGCGTGGCCGGCCAGCCCGGCCTACCCAACACCGGCATCGACCTGCCCGAACAGTCGCTGGGATGGCTGTCCTACGGCCAGACCGGCACCCTGGGCATGGGCCACTGACCCGGGGGTGGCCGCATGCGGATGAACACCACCGCCGGCGGGCGGAACATCGCGCTGATCGAGGCGGGCGAATCCGTGCCCTCGACGTCGGCACCCCGCCGGCGTGCTGGGGAGAGTCAGCGGACGTCCGGCGGCCGGCACGCCAAGCGCGCCACCCCGTACCCCGGCCTCGGCTACGAGATGTGAGGAGTGCCCGGTGGACGTGCGGAGTTGGTTGCGGGACAACAAGATGGCTGTTGCCGCCGTCGGGATCGGCGGCGGGGCGGGCCTATTCGTGTGGTGGCGCCGTTCCCGGGGCGGCGCGACGTCGGCGGGCTCGGCCGATGGCCAGAGCGGCTCGGGGTACATCGCGAATCCCGCGTACGCGAACACCACCGGCACCGACGTGGCCAACTGGGTCGGCAACGTGATGGGCCACTACAACGACCAGCTCGCCGCCTACCAGCAGACCCTCACCAGCGAACTGGAGCAGCTGCGTCAGCTGATCTCGCACCAGCCCACACCGGCGCCGGCCCCGGCGCCGGTACCGACTACCCCGCGGTACGGGGTGGAGCCGTGGTTCCCCGGGCCGGCGCCCGATCCGACCGGGCGCCACGCCCCGCGGTTGCTGCCGTCCGGGCCGATGGTTTTCTGACCCGGCGGACACCATGGCGACGTTGACCGCGGCCGACATCTATGACCAGCTGCGCGAGGCCGGATACTCCCCCGGCGCGGCAGTGGTACAGGCGGCTATCGCGCTCGCGGAGTCCGGTGGGGACGACACCGCCCGCGGTGATCTGGCGTTGCAGGACAGCACCTGGGGCCCGTCGTTCGGGCTGTTCCAGATCCGCACCCTCAAGGGACAGACCGGTACCGGGCGGGTGCGGGACATCTCGTGGCTTGCCGCCGGCGACGACAACCAGGCCCGGGCCGCGTATGACATCTCCCGCCACGGCACCGATTTCAGCGCGTGGACCACCTACACCCGCGGCACCTACCTGCGGTATCTGGACACCGCCCGGGCGGCCGCCGTCGACGCCGGCGCCACGTCCGGCCCAACACCCAGCCCGGGTACGACACCGGCCGGGCTGGGTGGTGCTTCGGACTGGGCCCCGTGGAACTGGGGCCGGCTGCTGGACACCGCCACCGGCAATGCCCGCTCCACCGCGCTGCTCGGGCTGTTCGTGGTGCTCGGGCTGGGGCTGCTGGGCCTCGGCCTATACCGGGCGGTACGCCAACGCAAGAGCGACGGAAGTGGTGGTGGGTAATGAATCCCAGAATGGTGTGGCCCACGGCGGTAACCGCGATCGCGGCGATGCTGATCCTGGGCGTCATGGCGATCGCCGGCGTGCCCAAGGACACCATCATGATGATCGCCGCTTTCGTGCCGGTGCCGGTGCTGACGGCCTTCGTGGCCGGACAGGTTGCTATGAACGCGCAGGCCACCTCCTCCCTACAGCAACAGACCAACGGCCACCAGGCACAGATGCTGGCGCTGCTGGGCGAACTGTCCTACAAGCTCGCGGCCGCACCGCCGCCGCCGGCACCAGAACCGCCGCCCGTGCAAGTGGTGGCCTGATGGCCACCGGCAACGACCTGGTCACCATCGCCGCCGGCGAGATCGGCAAGCCCTACGTGTACGGGGCCGAGGACCCGCGCGCCGGGTTCGACTGCTCCGGCCTCGTGCAGTGGGTCGCCGCGCAGCTGGGCATCAGCGTGCCGCGCACCGCGGCGCAGCAACAGGCCGCCGCCGTCCCCACCACCTCCCCGGTGCCCGGGGACCTGGTTTTCTACGGCCGGCCCGCGCACCACGTGGGCATCTACGCCGGTAACGGACGGATGATCTCCGCCCCGTCCCCGGGCGCGCATGTGCACCTGACCGACGTGGGCAGCCCGACCGGCTACGGCCGGATCAAGGGCATCGGCGGGGTGTCCGGCGCGCTGCGCACCGTGGCGGACACCACCGCCGCGGCGTACGGGTCGATCGGGGAGCGGTCCCGCTCGATCATGCTGGAGGTCGCGTTCCTGATGTTGGGGGCCGGGCTGCTGGGGGTGGGGCTGTGGCGCTCCCTGGACCCGGCCACCCGGACCGGCATCCGTGCCCGTGTGAAAGGGGTAGTCCCGTGAGCCTGAACCTGTTCCAACGTCCGTCCACCGTGGACGACAACGACAGCCCGCCGCCGCGGCCGCCGGAGCGGCTGTCCGGCCGGCAGGCCGAGCGCGCGTTCTACACCGAGCTGGTCTCCCAACTCAACCAGCTCGTCCAGTCGTTCACCGCCCAGATGACCCGGCTGCTGGGCCGCTCGGTGAACAACGTGCTGGAGACGGCCACCCACAAGTTCCCGAGCGCCGGGGACGCGGTGGTCACGCTGTCCTACCGCACCCCGATCGGGGCGGTCACCGTGCGCGCCGGCGCTAACGCGGTCACCGTCGCGCAGGGCGGCGTGTCCTCGGGCGGTACCGCACCCACCGAAGGCAAGGGTGTGTGGGTGGTGCCCGCCAACACCCGCGACACCGTGGCGATCACCGGCCACGCGGTCACCCTGTACGGCACCGCCGGCCAGTCGGTGAGCTACCAGGTGTTCGCGGCCGGCCCCGAACCGATGGCCTGACATGCGCCGGCCCGTCATCCGTAACAAGCGCACCGCCGTGCTGGTCGGTCTGGCCATGGTCGCCGGCGGGTTCGTGGTCCTGTATGACGCCTACGAGGGCCGCGGCGGCAAGAAACCCGCCGTGCTGGGCCCGTTCCTGCCCTGGTGACCGATGGCGATTCGTAAGCAGCCGTTGGGCTGCACCGTCAACGCCGCCGGCGTCGGCCGGATCGACTTCACGAGCCGGGGTACCCGGCCGTGGATCGTGGCGCAGGTCAGTAACCGGCTGGCCGGCGCACCGGTCGGCGCCACCTGCGCGCTGTTGCTCAATGACGTGTTTGTCACCGCGCTGATCGCCACCGGCGACGTCGCCGCCGACTGGCCACCGGTGCCGGTGGAGTCGACAGACGTGCTGTCGGTGGTGTGGTCCGGGTGTACGCCCGGGCAGAACGGCACCGCCCTGTTCATCTACGACGACGGGAACTGACGTGTGGGGACGGCTGGCCAACCTGATAACGCTCGTGCTGCCGGCCGGCGCCGTCTCCGGCGCCCGAATCGTGCTCGATGGCATCAACGGGATCATCAGCGTCTACAACGCCAGTGACAAGCGGGTAGGCACGGTCTCCGGGACCGGGCTCCAGCCTGGGTTCAAGGTCGGCGCCGACCTGGACGACGACACCCAGGCGTACGCCATGCTCGACGCCGGCAACGTGGCCACCACCCCGCGGCTGCTGCTGCGCCCGGCCGACGAACTCGGCAACAGCTACGGCGTCTGGGGCTACGTCGTGGCGAACATCACCGGCGGCGGCACCCAGAACACCGCCCAGGGCCGGCTACAGGTCACCTCACCGGTGGACAGTACCCAGGCCTCCCCCGCCGACGCTGGGCAGATCAACCTGGTCTCGCGCAGCCACGACGGCACCACACCCAGCAGCGTTGACCTGATCGCCAACCAGGTCACCATCGCCGCCCCGGCGTTCCTGCCCTCCCAGCTGCTGGTCACCGGTGGCGCCACCTTCGAGGACGCCCAGGTCCTGGTGCGCCGCAACACCTCCGGAGACACCTGCTACGCCTGCCAGGTCACCGGGGAAACCTTCGGGCGGCTGCTCCTGGCCGCCAACGGGCTGATCAAGGCCGGCCCAGGTACCGGCGCCACCGACACCCGCACCTTCCGCGGCGGGGTCGGGGTGTGGGCCTCCGACCCGATCCGCTGGAACAACGCCAACGCCGCGGAAACCTGGCACGCTCTGACCCTGGCGGGCAACTTCGCCAACCGCGGCGCCGGGTTCCCCGTGCTGAGCTATCAGCAGGTGCCCTCCCCGGCTAAGTCGGTGTTTCTGATCGGGCAGGTCGTCTCCGGGGTCACCGTCGCGTCCGGGACACAGATCGCCACCCTACCGGTGGGCTACCGGCCGACCACCGAAATCCCTTTGTGGGCCTGGAATGCGACCACCCTCGCCGCGCTCGGCGTGACCGTCGGCACCGGCGGCGCGGTCAAGCTGTTCGGCACCTGGGCCAACGGCGACATCATCCACATCAACGGCCTGATCCCGCTGGACATCTGACCGGCGCTCGATCGCGGCCGCGCCGGCGAACACGGCCAGCAGTACCAGGATCAGGCCCAGCCACACCCCGGAGATCAACCGTACCGTCATGCCGGCAGCTTAGAGCGGGCCCTGCTTCCCGCGGTTGACCCACGCCACCCACCGGTCCAGCCGCTGCGCGTCGACCACGCCGGCGCCCAAGCACACCAGGCACAGCGGCGCCGGCCGCCCGATGTCGCACTCCGGGCAGGCGTACAGCACCTCCCCGGCCGGCGCGTCCTCGATCAGCGGCTCCGCCTCCACACCCGCGGTGCCGAACAGGTGCCCCAGCCGGCGGCGGGCCTCCCGCTCGGCTGCCCGGGCCAGCAGCCGCGCCAGGTAGTCCGGCACCCCCCCGCTCACGGCCCCTCCCGGGGCAGCCGCGGCGGGGTGTTGCCCTTGGCCCACCGCTGCACCGCGGCCACGTAGTCGGCGGGCAGGGCCGGGTAGTGCACCAGCCGTAGGTCCTGCTCACCCTGCTCCGGTTTGGGCATCCGCGCGTCGAACAGCAGGTATTCGTGCGGGCCGAGGTCCTCCACGGCGGCATCGAAGTCAGCCGGGTTCCAACCGATCTCCTTCGCGATGCGTTCCCGGTCCTCCGGTACCTGCATCTCAAACACGTAGACCAGATCGGCCTGCCCGAGCACCAGCCGGTCCATCGTGATCACGCGCGGGCCGCAGAACGCCAGAGTGACCTGGTTGTGGCGGTTGAACCGCAGCGCCCGGCGCATATGCGCCGGCGTCTTGCCGGAGGGGGCCAGGACGTTGCCCTCGTGCACCAGCACCATGCACCGGCGGTGCGCCATGGCCACCCCGATCAGGTGGTCCATGTCTTCCAGGTAGGTCGCCGAGCCGGGGTCCGGCACGTACCGCAGGATGATCGGCCGGGGCCGCCCGTCCGGCCCGTCCCGCCGCTCAGACTCCGGGAACGCGGCGGGCAGCTGATCGAGCGGCCCATGCCACTCGATCACGTCATGGGAGCCGGAGTTCCCGCCGCCGCGCATCGGCCCGTCGTCGCCGGCGACGTCGACCACGATCAGGTCGTACGGGTACGACATCGCCAGCGCCAGGCCCATCACGCTTTTGCCGGACTCCTTCTTGCCGCACAGGACGACGATCAGGCCCCGGTTGGGGTCCAGGTGCCCGTCATCGTCGAACGAGCCGGCCACGGCCCCGCTCAGCCGGCCGGCGGGGCCGCCGCGGCGCGGCCCAGAGGTTCCACGTGCACGCCGTTGGGCACCCCGCGGTCCTCGGCCTGGTCGACGTCGCCGGCGCCGAGCGGGTCGAGGTCCACCCCGGTCGGGTACGCCACCTCGGCGGGGCCGGCGGGGCCGGTACCGCGTAGCCGCATCACCCCGTCCTGGTCGGCGTACAGGGTGCCCAGGCGGTCCCACAGCTGCGCGACCTGGCCCCGTAGGACGTTGCGGTCGGCCTGCGCGAGCGCGTGCTGCTCGACCAGGTCGGTCAGCAGCGACTCCAGGACCCGGGCGCCGAGGGTCAGCAGCGTGCCGGCGATCGCCACCTGAGCGGCCGGGCTGTTGACGGTACGGCGCACGGCGCGCAGGTGCGCGAACAGTTTTGCGATCATGCGGGGGTCTCCTCGTCTTGAAGGTGGGCCGGTACGCCGGGGTCCACGTCCAGCTCCCGGGTCAGCAGCGGCCCGTCCTCCAGGTACAGGGCGGTCGCCGCGCCGGCCTCGATCACGTCCAGCAGCGCCCCGTCCACCCGGGCCTCGTCCCAGAACCGGGTGGCCAACCGGGCAAGGGGCCGGGCGATGTCGCGGACCTGCTCGTCGCTCGGGCGGCGTAGCCGCCGCCGGGCCAGACTGCGTACCGCCCACGCGGCCAGCGCCGCGCTCAGCGCCAGCCCGGCCGCGACCAGCTTCGCCGTGTCGACCTGGTCGTCACCACTGGTAGAGGTCCGGGTACGGGTGCCGGTTCTCCCCGTCCCCGCTGGCCGGTGATCGGGGCGGCCGCCGCCGGCGCCGCTGGGCACCGGCCCCGCCAGCTCCGGGTCCAGATCCGTGTCCTCCGGGCTGGTCGGGTCCCGCCTCGGGCTCGGGGGCTGGGTCCAGCTGGGCAGGTTGCCCACCAGACCCGCCGTCGGGGTCCGCGAGCTGGTCCGGATCGGGGAGACGTCGTCGGTATCCACTGGCCTTGGGCACCTTCCTACGCGGCCGGCCCGCCGGCGGCGTGGAGCTCGTCGACGAGCTCCCGCCCTCCGAACTCGGAGGTTGACCGGGCTGTTGACCGGGTGGGGTGAGCTGCTCGTCCTTGACCCGCCGGGCGATGATCTGCCCGCCGCAGCCCTTCGGGCACGGCCCCCGCCAGGTCTGCTTACCGGCCGGGGCGGTCCGGTTGACGACCGTGCGGCAGCGCGGGCATATCCCCCGCACCCGCAACGCCGCCACCGTCACCACCCACAACACAAGATCGTCACCCGGGGAAACTGTCGCCCGTTCCCGGTAGCATTCGAGACGTCGGGGGTGCGTTTCCGGAAGGAGACGCCCTGCGTGCTGGGAAGGTGTGTACCCAGGTGACCCCCGAACGAGCAGCCCGCCTGCGGGCCCTAACCGTCGCCGCTGACAACGCCCGCCACGCGTGGGACGACGCGCGTACCGCCCGGGATCAGGAGATCGAGGCGGCCGACCTGGACGGCGAGTCCATCCGCGGCATCGCCCGGGCCTCCGGCCTGTCCCCCGGCTACGTCGACCGGCTCGTCGCCGCCCGCACCGCCACCCGCCAGGAACGGCTCCTAGAAGCCGGCGGCCTGGCCGCGTAGCCTGCGAGGTAGTGCCCATCTACTGGGCCGGCCGGCGGCCCGGAGACCACCGGCCGGCCCCGGGGCCCCCCGCTACAGCGGGACCTCCTCCATGAGGGGATTCGTCGTGGCCGGTGGCAGCAGCACCAGCTCGTAGCTCTTCCCGTCCGCGGCGGTGACGTCCAGGATCCGCCGTGGCCCGCACCCGGCCAACCTGGCCAGGGTGACGTTCATCAACGGAATCTTGCGCCCGACCGCTAGTCGCTGGCGGTAGACCAGCCAGTGCTGCATCCCGTCCGCGAGCCGCTGGGCCCGCTGATCGGCCGCCAGGTAGTCACGCCACAGACGCGCGTACGCCACCGACCAGACCACGCACGCGGCCAGCGCGGCGCCGATGAAATACCGCTGGATACGCGCATCGGCGTACCAGCCGGCGATCGCCACCGCCGCCGCCACCAGCAGGGTCCCCGAGACGATCCGCTCCCCGTGCCGCCGCGGGTTCACGTCAGCCTCGTTTCGATGTTCCCGCCCAACCGGAACCGCACCGGGTAGCCGGCCTTGTCCAGACCCACATGCAGCCCGGACTGGTGGGACGGCAGCACACACACCAAGGCCGAACCCAGCCGCTCCGCGGACCCGGCACCGCAGTGGCGGCGTACCGCCAGCTCGTAAGAGCGCAACAGCGCCACCCCCAGCAGCGCCACGGCCTGTTCTGGCGGCATCTCGGTACCCACATAGGCCATCATGATGAAATCGACGAACTCCACCGGGTCCATCCCCTTAGCCAGCAACGGCCGGGAGACCTCGATCAGCGCCTCCCAGTGCTGGCGCAGCTTCGGCAGCATCTGATCGGCCTGGGCCAGCCGGGCCGGGTCAAGCCGCTCCGGATCGGCCAGCATCTGCTCCACCCTGGCCACGTAGTCCTCGAACCCGCTCACCACGGCGGATCCTGCCGCGTGGCCTGTACCGCCTGGGCCAGGTCGTGGAACCGGCCGAGCACCTCGGCGATCTGCTTGAAGTCCATGGCGCCCAGGACGGCTTCCTCGCGGACCTCCAGGCCGGCCGGGCCGCTGGCGCTGGAGCGGTACGGGATGTTGTTGGGCGCGATCTCGCAGGGGTAGATCTCGATCCGTACCGACAAGCCGAAAATCTGCCCGTTCACCGCGCGAGGTCCCGCCGGTACAGGGCCACCGACAGGGTGTGCGGGCCGAACTGGCCGTCCACGGTGATGCCGTAGCGGCCCTGCAGGTCCTTTGTGGAGCGTTCAGTGGTCGGGCCGAAGTCCCCGTCCGGTAGGCCGTTGCGCGAGCCGATGGGCAGCTGGTGGGCGATCAGCAGGCCCTGGGCGACGCGGACCCGGTCGCCGGTATCGCCGCGTTTGACGGTGGTCCAGTTGGTGAGCATGGGGTCTCCTTGCTGGGGTGCGGGGGTGGAGGTGATGGCCGTGCCGGACAGGATCGCGGCCAGCTGGACCAGGTCGCCGCGGTAGGCGTTGATGTCCGCTTTGCCGGTGCCGCCGCGGATGCCGGGGATCAGCGCCGAGTCACCGAACTGCCACAGCGTGGGGGTCACCCCGCCGTAGGGTGCCCAGCCGGGGCCGCTGTCGCCGCCGGCGTGCACGTACAGGTCCCGCAGCGGCCGCGGGGTGGTGTCCGGGTAGTTCGACGAGACCAGCGCCACCCGGCCGCCCAGGCCGGTCAGCGAGGGCCGGCCCCAGTCGTTCCACACCCACCGCGGCAGGTACAGCGCCAGCGGCCGGCCGGTCTGGTGTACCCAGTGGTCGCAGAACGCCTCGACGTCGCCGAAGCGGGGGCCGATGCCCCGGCGGGTCAGCTCGTCGAACGGTTCGACGTCGAGCATGAACCACGGGGCACTTACCGCGTTCTCCCTCCCTCCATATGCCTGTCTGAAGTAGGAAATCTGCTGGTCCACGGATTCTGATGACAAGCAGTGGTACGCACCCACCACCCCCACCCCGGCCCGGGCGGCGTGGTCGAACTGCTCGGCGAACAACGGGATGCGGTACCGGTAGCCCGGCCCGCCCCCCTCCGTCGCCTTCACACAACAGGCCGAGATACCAGCGGATCGGGCGGTCTCCCAGTCCACCGGCCCGTCCCAGCTGCTCACATCGGCAGTGAAGATCGTCACTATCTCCCTCTCCTTGATTCTCTCTGATGGCGATTGAACGCATTAACTCAATAAGTCCCGGGTATCTGCGTCCTGAGCTGCGTATATAGACGGTCGTAAGATCAAACAAAAAGGGTCACTAAGTCGGGGGTGAACGGCCCCTGGAGGGGACTTTCTGCGTATTAATGCGTATCAAGATAACCTTCAATATTTGCAGGTCAGGTGCTCTGCATGCTGGGGTTAATGAGTTAAGGCGTAGAAACGTCAAACAGGATGATCAAGGGGTCTGGTAGCCATACCGGTAGCGCTCCAGAACCTCCGCCACGGCATCGCGTGGCGCCCCCACCCACAGCAGCCAGGTCACCGGCCGGCCGCCGGTATCCACCTGGCGGTCCTCGGCCAGGTCCCCGTGGGCGATCAGCCGGTCGACCATGCCGTCGATCTCGCCCTTGGACTTGTTGCGGTTGAACAGATCGACGTATATCTCCGTGCGGGTACGGCCGCCCTGCGCGCCGGCCACGAACTCGGCCAGCCGTTCCTCATCGCCGCGGCGGCGGCCGTCATCGAACAACTGGCGGGCGGACTCCGCCGCGTAGTGCCACATGCCCAGCCCGGCCAACAGGTGGTCCGTGGCGATCGCGCTGGCCCCGTCTGCCAGGGCGTACAGCATCGCCAGGCGGTTGGTGTAGGCCGGGCCGCGCCCGAGCACCGCGCCCAGCTGCCCGTCCGGCTCGTCGGCGCACAGCGCGCCGTACACCTCGTCCCACAGGTCCTCCGCGCGCCGGTCCCGGCGTACCTCCCGTATCCACCGGCCGGCCTCGGCCGCCTCCCCCAGCAGCCGGGTCAGGTCCGACAGGTCCGGGCGTAGTAGCTCCCGGCTGATCAGCTGGGTTCGTTCACAGGCCACGAACAGAAACCGGTTGAGCGTGCCGCCCAACACGTCCGCGTCGTGCAGCTTGACCCGCAGCTCTCCGGGGGTGACGTGGCAGATCAGGGTTAGGTGGGCGTTGTCCACCCGCAGCGGTGCCTGGCGGGTCATCGACCCGGCCGAGTCGTTCTCCCACAGCTGGCGCAGCACCTGCCCGAGGTTGTTGCCCTCCCGCTTGGCCACGTTCAGGATGCGGGCGAACTCCGACTCCTCAATGGTCAGTTTCCCGTCCGCCGCGGCCGCCTGGTCGTCCGGGTTGTCACTGGACTTACCCGCCCCCAGCGCGGCCAGCAGACCCTCCCCTGTGGACAGTCCCTGCAACACCCGGTTCTGTAGGTAGTTCTCGGCGTGGGTGGAGTAGCGGCGGGTCAACCACCGCGCTTCATGCAAGGACGTCCCCTTGCGGCCGCGGCTGGTACGCCCGACCAGCAGCGGCCACACCCGGGCCCGGTGCACGATCCCACCCACCCGTACATGCGGGCTGTCCCCGACCAGCGCCCCGAAGAACGCCAACGCCTGAGCCAGAATCGCCGCCGGATCGGCCTCGGTGTAGGGAGCGATCGCTACCACCGCTTTGCCGATCGTGCCGTGCCACGCCGCCTCCGGTACCTTCGGCAACCCCCGCCCGCGCCGCGGGGTGCTCACTGGCAGCTCGCCAACGCCGCGGCCAGGTCGACCAGCTCACCGGTGACCCAGTGCAGGAACCACGGTCGGCCCGGATAATCCGGTGGTAGGCCACGTGCACGCCGGGCCAGGGTCCACGGCCCGGGATAGTCCTGCATCTGAGCTATCCGCCGCCGGTACCAGTCCTCTACGGACAGACGCTTGGACAACTGCCACGCCAGATCGGCCCGGCCGGCGTCCGCGGCCACCCGGGTATACCCCACCAGGAAACCACGCTCGTACTCCAACTCCAGCAACGCCAAGACTTCATCCTCGGTGTACGTTGCCACCTTGGGGCACACCTCCCTCTCGACAGTTGGGGGAATAGACGACGGCCCAGCCGTGACCAAGGGGAAGACACCACGCGGCTGGGCCGTCACGAACCACGAAGAAAACTCAGCTGGCCAGCTCGGCCGCCAGCTGCTCATACCGCGACGCGTGATAGTCGCGCGTTTCGACGGCCGCCCGGGCGCGGAAACACCCCGCGCACCCCAGACACGACACCCACTCCGGCACCCACACCGGCCGCAAATCCAGACACGGCAACGGCTTCACCACCGGCTCCGGATCCGTCAGCCGACCCCAACGCCGCAACCGCCAATCCAACACCAGCGGCTCACCCGGCCGGGTCAACCGGAACAACCACCACGGCAACCACAACCGGAACAACAACCAACGAACACGCATCACCGCGAACCCCCGCCGCCGGTCTTACGGCTATACCGGTCCGTGAACAGCGTCTCGCCATGCTTGATCGCATCGACGTATTCGGCGAGTATGACCTCAAGACAACCGCAATCGGTTTCGTCGTAGTGGTGATAGCCGATGCACCGGTCATCGCGGCATCCGCACCGGTCACCGCCCCACTTGCCGTCGCTGAAGCCATTGAAGCGGATGTACCCGGCGATGGTGGTGCGCTGGGCCCTGGTTTCGCCGGACCACCACCACTTGATGGTGTCGCGGGCCTGCTTCGTCAGGGTTGTCATGCCGCACCACCGAGTAGGCAAATCTTCATGCCTGTTGTCCTCTCTCCCCGAGCAGATCGACCACCAGGGCATCGACGGCGATACTCGCCGCTGGGTCGGCCGGGTCCAGCAGGTCCAGCAACGGCAGCCCCCGCCGGCAGTACTCGGCCACCACCACCCCGGCCAACGCGCTGAGCCAGTCATCGGTCAGCAGATGCACCCGCGGGCCCAGGTTGCCCGCCAACCGCTCCGTGCTGCGCTGCCGCCGCCGCGCGGTCGCCGCCGCCGTCGACGGTCGACGGTGACCGTTGATCGTCGATCTCTCGGTCACGAGCCGCCACCAGTCCGGCGACTGCCCCTACCCACGGCGAAGCCAGACACACCGCCGGCCGGCGCCGGCCAGGCAACCTCCTCCGGGTCCTCCCGCTCGTATACCTCGCCCGGCGGCAGTGCCTCGGGGTCGACCGGCTCGGGCTGGTCGACCAGCTGTTGCAACTGCACGCGGGTCTGCTTCGTCAGGGTTGTCATGCCGCACCCGCCGGCCAGGTCCCGCAGGGCGTCGACGAGGCGTTGCAGCGCCAGGTACTGGCGATCCGTGGCCGCGTTGTACCGGGCCTGCTCAGCCGCGTCGGCCGCGTTGTTGTTGTACAGGTATCGGTTGAACGCGTGCGCGCTCTTCCGCTCGGACCGGGCGCACCGCTCCGCCATCCTCATGATGGCGTTGGCGAGCCGGTTCGCATATAGCTCCCGGTCGAGCTCCCGGCCGAGCTCCTCGATGGTCTTCACCGGGTCATCTCCCGGGTGGCGTACAGCGGCACGGCCCCGTGCGGGTCGAGGGTGACGCCCTCGGTGTGCCGCCACCAGCCCGGGTCCGGCCCGTCGGTGACGTACTCGATCCAGTCCTTGCAGCGGGCGCAGCGGCGGGCCGGGTCGGGCATGAACCGGGCCAGCACCGCCGCCCGCTCCCGTATCGACAGCTCCGGCAGGAAGTGCCACGCGTCCAGCAGCGTGACCGCGTCGCGCAGCTGCAGCATGTCCGGCCGGTCCGCGTACGCACGCAACGCCTGCTCGGCCGCGTCGATGACCGGGTTACCCCAGAACAGCGCTCGCAGGTCCTGCGCCTCGATCAGGGTCGGGATCCTTACACTGGTCACTGCCCTACTCCTTCCATGCTGGCTGGTTGCGGGGTGCGCGGCCGCCTGCCTCCAGAGCTGGCGGCCGCGGTCTTCCTGGACTTCCTGGTCTTCGCCGGCGCCGGCGGGGCCGGCGGGGCCGGGGCCAGCTCGATACGCGCGATCAAGCCCAGCCCCTGACACATAAGGTCAAGATCATCTAGGTTGATCTGAACCTCCAGGTTGAGTCGCCGATCCACCCAATCGCGGCCCTTGCCCAACCGATTGGCCAACCCGACTCGGGTGATCGACTGACGTCCTAGCTCCGCGCGTAACGCGGCGGGTACGGTCTGTGCGAGCGTTTCTGTCACGACCCGACCCTCTCTGAAAAATTCAGAGCCGTCAAGCTCTCAGCGCGTGATTCTCGCGATTAGAGCTTGATAGTCCGCGCTCAGCGCTCGATACTGCCCCCATGACTTCACCCGTTCGGATGACCTCGGGGCCGATCGATGCGGTGATTCTGGAGATCCGCCTCGCACTGACGCGCAAGGGCTGGAACCAAACCAGGCCTCGCCAGAGCCCTTGGCGAGTCAGAGGATTGGGTGAGCCGGCGATTGAACGACCGGACGGACCCTGTCGGTGAAGGAGTTGTTCCGGATCGCCGAGGTTCCTCGACGTCGAGGCGCGGGAGCTGTTGCCGCTGCGGTCGACTACGGCACAGGAAGCGGCCCGGCGGGGCCGACCGTTCAGGCTGCGGTCGATCGCGGCGTGAACGTCCGGGCAGGTGCGTTCCGGGCGGCCGTTCTCGTTGAGCTGGCATGATGATGACTGATCTGGTCGAGGGGTACGGCCACCGCACGGCCTTGAGCGCGCGTTGCCGGTGGAGCTGGAGGCGTGGCTGGGGCAGGCGCGCGGCTCGCCGTGGACCCTGTACACGTACTGGGGCCACCTGTCCGGGTTCTACCGGTGGGCCGACCGGCGGGAGCTGTCGTACAACCCGATG
>Ga0137372_10002353_pt1 | contig 18296 bp, 20 predicted proteins | sample SagtaG_6_FD_104911 | JGI IMG/M metagenome (GOLD analysis project Ga0137372, IMG submission 104911) | Vadose zone soil microbial communities from Sagehorn Ranch, Mendocino, California, USA - Sage1_R_60_16 metaG | ecosystem: Environmental > Terrestrial > Soil > Vadose zone | place: USA...
CCACGTCCCCTCGGGTTCCATGCCAGACTGCCCGGCCGCGGCGGAGTAGTACTCAGGCCCCTTGCCCGCCTGCGTGTAGTACTCCGGATCGTGGCCGGTCGCGATGGTCGCGATGGCAGCCGTAGCCCCTCCCGGTGATCTTGAACTTAACAGTTCTGACCATGATCATTAATAATGCATAGGTGTGGTTGCCTAAAAGCACCTAGGGATCAGGATAAGCACAGCGAGTAGAGCGAGGCAAGCGCGGTAATTGACAGGAGTGGTACGCGAGTGTATAGGGACACAGGCGCATAAGCACCTAGGCACAATGGCGTCAGATTACGCGTAGCTGTCAGGACTCTTAAGTACGCTGCGCGCCGTGAGCGCATGCGAGCTTTGCGGCCGGCCGTGCCGGCCGGCACGGCCGGCACGGCCGGCGTCTGCACCCCCGCTACGGCGCTTGCGAGCGCGAGAACGGCAGCGCCGGTCAGAGGCGATACGGGCTGCCGGTGGGTCCTCGCCGCCGCGATCCGGACGCCGTCTCGTGGGTCGGCTACGCGCAGCGCGCCGACCTTTCCGTGATCCAGGGCGGCTACTGCCGTTGGTGCTGGCTCCCGCTCCCCGAGAACCTCGCCCGCCTGCACCTTGACCACATCATCCTGAGATCCCGCGGCGGCCCGAGCGGGCCGTGGAATCGGCAGCTACTCCACGCCGCCTGCAACATCGCCAAGCGCGACAAGATCACGCCTCGCCGCGCTGGAGCTGGCCGCCGAGCACGGCGTCACGATCGCGGCCGACATGGTGCGCCCCAGTGCGCGCGGGCAAAGTGGGGCGTTCGTGTTCGTGGAATCGTCAGCCGCGGCTCTCTGGCAAGGTCACGATTGGCGTGTGCCGCTTCGCAACAAATCTGCTGACCCACACTCATGGATCAAGGAGCCGGACCCTCTGCTGGCCTTGGCCCTGCGCGACTTGGCCTTCTACGAGCGGACACGTAACTCGGCCCGTCGGTGGCATTACATCACTGAGCTGACCGCACTGCTCTCGGCGGCGGCGACGGTCATGGCTGCTGGGTTAGGGGCTCCCGCGCTGGTCACCGCCCTCGCGGCCAGCGTCACGTTGTTCACCAACGGGTTTAGGCAGGTGTTCAACCCCGCAGGACGATGGGAGCTTGCCGCCAGCGGATGGGTGGTCTTGTGGCGCGCCGTCAACCGATACCGGCTACTCCCCAAGGAACAACGAGATCAGGCGGCCAGAGAGCAACTCCAGGGCCGCATCGAAGAGGTCGGGGAGAACGAGCTCCGGGAGTGGATCACCCAGCGACGCGAGGCGCGCGGAGCTACCGTGGGCGACGTTGAAACCCCCGCCACCGGGTAAGGCAGCGGGCTGAGCGGCATGACTCGGCCCCGCTACCCGGCAGAGGCAGCAGGGCCGAGTTGTCTGGTCAGCTCCAGCCGGTAGCGACCTCGGCGAACAGGCTGCTGGGATAGCCGCACCAGCTCATGCCCCCGCGTCTCGGGGCGCGCGGCGCCTCGTCGGCCTGGCGCTCCTCGTGTCATCTCCCGCCGGCGGTGAGGCTTGCGCCGCGGCGCGCTGCTGCGCAAGCTCGGCCCGGACGGCGTCGAGGTCCTGCTCTGCGCGGGCCGCGCGCGCACGCAGCTCGGCGCGTGCTTCCTCGATCGCGGCCACGCGGGACTCCAGCGCCGCGTGCAGCTCGTCCCGCTCGCGCGTGGCATCGGCGCGCGCCTGCGCGGCCTCGGCCTGGATGCGCTCCAGCGCGGCGCCATGCTCGCGCTCGCGACGGGCTAGCCCGGCCTCGGCGGCCTGGACGCGGGCATCGAGCGCGGCACGCAGTTCCTCGCGCTCGCGCGCAGCATCGGCGCGTACCCTCTCCGTCTCGTCACGGGCGGCGGCCTCGGCCGCCGTTGCCCGGGTGGCCTCCTGCTCAGCCTGGCGGCGCGCTGCCTGGTCACGTGTGGCAAGCTCGCGCGCCTGGTCCCGGTCGGCCTCGGCGGCCGTGACTGCGGCCTCAGCCTCAGCGCGTGCCCGCGCCGCTTCGGCCTGGGCCTGCTGCTCGGCGCGGGTGGCGCGCTCGTCAGCATCACGCTGCGCCGCGGCGGTGTCCTGCCGGGCCTGGCTGACCGCGGTGTCCCGGTCGGCCTCGGCGGCCGTGATCTGCGCCCGGGCGTCGGCCCGGATCTGGTCGGCCTCAGCCGCGTGCTGGCGTGCCGCTTCCGCGTGTGCCTCCTGTACTTGCGTGACCCGCGCCTGCGCGGCGCCCAGGTGCTCGCTCATCTCCTCGGCGGCTTCGTCGGCCTGGACGCGCAGCCGGTCGGCCTGGCTGGCGCGCTGCTCCGCGGATGCCGCGCGGGCCTCGGCCGCGGCGGCGCGCTGCTCGGCCGCCGTGCGCATGGCCTCCAGCTCGACCTCGGCGGCGGTCGGGTCGCCCACGGTGGCGATCGCCTCGCGCAGCCGGTCGGCGATCCCGGAAACCCGGTCCGCCTCGGCGCGCAGCGAGCGCAGCAGCTCGGCGCCGGTTACCCGGGCCATCGTGACAGGCTGCTCAGTCTCGGCGTCGCTGGTCACCGTGCCCTGCTGCTCGGCGTCCAGCCGCCTGCGCTCGCGCCAGGCGGTCACCCGGTTGTGCGCGGGGTCCTCGCAGTACTCCGGTGGCCTGCCGGGGCCGCCCGCGCGGGCCGGGGCGGCCCCGCAGCCGGGGTATCTGCACGTCGCGGTCGTGGCGGGCTGCTCGGTCATGGCGAATTCCTCCTCTGCGCGGGTCCTGATTCAAGCCTATACCGTTTCGTTTCGTTATGCAAGTACGTAATGTAATGAAACGAAATGACGAAACGTTATTGCGTAACCTCTAGCTAGCTGTTACGATGAAGGCATGGCAGCGTACTCCGACTACCTGGCCGCCGCTGCCCTGCTCTGGGGGCCGGCCGGCGAGTTCGCCTGCGCCGAGGCGGGCCGGCTCAACCGCGAGCACTTCGCCGGCTCCATCCCGCCGCTGCCGATCGTGATCGGCCTCACGGCCTACGGCAAGTGCATCGGCGCGACCCTCTCAGGGCCGGAGTGGCTGGAGTCGCCCAGGATCACCCTGGCTCCCGGGATCTTCAACCACGGCGGCGCGCTCATGGTCTCCGACGTCCTGGTCCACGAGCTCATCCACGCGGCGCTGCGGCTGCGCGGCGAGGAGCCCGGGCACAACGAGGCACCCTGGTGCCGGATGGTCGCCGAGCTGTCCCCCACGGTCCTCGGCCGGGACGTGAACGCGCAGCCGGTGAAGCCGCGGAGAGTGCCTAACCCGGCCCGCGGCGCGAACCCGGACGCGCCCAAGACGATCGTCGTACGACGCGCCGAGCCGGGCTCACTGACACAGGCACAGCTGGCCACGTGGCCGCATTCGGCCCGCCCGGCTGGCTACTACGATGCCGGGCAGCGAATCCCGGTCCCGACCTACTAGGCCAGGGGCCATCGATCATCGCTGAGGGCTGTCATCGCTGCCTACCGGCTGGCCCCTCGTCCCAGGGCTGAGCAGCTGCGCCCGGTAGCAGCGCCTGACGCTGGCCGGGTCTCGGTGTGCAGGCGGAACACCTGGACGGACCCAGCTACAGGGCGGGGTCGACCTGATCGCGCGGCGAAGGCCGTGGGCCGGGTCGACGGGCAGCTAACACTCGTTTTCGGCTAGCTCAGCCGACGTATCACCAGCGCCCGGAATGCTGCGATCTCGGCGGGGTCGTCGGCCAGGCGCACGATCCGGGCACGCATCTCCGCCCGGTTACGGTCGCCCGTCCCGGTGTCGGCCAGCGATTCCAGCTGGCGCCGTATCGCGTCGCGGACGCTTCGCACGAGGAAGGCCTCCTCCAGGCCGTCCGCGACCAGCTCGCCAAGCCGCTCCCGGATCAGCTCGAAGTACCGCGCGGCGTGCGCTGTGCAGGGCCGTTGGCGTTCTATAAGTCGTTGCAGACGGCTGGTCTGCTGAAACGCCCCTATGAAACGAGTATCGCTACTGGTCGTTCCACGCCTCAATGCCCGCCTCCAAGTCAGACTTGGTGAGCAGGGCCTCGATGGTGACCGGCTTGAGCTTCTCGGCGGCGGCCAGCACCTCGGCATTGAGTCGGCGCAGCTCGCCGACTACCGCCTCATATTCCTGGACGGCGGCGCGCTGATCCCGGCCGAGCCCAGACATGGCGTTCCATTTGTCGGCCTGGTTCTGGAACAACACCAGGTCGTCGGCCTGGTCCTGGTGCACCCGGCTGATCCGGGCCACGGTGGCGTCATCGAGCCGGTAGGGCTGAGCCAGTGCAGGCTGCACTAGGTCGAGCTGGCCGGCGGTGACCTCGATACCCTCGCGGATGTGCTGGGTGAACCAGCCAACCTTGCTGATGGGGTGCCAATTCTGCTCGCGCTCACCACTCACCCGGCCGAGCGTAACCACCCGGCGCGCGGCTACGTAACGCCATTGACCGTTCCGTTGTTGGTCAAGGGCCGCGGCCGAGCTGGTGCGCGAAGGCATGTCAGTCAACGTGATCCGCGACCAGCTCGGGCACGCGCTCGGCGTCACCGACCGCTACCTCCGCAACGTGGCGCCCGCCGACCTGATCGCGCTCGGCAAAATCCCGAACCTGGGCTGAGGCTGGCAGGTGGACCGCAGCGCTGGCGGGCTCGCGCACCGAGGCTCTGCCTAGACCGCGCGCGGCGGCGGGCGCATGATGAGCGCATGAGACGACCCTTGATGACCATTCCCGTCACCCTGTTAGCGTCCGCGGCCGTTGCGCTCGGCGCCGTGGCCCCGGCCAGCGCGCGGGGCTTACCCGCCAGCTCCGCCCGGCGGCACGCCATAGTGATCCGGGAGATCTTCTACAACTCGCCCGGATCGGACACGGGGTCGAACGCGAGCCTGAACGGCGAGTGGGTCAAGCTGCACAACCGCAGCGGCCACCGAGTCCACCTGACCGGGTGGACTCTGCACGATGCATCCCACCACGTCTACACGTTCGGGCACTTCATCCTGCGGGCGCACAGGTCAGTCAAGGTGCACACCGGCCGCGGGAGCGATACCCGCTTCAACGTGTTCTGGGGCCGCCGGGCGTACGTCTGGAACAACACCGGTGACCGGGCGACGATCAGGAACGCCGCCGGCCTCTTCAGGGACAGGTGCACCTACTCCGACCCGGACGAGCTGTCCGACTCGGTGACCTGCTAGGAGGCGTCCTGCACTAAATTAGCCGTTCCCTCAGTAGGACGGGACCGGGCGTAATGCCGGAGCCGGGAGCGTCTACCCCCGGCCGCCGGCGCGGGCCGCGATGACCGGCACACTGACTACATGACCGGCTCGCGCGGTGATTCCGCCGGAATCACCGTCATCGGCGCCGCGGCCGCGGGCGCCTACTTCTGGTTCCGGTATCCGGCCTGCTGATAGCGGAGGCCTGCTGGTCGTGGGTGGCGCGGCATCGCTGGCCGCCGGCCTGCGCCGCGGGAGGGCCTGGCACGAGCAGGACGTCATGCTGCGCCGGCTCTGGGCCGCGGTAAAGCGCATCCCGTCCGGGTACGTGCTGACCGATCCGGAAACCGGCGAGCTGCTCACCGCCGAGCGGGAGCGCGGCTGGCTCACCCTGGCCGTCACTGATCCGCCTCGGCCGGGTGCCGCCGCGGTAGTCAGCAGGTACCCGCTCGGCCGGTGGGCCGCCCCGGATCCGCCGCCCGTGTTCCGGCATATGGTCGGCCTGGACGGTATCCCGCCCGCGCGGTGGGGGTGGCGCCAGAAGGCGGCCATGCTGGACTTCAACCAGCGGACCGGCGCGGCCGAGGTGACGGCCGCCGAGCTCGCCGGGTTACTCGATCAGCTGAGACGCGCTGGCGCGCTCCGCGGCGGCTGACGTGCCCTGCCCCGGAGGCACGCCATACCGGGTACTTTGCCGCGCATGAGCCCATTACCTGACGACCGGGAAGCCCTTGATCCCGGCGAGGCGTACCAGGCGTGCGTGAAGGAACTCCACCAGGCGCACCCGGACTACGAGCGGGCGCAGGTGTACGCGACCCTCAGCCTGGAGGAAACGCTGCGGGAGATGTGCGCCCAGGTGGCCGACCTGGCGAAGCAGATCACGCTGGCCTCGCGGCGCTGAACCGGCCGGGCGGCGGGCGCGGCGGCTGCGAGATGACGGCGCTGAGCGATCGGGCACTCCGGAGCATCTAGGGCGGGAGTAGCGCGGGCAGCACCTGATGGCTGGCGGTGCGCCCGGAGCGAAGCAAGATATGCATAAACCGGGGTTACGGGCACCGGGCGCGGTTCCGTGACGCCGCCGGCGCCGAGCGCCCCGGGCGCCGGGAGTCAGCCGCGTGTCGGTGCTCCGGCACCTGCTGCGGCCGGGGCGGAGTGATTGCGGGGGGCGTGCACCATGCGTGGCCCTGCCGGGACGTGCACCCGCCGCGTGGCTCCGGTGGGCTAGGCTTCCCCGCGCCGGGGGACTGAAAGGTGAGCAAATGGACGAGATCGAAGGGCTGCCGGGCGAGCTGCTCGGTCGTCTGATCGAGCTTCTGAACGGTGACGCTCTTGGTGATGAGGGCGGGTGGTACAGCGTCTCGTTCTTCGCCAGCTTCTTCCTCGGCGGGCAGGCGCTTCGTAACGTCATCCCCGACACGGGGAGGCCTCCTGTGCCGGGGACGATCGGCGAGATGGAGAGGCAGCGCCGCGAGCTGGTGAGTCGGGAGAGGGTTGCTTCACAGGTCTCCGCCTGTGAAACAGCGTCAGCGTTCGCGACCTACATCGGAACCGTCAGTGGCGTTGTCCCGCTGGCCTCTGCCCACTACCGCCATTGAGCGTTCCGTTGTTGGTCAAGGGCCGATACTGAGGACATGAATCGCGAGCGCGCGGAAGCGCACCTGCGGCTGCTGGCCGAGGCCGAGCGGCGCCGCGTGACGGCATTGCCTGCGGACAGCGCCCCGAGCCAGTGGCATTCTCCGGGACTGGCGCTGGCCGCGCAGGCGCTGTGCGCGGTGGGCGCGGTCGGCGCTGGCGTTGCGGGGCAGATCCAGGCGGGCCTTGCTCTTGCGGTGGCTGGGCGGCTGCGCAGTCTGCTCGATGCGACCGGCCCCGGGCCGGACGGACTGTCACCGGTCGTGCGAGAACGGCTGGAACTGCTGATGCAGGATCAGCTCGCCCGGGCCGCCGCCGAAGCGTCCCCGGTGTCCCGCAGCAGTGCCGGGCACACGGCATCACGGCGCGCATCGTGGCGGGTCGTGCCGGTAGGTCAGGTGATCCAGTTCCGGAATGACGGCGTGCCCGGCGAGCTGCTTCTTCTGGCTTACGTGCAGACTCCGCGCGGCGCGTGGTTCACGGCCGCTGGGCCGGGCTTGGCCGGGCGGCCCGGCATGAGCGGATCTGAGCCGGGCCCGGGCCCGCGACCGCAGCGTCTGTTGCCCTTCCGCCAGTTCACCGCGGCAGATGACCACGGCGCCAGCTATCGCTTCCGCTTGAGTGTCGGGTTTGGCGTCGGCGTGGTCGAGCTGCGTCCGGACCCGGCGCACGAGATCCGCTGGCTTGACCTCACCATGACCCCCGACGAGCCGCCCGCCCGCATCGATCTGGACCCGCAGGACCCGCCGGGTCCGCCGCCGGAGGTCACCGTGACCCGGGCGGCACACAGCCCCGGCGAGCTCCTGCTCGACGTCATCGCCGCCCGGATTCTCACCTCGGCGGCGGGCTTCCCGCCGGACAACCCCGGGCAGCTGGCCGCCGCCCAGGCTGAACTGCGCGCATTTGTCGGCGGCGGGCCCGGTGCCATCGTCGCGGCGCTGCACGCGGCCGGCGCGCTGCTCCCGGACAGCCCGTCCCCCGGCCAGCTCGCCGGGCTGTGCGCCAGGCTCGGTATCAGCGGTCACGGCATCACCGCGCCGCCTGCCGGCGACCTGCCCGAACCGTGGCAGAGCATGCTGACGCGCCACCACCCTTCCCCGGCCCCGGTGCCCGGCAGCTGGGCCGCTCCGGTGGCCGAGCTGCCCGAGCTGGATGGAGCCCGGCTCGCGATCCTCGGCGTACACCACGGCGAGCCCGGCGGCACCATCGTGCACATGCTGGCGACGGGCGTCGCCCAGGAGGACGATTGGGCGTACAGCAGGGTAGTCAGGCCGCTGCCGGTGCTGTGGATCCGCGACAGCAGCGGCCGCTGGCATACCACGCGCACGAACGGCGTGGAGCCGTCGAGGGACACCGGCGTAGTAATGCTATGGCTGGAGATCGTGCCCGCACTGGACCGCGGCATCGCCTGGATCGACGTGGTCGCCGCTGGGCGATCAGCCGAGATCCGGGCCAGGCTGCCGCTCCGCTGGAAGTGAAACGCTTAACTTACGAGGGCACGGAAACCGGTCAGGGCGTTAGTCCGATCGGTTTCCAGGTAGACATAGTTGCCGTTTGCATCGCTTGTTTTGACTCCGATCCATACTCGGAGGTCATTGTTGTTCTTGTAGCTCATCCACCAGTTGGTTGCGCCTACTGCTACTAGATGCCTGGAGCCGTCGATCACGAAATACTGCCATTTGGAGCTTGACGTGGTCTGGCTGGTCCCGGACACACAGGTTTGAAGGTACGTGTAGGAGGTGGGGTAGAGCTGGTGGAATGCCCCCTGGTCGATGCAATTCCCGGTTCCGTTGCCGTTCGGCGCCCACGCGAATTTGTACACCGGGTTGCCATCAAAGACAATGTTGACTCCGGAGCCATTCGTGAAGGGCCATCCCTGACTTCCTGATACCGTGCCTTCGTACCACCAATTCCACTCGTTGTTGTTTTCTCCCTCAACATAGCGGTAGAACCGGAGCGCGTTGGCTGCGACCCCGCCCCAGACATTAATACACTGGTCTGATCCGTCGCAGATTTGGTAGGGGCCACCGCTTAACAGCCTGTCGGGTGAGATGTAATTCAGTGGGCGGATGAGAGTATTCGGTTTTAGCCAGGATGGCGGCTTGGCCAGGTTGATGATTTGCCCCGATGATGTAACTCCCATTGCCGTTGCGTGACGCGCTGGGACAGAAGTAGCGGCATTTGCTGTTACCGCCGCGAATGACGTCATCGCGGAGGCGGCTAGTAACGGGCAGGTCAGCATCGCGATGATTTTGCGACTGTTCACGACCATGTGTCCTTTCTCGCGCTGGTCGGGGGTTCGGTTACCGCGCGCCGAGGTATCCGGCCAGCCAGGCGCCACTTCCACAGCGGCATGCTGAATCACCTCCACGGCGGCCCGGCCAGCGGAGGAGCTGCGCGGCATACCTGGCTGGCATGGCCGTGACGCGCTGCCCCCGGACAGGCCCAAGGGTTCATGCTGCCGGTGGGCGCTGCAGGCACGCTGCAAACTGGCTGCAACCAAAGTCCCGTACATCACCAACGGCCGGGGAAGCAGATCCGCCCTGGTCAAATAGGGCAAAGCCAGCAAATCCAGGGGGTGCGCCCGGGCCAGGAAGCCGGGTCGGCTACGGGGCATCCTTGTCCGGCCGGTACGGAGAGTGCTCTCATGGTTGCGGGGCACGCGCCGAGAGTGGGGAGCCAACCAGGGGAGCGGCTTGTGGGTACACTCATGCCGCAAGATCGAGACAATGGGGTAAATGCCAGACGGGGAGAGCAGAACCGGAACGATGGCCTCGGCGCGCTGGTCCAGGCCCAGCGGCAGGCCATGGGGCTGACGCAACAGCAGTGCGCCGATCTGGCCGGGATCAGCCTCGGGACCCTGCGGGACCTGGAACAGGGCCGCACTCACCAGCCGCTGAGCAGGTCTATTACCCGGCTGGCCAGCCTGCTCGGCCAGGCCCTCACCGCCGTCAGCAGCCAGGAACCCCGGGATACGCAAGACCCACGGCCGTGCGGAGGACCTCGCCGCGGCGGCATGGGCCTGACGTTGCGGATCTTGGGGCCGCTGGCGGCGTGGCGTAACGGCACACCGGTCAGGCTCGGCGGGCCCAAACAGCAGGCGGTGCTCGGATTGCTGGCCCTCAGCCCAAACGTCCCCATCCGGCGGGAAGCGGTCGTTGATGCGATCTGGGGCGAGGATTGCCCAGCCACCGTGGTAACCGTGGTGCAGGAATACATCAGCAGGCTGCGCCAGATCCTGGACCCCGGTGCCTGCCCGCGAGATACGCGCGGGATTCTCGTGTCCACCGGCACCAGCTACCGGCTCCACATCGGCCACGACCAGCTGGACCTGCTGGCATTCCGCCAGCTCGGAGGCCGGGCCCGCGCTGCGTCGTTATCCGGCGACCATCTCGCCGCCTGCCGCCTGTACGAGCGGGCGCTTGATCTGTGGCACGGGGAGCCACTTGCCGACACGAACGTCCTGCGAGGCCACCCGGCAATCACCTACCTCAGCCGAGAGCACGCGAACGTCATATCGGGATTCGCGCAGGCGGGATTCGCCGTAGGCCGCTATGAGCGGGTGCTGCCGCACCTGTACGGGCTGGCCGCCGCGGAGCCGCTGAACGAAAGGGCACATGCCCAGCTGATGATCGCGCTCGCGCACGCCGGCCAGCCGGCCGCTGCACTGCAGGTGTTCGAGGGCATCCGCCAGCGTCTGGCTTATGAGCTCGGCGTCCGGCCAGACCGCGAGCTATCTGGCGTGCACCTCCAGTTGCTGCGCCGGAATCTCCCAGCGCCGACCGCCGTACCGCCGCCTAGGGCACCTCGGTCCCGCAGACTTTGACACTTGTCCTGAGTTTTGTGGGGGCGCAGCGTCATGAACGCCCCCTCCACAACCCTGCAGGCAGTGTTCTGACCAGCCACTTTGGAGTGGCACGGCCGGTTCGATGCTGGACCGGACTTCGGCGCCGCGGGTGGCGGCGGTCGGCCGATCATGACCACAGGTCCTTGCGTTAGCTTGCCCAGAATGCGACGGGCCGCCGGGGGAAGACGACGTCAGCGGTCACTTCGGCGGTTGCTGGCGGGCAGTGTTGTAGGCATGCAAGTGTTAGCGGCCACGCTGTTTGCACATGAGTCGGCGGCGCTTGGCGTTGATGTTCCGGCAGGGTGAGTGACGTTGACCTTGGCGCTTGCGAAGACTGGGTTGACGTGCCTGGGGCGGTCCGGCTCCGGGGACGGGCCTGGGTGGGCAGTCAGGCTGGGTGGTGTCCGGGCTGATCGGGTGCGCCGAGGAGGGCTAGCGAGCGCGGCGATTGCTTCGAGCAGCAGCGCGTTGACGTGGGCCTGCTGGTCGGCGGCGCGGCGGGCGCGGAACTCGGCGATGGCGCGGCGGTGCTCGGCTTGGGCGGTGAGCTGGCGCACCGGGCAGCGACTGCGGGGTTGGTAAGGGCCGGGGCGTGCTCAGTCGCGGGTGAGCTCGGCCACTGCCTTCTTCGCGCAGGCATCACGAAGCGCCCCGCAGTCGGGGCATGGCGACGTGTCAATAAACGATCGCTTGCGGACACCTTCCGCTGGTGTGGCGTTTCCGCAGGAGCCGGATGTAACGCGTGCCGTGTCCGCGGCTTCGTAAGGCTGTCGGGGGTTACCTATACAGTCGCGGCCATGAGTTATGCGCGTCGCCGTCTGCGGCGGGGCTTGGTGTGGCTGAGGCGTCACGTGACGCGCTGGGGACGACAACCGACGGCTCCCACGCCAACTCAGCCGTCGGTTAGCAGAGCGAACCCACCGCTCTCCCCGGTGTACCCCTTCAACGACCCGGTGTACCCCTTCAACGATCCGGGGCAGCCGATCGTGCTGCATGACGGGCCCATCGGCGGGCTGGCGACAACCGACGTTCCTGGCGTGGTCGAGTTGTCGTGCGTTCCAGTGCTCAATCTGGCCTGGAGGATCATGCACAGCTCAGGCACGGGGAACGTGGGCGACGAGGTCACTCTGCTGCTGCGACGGCCGGGCGGCGACGTGCACCTGCCCGGGGTGCGGCGAGAGAGCGACGAGGGCTGGTCCAACGGCGCCGAGATCGGAAAGGCTGACGCGCCGCTCAAGCGGATCGTCGCGCACTGGTTCAATCTCCCCGATTTCCACGCTGGACTGGGGCGCTGGGAGACCGAGACCGATGGATGGAAGATCACTGTTGATGTCCGACCCGACCATGATCGGGTCTGGACGGATCTGCACCGGACGCACGTCTACGTGATGACTCACGTGATGGAGTTGCGCCGCGCCGACGAAGCCACCTTCACCGCTGCCGAGGCGGAGCCGGTGCTCACCGCGCTGCACGTCGGCATCTCGTTTGCGCTCGGCTATTGGGCGGCCCCGGTGTTGCCGGTTGGCGAGGGCGCCAACGGCGAGGTTGTGTGGGCGAGCTGGCGTGTGCCTCACTGCGATCCGGCGAGGGTGACGAGCCCTGGATGGTGGGACCAACGCCGCACATCCCTCGCCGACTTCCTCGATCGGGTCATCAAGGCGTTCGCTGACCCGGACCGACTGCCGGCCCTCCGGTTGCAGATGATGATGGGCATATCGGCGATCAACGACCGTGGCTTCGTAGAGCAGCGAGTCATGATGGGTGCCGCCGGGCTTGAGCACATCATGTGGCAGATCATGGTGCTCGGGGGCCGTATGTCTGAGGACCAATACCTGGGTAGAGGTCCGCACCGGTGCAGGGGCCCGCAGGCACACGACTTGTTGCGCACCGTACTAACGGACGCGCAGATCCCCATCGATATCGACGCACAGCTCCTACCGGTGATCGCGACGTTCGTAGCCGAGAGGGCGCAGTACGGAGCCGTTCTAGACGGTCCGGACGTGGTGACGCAGATCCGTAACCGGCTGGTGCACCCGAAGGCCGAGCAGGAGCGGGTGTACCGGCTGGATGGCCTGGTGGCAGAGGTGTGGCTCCTTGCCCGGCACTACCTAGTACTCCTGATCCTTCACTCGCTCGGGTACCAGGGCTCATACCGGGACATGAGAAAGCTCCGCGGGTTCGCCGGTGACGTCGACAAGGTCCCGTGGGCGTAGCTGAGGAGCCAGACGTGCGCTTTGGGGGGCATCTATGCCAGGTACGCCGCGACCGCGTACGCGGCGTTGCGGTCCAGGCTGTCCCGGGCGTGGTCGTATCGGCGGGTGGTGCGCGGGTCCTTGTGGCCGGCGTAATCCTGCACGTCGCGCAGGGTGGCGCCGGCGTCGAGCGCGAAGGTGATCGCCGAGTGCCGCGGGGAGTGCGGCGACAGCCGGTCCCAGGCCTCGATGTCGGCGGCACGGGCGAGGCGGCGCACCAACTCCCACAGGTGGCCCTGCCGTGGCCGCCCGCCGCTGGCGGTGGCCAGCAACGGCCCAGCCAGGTCTCGTATGTCGTCCAGCCCGGCGAGCCGGGCCCGCTCGGCGAGGTAGGCCTCCAGCGCGGCTACCGTGGCCGGGGTCAGCGGCACCTTCGCCCGCCGGGCGCCTTTGCGTGTCACCCGTAGCACCCGGTGCCCGGCATCGGCGCCGAGGTCGGCGACGTCGGCCGCGCAGGCCTCGTCCACGCGCAGCGCGTTGTGCAGCAGGAGCCGGGTCACTGCGGCAGTCCGCAGGGCCTGCGGGCCGCGGTCGGCGTCGGCCGCGGCGACCAGGGCGCGGGCCTCGTCGCGGTCCAGGCCGACCGTGGCGGTGTAGTCCGGGTCCACCGCCGGCCGCGTCACCCCGGCGGTCGGGATCAGGCCGCCCAGGTCGTGCGCGGCGCAGTAGCGGTAGAAGCTGGACAGCGCTGAGAGCCGCCGCCGCACGCTGGCCGCCTCCGCGCCCTGGCCCTGCTGCCTGGCCACCCACAGGTCCACGTGCACCAGGCCCGCGGCGAGCACGTCGGTACCGCGCCCGTCCAGCCAGCCCAGCCACCCCCGCAGGTCACCGGCGTAGGCGCGCCGGGTGCGGGCCGAGCGCAGGCTCATCAGCCACGCGGCCGCCAGCAGCTCCTCGCGCTGCCCCAGCCCGGCGACCGCGGGCAGCTCGGCCCGCACCCGCGCGATCAGTTCACCTGCCACCTTCGCCCCGGAGCCTGGTTCCGGGTCGGCCATGGCGGGCACCAGCGTGGCCGGGAGCGCGCTCGGCCGTGCGCCTGGCGTGGTCATCGTGCTGGGTTCCGGTGTGTGAGCAGCAGGTGGCGGAACTCCTGCCGGACGGCCTGGAAGCTGACCTGGTGCCCGGCCAGCTCGTCGAGGAGCGTGCTGAGGCCCCAGGCGGCCAAATAGGCATACCGGGCGCTGAAGATGCCCAGCTCAGCGAGCTTGTACTCGTCATCGAAGTCGAGCAGCGCGTACCCGATCACCTGAAACAGGTCCTTGACGGTAAGTGTCAGCTTCGCGGAGGTCTTCAGCTCAAGGAGCAGGCCGGCGGCGATCAGGTCGCCGTCCGCGCCGCCAATCATCGCCGACCCGGAGAAGGTAGGGCCCAGCGCCCACGGCCCGGGCCTGGCCGCGAGCTGGGGTATCAAGGCGGTCTCGAACACGTGGCGGAACCTGGCGAGCTGGTCGAGACCGGCAGGCGGGGCGAGAGCGAGCAGGGCATCAGCGGTTACCGGCCCGCCATGGAATCGCGCCAGCGGGCCCATGGCGGCGGCCTGGGCTGAGCGGAACGCCTCGGTGACCAGCGCCAGGGCCCAGCACCCGCGCGCCAGCAGCTCCTGATCCACGCTGCTGCCGGCCACCGGGCCGGTGAACCCGGCCGGCCGATGAGGCGAGGTTCCCGCGCCCAGCATTCCGGCCAGGTCGATCACGGCCGTCATCATGCCCCGCCCCAGGCCCCCGGCGCCCGCGAGCGCCAGGTCCACGCTGGGATCTGGGCACACCATGAACCGCAGCAGCCAGTCGGCGGCACCACCCACGGTCCCCGGGTTGGCCTCGGCCTGGGGTACCGACGGCACCGCCGCAGGCGGGGCGGCCTGGCGGAATCTGCGTTGCAGGTCCTTCAGCCCGCAGGTGAACCGCTCATCGAAGAACTGCCGGGCCGGCGATCTGGTGTTGTCGATCTCCCGGGTCAGCGGCCCGCGGATCAGCGGCCGCACCTCGTCGGCGCCGTCATCGGGGCCCATCGTGCACGGACATGGCGTGTCCTCGGGAAGCCCCTCGCCGCAATACGGGCAGATGTAACCCATGATCGCTCCCTGGGTGGGTGTGCTCGGCCGGCGATGCCCCGAATAATGGCCTGCGGGTCCGACATTCCGGAGCAGATCAGGGACGTCATCGAGCTGTCCTACCTGCACGTCGACCTGTTCAGGGAGCACCAGTCTGCGGGCCGCAGGGCGGCGCATGCGAGGCCCCCACCGGTGAAGAGATAGGGCCTCGCATGCGCCCGCGGCTAGGCGGCCCGCACGGTCACAGTGCGCCCGGCGGGAACCACTACCGTGGCGTTGAGGTCGGCGCCGACCATGAAGGTGAAGCCGTCCACGACGGCCCGCCGCCCCTCGGGGATGTTCTGGACGGGGACGTCGCCGCTGGCGACGACGGCGGTGTCGACGTAGCGCACCGGCCACGCGTCCCCCTGCCGGCCCCAGTGCTTGCCGGGGTTGGGCTGGCCCACCAGATGGGCCCAGGCCTGCGACTTCTTGCCAGCAAAGGTGACCCTGTTGTCCCCGTCGCGGGTGTGGCCCTCGATGTCGTAGGCCGCGACGACGACGTTGTTGAAGACGGCCAGCAGCACATCGCCGTATGCCGTCAGCTTGTCCTCCGCGATCGGCCAGGCGCCCAGCACCGCCTCGGCCTCGTCCATGCGATCGGCCTCGACCCACGGCCAGGACTTGTTCACGTGCACAACGATCATGTAGCCTCCAGAAGAGTTGAGACCACAGTTCTGTGGTCCATCTGCCAAAGAGTGTGACTCATGGGCATAAGATTGTCAACTCTCTGTCGCATGGGTTCGCTCGCCGGCGGCCGGGTGATACAGCGGGTTATCACCTGCTCGGCCGTGAGTTCATCGCGACTGAAGGCCCCTCACCGGGAACTCACGGACGTCCGGGATTTGGCCACCGCGATCAGCGTGGGTTCATGGTAGGAAGTAATCGTCACGTAGAGTAGCCCAACGGTGATCTTCCGCCTTACGAGTTCTCTACATAGCGCACATATCGCCGACTCGGTACGTGGTGTCACGGCACGCTGAGGGGACTGTTCAATGGAGTTCAGATTTGCGTTATGACGCGACCGATCTGACGGGCCGATGAGGAAGCTGTGCATGTCGGTGCTGATAAGGCTGGTCATTTTCTGGCTGCGGCTGATGCAGCCCGTCGGCCGGGCATTCCTTAAGGTAGGACGGTCGCTCAGGCGCATTTTCTCGAGCGGCTGGCGCTAGCGTGCGGGATGGCACTCGAGCGGTACGCCCGGCGCTGGGGCAGACGGGCGGCGGCGCCAGCTTTGCCAGCTGCCGCTGCCCGCCTGACCGTGCGCACGCAGCCGCATGTACCGAGTCCGCCAGCGCGTCAGCCGTTAGCTCTGTACATTCTCCTGCGGGACTTTGCGGGTTGCGACCCAGACGCGGTTCTCGCACAGCGCGTCGAACAGAGCGAGGCGCAACTCGTCCTCGGTGTCGACGTTGGCCGGGCTGTCGGGCACGACCGCCCAGTTACGCAGCGCCGCTTTGCTGGAGAAAAACGGAGAGATCTCGCGGGTCCGCCGTTGCCCGCTGGCGTTCTTGAACCGCTCCACGAATGCCAGCGCGTCGACCATCGCGGGCCCGGGGTCGAGGTCGTTCCATCTCAGAGATCCCCAGTCCCAGTGGTCGTTCTCGGGAATCTCGACGTGTCCGTACCAGCCGGGAACCGTCGGGAACTTCGAACCTCGCCGGCGATAGTCGGATGTCGCAAGGATTGCGTCATCCTGCTTGTCTGGCCAGACATGCTCTCTGTGAACTCCAAGTTCGTCGTGAGCTAGTTCCTTGATCGCCGCGAGCGCGTCTCGCTGGAAGTGCCCTGCCGGTAGCCATGACCGGACCGACGAGAAGCCGATCAGCTCGAACTGGATCCGGATCAGCCGGTTCGTTTCGACACCCCCGGCAAGGTTCTGCAGTGTACCGCAGACCTTCCCCAGGCCCCTGTGCTGCCACACCTTGTCGGTGCCGATCGTGAACGTCGGCGCATCTGTCTGGCCTGCCCTGTAGGAGGGAAGGCTCGTCGTCTCCGTCGTGTGCCCGCATCCCTTCGGCGGGCTGTCAAGGTCAACATCGCCGAACTGCTGCTCCGCCGGCCGGTGGACGACCTCGATCCCGCCCGGGAGCTTGTTGATGAATCCGGTTGGCATGGGACCCCTTCCCTGGTTGGCTCCGGTTGCCCGACGACGCCGAGCAACCGACTATGCTCAGCGCGCTGCAAATAACCTTGCTTCCTGCAGTCCGGCCACAATGGCGGTAACCGCCACCGATTCAGAAGCGGCAAAACCATGCAGAGATGAGAAAGAGAATGGCGCGGCTTGTAAGCGCACATCGGTTACGTTAAGCCGCTGCGCAGGCCTCGTCAAGGGATCTGGCCCGGTGGGTGAGCAGGATCTCGATCAGGGCCGTGTTCCCTCGGCGTCACCGCATGCGCGGCGAGTGGCGTCCCGGTACCGCTGGCGGGAGCCGGTGAACACCCCGGCCGCGTCGGCTAGGCGAGCGCGGTCGCGCCGGGCTTGTCTTTGAGGACTCCAGCTAGCGGCCGATGGTGAGGATCTCTGCATGCTTACCCGCGGCCCGATCGTGCCGGGCCACGACCTGAGGCCCGTCGAGCCATTGCAATCATTCGGCTTGAGTCGGTGGACCGACGTCGCGGACCGCCAATCCGCCTACTCACAATTGGGCGGATATCGCGTGTCACATGATCGCCGAGCTGTCACCGTCGGTAACGAAGCACCAGTACCTGGTCTGGCAAGTAAGGTGTCCGGCGGGTCGGTCCCGGCTCCTCTAGCCTGGCCCTCGTCGGCGCCCATCAGCGCTACGACGAAGTCATCGGCGACTTGCCGTCTGAAGCCCTGCTCGCGCTCGTTTGGGGCTGGTGACACGTTTCTTACCGGCAACCCGAGTCCTGCGGGCCGACCGCCAGTCACTCGCCGAGCCACTGGATCTTGACCACCAGCACCAGGTCATCGGGCGGGTAAACCAGGAACGTCACCAGGCCCTCATCGTGCGGGCCGAAGTGCAGCGTGCGCACGGGCAGGCCAGGGGTCTCGTCCGGGCGCCGCTGGTACTCCAGCGGGTCCACGATGACCACCGCAGTCATGAACGCGGCCAGCGTCACGCTCACCTGCGATGGCAGGCTGGCGAGCTGCTGCTGCGCCGGGCCGTCCAGTTCCCACCGGAACAATTCAGGCGCCGTATCGCGCGCGATACTCCTCGCGGTTCATGCGTTCTTCCGGAGGCGGCGGTCCCTCGCTCAGGTACCGGTCCACCCGCGCCAGGTACGCCCGCTGGGCGTCAGGGTCGC
>Ga0137372_10002358_pt1 | contig 18285 bp, 20 predicted proteins | sample SagtaG_6_FD_104911 | JGI IMG/M metagenome (GOLD analysis project Ga0137372, IMG submission 104911) | Vadose zone soil microbial communities from Sagehorn Ranch, Mendocino, California, USA - Sage1_R_60_16 metaG | ecosystem: Environmental > Terrestrial > Soil > Vadose zone | place: USA...
GAAGGACCAACCTTCATACCGGGGTTCTGCGTCTTTACGTTGCACCGCAACAGGTTCGGCGTGTCGGCAACACCGAGGGCCATCCACTACCCAGCGTCACGACCGGTTACGCGGAATAGCTCAGTAGCTCCGCCGCGGTTCTCCGGTCTTAGCGAAAAACAGACCTCGCGACTTCTTCAGCTGCCAACTCATGCTGTCAACTTCACCTGTCTTTGGACCAGCAGGACTTCAGGTCAGCGCCGATCCCAGGCGACCTCAACTGCAGCACGCGGCAATGTCTTGGCCACTACGCCGCCTCGCTCAAGGGCGCGCTGGGCCAAGCCCGCCCGGAATATCACCTGGCTCGAATACCGCCCGTTGCTGGTAATAGCCGGACGCGCCTATCAGATGCCGACGCCGTGCTGCTGCCACGCCCACTCGGCGGCTCCTGCAGTACCGACTCGCTGGTCCCGGTCGTCGCCGCCGCCCTGGTCGCCCAGGTCTGCACGCACATCGCCAAGGGCCACATCCGGCTCGACGCCGCCCTCACCGGACCCGCCGCCGACCAACCGCACCCGCCCACCGGCCCATAGGAGGACCGCCATGCCCAGCCCTGAACCCACCACCGCCGCCCCGATGCCCTGCCGGGCCCCGCTACCCGCAGGTCCGGGTCCGGCTGTCCGGCGCCGACGGCAACGCCCACATCCTCATCGGCAAGGTCGCCGTGGCGCTACGCCGCCAGGTCGGCGACGACGCCGCCAACGGCTTCAACACCGCCGCCTACGAATGCGGCTCCTACGAGGAACTGCTGCACCTCATCCAGCGCACCGTGCGGGTCAGCTGACCACCGCCCGTCTCCGCCCCCGGCAGGCGCCCCCAGCGTGCAACGGCATCACCCCAGCCCGGGGTTGATGCCGCCCTGCACGTCCGGCGCGCTTTACGCCCGTTCGGCGAAGGAGGAACCGATGCCCCACACCACAGCGCACCAGCCCGACCCGCCGCACCACACACCCGGCCCGGACCGCGACTGCGACACCTGGCACCGCGCGCTCGAGGTCCTGCGCGAAGCCGGCGCCCAGGCCGGACGCGACGCCGCCGACTGGTGGGAACAGGGACACCCTCGGCGGGCGGGCCAGCGGCGACACCACCGCCCACGCCGCGGCGATCCTGGCCGGCCTGGACGACATCGACCCAGCGATCGTCGACGCGCTGCCGGCGTGTGACCGGTCCGGCCAACGGGCTGACCAGCCCGCCGACGCCGACCTCTACCACGACGCCACACCCGCCGACGCGCCTGGCTGGGACGACCTCGACCCGCACGCGCGGGATGAGGCGATCAGGACGTACTGCGACGGCTACGACAGCGCCGCCCACGACCGTGTCGCTGCGCACTGCCGGCGCGCCGTCGATCACACCTGACCGGCGCAAGCACACCCACGTGCGGCACGGTCCGAGCCGCACCCGTGGGCCTGGTCGCCTGCCACAACGGACCCGCCGGACGGGCACGACTTGACTCCCGGCCCGATCGAAGGGTCGATCCACCGCAACACGGTGACCTGCGCCGGTCGTACGCCGCACGGCTGGGCTGTCACACGGGGGCGCCGTCCGCCGACCTCTGCTCGGCTTCTGCGGCACCGGCCAGAAACGTCGGCATCGAGGTCGGTGCCGGCCACCGGCCGCGAACCAACAACGATCCCTGAACGAACGGAGGGCAACACTCGATGAGCGAAGGCAACACCGCCGCGCCGATGACGCAGGGCCACCGGTACCGGGTGCGCTACCGCAGCGGGTCGCAGCGACGCGACCGCACGGCCGTGATGGTCTACCTCGGCACGGACGGCGACTGGCTGCTGGTCGACGCCAGGCCGGCGGCCGGCACCCAGCGGATGCCGGACACCTGGATCCGGGCGGTCGAGCCGGTACCGGCGGACACGGCCGCGCACATCAACCGGCTGGCGCGGTGAGCACCCGCCGCCGGTACGTCGTGCGCCTGCTGTCGGGGTACCGCCGGGGCGACAGGCGTTGGGTCGTCTGGGACACCGTGCGCGAGGGGTGGGCCGACGATGCGCGCACCACCCGGCGCGACGCCCAGGACGTCTGCGACGAACTCAACGCCAAGGCAACCGCCACGGCTGACGCCATCTCGCCACCGCAACCGGCGCCGCCGGTCCCTGCCACCAACCATCCACCCGAGCCCGCCGGACCGTAGCAACCCGGCCCCAACGGCCGCGTCGAACACACAGCCCAAGGGCGTCAGGTCACAGAGGTGAACCGTGCCACGCCACCGCGACTGGCCAAGGCGCCAGGGCGATGCGGCGAACCCCATCGTGGCGGCGATTCCCAGCCCCACCCGGCCCGGCCGGACGCGTACGGCTCGCGCGCTGCGGCCTTTGGGGACAAAGCCGTGCGGCAAAGCGGCCACCCGGACGCCCCCGCAGACCATCCTTCCCCATCCGTCTCTATCACAAAGGAGTCATCTGATGCTGTACGAACTGCCCCGCCACCGCCCGCCACTGACACTGGTCGGCCCACACGACACCACGTTCTGGGCCGCCCTGGGCATGGAGCCGGCCGACCGGCACGCCCTGGTCATCGGCGCGGTGTCGGCCCCGGTTACCGCGACCGTCATCGTCGGTACGCTGCTGGACCTCGCCCGCTACCTGGATCCGTTCACCGGCTTCCCGACCACCATCGCGGCGTTGGCCGCGCAGGCCCGCGCGGGGCTGTCCGCCGACGAGGCGCGGGCCCTGCCGCCCGAACAACCGGCACCGAAGCGACCGGCGCCGGTAGACCCCGGCGTTGATCTGATCACGTTGCCGCACAGCGGTATCCGGGTTCCCCACGACCGGTTCCGGGTGTCGCGCTACCGGGAGCTGCCCACCGCCGACGGGGTGGCGTTCACGGCCACCCTCAAGCTCGACAAGACCGTCGTCGGCCTGATCCAGAACGAAGGCACCGGCGGCCCGACCCACGTCGAGCCGACCGACTTCCCGGACCGGCAGTTGAACGACTACGTGCAGGCGTGCCGTACCGCCGTCGGCCAGCCGTGCAGTAAGGAGTACGTGCTCGACGAGTTGGTCACCTTTACCGACCGCTAAGTGGCGCATGTGCGCTCTGGCCTGCGTCCTTGCGTAGCCTACATGTCAATGACGGATGCAGGCATGGACACGCTGGCGGATTCGGCCGGCCGTGGTGGGACGGTTGTTGGCATGGCCACTCATCCGTTGCTCGTCCCGGGCGTTGCTGTCGGTGCGGTCGACGCCGATGCCTACTCCGCGTGGATCGCGGTTGTGCATCAGGTCGCTCATGAACTCGACGCTGCGGTCATTGGTCAGGCTGAGCACCCCGGGCCAGGGCGCAACCACTACCGGGTCCGGATCAGGTCAGCGTCGGGTACGCGGACACGGTTGCTGCTCAATGCCGTTGGACGGCTGGTGGCCGCCTCGGACGACCCGGACCCGGGAGAGCTGACCGTGGCGTTCTGCGAGGTACCGCGCGGCGACCTTTTCCATCTGGCGGGCATGCGCGTTGCCGGTCCGGAGGAACTGGAACGGCTGTTGACCGACGGGCAGACCATCGGATTGACGGACACCGAACGTGGCGATGTCGTATACCACCGGCCCGCTCGTGTAGGTGACGTGATCTTCAACTGGTTCGACTGACCAGATCGCACCGGCTCTGGGCTGCCGCCGCGCCGTAGGCCCGGGAGGCAGCCGGCGTTACGCGCTGACTGGATGCCTTTGCGGACAACTGGTCATCCTGTTGGGCCGGGTCGCTGCGCCGACGGGCGTCGTGTGGAGGGATCGGTGGCTATGGTGCCGGTGTGGCGGAGTGGGAAGTCTGGCGGCAAGACGACAACGGCAACCGGTTCCGGATGAGCGTGTACGGCGATCGGGTTGAGGCGCTGGCCCGGGTGCTGGCGCTGGAGTCCGGGCTGGTGCACAAGCAGACCTACTGGGTGGCTGGACCGCCGGGGTCGGTGTGCGTCACCAACCGTGACCTGTATCTGCGGCTGGTCGGCGAGGGGGAACGCATGAACAACAACGGTCGCAGCCTGGCGGAGTTCCTGCGTGCCTGGTGGCTGGTCAGCAGGCCGCTGTCCGGCCGCGGGCGCCTCGATCTGGACACGGTGGCCGCGATGGTCACCGCCGCCGCGACCGTGCAGCCGCCACCGCTACCCGCGGCGTGGCGCAGTTCCCGGTTTCGGGCAGTCGATGAGCCGGCCTGTTATGCCGACTGGGAAGCCGTTGTGCAGTCTCAGGTCGCGGATCTGGCCGACTTTGCCGATCAGGGGCCGCTCGACGAGTACGCCGCCTTCGGTGTCGACGCGCCGCGCCCGGCTGGCTGTGTGCGAGCCAATGGCAGCCGCTGGTACAACTTCGATCCGCGCGGCTATCTAGAATGCGGGATGGCCGGCTCGTTGGGCGGCTGGGATGAGGGTGACGGCGTGCGCAAGCCGGTACCCGGCCCAGTCGTGCCGCTGGCGCCCGAACCGGATCCGGGCGAGCGGATCGTTGATGCCCTCTCCTGGGCCGTCCTTGCTCATCTGGCGATATGCGGGCAGGAGTACGAATAGCACCGGTCCGCGGCTACGTCGCACCACGAGGGCACCGGCTACGACTCCTCATCGAACCAGCCGTCCGTGTCTCGGTGGCGGCCCAGACCGACCGCGTCGAACTCGTCGAAGTGCCCGCCGGCGGACACGCCCAGACAGCGCAGCGCTTGCGAGATCGGAGATTTGCCGGCAGCGGAGGGCGGGGCATCCTCCGCCTTGATGATCGGACCGAGGACAAGCTGGCCGGCCTGCCACACGGCGGCGAGCTGGGAACCGGTCCCGCCAAAGTATTCCGCCTCGACGTAGGCCACCGGCCCGGCCTGCGACCAGTCGGCCAGCGTCCGGTCAAAGCCGGGCGGGAACCGCTCACAGGGCATCAAGCGGGGGTCGACCGGGTCGCCGCGGCGTACCTCCTCGATGAGGTCACCGGTCATGGGCAGCAGGTACAGCCCGTGGCCGAGCGGTATGACGACGGCGTGGGCGAACGCGCGGCATGGCTGCAGCACCTCGGCGGTGCCGATCACGCCGTGCAGGACGTAGGCCACGGGTGCTGATCCTACGAGATCTGATGCGAGGCGCTGTTGCTGTCGATGCTCGGGGGTTCAACCATCTCCACCGCCTTCATGGCCGATTGCGGCCACGGCGCCATGCGGTGGTGAGCCTCGGTGTCGTTTGCCCAGCGCAACGACGTAGCGCCATCATCCTCGTGTGATGGACGTCTGCCCCTCCTGCGGCGGCATGTTGACCGGCCGCGTTCTTGGCCGGTCAACCCCCAGCGACCGCGCGGCCGGTTCAGCCGGCGTCGAACTGCGCCGCTGCGGGTCCTGTCGTCGGCTGGCGCAGCGGGCGAAGGAAACCTCGGACAGGTGGACCGACGCGGGCCTCGACCCGTCGATTGACTACCTCTTCGACTGGCAGGCACAACCGCTGCCCGCGCCGTGGGCGTGGGTGCCGGCCGAGAAGCGAGCCGGGTTGGAGGCGGAACTGCAGACAGAGGTTGCCGAGGGCCACCCGTTGTTCGGCGAACGGGTGATCGCTATCGCCCGTTGCGAAGGCTGCGACGAGGCGGTGTTCAGCGTCGAGACCGATCCGGTGCGATTCGTCAGCGTCCATATGACGTGGCGCGGCGCCCCGGAGCGGCCACCCTGGCCCAGGACTGAGGACCTGGGCCTGCCACTGCCACGCAGCCTGGCCAAGCACGGACACTGATCGACAACTGCGAGCTGAGGATACAGATCATGGATGACCGGAACCGGGCGCCGAGGATTCTGGCGGTTTCCTGGGGCCACATGGAAGTCGAAGGGCTCGGAGTCGGCAAGGACTTCAAGCTCTATCCCGGTGGCGGACGCCCGTGGGACTGGACGGAGACCGGAACGCAGCACGAGCCGGGGATCCAACCCGCCGACGTGGAGGAGCTTCTGCTGCACGGGGCGACGACCGTCGTGCTGTCGCAGGGCATGGACCGGCAGTTGCAGGTCGACCCGGACACCCTGCGCGCACTGCAGGAACGGTCGGTCACGGTCCACGTCGTGGACACGCGTGACGCGGTGAAGATCTACAACGACCTCGTCGATGATGTTGCGGTGGGCGGGCTGTTCCACTCGACCTGCTGAGATCGCGTGACCGGGCTTGCTCTGCGTCGTGGCCGACGGGTCGGCCATCGGCTTGCTATGCACGGTGCGCCGCGGCGGAGGGCGGGAGTGCCTATCGGACGCCAACGGCGTCGGCCATGTGGTCGGGTTCGTCGAAGCCACGACCGGCAACGGTGTAGGCGGTCTCCAGGCCGGCGGTGACCCGCTTGGCGTGCCGGTCGTAAAGCACGGTGTAGACGGCGGCGGACAGGTTGGTGCAGTGCCGGGTCGGGATCACCACGAACCGGTGGCACAGGCCGAGCACGGCCCGATCCAGGAAACCGTCTTCGGGGCCGAACACGTACACCGCATGGTCTGGATGATCGAAGGTGATCAGCGGCTCGGCGTTGCGGCGCAACTCGACGGCCACCGGCACCGCGGTGGCGTCGAACGCGTCGAAGGGCTGGTCGCTGTGGCGTAGTTCGACGTCCTGGTAGCCGCGCATCCGTTCCTCCCGCGGTAGCCGGAACCGGCGCTCGCCGACCAGGTGGACCCGGTCCCCGGTGAACCAGACCTGACCCAGCCCATAGCACGACGCGGCCCGCACCGCCGCCCCGACGTTGTGCGGGAACTTCGGATCGACCAGCACGATCGCCGGGGCCCGGCCGTCGCCGCGACGCACCGGCCTGGTCTGGATGCCCATCCCGCCATTGTGCGGACCAACCGAAAGCCGATCAACCGGGTTGATACGCGGTTCGTATAGTCCGGCTTCCCGGGCGTCGCCCCCGGCGCCACCGCCCCGGCGCCGGATCACCACGAACGCGAGCGGTCGGAATGATCCGGTTCAGCGCTTGGACCGTTTGGCGGGCAGCCACGAGGTGAGCATTTGGGCCAGCGTGTCGACGAGCGGGGCCCCCGAACACGCACAGTGCCTGCTCCCAAGGATGTCCGAAGGTGCCGATGGTCATGTCCTCGGTCAGGAAGATGTGGTCGTCCCGTCCGGGAACACCTCGACCGGCCAGGACGGGTATCCTGGAGGGCTTGGCGGTGCGGCCAGAACCAGTAGCTGGGGTGCTGCCAGTCCAGCACCAGCAGGCGCTGCTCGACGGGGAAGACTCGGGTCATGGCCAGCAGTGCCAGGATGTTGATGGCTTGTTGCCCGGCGGCGAACTATGACGGCGTGGCGGTGAAGATCGGGGCGAGGTCGATGGTCACCGACGGCGTCGGCTCGTGAATGGCTGGCCAGCCCTCGGCGCGCGTGCCCGCCTGGAACCGGTACCGGGCGTCGAACGGTGCCCGATGTGGTCGGCGTAGCGTTCACGCGAGATCTCTTGCCAGGCCGCCTTGGTCGCCCCGGAACGGTAGCGCGGGCGGAGACGAAAACCGCTGTAGTCGCCGCCGCACGTTGTGGCATGATCACGCGATGACCAGCGCTGCGACCCCCACCGAGCACGGCGACCGTGACGTCGCCATGGCCGGGGAGATCCTGCGCACGGTCGTCGGCTCCGGGGTGCACGGCATCGCGATCGCCGGTACCGACGACCACGACGAGATGGGTGTGTTCATCGAGCCGCCGACCCGTGTTCTCGGGTTGCGTAGGCCGGCCGAGCACTACGTGTTCCGCACCCAGCCCGAGGGCGCCCGGTCCGGCCCCGGCGACACCGACCTGGTCATGTATTCGCTGCGCAAGTACCTGCGGCTGGCCGCCAAGGGCAACCCGACCGCGTTGCTGCCGCTGTATGCGCCGCCCGACGCGGTCCTTACGCTGTGCCCGCTGGGGGCCGAGCTGCGCGCGTTGGCGCCGGCGGTGTTGTCCCGGCGGGCGGTGCACCGCTTCCTGGGTTACATGAACGCCCAGCGGGAGCGGCTGCTTGGCCGCGGGCGGCAAAGCGATGTGCCGAACCGGCCGGAGCTGGTGGCCCGCTACGGCTATGACGTCAAGTACGCCTCACACGCGCTGCGGCTGGCCTACCAAGGGCTGGAGATCGTCCGGGACGGCCGGCTCACCCTGCCCATGCCAGACCGGGAGCGCGGGCGGGTGTTGCGGGTCAAGCGCGGCGAGGTCCGCGAGCTGGCCGACGTGCTGCGTGAGATCACCGACGTGCAGACGGAGGTCGAGGGCCTGCTGACCGCCGGCCGCACGCCGCTGCCGGCCGAACCGGATCTGGAGACGATCTCCGAGTGGTCGACCGGCGCGCACCGCCGCCACTGGGGCTGGGCCTGACCCCGGGCCTGCGGGGCGCGGGCGGATCAGGGCGGTTGACGGGTGACACCCGGCGCCGCCGGTTATTCCAGGACGCTCGCCTCCAGGTCGGCGATGCGTTTGTCCATGAACCGGGCGTTGGACCTGGCGGCTTGGAGCCGTTCCTCCAACGTCCGGTTCTGCGTTGTGAGTTCGCGGACGCGTCGTTGAAGGGCGGTGTTGTCGGCGGTCAGGCGTCCGACGGTGTGGAGGGCGTCGTCGGTCTCCAGATCGCGGATGCGACCGAGCAGGTCTGCGATGGTGTTCCGCTGCTGCCGGATCTCGGCGTGGGCTGCTTTGAGCGCGTCTTCGGCGTTGCGGGCTCGTTCCCGCCAGGACTGGTCGTCGCGCTGATCCAGGCCATCGCTATCGGTGCGGCGACGATTGGCGGCGCGTTGGACGGCGTCGCTGACCTGCTGCCGGGCGGTGGGGTTCTCGTAGAGGAACGTTCGGGAGACGTCGGCTTCTCTGAACTGGAAATGATCATGGATCCGAGGGGTGTTGTGGCCTACTCCCAGAGGTTTGCAAGACGGCAGTGATCATCAGGTTGATGTTGTGGTGGTCGAGCCCGGTGAGGGCATCGCGTAGATCTACGGGGATTCCGTCGGCAATGCTGGCCGCAAGGCGCAGGATTCGCTGTTCGCCTCCGGAACATGGCAGATCGCCGGCGTTGAGCGAGGCGATGGTGGCGGGCCAGTTGATCGCGGCTAAGACGGTGACCCCGTCGGTGGATCTGGTGGCGAGGCAGGTGACGTGTTCGATGAAGTCGCTGCGGCGCAAGAACGATGCATGGCTGACGAGGAGTTCGGCGGCGGCTTCGAGGTGGTGGAGGCCCTGGGCTTGAGCGCGCAGCGCGGCCGCCAGGTCGGTGGGAGTCACGTGGGGTCCGACGCGGTGGTGTTGTTGGCGATGGGGGTCGCGGTCGCGGTTGCGCTCGTGCAGGCGGGCATGCCGATGTTGACTGAGGTGACTACTGGAGAGCGTCCGTCGATCTGGGCGAGCTTGTCGTTGGCGCCGGCGAGGCTGATGTGGAGTCCCTCGACTTCGCCGAGCCAGCCTTCGTGCTCAGCCTCGGCGATGCGCGCGATCAGGTTGTCACGGATTTCCGCGATACGGGGCCGTTGAGCGGGATCTGGCCAGTGCATGCTGCACCGTAGACAGCTGTGCTCGTGAATACAGGGCGTGCCGAACGCGCGCCCGCAGATCCCTGTGGACACCTTGCGGCGCTCGAAGTGGCCGAGGAATTCCTGCCATTCGGCATCGGTAGGAACGCGGTACTCCTCGGTGGGTCGCAGAGATCGCCGTCGGGCGAGGAACGCCAGGTGGGACTGGATGGCTTCGTCGGGGTAGACGGCCTTGTAGCCCATGGTGACGTTGATGTCCCGGTGACCGGCGATCACTTGAGCGATGTGCGGCGGCAGCCCGCTCAGGATCGCATCGGTGATGAAGATCCTCCGAAAATCGTGCGGTGTATAGCGCAGCGGGCCGCCGTCGACGGGATCGGTCAGGCCGGTGCGGGCCAAAGCGACGGCGAGCATGTCACGGATGACGTCGGGACTGATCCTGCGCCGCTCTGCGCCGAATCGACGTTGGAACAGCAACGGAGACGGTGGCAGCCATACACATTCCTGCCAGTCGTAGGAGGCGATCAGGGGAATCTTCCCGGTGTCGTCACGGACCCGCCGGATGATCGTGCTGAGCACGTCCGCCAGCTCCGGTGAAACCAGAAGAAGCCGCTCCTCGTCGGTCTTGGACGGGGCGATCTGCAGCAGCGGCACGAGTTCACCGGTGGTGGGCAGCCGGTACTGCACGAAGCTGTGATGGGAGAGTTCCAGCAACTCCTCCACACGCACGCCGGTGGCCCGAAGAACTTCAACGATCGCCCATGCCCAGAAAGCGTGATCTTCCTCGAACCCGAGGTCGCGCCGCTTGCCGGTGCCCGGGTCGTGCGCCCAGACCATGCCGGCGACGGCGCCATGGCGGGTAACCGAGCGGACCAGTGTTTGCCCGGCTGCGGTGAACAGTTGCCCCGGCTGGGTTTGGCGGGCCGCCTGAAGAAGTTCGTGGGCTGCCTTGCGGTTTTCGTTGACGGTGCGCACCAGCATCGGCAGGACGGGGAGTCGTTCCCGGGTGCGGGCATCCATCCGCGATTTGCGGTGCCGCCGTAGCCTGCGCTGGTTGAGCTCATCCTCTTTGACGGGGCAGGGAACCGCCCACTGGGCCCAGCGTCCCGGGTCGTCGACGGCCCATTGGGCAAGGTCCAGGTAGGACGCCCGCACCGGGATCAGACACTCCCGATGGTTCAGTCGTGGGACCTCGATGGTGACCTTGTCCCCGGTTCCTGTCTTGATTGTCTTCGGTTTGGTGCGCAGCCGTTGTTTCCAGGCGTCGGCGACCTCGCGCGGCAGGCGCAGGCTGTCGATGCCGGGATGGTGGATCTCCAGGTCCCGCCAGAACCGCGACCCCAACGTGCACGCGAGGCTTTCCATGCTGGAGTAGTCCAGCGACGGTTGACGCTCCCGCAGATAGTCCACCAGCAGGTCACGGACCGGGCGGCAGGTCAGACGGTACCGGTCGATGAGTTCCTCGGGCGTGCGCGGTCCAGCGGCACCGCGTATCTGCCGCAGCGTGGCCGGCGCGTCCGGTCCGAAGATGCCCGCGGCGCGTAGAAGCCGGTAGAACACCGCGGCGTCACCGGACACGTTGGCGAGTGTGTCGATCTCGACGTCCAGCAACTCCAGGACATCCCCGACGGTGACGTCGGCCAGCGTGCCGCCTTTGGCCGCCAGGATTTCGGCGGCGCGGTAGAGGGTGTGGCTGCCCGCTATCGAGGAGACGTCGCGATCCGCCTCACACAAGGCGCGCAGCCGGCCCAGCCCGTCAGGATCGCGGGTGCGGGCCAGGTGGCGTACCAGGCTGCCCGGACCGGTCGCTTTGGCCACCAGCCAACCCAGCGCGGGGCGCACGATGTCGGCGCTGATCGCCGTCAACAGTGCCGAGGTCAGAGCGTCCTGGCACCATTCGGCGACCATTCCGCGCTCCTGCAGCCATCGGCCCGGGATCTTCCGCCAGGCGGCGCCCGCGCCGTCGGCTCCGCTGGCCAGCCAGCGTTCCTGCCAGATCCGACCCGGCTGGGCCTCCAACCAGTCCAGCAGAAACGTCAGCCCACGCAGGCGGATCTTCTGGGTATGGGCGTTACCCACCACAAACGGCGCATGGGTCAGCCGATCCCACACCTCATCCCGGCTTTGGCTGGTCGCCGGCCAGGTCACGGGCAAGGGCCGGGCCGGGATGCGGGCACGCGCGGCCTGGCGCCCCTTCGGCGGTGTCCGCGGCAGTAGGCCCGTCTCGCTGGCCGTGGTGGTCACGACACGCCGTTGTTGAACAAGACGTCCAGCGTTTCCGGCTGGTACCCCGGCGCGAGAGCCGTGCTGGTCCGCTCAACCGCCCGCCGGGTCTGCTCGCCATGGTGGGCCAGCACCCGACGGATCACGTCCTCCTTGCGGGGCGTCAGGTAAATCTGAGTCGTGGTCAACTGAGCATGACCGAGAACGAACTGGACATCGGTCAGCGGCAATGCTGGATCCTCGGCCATCCGGTAGGCGGCCGTGTGCCGCAACGCATGCAAAGTCACCGAGGTACCGACCTGCTGGTTGACCCGCTCGAACATGCGGTGCACGGCGTGATACGTCAACGGCCGGGCAGGACGCCGTAGCGTCCACCACAGCGGCTGCCTGCGTCCCTTGGGAATCAGGTCGGCCATCTCCACCTGGTAGAGCCGCAGCCACACGAACGCGTCCGTGGACGCGGGCAGCTCCTGCAACTCGCGGGTCCCTTTTCGAACGACGGTGATCAGATGCCGCCCCGGATCCACCCCCGCCAGCGTCGTCGACAGTAGCTCCGACGCCCGCGCACCGGTCGACACGTAGAAGGCGACCAGCGCCCTGTCACGGTGCGAGGGCAGCCGGGCGAAGATCTCGTTGAACTCGCTATCGGGGATACTGCGCGGGATCCGGTTGGGCAGCCTGGGCCGATACCGCCCACTGAGCTGGTTGCCATACAGCTCCATCGGATTGTGATGCGCGTGTGCCCGCCCGCCTCGACGAGACCGGTCCAGCGGGAAGGGGTTGATGACCGGCCCGGTGCCCGCATCCCGGTGAAAGTCGTAGAACGAGCGCAGCACCGTCTCGCAATGCGCACGCACCGACGGCGCGAATGCCTGACCACGAGCCTGTTCCAAGCCGCCGGCCGCTTCTGGCGCACGCCAGTGCGGGCGAGGTCGCTTGCCAGCGACCTGCATCCACCTGCTGAAGTCACGGGCCTCAAACACGAGTCGCCCGATCCCACGCGACACCGACGTCGGACCACAGGAACCTAAACCACCGCAACAGATCCAGCCCATACGAGCGGACGGTGGACTCCGCTCTGCCCGCCGCCAGCAGGTCCCTGAAGTAGGCGGTGACTGCCTCCACCAACGCCCCGTCGGGATCAAATAGCCGGTAGGGCTCGTACCGATTGCCCGTGGCCACCAACCGACCGGACATAGGAACCACCAGCGCCATCAGATCCCGCCCAGGCTCACCGTCTTCGATCACGAGCGGGAACCGTATCGGTCAGCGCCGCCATCCCGCCACTGAACTGCAGAGACATCTACCTCAGTTCAGTGAATGGGGCGCGGCGGGCGACGGCGGCGAAGGACACGGCGCGGCGCTCACGTTGCAGGCGGCGGATCGCGTCGGCGACGCGGTCGAGCATGGCGTCGCTGCGGCGTCGGCGGGCGGCAAGCGCCGCTGCGGTGCGTGTTCCGGAGTCGGTCGCGGACGTCACGGTCCCTCCTGCGGCTGGTCGGGCGTCGACGCCGCGGCACGGGTCAGCTCGCGGGCCGGGAAGTTCAGGCTCCACAGCCGGTGGAAGTAGTCCTGCGGCCGGCGCAAGTCGAGGGCGAGAGCGTCCTGCAGCAGGCCGAGACCCGCGAGGGCCTTCTCCAAGCCGTCGATGGCGCGGGCGGTGGGCTCGAACACGCGGTGCAGGTAGTCGGCGGTGGCGTCGTCGGGTGCCCGCTCGGCCAGCGAAGCCCACTGTTCCCGCTTGCGGCGCCAGTACAGCAGGTCAGCACCGGACAGGACGAACTTGTCGCAGTTGTGGCAGTCCAGCTTCCACGGGCACGCGCCGCCGTCGACGACGGGTTGGAAGGTGCAGAACCCACCGTCGGCGGGTGTGCTGCGACGGCTGAGGTCCACGGCGAGTGCCGTGGCCTGTTGGCGGGTCAGCGGCGTGTCCACGTCGGACAGCAGCTCGCCGGGGTTGGCCGCGCCGGGACCAGCGACCCACACGTGCTGGAGGACGTCCTCGATCTCGGAGACGGCGACGTGGGTGTAGTGCTCTGCCATGCGGTCGGAGATGTGGCCGAGGTAGCGGCGGACGTGGGTGATCGTGGCGCCGGCGCGTAGCAGGTTGGTGGCCAGGGTGTGCCGGGCTTGGTGTGGCACGCAGCGGCTGAGGTCGAGGTCGGTGATCCAGAGCTGGAACAGCCGCTGGAACCAGGCATACGACAGGGGAAGCCGTCCTTGGGGGTTGCTGCGGGTTCCGGGGAACAGGGCCATGCCTTCGCGTTCGCGCGGGGTGGGTGGCCGGCCGTGGCGGTGGCTGAAGGCCTCCACGGTGGCCTGTTGACGGGCCTGCAGCCGCTGGTAGACGGGTTCGGGGATGCGGATGGCCTGGTCGTAGTTGCCGACCTTGGTCTGGTCGTGCCACAGCATCGGCAGCCCGCCGTAGCGGCCGAGGCAGTCCAGGCCGAGCTTGACGACTTCGCCGCCGCGGCGGCCGGTGGCCACGATGGTCTCCCAGATGTCACGCAGTCCCCTGCCGTTGACATCCAACGCCTCCAGCTGGCTCAGGTTGGCCTCGGCAACCAGGGCGCGGGCGATGTCGTCGGAGTACGGGCTGCGGGCTCGTCGTGGCGGCTCGCCGCCGGCGGGTAGGGAGGTGATGAATGCCCGGTCGAGGTTGAGCCGGTTGGCCTCGCCGCTGTCCATCGCGCCGCGCAGCAGCCGCCGGGCGGCGTTGAACACGCCGCTTCGGGTGATCGCGGTGACGGTGGACGGGTTGCCCCGCTGGTCAGTCACGATCAACGAGGGTAGGCCGTCGCGTTCGCGGCGCCGCTGGTCGGCTACGAACCGGTGCATGTGCTCCTCGCGCAGCAGGCTCGGGTCGTGCCCGCCGTCGGGGGCGTCGGCGAGGAGGAAGGCGCCCAGTTCCATGGCGGCGCGGCGTAGGTTGTCGAACGGGCCGCTGCGGCGTGGGCAGTGCACCGAGCGCAGGGTGGCGGCCATCTGGTCCCAGACCAGGTCGCGTAGCCACCGCTGGGCTATCGGTGTGAGGTCGATGAAGCTGGCCCGGTGGGTGAAACGCACCCCGAAGTGGTCGGTGTCGATGAACCCGGCTTCGCGGGTGTCGGCCGGGGTGAAGTACACCAGCCGCAGTTCGTGCAGGATCTCCAGGACGATGCCGCGGGCGGCGTGGCTGCACGCCTCCATGTCGAGGTCGGCCAGCGAGTTGACCTGGCGTCGGCGGCAGTCGTCGATCAGGTTCTGCAGGTCGCTCAGCCGCCATTTGGTGTGTGGCCGCTGGGTGTGGCGGAACAGTCCCCAGCGCAACTCGGCGCGCAGCAGCGGTCGCAGGCCGCGCAGCACGACCCGGCCCGGCCAGCAGACCGGGTCGGCGTCCTGGCACCACCGGCGAAACCCGAGCTCATCGTCGACGTGTACTGGCACCGGCTGGCCCTTGTCCTCGAACGTCGACGGGTACGAGCGGGGCAGCCGGGCTCTGCCCGGGCGCCCGGCCTCCCGGTAGTAGCGTTCGTGGTGCAGGCACAGCAGCAGCGGGACTGGGCGCGCAGGTCGCAGACCGGCACCCGGCAGCGCCCGTAGCCGTCGTAGGCCGGCTGGTCGGCCAGCCACGCGGCGAAGTCCACCCGATCCCGTACCCGCATCCAGCGGCTGCGGTGGCGCGGGCACAGCTGCCAGTCCAGGCTCGCCGCCGGCCGGGCCGGGCAGATCCGGCAGGATTCCTCCTGTGACCACTCGGAGGCGGTCAGCGGCTCGGCGCGGCGGAGGAAGTCCGCCATGGCGCCGCCCGCCCTGAGAATGACAAGCCCATTTGGCCCCACGGTGCTGGTCTGATTTGGCCCCACCCTCGGGTGTTGGTTGGGGTCGTCGGTCACGGGCTGTAACCGGCGGCGGTTAGTGGTTGAGTCGGCGGTGTTCGGCGACGCGGCAGCGGGTGCTGCAGAACCGTCGTGGTTGACCGCGTTGGCTGATCTCGATGTGGATCATCGTGGTGCAGTGCCAGTGCGCGCATCGGCGGGTGACCCGGCCTGGGTTTGGACGTGGTTCGGGGGCGGTCTGGCCGGTAACGATATTCGCGTCGGTGTTCACGGTGTGGCTGTTTTCTGTTTCGGCTTGTTGGTCGTGGCGGCGCGGGTGGTGCGTAGTCGGTAGGAGTCGGCGCCGGTTTGGATGATGTGGGCGTGGAAGGTGAGTCGGTCGACGACGGCCGCGGCGAGGCGCGGGTCGGTGAAGGTGCGTCCCCACTCGCTGAAGGGCGCGTTGGAGGCGCATGCGATGGAAGCTTTCTCCTCTCGTGCGGTGATGATCTGGAAGAGCAGTTCCGCGCCACGCGGGTCGAGATGGACGTAGCCGACCTCATCGAGGCAGAGCAGGTCCAGGCGGGCGTAGCGAGCCACGACACGGGAGAGTTGTTTGTCGTCGGCTGCCTCGACGAGCTCGTTGACCAGCGCGGCGGTGGTGGTGTACCGCACCCGGCGGCCGGCCTCGGCGGCGGCGGTGCCGATCCCGATGAGCAGGTGGGTTTTGCCGGTTCCGGAGTCGCCCAGCAGGACGACTGGTTCGCCGGCATCGATCCAGGTTCCGCCGGCCAGATGCGCCAAGGTCGCTGGGGGCAGGCCGGTCAGGCCGGTCAGGTCGAGGTCTTCGAGTCGTTTGTTGCGTGGGAACTTCGCTTCCAGGACGCGTCTGATGCGGCGGCGGGCGTCGCGGTCGTCGCATTCGGCGGTGAGGACCTCGGCGAGGAACGCCTTGTGGGACAGCCGCTCCCGGACGGCCGCGGCGGCGATCGGGTTGGTTTGGGCGGCGATGGTGGGCAGGTGCAGGATGCGGCACGCGGCGCCGATCGCGGCTTCGGCGGCTGGGTCGCCCAGCGCGGTCACCGGCGGCAGCGCCGTGGTGGCCGCCGCAGCGCGGGCGCTCACGCGCCTACTCCGTGCAGCAGTTGGTCGTAGCTGGCCAGGGTGGGCAGGGCCCGTGGCGGGTCGGCCGCCGCGGGCGCGGTGAGCATCGTGGTGGTGGGGCGGGTGGTGTCGAGGTGGCGGCGGGCTTCGACCGCGACGAGATCGGCATCGAAGCGTTGCATCGATGTCGCGGCGGCGATGCCGGCAGCCACCGCGGCGGCAGGCAGGGTGCGGTGCAGCAGCAGCACCCCGACCAGCGCGCGGGTGCCCGCGCCGTCGCTGGCGCCGCGGCGGGCGGCGTCCCAGAACTGCTGATGCGCGGCGGTGAACGCCCCGCAGGCGCGGGCCGCGGCCAACGCGGTCGCACCGGCCATGGCCCCGGGTTTACGGGCCAGGATCTCCAGATAGTGGTCCAACACGAGATCTTCGCTGCCCTTGTGCAAACTGCGCACGTGCGAGGCGACCTGCCTGCCCTCAGCGATCACGGTGACGCTGTCCGCGCCCAGACGCACCACCACCCGGCGTCCCGCGAGGTGCGCCGGAACGGAGTAGTAGGACTGACGCACGCACGCCCGCGCTTTCGTGTCGACCCGGCACGACAGTGTCTGCGACGGGTCGAACGCGGCAACCGGCAACGCCCGCAGCAGCGGCAGCTCACGGGCCGCGGCCGCACCCACCGTCTCCGGGCGGGCGGCGATACGCCGCTGGTCATCGCGGGCGTCGGCGGCGGCCATCGCCTCGTTCAACGCCGCCAACGTGGGCAGCACCGGCATCGGCGTCAAATGCCGACGACGGAACCGGCCGATCTCGCCCTCCACCCCACCTTTCTCATGGGCACCGTCGATGCCCGGCTGGCAGAAGAACGAGTCATACCCGTAATGGCTGCGCAGCGCCACGAACCGCGGGTTGAGCCACCGCTGGCGGCCCAACAGGACCCGAACCACCGCAGCCGTCAAGTTGTCGTAGCGGATCATCCCGAGCGGTGTACCGCCCAACGCGGCGAACGCTTTCACGTGACCGTCCAGAAACGACTCCTGCGCCTGGTTGGCATAGGCGACGTGCACGGCCTTACCCGAATGCGACAGCCGCAGCACGAACATGAACAGTCTGATCACCTGCCCACCGATACACGCCTGGAACTCCCCGAAGTCGACCTCCGCCTCCCGCGCCGGGCCGTGCGTCTGCGGCACCGTCACCAACGTCCGACCCGAGCCGAGCTGAACGCGCAGCCGGGCGACCAGCGCCCGCACGCTGGACTCGGCGACGCTGGCCCCTTCCTCATCCAACAGCCGCTGCCACACCCGCCGCGCGGTGTGACGCTGCTTGCGCGGCGCCGCCAGATCCTCCGTCAACCACCGGCGCACCGTGGCCTCATGCACCCCAAGAACCGGACACACCCGCACCGGCGGCTTGCGAACCGGTGGCGTCGCATCCGCCAACGCCTGACGCACCGTGCGTCGATGCACTCCATGACGCACCGCCAACGCACGAACCGACAACCCCAAATCGCGGGCCTCACGTCGGATACGTTCAAACTGCTCCACTCTCGATCTCTCCTTCAAGATTCCTACGCCTCTCGTGATCGCCTTGGCAGACGTCACGCAACGTAGATCACGGATAGGTCGAGAGTGGGGCCATATCAAGCCATCACTACAGCCCCAGGTGGGGCCACTTCAGGCTGGCATACTCA
>Ga0137372_10002361_pt1 | contig 18273 bp, 18 predicted proteins | sample SagtaG_6_FD_104911 | JGI IMG/M metagenome (GOLD analysis project Ga0137372, IMG submission 104911) | Vadose zone soil microbial communities from Sagehorn Ranch, Mendocino, California, USA - Sage1_R_60_16 metaG | ecosystem: Environmental > Terrestrial > Soil > Vadose zone | place: USA...
AAAGCACGACCGTTCAGAATCTCATCCGTTATCGGCCGTCCGGCACATATTTCGCACGATTCAAGGTTGGCGGAAAGTTGGTCCGTAAAAGCCTTGAGACGCCGGTTTTCTCAGTCGCCAAACAGCGATTGCCGGACAAAATTCGCGAATACCGCTCGCGCCACGAGTCGGTGAAGGCATTTGCGAATGGAAAGATGACCGTGGGCGATGCCGTGGAGGTTTACCTCGGCAAGGTCAGGTCCAGTGTCTCGCTGAAGCCGCGTTCAAAGGATTACCGCGCGATGATGATCGACTTCGTTGGACGCTCATGGCCGGCGCTGTTCGAGACCGATGTGCGCAAGGTGAGCGATCGTGATTGCGAGAATTGGCTCACGCGGTATCAGCAACAATACGCGCCGACCGTGGTCAACATCCAACACCTCGCCTTTTTTACTTCGCGTGGGGACGTAAGTATGAAGGAATGTTGTGAAATGATTCTCAAGCGTTACATGAGAAAGTTTTTTTCCAATACGGCTAGCTTCCTCCGCCAGAAATTGGACTGCTTCACTACGGGTAAAATCGGGACGGTGCCAAGAGTTTAAGAGGTAATCCCAAGCAAACAGCGGTTCGACACTCGTCGCGATTTTCCAATGAATAAGCCAAAGCGTTTTAGCATCCTCAAGAAAAGGGTCGTATCCAGTCTCGCTTAAAAGATCGGCACCGAAGGAAGAGACAATCGAAGCACCGTCTACACCACGAACCGACACACCCGCTGCGTCCGCCCAAAAACGTATCGCCCGAACCATATTCTTTCCAACTCCAAGCGTAACCATTGCCTGATCTTCGTTGTAAAAGAGAGCCGGGTCCTGCGCGAGCGATTGGACAGCTTTTGGCAACCAAGTGTACCGACACGGAAACGTCTCGTGTCCCGAGAATCGATAATTGACGGCGGCGTCAGTCATTTCGGGGCCTGATCTCTCGTATAGTGCAACGGAGCAGATCCGCTCAAGTGAGGAAATAGTAGTGCTTGGGCTGGAGACGTTCGCTCACCGACCGACATAGCGTAAGCAACAACCTGTGCGGTTTCAGTTTCCGAGAAAATTCTCCAGCCGTTACGATCGCGCGAAACGTCAGGCATTTTACCCTCGCGAATCCAACGTAGAAGCGTAAGTCGATGAACACCCGCGAGTTTGGCTACTTCACTGGAATTCAGGAACTTATGGCCATTAACCTCCTTCGGCATAAATATATGTAAATATAGATAGAAGGCCTCGATGGAATACACAAGCAAAAAAATCCCTATTCGAACCACCCGATTCCTCTCGACACACCAACGGTTGAGAATATGTTCGCCCGAACGTTTAGCGAAGGTTCCTTGGAAACTGGCGACCTCTCCAGGTGAAATTAAACGATGGCCGAATCCATAACCTCAATTAAAGAGATCTTGGAAACAATCCGAGACGACGCACAACGAGCGCTAACGTTGCTGCGACAGACCGAGGAACAACGCTCGCTTAGCTGGAAATGTACAAAATGCGGCCATGTGAAGCATTTCACGCGACCTGTTCCAAGCGAGGTCGCTCCGCCTTGCCCAAAATGCAACGCGAACTCATTCGAACCGTGTTAAAGAAAATCCGCAACTGATGAAATCGCCCATCTCGCAAAGACATTGAGTTTTCTCCTTCCGGGCTTCCGCGCCGCGGCTCCTCCCTCCAAAATCTCAAAGACTTTGCTCCCCCTTTTTCGGAGATGCAGTCATCGCGCGTTGTTCCCTTAGCCTCCGCTCCGGCAGGCTGCGCGGTGCTTTATTCCACAACGCGCGATCACTGCGGCGCGCTCGGAATCATCGTCGCTAAATCTCAATGATTCGTTAGGCGAGATCCGATTCTATTGTCGCCTTATTGGTTCTCGCCTGTCTGACGGCTCATCGCCCATTTAGGACAAGGCAGCAGAGAGGTATACACTAAGGCACTGTCTCGCCCTGGCGAATGCTGCTATGGAAAAGATTGATGTCGATTCAACATCGTCTCACTCGGCGATCTGCTCGGACATTGTCCTCCGCACCGGTAAACGAGTGCGGCTGATTTTTCGTCCGGAGATAGTGGACAACGCTGCAAATCCTGAGGCGCGAGTACGCGGAAGATTCATTTATCAGCGAAAGGGCGACACGGGCGCATGGGGGCCGTTGGAAAAAATATCCCTCGCTTCTCTCAAGAAAGGCGAAGGTTATCAATTAGAGCTTCACTCCGACGAGGTGCTGATGCTTCGTCGCGACTTGTATGAACTAGCACGACTGCATCGTGAGGTTGGCATCCCGCAAGGACATGCCCAGTTTCTGAAGGTTGAAAATAACCTTGCCGAGTTATTGCAACTTGGTCAGCTAGAATTAGCACAGTTTCTATCGGCCAATGCTGTCGACGCAGTGAAAGTTTTTAGTCGCGTCCTTCACTGGCTCGCGAATACACCCGAAATTGCCGCGTCGCTCGCGTTGGATGAGACGGAGTTGCCGAAATTAAATGCGCTGATCTCACACGCAAACGTTCGCGCGATTTTAGATGACTGGAGGAAGGATGCGACAAACCCTAGTGAGGAATTTTGGCAAGAGGAACTGACCAAACATAGTTTCATATTAAGCCTCTTGTTTGCATATCCAATCGTTGTCATCCGTGGAAAAGCGTACGTCGGTGGTAAGGAGTACGACAATCGACACGGAAATCTCGTAGACTTTTTGGCGCGTGTGCCTACATCGCGGAATGCACTATTGATTGAGATCAAAACTCCCGTGACGCCCTTACTTGGCGCTGAATATCGCCAGGATGTTTTTCCTCCTTCAACTGAACTCATTGGCGCCGTGTCACAGGTGATCCACTACAAGGAGTCGCTGCTTGGCGACCCGCACGTCCGTCAAACAGCTGATCTCTCACTTTCGGAACCGAGGTGTCTCATAATCGCTGGGTCTGGCCAGGCTGAGCTTATCGACGACTCTCGCAAAAAGGCGTTAGAGCGCTTTCGAGAACGGCTACTGGGCGTTCATATCGTCACCTTCGACGAAGTGCTCCGCCGAATTGAGGATCTACACGCCCTCCTCGCGTAGCGTCTGCATCTTCATCGCATCCTGGGGACTTCGTGGACAAGGTTTGATACGGCTACGCCGCGGGAGACTGTGCCCGCCCTGCTTTCCCGCACAGACTCCGAGTTTGCCTTACGGAGATGTGATCATCTGCGCCGTCCTCGCTGCTCTCTCGGCCGTTCCGCTCCCGTACTCCCAAGCGGAAAGCCGGACGCGCCTCTGCGGGTGCGCAGATCATCACTCGACAAGCTCATCGCGATGGCGGCTAACACGGCCGCAATGTGAGCTCGTTTGCACACACAACGAATTCCAATGTGCGTGAACTAACTTCCGCGAGCGTGGCATCGGCGACTGCGTCAGAGCGCGGAAATTGCGCTAGTTGCCGCGATTTGTTCGCATGGTGTCAGTCTAAAAACGGCTCTGTCGGCATTCTTATTGCCATCGACTCTTTTTTGTCGATCCAGGCACTCAATTGAACTATGAGGCGCTTTTTGAAATCCGAGCGAAACTGAATTTCATCGACCGCTTTCGCAACTTCTGGCGCGCTTTCCGGGGGCAAACTAGTTCTAGCGTAATTTTCCAGCTCCATAGCCCGCGAATCTTCCGAGAAGAAGTTAAACAGACTGGGCGGATACCGGTTCGCGCCAAACGCATCCGTCTTGGCGAGCAGGGCCTTCATGTTCGCCTTCGCAAAATCCCATGCGATTTCCGGATGATCACTTTCGCGGGCGACTTTTGATACGAGCAATATCGCACGACTGGCCGGCAACTCATCCGTGAGCGCGACGAAAAGCGTCTTCTTTACTAGCGCAGGGTCCGTCGCGGCAGCCAGCGCATTGTAATAATTTTGCTTCTCCTCAATGCTGGTCGTCTCCAAACCGAGCTCATGAAGCTGGTCCCAGGTCTTCTCATCGGCATAACGGCCGACTACTGCAAAAACTGCCGGGCGAAGGTTTGGTGGAAGTAGGCTTGAATCGGCGAGATATTTTGCGAAACGCACACGACAATCGGTGACAATCTCCTGGTCGTTCAAATTGCCGAGGGCAGCGATCAGACTTGCGCGCAAACTCGTCGCCGCGGCGACCTCGCCCTTTTTCGACTCCCAGCCTAGCGCGTCAAACGTGGGGCGCAAAAGTGATCGCGCGTATCGCTGAAACTTTTCCCGTTCGGAACTGCCGCCGAGCAGCCGATTAATGAAATCCAATACGTTGATGATTTGTTCGTGTTCAGCCAGCTCGGTGGACTTTGGCAGTTTTTCCACCAAATCAAAATACAGCGACACTGGCGCACGATTGGCTTGAACAAGAGCCCACGCATCGCTCAGAAGGTTGACGCGATCTTCAACACCCAGCTTTGGCAAAACTCTAAGCAGCAAATTCCACGAGGACTCATCGTAAACGACGCGATAATTTCCGGCGCCGTTTACGTTCAGTTTGAGAGCGCGATCAGCCGGAATGTTTTCGAGACTGGTGCTCTTGCTGGTCATCAGCAGCGTCGCGCCGGCTTCTCCCAGAACCGAATAAGTAAGCGGCATTTTCCATTCAAGCTGCGGAGCATTCTTGAAATTGACCGTGAAACGCTCCTGCAAGAGGGACACTTTTCCATCACCTTCCCGTTTAACCTTCACAACTGGGAAGCCCGGCTGCTCCGTCCAACCGGCGGCGATTTCCACGACGGGCTTCTTCGATGCGTCCGAAAGCGAGCGCCATAGGTCGGCTGTGGTCGAGTTCGAGTATGCGTGCGCGGCGATGTACCGGCGAATTCCCTCTCGAAACATCTCTTCGCCCAAGTAATTCTCCAGCATTCGCAAAAATGACAGACCTTTTCTGTACGTGATATCGTCAAAGGCGCTGCTCGCTTCCGCCTCAGTCACGATCGGCTGTTGAATCGGATGTGTGGTCGATCGCGCGTCGCCTTCCATTGCTTGCTCTTTGGCAATGCCAGCGCGCCGGGCAGGATCACGCGGCAGATTTCTTCGCAGCCAGACTTCCCATTGCGGATTGAAGTGCGCCGTGCATTTCGACCCCATCCAGGAGGCGAACCCCTCGTTGAGCCAAAGATTGTCCCACCACGCCATGGTCACCAGATTCCCGAACCATTGGTGCGCTATCTCATGGGCAAGCAGCTCGTAGATATTTTGTTTCGTCTCCGCAGAGGAGATTTTCGGATCAAATAGAAGGTGGGATTCATCATGAGTGATTCCACCCCAGTTTTCCATCGCGGTGAAGCGACCCAACCCGCCTGGGATTGCGATCTGATCCAGTTTCGGCAGCGGATAAGTCACACCGAAGTACTCATCGTAATACTTAAGAATCTGCGCCGTTGTTTCGAGCGCGTAACGACCCATTTCCGCCTTGCCCTTACTGGCGATTAGGCGGATCTGCGTCGGGCCGACTCGCGATTCAATGACCTCGAGCTCGCCGGCAACGAAAACATTCAGATAACTCGACATTGGCGGAGTCGCCGCGAAGCGCACTTCTTTTCCGCCGGCCACTGGTTTCTCGCTTTCTATGGGCATGTTCGATACGGCCAGCCAATTCTCCGGCACCACTGTGCTCAATTGAAAACGCGCACGAAACGCCGGCTCGTCCCAGCAGGGGAAAAACCGGCGAGCATCGGTTGCTTCAAACTGGGTTCCGAGCATGACTTTTCTAATCCCACTGCCTTGCTCCTGATAACGCACGTAGAACAGGCCCTGACTTTGCTGGTTGACCTTCCCTTGAAAAGCCAACGCTAAGATGTGCTCGCCGGGCGCGAGGTCCGAGGGCATCGCCAAGATGAGCAGTTCATTTGCCGGATCGATTTCAATCGCAGACTCGGGCAAAGCCTTTCCATCGATAGACGCGTCGATGATTTTGAGTTCGAGCGCGTTCAACACCAGACGATGAACTGCGCGATGAACATCTAGCCTTACCCTTTCGGTTCCTGTGAAGGTGAATTTGTCGATATCGGGCACGATCCGAACGGAATAGTCCACAGGAACAACCTCCTTGGGCAGTTTTCCCGGAGTTGCCTCGAAGCTAAAAGGTTTTTCCGCGCGCATGCTGGGACAAAATAGAGTGAGGAAAAAAAGAAACCTCGCGATAAATAACGGGCACAGAAGTTTCATCGGCAAAGCTAGAGAATCTCAAAGACTTCATAGGTCACTCCGTCCGGAGTCCTCTCGCCGATTGCGACACTGACGATCTTGTTCAGCCAGGCGTATTTCGCAGAGGAGGTCTCGAAGAACGGCACAGTTCGCAAATAGTAATCCGAAGCGTTGACCTTCTCGCCACGAGCGATTCGACCATTTACCTCGGGCGAGGCATGACGTACGCCGCGATAAGTCATGATAATTAGTGCCCCGTCGTCTGTCCGCAGGATCAAGCGCACATCTTGCTGGGAAGACCCATCTGCGCGAACCAGCAACAAGTCTGAACCTGCTTGCGGCAAGACCTGTCCTCTAAGGCGGTCGCCGACAAATTCTCCGCTGGAAACAGTGAATACGCGGCGCTTCCCAGCCGGTGTTTCTCCCAACTCCAGGACAGGGGGCAGCTTCATACTGATGGTGAATAGATGACGCGATTTGAGTTCTTGCATGGTTAGACTCCGTTTTGAAACGTTTGGTTGGGACGGAACTTCCGGGCTTTGTTGAGCTGGAAGTTCACAAGTGGCGAATGCTGTCGCTGTCAGCACGAGGAGCGTTCGGTTCATAGGGCGATTTTGTTATGACTTGTTCGATTCGCCCAATCGATTGATTATATATCTGCCATTCGCGCCATGAATTTATCATCGATCGACCTGAACCTGCTCGTTGCGTTGGATGCCCTGCTTTCAGAAGCGCATGTTGGCCGTGCCGCTCGCAAAATTGGTCTCTCACAGCCGGCAGCCAGCCATGCACTGAAACGACTCAGAGACCTCTTGGATGATCCTTTGCTTGTGCGAGCGGGTTCTCGCATGGAATTGACGCCTCGAGCAACCGGTTTGCGAGAATCCCTGGCCGAAACCTTGCAGCGAGTTCAAGGTCTCCTTTTGACCGATTCTTTTGACCCTGCCAGAAGCACTCGTCACTTCTCGGTCATGATGCAGGACCACATTGGCCATCTGATTGTGCCAGAACTAGTCAGCCGCCTGCGTTCAGAAGCGCCTGGGATCAGTTTGAATATTCTGCCATGGGAAAGCACGATCTCCATGAGACCAGAGCAGCTTCGCTCCATTGATCTGCTGATTTCATGTGTTGAGCATGAAGTTCCAGCTTATCAGCGCGAAACCCTGTTCACCGACACAGAAGTCACAGTCGTGCGGAAGGGGCATCCTTCCGCATCGAAGATGAAGAACCTCAAAACATTTCTCAGTTCGAGACATGTCGCGGTTGTGGGCAGAGGGCTGACGGAAGATCCGGTCGATACGTGGCTTCAACAGGAAGGTCTGGCGCGACAGGTTGTGCTGCGTGTTCCGAGCTATTTACAGGCGCTTCAGAGCGTTGCGCAGACCGATTTGGTAGCATTCATTCCCAAACGCATGGCCGAGTCTCAAGCGAGTCAATTGTCGCTAACTCTGGTACGGCCTCCCATAGATCCTGGCGAATATCAATTGTACCTTTTCCATCCGCGCGGCGCAGCCCAGGATCCGGCGTCCGTTTGGTTGCGGAACTTAACCTTGGCGATTTGTAAGCCGCTCGATACACGTTGACGCCAATCATGCTGGTCCAAAAAAGAGTGAGGCGTTTTCGTGGCGTTTAGCGCGGCTCGTTGTTAGTTTTTCGAGTCGCAGATAACCTCGCGATTTCGGATGTCGCACGTGTGTTTGGTTTGCGCACGTCAGCCATTCGCTACTACGAACAGATCGGGATTCTCCCGTCGCCGATGCGCAAAAATGGCCAACGCCGCTATGAGAAGAGCGCGCTTTTTCGCCTCGCGGTCGTGCAGCGTGCCCGAGAGACGGGGTTCACATTGGAGGAATTACGCGAGCTCTTTTTCGGGTTCTCACCCGGGACGCCTCCACCGAAACGCTGGCACCAACTCTCTCAACGAAAAATCGCGGAACTCCGGGACCGGATGAAGCAGCTCAAGCTAATGGAGACGTTCCTCAAGCGCGTGGAGAACTGTCGCTGCGACGCACTCGACGAGTGCGGCGAAAAAATTCTTCGCGTAAGGTCAAAGGGAAACACTTACGCTGCCGCTAAACAGTGAGTGACGGAATCAATCAAGGGTCACAGGATTGGCTTCTGCCGCTGGTCTCCCTGCGATTTGGACCGCTTGCGCAATTCCGTCGCGATACGTCGGAAACTGTGGCACCCATCCTAGTTCTTGTTTCGCTTTTTCGTTCGACACTTTCAACGTCGTATTGAACCAGGCCGACGCCACAAACGGCGCGGCGATGCGCAATATCCAATTTGGAACCGACAAAGGCTTCGGCGCACCGATGGCTTCGGCAAGATACTCGATGAGTTTGGCAGCTGGCACTGGCTCGTCATCCGCGACGTTGTAGGTTTGCCCCGAGCCTCCGCCAGATACCGCAGCAACCACAGCAGATGCTGCGTCACATATGTGTACCCACGGCACTCCGCGACTGCGCGGTCGCTTCGGGAGAGGAAGAAGTCGTCGCCGCAGCCGACTCATCATAACATCGATCCCTGCGCCCGGGCCGTAGAATCCCCCGAACCGCAGGATAACGCCTTCGATCGATCTAGCCTGGCTCGCGTTGAGGATCTGCGCCTCTTCTGACAACAGGGCGTCGACCGGTGGCCGGAGCCAAGGTGCCGGGATTTCCCGTGCTGGAGGCATGTCTTCGGTCAGGGCGATGTCTCCGAGATCGCCAAACCCGTAGATGAACACCATCGACTCCGCTATGATACGGCGAGCTCCGGCACAGATTGCTGCCGACAGCAGATTCTTGGTGCCCGACACCCGGAGCCGGTTGGTGGCGCCAAGATCCGATACGCGCAAGGGACCCCGCGACGGAATGGCCGTGAGCGCGTGTACGACCACATCGGGGTGAGCGGCTGTGACAGCGTCACGAAGCGCCGCAGCATTCAACGCATCGGCGACGACCACACGAGCGCCGAGAGCCTCAAGGCAGGTAGTCCTTCGAACAGTTCGCGCCAGACCGACCACGTCATGCCCCTCGGCGATCAATAGACGAACAACCGGAAAGCCGAGTGCACCAGTAGCGCCGGCGACGAAGATTCGCATAAGCCGAAAGTAGCTCTCACATCCGTCACAACAAGGGGCCCATTCCACGACCGCGAAACTATTTCCCAAAAAGATGCGTCCTTTTGGCTCTTTCTCCGTCACATAAGTGAGATGAAAACTGTCGAACCTGACATGGTTCGTGAGCACGTTCGAGTTCGTTACGGAGACATCGCTGAGAGGAGCGGCGAATGTTGCGGCAAGATGGGTGCAATCCGCTGCGGAAGTGACAAAAACTACGATCAACAGCTCGGTTACTCGGCTGCCGAAGTACGGTCCGTACCCAAAAGTTCTAATCTGGGTTTGGGTTGCGGCAATCCCACCGCCATCGCCTCCATTCGGCCCGGAGAAACGGTTCTTGATCTTGGCTCTGGCGCGGGCTTCGATTGCTTTCTCGCAGCGCGACAGTTAGACGGTACTGGTCGCGTCATCGGTGTGGACATGACACCACCAATGGTCGCAAAGGCGCGCGACAACGCCCGCAAAGGCAATTATGCCAACGTAGAATTTAGGCTGGGTGAAATCGAGGCGCTGCCTGTCGCAGATAACTCCATCGATCTCGTGATTTCGAACTGCGTCATCAATCTGTCGCCGGAGAAGCCGCGGGTTTTCCGCGAAGCATTCCGGGTGCTCAAAACAGGAGGCCGGCTTGCCATTGCGGACGTGGTGGCAACCAAACCGTTGCCCGAACGCATTCGCACACAAATCGATGCCATCGGAGGATGCGTCGGCGGGGCCGCTTTGGTCGATGATCTCAAAAACATATTGAACAACGCAGGGTTCACCCGCATCGGAATTGTGCCGCGTGATGAAACGCGGTCGCTGATCAGCCACTGGAGAGGGGGCGAAGACGCTGCCGAATTTGTTACTAGCGCGTTCATCACGGCATACAAGGCGGGAACAGTATGAGCACAGCCCAATTCGATGTAAGCGTGACGGAGTTTGTCGCAAAGCTGCGCGGGTTCATCCGCGCTCGTGTGCCAGACGACGCCACGGCGGACGATTTAACTCAAGAAACGTTGTTGAAGGTCTATCGGTCGCGGGGATCGCTACGCGAAGATGACCGGTTGGAAGCGTGGCTATATCGCATCGCACGCCGCACTTTGATCGATTATTACCGCAAGCGCCGTCCTAACGAGCAACTGCCCCCCAGCCTAAAAAGCCAATCGGAGGACGAGTTGCGCACGATCCGTGAGGCGGTGCTTTTCTCGACGATCCGCTTCATGGGGGAATTGCAGGACGCTTACCGCGTACCGCTTCAGCTCTCCGAGTTGGAAGGAATGTCGATGGCCACCATCGCCCTTCGCCTTGGGCTGAGCCTCACCGCCGTGAAATCGCGTATTCGCCGCGGACGACAGATGCTCAAAAGATGCTCCAGAATTGCTGTCGTTTCGAATTCGACCAACGCGGGAAGGTCATCGGTTGGGAACGTCGCAACCCGCGGTGCTGCGACTAAGCGCGCTGTCACTCGGCAGTATGTACCGCCGGTGTATAAAGAAGTGGACAAAGCGGCCAACCCGGCCCCATCGCCGTTTCATTCCATCTTGGTCGAGCGGGCAATCGGAGCAGTGTTCGGTTGCAGAAAATCGGCAGTGAAACTGATTCGTCAAAACTTATGGAATTGAGTGTCCGACCGCTTGCAACCGAGGATTTTAATGGCTTCATCAATTATTGGGTCGGACTTTCACAAGCGGAGATTGAACGCTTGGGAGTTGCAATCGATCGCCTGCCGTCAGCCGCTCAAATGCGTTCCGACCTCGAGGCGATGCTCGTTACGCCGGGTGATGGAGTGCGCACTGTTGTGCTTGCCTGGTGCATCAACGGCGAGGCGATCGGCCATTCATCACTCAAAGACATCGTGCCGGGTGACTCTGGCAGCATTCATTTGCACATGTGGCGCCCGGATTTGCGCGGCAAAGGGCACGGTCCCCATCTTTTTTGTCTGGCAGCAGTCGATTTTTACGAACGATTTCGGCTGAAACGCATCATTTGCGAACCTAAAGCTGATAACCAGCCGCCGAATCGGCTCCTGCAACGGATAGGATTTCCGCTCATTTCGACGCGCGTCGGGAGATCATCGGAACTGAGCAGGGTCTGCAACCTTAATCGTTACGACATCGTGCGCGAGATCGCTGAGGATTATTTGCTTACGCACCAGCAAGCAGGCGAGTTCAAACAGCCGTGACCAGCTTGCCAATAAATTCCTTCGAAACACGAAGGGAGGTGAAACTAACAATGAAGAAACTTGCGCTTGTCACAACAGCGTTGGCCTTGCTTGGAGGCGCCAGCACGGTGGGAGCAGCCAATCACGAGGCCAAATCGGCAAAAAATCAGTCCACCAAACCTGCGTTGTCCCAGACAGGGTGCTGCGGACAAAGCGGCTGCTGCGGAGGTTGCTGCAAAAAAGGCATCCGCTGAGGAAACGACAAAAGTCTGCATCCTTTGGATGATCAGGGCGTCTGCATGGGGCGGAATGGTCCGCCGTTCCGCTCTATGCTGAAATCGAATTCGAAATGTTACAGCACAGGCCGCCTCGTAGCCACGACTCCTTCGATTCTACTAGGCGGCGACCATCGCGAGTCACCGATCGCCAATTACAACTATCATTCTGTCGCGCCCGAGGGGTTCGTCGCGAATTGCGGGCGCACCTCACACGAATCGCTTTGGTACATTACCCGCGACTATCTCAAAAAGGAGGCCCGTCACGACTTTTTCGGCGAAGCTGCACTCTTGGGGGTCATTGTCATCACAGCATTTCTTGCCTTGATTCGCAACGCACAGGCGCTGACGGAATTTGTTCGCGCGATCGCCAACTGTTAATCGGAAGAATTGGTTCTGATACCGTCATCATCTTATTTTAAGCGGACCTCGACGTCAGATTTGGTTTTTATGAAACCAATTCTTGAGACGCTCACATCGACAATGGCAGTTGTGGTAATCTCCTGTGCCGCAAATGGGCAGACATCGGATCAGATCGCAGCTGAATCAAAGCGCGCCAACGAATTCTTTGATAAATGCTGGGACGAAAATCTGGCGCGACACCCGGTCGATGAATCGTTTTATGGAATCAAAACCCATTATGATCAGTTGGAGGATTTATCCGACGAAAAAGCCGCCGCAGACCACGCGGCTTGGCAAAGGCAGCTTGCGACGTTGAAGCGTGACTTCAAGGCGGAACGGCTCGATCCACAAGCGCAATTGAGTTACAAACTCTTTGAACGAGAGGCGGAGCGAGAGGCGGAAGAGTTTAAGTTTCGCTTCGATGAATATCCGATAAGTCAGATGCGCGGAGTGCACGCGCAGATCCCAACGTTCCTGATCAACATTCACAAGATCGACAACGTAAAGGACGCGGAAGCTTACATCGCGCGCTTGAATGCGATCCCAAAATTATTCGATCAACTCATCGTTAATTTGCAAGCGCGTGAAGACAAAGGTGTCGTCGCCCCGCGTTTCGTTTTTCCACTCGTACTCGACGCCTGCCACAAGGTGATCCATGGAAAGCCGTTTGATTCCAGCCCGAACAGCAGTCCGCTGCTCGATGATTTTACGAACAAAATCGGCGCGCTTAAGGACGTTGATTCTGCTACGCGCGATCGATTGCTTTCCGGCGCGACGGAGGCGCTGAATGGATCGGTCAAACCGGCTTACGAAAAGTTAATTGCGTTTCTGGACGATCAATCGAGGCGCGTAAATGACGACGCCGGTGTCTGGAAATTTCCGGATGGTGCCGAGTTCTACCACTCCGCTTTGCGCCGCGCCACGACAACCAGTTTAAGCGTCGACCAGATTCACGAAATCGGTTTGAAGGAAGTTGCGCGCATTCACGCCGAGATGACGAAGATCAAAGAGAGAATCGGATTTAAGGGCGATCTGCAGGCGTTTTTCAAATTCATGCGCGAAGACCGGCAATTCTATTTGCCGGAGACGGACGAAGGCCGGGCAAAGTATCTGGCGCGTGCAGTCGAGATTATCGATGAAATGAAAAAACACCTCGATGAATTGTTCGCCACAAAACCAAAAGCCAATATTGTCGTGAAGGCCGTCGAAAAATTTCGCGAGCAATCTGCCGGTCACGCATTTTATCAGCGGCCCGCCCCGGACGGCTCGCGCGCGGGCATGTTTTACGTCAATCTGCGCCAGATGCAGAGCAATCCGACTTACCAATTGGAAGCGCTTACTTACCACGAAGGAATCCCTGGTCATCATATGCAGACCGCCATTGCCCAGGGACTCACCGGCATTCCGAAGTTTCGAAAATTTTCGGGCAGCTACACTGCTTACACTGAAGGCTGGGGCGTTTACAGCGAATTAACGCCAAAAGAAATCGGAATGTATCGCGATCCATATTCGGATTTTGGACGCTTAGCGCAAGAGCTTTGGCGAGCGGCACGGTTGGTGGTTGATACCGGTCTGCACGACAAAAAATGGACTCGCGAAGAAGCAATTGATTATCTGAAGCAAAATACTCCGAACTCCGAAGCAGATTGCATTGACTCCATCAATCGCTACATCGTGACTCCCGGTCAGGCGACTGCTTACAAGATCGGCATGATCAAGATTCTTGAGTTGCGGGAGAAGGCGAAGGAGCAACTCGGAAGCAAATTCGACATTCGGCAGTTTCACGACGTTGTGCTGAAGAACGGGGCAGTGCCACTCGATGTGTTGGAAGAGCTGGTTAATCGTTGGATCAAGTCCAAACAAGCCGGCGAATCGAGTTAACAATACAAAGACAGAAGAGCCTGCGTCTTTTGGACAATCGCTCCGTCTGCATCAGACGGAATGCTTCAGCACCGGAAACCTCGCCCATTCAATCGCCGTGAATTCAGCGCGCTCGGCGCGGCAGGACTTAGTGCGCTGGCGTTACGGCGGGCTGCCGCGCTCGAACTGGGCGATCCTCGTCGGCCGTATGGGGAGCGATCGCCATTTGAACACGCGGTGCGCTCGTTCGGACCGTCGGTTACACCTGGGACAGGTTCTAGCCGCACGCCATTGCAAGACCTTTGCGGAACCATCACGCCATCTTCATTGCATTTTGAGCGGCATCATTCGGGCGTTCCGAAAATCGATCCGAATGCACACGAGTTGTTGTTGGACGGGTTGGTTGAGCGACCGCTGGTTTTCACGATGAAGGAACTGAGCCGTTTTCCGTCTGTGTCGCACGTCCACTTCATCGAATGCGCTGGTAATAGCGGGCGCGAGCATGAGGGGAGGCCCGGCGAAACTGTCCAGCGAAGTCACGGGTTGTTCAGTAACACCGAATGGACCGGCGTGCTCTTAAAAACTGTCTTGGAAGAAGCTGGTATCAAGCGAAAGGCCCGCTGGATCGTCGCCGAGGGCGCGGACGCGTCCAGAATGTCGCGCAGCATTCCGCTCGAAAAAGCGCTCGACGACGTGTTGGTCGCGTACGGTCAAAACGGCGAAGCGCTGCGTCCCGAACAGGGCTATCCCCTGCGCCTGGTCGTTCCGGGCTGGGAGGGAAACATAAATATCAAATGGCTTGGTCGGATCATGGTGACAGATGAGCCGTTTATGACGCGCGAGGAAGCTGCCGTTTATACGGATCTCATGCCGGATGGAAAGGCGCGCTGGTTCACGTTTGTCATGGAGGCGAAATCGGTCATCACGCGTCCCTCAGGTGAACAGCTTTTGGATGCACCGGGTTTCTATGAAATCTCCGGGCTGGCGTGGTCTGGTCGCGGTCGCATCACGCGCGTCGAAGTTTCGACTGATGATGGAAAAACGTGGACCGATGCGCAGCTCAATAGCCCCGTCTTTCCGAAAGCAGTGACGCGATTTTCGCTGGCGTGGAAGTGGGACGGCGGCGAAGCAGCACTACAATCGCGCTGCACGGACGAGACTGGTTATGTTCAGCCGACGCGAGAGCAACTTATCTCCGTCCGTGGACTCCATCCAGGGCCAGACGGTTTCAATCACTACAACGGCATCAAAACGTGGTTTGTCCACCGGGACGGAAAGGTTAGCCATGTATAAGCGCAGCATTTTCTACGCGCTTGCGGTACTCGCGTTCACTGCAACTGCCGCGGATTTGGCGAAACACAACGACCCAAAGCAAACCGGGTCACTGAAGGGGCGGGTCACCTCCCCCGAAGCCGGGCGCTACGGTCTCGGGCGTCCGGCAGCCGCCGCGGATTTCACCAAGCACGAATATCTCGTCGATCCGAATGGTACCGGTTTGCCGAAAGGGCATGGGACGGCCCAGGAAGGCCGCACGATCTACTCTCAAAGCTGCGCCGCGTGCCATGGGTTGCATGGGGAAGGCACGAACGAATATCCGCCGCTCGTTGACGGCCGAGCCACGCTCAAGAGCGACAAGCCTCTACCCACAGTTGGGAGTTACTGGCCGTATGCGACGACCGTTTGGGACTACATCAATCGAGCGATGCCGTACCCTAACCCTGGCACGCTAAAACCGGACGAAATCTACGCGGTGACGGCGTACCTTCTCGCCATGAACGGCATAGTCCCGGAGAATTTTGAGCTGAACGAACGGACGTTACCGCAGGTAAAAATGCCGAATCGGGGTGGGTTTATTCCGGATCCTCGACCCGACGTGAAATAGGATCAGTCCTTGATTTTCCCTTTCCTAAAAGCACGATTTAGGAGCTGTGCTACGCGCGGTGCGCAGACGTCGACTACCGTGCAGCGTAGCGGCGCAGAGTTGGACCGCGTCGGTAATCTTCGGGCATGGATTTTTCGGATCACCCGCAACGTGCTGATTGATCACCATCGCGCGCAAGCACGGCGGGAATCAGAAGCGGTCATATTCGGCATATGAAAAAATCACTTGACTTAAAGTGCACTTTAAGTGGCAACAGAAAATCGACAAGCAAATTTCGGGCGTAGGATTCTGAAGAAAATCATAATGGAAAGGAAGCAATCATGAACAGCAAGAACAAAGACAACGAGGAGTCGTCATGGCAGTTGTAGCGGCATGGGTACTCGTCGCCCTGGGGGTTGGCCACACTGTGGTTGGCTTGGTCAGGTTCAAGAAGCCACTCGCGGAAGCTATACGTGCGGGGTTTGTCGGACAGTTCGTGGGCTATCCCGATCGGAGGACGGCGTTTTGGTTCATTATCTTCGGCCCGTTGCTCGTTATGGGCGGCCATATGGCGGTCCATGCCGCTAATGCCGCAAATCGGGAGCTCCTTAAGATCATCGGCTTTTATTTACTAGCCATTAGCGCAGTGGGAAGTCTCGCCCAGCCAGCGTCGCCGTTCTGGGCGGGGCTCGTGTCAGCGCTAATTTTGATCAGCGCGGGGTATGGTTGGATCTCGTAATCCCAATACAGAAAGGCGAAGACGTGCCTAACAATTGCTTCAATCCGACGCTCAAAGCTTGGCGGCTTTGGGTTCCCGGCGCTGCGCGCCGGCGCGGGAAGCAATCATGAAGACCAAAAAAGGAACGTTCCCATGCGCGGTACTCTCGAAATGAAACGCAGATATTTCAAAGCAACGCTGCTGGGACTTATTGCACAGTCGATGATTATTTTCGCCGTCTACTCTTCCTTTGGGCGAAGCGACGCTGCCTCGCAGCAGGCGAGTGACAGGGGCTATTCGACAGACATTAAAGAGCTGCATGACAAATTCAATAAGGACAAGGGTAACGTGCGGCTGCTTTTGCTACTCTCGCCAACTTGCCCCGAATGTCTTCGTGGGGCGTCCGAAATCCAAAGCAAAGTTCTTGAGAAAATCAAAGATTCAGACATGCGCGTTTACGTAATTTATCTGCCGATTCTAAAGATGGATCGAGAGGAAAGCGTTCCATCTGCGATGAAACAACTACAGGACAAACGAGTAAGTTTTTTCTGGGATAGAAATGGTGAACTAGCTCACAGCTACTCGCGGGTACTGCAACTGCCTGCGCGTCAGCCTGCTTGGGACGTCTACCTGCTTTTCAATCGCGATAACGCGTGGAAGGCCGATGTGCCTGCTCCTGACTACTGGATGGCCCAACTTAGCGGAATTTCAAGCGAACGACGCCTTGATGGTAACAAGTTCGCCGACGAGACGAGCAAACTGCTGCGACCTACGTCGCCAATGTTCCTATTCGGCATATGAAAAAGTCACTTGACTTAAAGCGCACTTTAAGTGGCACAGAAGACCTATGAAGAAATCGATTACGCCTGCCTCACCGTTGACCGTCAAGATCGCCATCGCGATGACGTTCATTAACTCGTGGATAATCTTCGAAGAGACAGTCGTAGATCGACACGGACTCTGGCGCTACATGCCATTCTATCGAGTGGGATTGGCCTGCACCTGGGACGTGTTGGCGCTCGCGGTTATCCTGCCAGTCGTTTTCTTGGGGATCGCGCCGTTACGCCGTGCTGTCGATCGACTGCTCCGAATAAACAGAGAATAGATGGTTTACGATACTGAGATGAAGAATCGATCACGCCTCCTTCACCGTTGATCGTTAAAATCGCTATCGCGATGACGTTCATTAACTGGTGGGTAATCTTCGAAGAATCGGCGCGCTCAACCGTTAGTTAGGCCGATTCGCAGCATGTCTCCAGCACCAAGCACACGATCCAGAAGCGCGATCATCGCTGGCAGCCTTGTTTTGTCACTGGGTGCGATAGTTCATTGCATTTGATGGGGCCACAGGAGAACCCACGCTCATCGGCAAGCTGTATCGTGGTTATACAGTTTCTCCAATCGGCAGCGTCATAGGGTTGGTGTATGCGTTCTTCGACGCTTTGATTGGTGGTGCGATATTTGCGTGGCTCTATAACAAAGTAGCGGGTTGTGCCAAGGATGAGAAGCCAAGTCAGCCGTGATGCCTAACTTTGCATCGTAAGGCCCATTATTCGCAGCAGGTCTCCAGCACCAAGCACACGATCCACAACACGCTCTCTGTAATGTCTTCATGACTATTCCACGTCTCGTCACTCGGTTCTATGAGCGAATTTGGAACGCAGGCGAGCTTTCCGCCGTGTCAGAACTCCTTAGCGAAACGTTCTCGTTTCATGGGTCGTTGGGGGTAGAATTGGAAGGGCGAGACGCTTTCGCTCGCTACGTCACGATGATC
>Ga0137372_10002363_pt1 | contig 18259 bp, 14 predicted proteins | sample SagtaG_6_FD_104911 | JGI IMG/M metagenome (GOLD analysis project Ga0137372, IMG submission 104911) | Vadose zone soil microbial communities from Sagehorn Ranch, Mendocino, California, USA - Sage1_R_60_16 metaG | ecosystem: Environmental > Terrestrial > Soil > Vadose zone | place: USA...
GTCCTCGGCAACCAGCCGAACCTGAACGCGCAGCTTAGCGCCCTGCCCTGGGAAACGACCCCGGTCGCGGCCGCCACCAGCGAGCTCAGCCGCGGCCGCATCGAGACCCGCACCATCCGCGTCCTGCCCGCGCCGGAGGACACCGGCTTCCAGGACGCGGCCCAGGCCATCCTGATCGAGCGGTACACCACGTACAAGAAGAAAGGCCAGTGGCACACCCGCGCCGAGGCCGTCCTCTACATCACCAGCCTGACCGCGCAAGAGGCCACGCCGGACGACCTCCTCGCCCACGTCCGCGGGCACTGGCGCATTGAGCACGCCCACTGGCTACGCGACGTGATCTGGAAGGAAGACAAATCACTCATACGAACCGGAAACGGACCCCAGGTCTGGTCCGCCATCATCAACCTGGTCATCACCCTGTTCCGCATACACGGAGTAACCAGCTACACCGAGGAAACCCGCCTCTGCGCCCAGGACCCCCGCCGAGCCCTCCGACTGCTCGACCTCACGCGCCTTTTAGCAGGCTAAACAGCGCACGCGACTTTGACGAATCCCTGGTCCAGGGCCTGGCCGATGAAATTGACGTCCTGCGGATGATCTTCATGGTCAACGAGCGGGCCATGTTCGAGTTCGTCGTGACCGAGGCGAGCTTGCGCGAGGTTGTCAACCGGACCCACCCCGGGTACACCCAATGGGTATATGACGTGCTCGACACCTGGTTGATCCAGGCCGAGGGCGAGCAGCCGCCGACGCCGGGTAGTACGTTCGATGACCGACGTTTTGGCATGATCAGCATGAAGGACCGTCAGCTGCTTCAAGAGGCGCTTGACTGGCGCTGCGACGCCTTCATGACCATGGAGCGGCGCTTGCCTACTGCGGCTGCGTTCATCGAGCGAGAGACCGGCCTGAGGGTAATACAGCCGACGACGTACCGTGATCTGCTGAGCCGTTTCGCCCGGCTTTACTACTGACAGCGCAGCGTGCTTGCTGCGCCTCCGTCGCGGGGCCAGTCGCCCGCTTGAAGCGCCGAGCACCTGGGCTACGAGGCCGTCCAGCGGCGGCATCTCTCACAGCTTTCTCACGGACTGGCCGGACAGCACCGGACCACGGCGCCCGCTGTCGGACATTCGACACTCCATGACCTGCTGCTTCCGGATTGCGGGGCACTGGCCGGACAGATTGCACTGATCTACGGATCAAATGGTTGCCCTTCTGCGGGCGGCAGACAGGCTTTCTCCAGCAGACGTACCGGCGAATGGTTACGATTGGTTCCACCATATGTACTCTCTGACAGGCTGCGGAGGCTGAAGTTGTGACCGATAAGCAAGCATGGGAACGGGCACGGCTGATTCCTGTATCAGGTATCACCGGCCCGGATGAGCAGGAGCGGCGAGGCGTCTCGGCACTGCTGGCAGTCATCAACTCGGTGCGGGAATTCGGGCGGGCGATAACAGCCCCGCTCGGTGCTCCCGCTGGCATTCCGATGGCCTACATTGAGGTGCCCTTCACCAGTGGTGAGAAGAACCTACGGCCCGATGGGGTCGTTCAGGTTAAGCGGGGATCAGCACTGTGGACTGTGCTGATCGAGGTGAAGACGGGCGCGAACGAGCTGAAGGCCGCGCAGGTGGAGTCTTATCTCGACGTGGCCCGCGAGCAAGGTTTTAACGCGGTCCTGACGATCTCCAATCAGCTGGCCGGGGCGCCGGGCGAGCATCCGCTGACCGTGGATAAGCGGAAGCTGAGGAAGGTGAGCCTGCATCACCTGTCGTGGAGCCAGATCCGCACCGAGGCCCTGGTCGAGCAGGGAAACAAGGCAGTCAGCGACCCTGACCAGGCGTGGATCCTCGCCGAGTTCATTCGCTACCTGGAGCATCCCCGATCGGGTGCGGCCGAATTTGAGGACATGGGCGCTTCCTGGGTGGCCGTCCGCGAGGCCGCCCGGGCGGGCACGCTCCAGCCCGCGGATAAGGGCGGTATCGATGTCGTGCGCCGGTATGAGCAGCTGATGTCCTTTGCCGCCATGCGCTTGTCCCGCGAACTTGGCGTGGATGTCCGGCCAGTGCTATCACGCGGGGACATGAAGGACCCGGACCGGCGGCTGCAGGCCGCGGCCGCCGCGCTCGCCGGGACCGGCATTCTGTCTGGCGGGTTGCGCGTGCCGAACGCCGCAGCTCCGATCGAGGTCACTGCCGACTTGCGAGCCAGCCGGATCCGCTGCTCGATGAGCGTCGACGCGCCGAACACGGGACGAGCCACGACGCGGCTGAACTGGCTGCTGCGCCAGCTGCGCGATAGCAAAGGCCAGGTCAGTATCGAGGCGACAGCTGTCCGCCAGCGCGGCAAAGGCGCAGTCCGGACACTCGCAGAACTGCGCGAGACACCGAAGCTCGCCATCGAAGACCCTGCCCGGGAGCTGCGAGCCTTCACTGTCTCACTATCGGCTAACGCCGGAACCAAGCGCGGGAAGGCGCGCGGCTCATTCGTGACATCGATCCTGGAGACCGTCGAGAACTTCTATGCCGACGTTGTGCAGCACATAAAGCCCTGGACGCCCCCGCCAGTGAAAGTACGCGACGACGAACCCCAGGTCGCCGGTAGTGACGACGTGCCACAACAGGCCAGCGCAGCCGGCGCACGAACCGGAAATATCGGGGACCTGGCACAGGCCTCCACGCCTGAGTAGCCAGCTGGCATGGGATATGCGCGGGATAGCCATGCGCTGCCCCGCCGACAGAGCTGCATACACGCAGGTCAAGGATCAGAGAACCAGCGAGCTTGCACCGTCTGTAAAACTGTCGGCCCCCCGACAGCGCGGTCCCTCCCGTTGGGTGGGCCACGTGACGGGTTGCGCACGGGAGCGCATGGACAGCATCGAGAAATCGCATGCCAGGATGCGGATCGGCTAACGGATTTGCTAACCACCGGTCGGGACGGGGGAGACGACGCGAGATACCGGCGACGTTCAGCGAGGCCTTCGCCAGGTCAGCGAGACGCGCCGGAACGCCGGAGACGGGGGAGACGCGCGTCGTATGGCTCATAACCCAGCGACGACTGGTAACGTCTCGGCGCGCCAGTACGTGGCCACAACGAAGCGCAACCGCCGTCGGAAGCCGGCCAGCGGCGCATTACGAGGGGCCTGCTCCCTGGCACTGATGCCATGACCTGCACCGATACCGCGACGGATCACACTTAGAGCGCTGATTGCACTGGAATTTCACAGCCTCCCGTTCCACGACTCGTTCCACGATCAGCCACTGACCGTCGCTCGCTGTGGGCTCAGCGACACCACCCTACTGGTGCGCAAGCCCGGATCGGCCCGCTGTTGCACGGTTATGAACCATACGACGCACGTCTCCCGGTCTCGCCGGGTCTCCGATGGCCGAGCCGGTCTCGGCGGATAGACGATAGACCGAGTGGGTTCACGCGGAGCTTGGACGTCTGCTGTGTCTCGACCTGTCCCGCCCCGTGCCATGCACGAATCTGGTTGGGCTGCGGTTCCCGGCCGGGAGGCAGTGGGCGCGTCGTCTTGGTTGACCTGCGGCGGCCATCTTGCCGCGTTTTTGAGCACGCTGCCCGTCCTCGCCATCATCCTGACCTGGGATGCATGGCCTGCGGTTCCGGCGTACGAGTCCCGAGCCTAAAGACCAGCAGGGAACGGCGCCGACTCGCGACCTTGCTTATGTTAGGGCTCGCGGCTAGGCCCGCGGTAGTGCTCACGTTGGGGTCATGCCAGGAATCCGGGACGTGCTCGCGATCGGGATGCGGATCGGGTTCGCAGTGGCGCTCTAGGCCGGGCTGGAGACTGATCCTGATGAGTACTCTGTCGCGGACCCACGACAGATCCTCTGCGGAAACCTCGCGGTCGGGTCCGCAGTCGGGCTCGCGACCGCGGCCGCGGTCCTGCTCGTGTCCGGACCCGTGCCTTGGTCCGCGATCAGACTCACGTTCGTCTTCGTTCTCGCCCTCGCGGGCGGCCCCCTGGATATGCCCTTTGCAGGGTTCCCGATCCTGGGTTACATTGCGCTCCTCCTCTACACACGACGCTGAAGCGATCATTGGCTGCCCTGGCGGCTGGGGAAGCTTTCTGCATTGGTGCTACCAAGCCGGACTGGTCCGCGTCGCCGGAATCGGCTACCAGTTCCGCCACCGGGAACTACAGGACTACTTCGTCCGCAACCCTGGAGCGCCCTTGAAAAAGCTTGCAGCGGAAAGTGTCGCAGACCTCCCACAGCAATACCATGACCTGGGCAAACGCCGCAACGGCAGCAAGCATACGCGCGTATTCGGCATGATTATGCACTTAGAGGCGATCTGGCGGCCACATCACGCGCCCGTCATCCTCCCTAGCGCTGACGTCCGAACGTGCCGCTACGACCGACTTTGTCGGCCTGGCGCTCGTCACTGGTGGGGTGTTACTGGGAGCGGTTATAGATGGCGTCCATTTCGGCGAGAACATTCTCGGCTGTCGCCGTACGTATTCGTTTAGCCTGGTAGCCGACCGCGAATGCAAAAACGGCAATAACGCTACCCGATATAGCAATCATGATTAGGAGCGGCGTAACGAACACAAAGTTCTTATGAGATTTACCTGACAGCTCGGAGTCCGCAGAGAGCCATACGGGAAGCGCGAGGATTGCACTAACTGTAATTCCGATACAAGTCCAGCTTACAGCGGCGAGATAAGGTATCGGCTCCCTTAGGCTGGCAACCTTCGCATGCAGCTGAGACCAATCAGACTGCGTAATCGTAAGCCGTCTCTCACTTGTCGCCGGAACATCGGGCTGCCGCCTTGAGAGTGAAGATAGAATACGAGCAATTAGAGTACGTCTAAGCGGCTGTGCCGATGGTCGCGGGTACCGCTCGGCGGTATGGTTCGTCCGTCTTGGCGGCGTTGGGGGCAAAGATGTATCCGACATAGCCGGACTGTACCTCAGCACACGCTTGCCCGGGAAGCCGTTACAGTATTTTTTCTGAGGCGTCGGCCGTTACGGCTCCGGCTACCTCAATTGGAAGATCATCGGAATGTTATGGCAGGTGTCCGTTAGCCTGAACGTAAGTTCACCAGCTTGACACTAGGACGGGAACGTGTTCTTCCCAAGTGCTCGGGGCAAAACCCCGAAGCATCTGACCGATAGCAGCAAGCGCCAAAATATTCGCGACAGGAAGGACTTGGGACGATGATTTACAGATTGACGCGAATGAGCATGCTGCAATATCTACGATTGAGGCTTTTGGCGGCACAAAACTGACGCCCACGACCACCCAGCCGACCAGTGGTCACTTAATGTAGCTGGAAGATTTCATATGGTAACCATCGTCGAGTGGACCTGAGAGGTCGACCGTAAGTTGATGATCTTTCCATGCCCTCAGCGCACGTTACTACAGAGATGGCTTCCAAATGAGAGGATTTGGCTGGCACGTCCGGTTTCGCTTTAGCGCTACTGGGTTGCTGTCCTGCTTCCAACTAGACGGACAGGTTTCGAACTTGACTCGGCGACAAACTGGGAGAACGATCGATTTATGCGTGACGTGAGGCTTCCCGGTACTGGTCGGCGTAGACCACGGCTGTGGAAGTGCCGCGTTTGTAACGCTGTCTTGTGGGGCGTAAGACGACCAGGGTGCCCCAACGGCCACGGACTGATGTCTCCAGAATCGAGTATTTCATAATTAGGTTTTGGGAACGTCTCTATCCATTTCCTTAAGGGCTGAGCAGTAACCGCCTGCGCTGGCTATAGCTGCAAGGTAGCTCGCCTGACCAAGCGCTGCGAAGCCAGCGGTTATGATCGCGCTCGCAGCAAGGTCAATGCCTGACCCTAGCAGGATTATAGGAGTCAGTATCGCGAGCGACAGGCTGACAAAGACCAAAGTGCAGTACATTTCCAGCCGGTCGCGGAACTTGTCATGGTCTATTTGTACTAGACGCGGCGCCAATGCGTACCGCCGGAGAGCGAAGCCTTCCACGTCTCCATCTACGTTTACCAGCTGGTCTTCGGTAGCGCGAATCAGGTTGCCGAGTTTTGTCGGCAATATACGCTGGGCAGCTTCAGGGTAGAATGCTTCTTCACTATCGAGATGATCTATTATTGCAATACGCCACGCATCACACCAATACGTCCAGTCTAGTCCTTCGAGTTGCGTACTTTCCTCGTCGGTGATATGAGGAGGCTCTAGTTCGAGCGCTTGCGCCTTCATTGCGTTGACGACAGGAAAGGAGATTCCCGCTCTCAGCATCTTGGGTTCCGCGCTGTAGAACGCCTTTTCCGATGCTCTTATCCGCCGCTTGGCGAGACTCATCTTCCTGCGTACATGTCTGCGGATCATAAATGTGCGAGCAAGGCTTGGGAGGCCGCGCCTTCGCCAGTAACCTTCAAGGGCCCTAATCGCTTCAAAGGAAAACGCCTGGGTCACTACCGTCGCAATGATCAATGTCGGAATTATTAGTACCAGTACTCGAACCGGATCGACAGTCAGTGCATGTACGGCCTTAAGTAGGTTAGCTTCCTTAATAGCCCGGAATTCCAGAAGGATCGCAACGCTTGCGGTAAGAAATGCTGCTGGAAGCCAAGCAGTCAGCGTGAGCTGATCGAGAACTCGAGCAATAAACGCTGAGACTCCATCGGGGGAGGCTGCTGGAGCGTCGGGCTCGTTAGCCGTACTCGGCGACACCATGCGCGGCAGGATCTCACATTGAGTTGACTCTAGGCTTCCGCCGCGCCGTAGTTGGATATGGGCCCGTTTGGCTTCAGATTTGATCAGCAGCCTCGCCGCCTGCCCATCAGGTATGCCCGATCGGTCAGCGCTGCGCTCGGAGAACAGAACTATATCCTCGGCGAGCAAGCGAGGCTTCCGACGTGGAGGCGGAACGAGTCGCGTGACCGCCGCACCTCCTAGGACAGGGATCAACCGCCGCCTCCGCGACCGTCGCCGCACCGTACGGTGGAGTTTCGCTACGAGGTTCGACCCTGTCTCATGCGTCAGCATGAGGTCAGCTTAATACATATGTTCGAACCAGTCTAGGTCTATTGCTCACACTGACGAACACGCTCTCCAACCTCGGGAGATGTAGGACAACGAGTGATGTATCTAGTAGTTGCTACATGATCCAGGACTGGGACGCTTACGATCGTCCGCTGGATGGCATCCATCGCCGAACCAGGCCGACCCCGCGATGGATCGGCCTGTGCCGCAGGTGGGCAGCGGGGCGGTCTCAAGCGCTGGTCGTGCGGTCCGCAGCGCTTTGTCAGGAGACCTCGTGCCGTTCCCAGCCGGGAGGCAGCTTGGGCAGGCCGATCAGCACGTCCAGGCCGAGGTGCTCCCACAGCAGGGATTTGAGGTGGCGGCCCTCGATGATCTCGATGCGGCTACCGTTGCGGGCGGCGAAGTCCCGGCTGGCCTTGCCCACCCAGGATGTGGTGACCAGGACGCCCTTGGCGGCGTTCTTATCGTCCATGACGCCGGCCAGCGCATGCACAGCCTCCAGCCCGACGATCTTGCTGTACCGCTTGGCCTGGATGATGCACAGCCCGCCCACGATCGGGTCCTCGTTGACGGCGACCCCGTCCACACCCTCGTCTTTGGAGGCCTGGGTTACCCAGGACTTCATGCCCATCGCCTCGAACAGCTCCCGGATCAGGTGCTCAAACTCCACCGGCTTGAGCGCCAGCAGGTCCGGGCGGCTGTCCAGCCCGGCGATGACGTTCATCTCCTCGACGAACTTGAACTTCCTCAGGTCGAACTTCAGGACCGGCTCGACTGGCTCCAGGTCATAGGGATGCTCAGAGATCAAGGCGTTGAGGTAGCCACGCAGGCACGCCTTCGGGTCTAGTTCGGGTTCGTCCAGGACGATCTCAGCGAAGGCATCGCGCGGGGCGTGGACGCTGAGCAGCAGCGGCCGGACCGGCTTGCCGGTGGCCCGGTCCTTGGCCGAGACGTACCCGTTGAACACGATCCCGCCGACCAACGCGGACGGAACGACATCGAACGCCTCGGCCAGCGTACGCAGGGCCACCCGGGCGATCAGCTTCTCATACAGCCTGTTGATCTCCGGCTTCTTGCGCAGCTCGGGCTGGACGATGTCCTTGGCCTTCGCGTACCGGTAGCCCGTCACCGCCGGGATCACATCTTGGCGGGGCAGCTCGTACTCCACCAGCAGCTCGCGGGACTCCGGGATGTACTGCGCCGCGCACGAGCCGTCCAGGCCCTCCGGGTACACCGAGGTGGCCAGTGCCCTCTGGACCGCCGCCACGAACGCTTCCGGGCCATGCGCGCCGAAGGCGGCCTCGGCATGGCGGCTGTACGTGGCCAGGTGACGGCTGCGGTCGGTAAGCAGCCGCTCGAACGCGGCCGCCGTGGCCCGCACGGCCTCGGTCCTGACCTCGGCTTCCGCCACTCGCCGTTCCACCGCCCGGCGGCGCCGGTCCGCCTCCCTGGCCTGCCGCTCCCGGCGCTCGGAAGCCTCCCGCCGCTGCTGCTCGCGGGCCTGGGCCGCCGCCCGCTGCTCCTGCTCCCGTGCCTGCTTGGCGGCCAGCCGCTCCGCCTTCGCCGCCGCCTGCTGCCGCGCGCGCTCGGCCTGCTGCTCCTCCCTGAGCCTGGCCTGAGCAGCGCGTTCCTCCTCCCGGCGCAGCTGAGCGGCCTCCTTCTCCGCCTGAGCCGCGATCCTGCGATCTTCCGCGGCCCACGCCCTGGCGGCCTGTTCTTCCAGCTTCCTTTGCTGCAGCTTGGCCTTCTGGCGGGACTCATACATCTGGGCGAGCAGCGACTTTCGTCTGGGCATCACGTTCTCCGGGCAGGGCAGCAGCACATCACGACCGCGACAGACCGCAATACGGCACCTACTTAACGTAAGAGACAAAGCCGCCTCAGCCAAGAGCCCGCCCATTGCCAGAACCCCGAGGTTTCGCCAACAGCAGGCGAGCCTGGCACGCCAGCACCGGCGGCCTTACAGCTCCATTTCCGCGTCGTACCCAGCCCGCCTCCCCAGGTCTGGCGCCGGCTGAGCCCGGGATTCACGCTCGACGCGGGCGCTGTACTCCGCCCGTGCCTGGCGCTCGGCGGCGAGACGGCCAGCCGCTTCGGCGGCCCGCCAGAGCAGTTCGCCGGCGCGGATCGCCTGATGGTCAGGCACGGGGCGGCTATCAGGCCCACCGACGGCCGCGATGACGCCGCGGCGCTCAAGTTCGGCCTGCGCCTTGGCGGCAGTTTCCCTGATGCTGGCGGTGGCGGCTGACCATTTCTCGTAACAGGCGTTGCCGGCTTCCAGGTGGCGGCGATCGGCGGCGAGCTGACCGGCGAGGATCGCCGCGTTTGCGGCCCCGCCCTGGTCCTGGCGGGTGGCGGCGTCGGCGGATTGCTGCCAGGCGTCGGCTTCGGCCTGGGCACTGAGGCGGAGCTGACGAGAGACATCGGGCGGGGCGCTAGCCCGGGCGCGTTCGGCTTGGCGGGTCCGGGCTTCGAGCTCGCCGCGGGTCATGCCGCGGATAATGGCGGCTTCGTCGCGTATCTCCAGGGCGCGGATCGCGGCCAGGCGCATGCCTTCGAGTTCAGGGCTGCTGCGGTGCGGAAGGAACGAGACGGCCTGCTGGGGGTCGGTGATCCCGGCGGCTTCCCGGTAGGCGGCGGCCGCTCCGGCCCGGCAGGCGTATTCCTCACGCAAAGCGCTAGATGCCCCGGGGGCCACGACGCCCAGGTGCCGGGCCAGCCAGGGTTCTGGGCTGGCGGCCAGCTGCTCGCCGAGGGCGCGGGCCCTGTCATCCAACGCGCCGGCGAGCTCGTGGGCGAGGGGCGGGGCGGTGGCGGGTGTGCGCTGCGCCCACGTGGCGTCGTGGCGTAGGTCGGGCAGGGCGAGGCGCTGCAGGCGGTGGTGCAGGACGCGGGTGATGGACCGGGCGCGGTCCATCGGGGCGGCGGTGATCTGGTCGATGAGTGTGTTGATGTCGTGTCCGGCGAGCTGGGCGGCGCGGAGCCGCTGGTGCAGGGCCGCGCGGGAGGGCTCGCGGTCGTACCGCCAGGCTTCGGATTCAGTGAGCCGGGCCTTGATCTGCTCATCGATGTCCGGGTACAGGGTCTGCCGGACGGCGGCGGACCACAGGGTGAGCAGGTGGCCGGTTCCGCCGGCCCAGTCCTGGGCCTGGCGGATCTGCTCGGTGGCGGACAGGTCGCCGTCGTCGCGCTGCATGATGCTGGCGAGGACGGATTCGGGAGTGGCCTGCTGGTAGGGCCGGTGGCCGGGCGGGACGGTTTTTCCGGTGACGACGTGCACGGTGTTGGCCTGGCGGCCGCGGGTCATGCCGACGTAGAGGGCCTGCCGGGAGAGCGATTCGGTGACCAGGAGGTGGGCGGTGTCGACGGTACGGCCCTGGGCGACGTGAACGTTGCCGGCGTAGGCGAGCTCGGCGTTGGCCGCGAGGTAGGCCCGGGGCACCTGGAACGTCCCGGTCCAGGTCCCGTCCAGGCGCTGCCGCCGAACCACGGCGTCAGGGCCGCGGAATGCGGCGATCACAAGGGCGTCGCGGTTGATGAGCTGTCGGCCGCCCGCGTCGATCGCGGTATTCAGGCGGGCACGGACCAGGTCGCCGACGCCGGCGTGGTTGCCGTCGGCCAGCGGGGCCTGCGGCGGGCCGACGGTGCCGATCTGGGTGAGCTTGGCCTGGACGCGGCGGGAGAGTCCGGCGGCTTCGGCGTTGGATCCGGCGAGCAGCAGCACGTCCTTGCCACGCAAGTGGTCCGCGAGCCACATCGTGGCGGCGCGGTCGTAGGCGGCTTCGGCATCGGCGCCGCGGATCCGGCCGTGCCGGTCGTAGACGACGGCCGCGGCCAGGTCGCCGTCGCGGAGCCGGACGCTGGCTTCCTGTTCCCAGGCCGCGTCGAACCGGCGGACCTCATGCAGTTCGGCGGCGGGGATCTCCTGGGCGAGCAGCCGGAACATGCCCCCGGCTTCGACGGCGCCGAGCTGGGCAGTGTCGCCGGTGGCGACGATCCGGGCTCGGGCCTGCCGGGCCGCCTCCTGCACCATAGCCAGATCTGCCGTGCCGAGCTGGCTGGCCTCATCGATGACGAGCACGTCGTCCTGGTGCAAGGGCACGGGGCGGCGCAGCTCGTCGGACCCTTCGACCTTGCCGAGGAATTCGGCGATGTTGTAGCTCTCGCTCAAGCCCTCGTGGGCCAGGACCCGGGCGGCGTTGGTGGAGGTGGTCAGGCCGATGACGCGGCGGCCGGTGAAGGTGGTCCACAGCCTCGCGAACTCGGCCATGGTGTGGCTCTTGCCCGCCCCGGCCGGGGCGACCAGCACGGTGGTGGCCGCGGCCGCGGTCAGCATCATCACCACGGCGTCGCGCTGCTCGGCGGTCAGCCCGCTGCCCTCGGCGGCCACGCGTGCTTGCTCCTCGCCGACCGGCTGCGGTACTTCCCGTTTGGCGGCTACGAGGATCTGCTCCTCGATGTCCAGGTGGGCCAGGGTACAGTACCGTTCCTCGTTCGGCGGCCGGTAGATGCTGCCGCCGTCCGAGGCGCGAATGCCGAGACTGGTCACGTCGGCGGGGTCCGGAGCAGTGACCTGGACGACCTCGGCGCCAGCCCGGCCGCAGACGGCCAACCTGGCCACCTCGTCGACCACCGCCTGGCCGTCGGCGCCCGGATCGAGGACCGGGAGCGCCCGGTGCACCTCGAACCGGAGCTGAGCCATCGACCAGACCGCGTGCAGCTTCTGCACCTCCGCCACCGCGATCCGCGCCGCCCTGCGCCTGGCCGCACCATCCAGCACGGCCGGTGCACGCCCGGCACGCTCGGCGGCGAACCGGGCAACCTGCTCGTGCACCGCCGACAGGACATGCACTTCGCGGTGCGCCGTCTGAGCTTCCCAGGCGGCGAGCCGCTGCGCCGCGGTGGGTTCGGCCGCACCAGTTCGCCCGGCGATGGTACGCCGCGCTTCGGCCTTGGTGCGCCGGGTGTTCTGCCCAGCCTGCTGGTGCAGCAGCCACAGCGTGCGCCGCGACGGCGGCCTGCCGTGCACGGTCTGGTATTCGCGGGCGAGCCGGTCCAGCTCGCCGGTGACGGCGACGGCGCGGGAGGAGAACAGGTCCATGACGTCCTGGCTGACCCCGCCGACCTCGGCGCCGTTGCCGTCCGCCCGGGGCACCATCGCGTACCCGAGGGCGGACAGTTTCGTCTCCAGGATCCGGTCGGCGACCGGGGCGACGGCGAGCCGCTGGTTGTGCAGCGAACGGGAATCCAGGGTCCGCCATTTGGCGTCGGCGCCGTCGGCGCGCTGGACCCGGTTCCAGATCGCCACGTGCACGTGCAGCTGCGGGTCGCCGTCCCGGGACAAGTGGTGCAGGAACAAGCTGGCGGCCAGGCCGCCGCCGTCGCGCCACTCCCCCGTGCGAGCCGAGTGGTGGCCGGTGCGAGTGTAGGTGGCGTGCCGCTCCAGCCAGGCGACCGCTTCGCGCGCGGAGTCCATCAGCGCGGCCTCGATCTCATCAGCGCGGGCGTTGAACGCGGCGGCCTGGTCCTGGTCGCCGCGGTCGCGGGCCTGCCGGGCCGAGACCCGGTAGGAGGCGTGCAGCACGGAGACGCTCTTGACCACGCTGACGGTCACGTCAAAGTACGGCACGCTGTGCGGGTCCTTGCCACGCGCGGCCGCGCGGACTTCGGCCAGCTCCACGGTGCTGGCGTACGGGTGCGCGGCCAGGTAGGCCGCGGCCGCGGCGGCTTCGCGTTCCTGGGCCTTCTTGGCTTGCCGACGCTTGACCAGGAGCTCCCCGCCGGGCCCGGTGTTCTCCTGGTACAGGCGCTCAATGACATCGGGGTCCACCTGCCCGCTCAGGCCAAGCGTCGCGGCGCCCTTCCCGGCCCATTCCCCGGGTGGCTCTCCCGCCGCGGTGTAGTACGACATGGCCCCGGCGCAGCCGCCGCGACCCTGCCCGCGGGTGAAGTATGCCACGTCGTGGCCCGCGTGCAGCGTGACGTTAGCCGACACGATCCGTCGCTGCCTGTGCCGGTTCCGCGTTCATCGTTCGTGATGCCTGTGTCCGATGCTTTTGGATCACGACGCGAAGGTAAGCGAGGACTGCGCACGTTTTGCGGATTTGCCACGGCGGCCGACTAGTAGGGGCCGCTTGCATGTCCGATGAGGGAGTACGCGGGCATGGGGACCGCGCAGACCGCGATGCTGTTCTCCGGCGGCCGACGGCGCGCTGGCTCACCGGAGGCCTCGCGTGTCCGGCTCCGCGGTAGCCAGCTTCGCCAGATCGCCGAGAACCATACGGATCGGCAGCCTCATCGCCGCCGGCTCGGCTCGGCTCGGCTCGCCGATGCTCGTACGGCATGCGGACGGCAGGCCCGGACCGTTCGGTCGATGTGGGCTTACGGGGCCTGCGGATCGGCGACCCGTACCTGCTTTGTGCCAACGGACCCGGCCCGGTCGTAGGCGACCGAACGCACTTTTATGTACTCACTTCGCCCGTCGTATCCGCCGACGCGTCGGCCAGCTGGACGTCTTAGCCGGGGCCTGGCCGACGTGCCCCGGTTGACTCCGTACCGCTGGGCAACGGTCCTGCAAGCGGGCCAAGCCGGCTCCCGGCTCCCACTTCCTGCTGAGGATGAGCCCCCGCAGATCAGTCACGATACCGGGTGCCGCGGGACGCCCGGCGGCATGTCAGCTGCCGCCTTCGTGCCCGATGCGCCGGGGCGTATTGGCGTACCATCGCCGTGACAATGTGCCCGGGCAAATCCGGGCACAAATAGGCCCCCTGGACCATCCGCCAAGATCACCCAGAGGGCAAGGCCCCTGCGACAGGAACCCGTCCATGCAACCTAACACGGTAAATACCCACCACGACACAGACCCACCGCCCCTAGCCGCGGTGCCGCCTGAGCTACTGGAGACAGTGGCCCGGGCCCTGGCCGCGGCGCTCATCCCGCCGCCACGACGCCCCCCGCCACCGGAAACGGAGCAGGCCGCCCCGGACTTCCTGACCGCCGCACAGCTCGCCCAGCGGCTCGGAGTCTCCCGGGAGACAGTCCGGCGGCTGGCCATCGCCGGGAAGCTGCCGCACACCATTGTGTGCCACGGCACCCGGAAAACGACCCGCCGCTATCCCCGGCGGTTCGCTGAGGAGTTCGCGGCCAGCGGCTTGGAGGTAGCCGACCTGGCCGCATTCGCCGCCGCCTGGCGGGCGCGGGTCACCGCGCCCGCACGGTGACGGCCCGCCCACCGCGGCACCGCAATCTGGCCGCTCCAGCGCGTTTTGCTGCGCGCTGGCGGGAGCTGGCTGCGTGCCGCGGCGTCGGGCTTAACCTGTTCTTCCCCGAGCGCGGCGAGTCGGCCGGGCCAGCGCGGCGAGTCTGCGCAACGTGCCCGGTCCGCCAGCCGTGCATGGACTACGCCATCAGCAACCGGATCACCCACGGCATCTGGGGCGGGCTGACCGAGCGGGAACGCCGCGCGCTGCGGTCCGGCTGGGTGCGTGCCTCGCGGCGGGAGCGTGACCGGGCGATCCTGGCCGCCGAGGCGGCAGGGTATACGGCGGCGGCGATCGGCCGCTCGTTCGGCCTGTCCCGTACGTCGGTGACCCGGATCGTGCGGACCGAGAACGACACGGGTCGGCCCGGATGAGCCGGACCCCGGGGAGCCGGGTCATTGCGTTCGCGACCTGGCTGCTGGCGCTGCTTGGGGCGGGGTTGATGTATGTCAGCTTCGACGCCCAGTACCAGTTCATCTTGGCCCAGAAGGGCGTCCTGGGCGTGTCGCTGATCGAGGCGGTAATGCTGGACGCGGGCATGGTCATCTTGTCCGCGCTGGGCATCGGGCTCGCGCAGGCGGGCAAGCCGTCCGGCAGCGTCCGGGTCCTGATCACGATCTGCGCGGGCGCCTCGGCGGCCATGAACCTCGCCGCCGCGGACCCGGCCAGCTGGCGGTCCGTGGCGGCGTACGTGTCCGCCCCGGTGTTCCTGGCGGTCATCACCGATCGGGTGATCGCGGTCATCCGCCAGCACGTCCTCCCGCTCGACACCGAATCGGCCTGGGCGCCGCTTGGCGGTGCCGCCGTGATCATGCTGCGCCTGGCGGGCGTCGTGGCCTTGTACCTGCTGCGGACCATGCTCGCGCCGTCCGGCACGCTCCGGGGCCTGCGCCAGATGGTGCTCGACGCCGCACCAGTGCCCGGGACGACGGATGTTCGGCGGGCGGGTGGTGAGCCGCTCCCATGCCCCGCCCATGATCACGAGATCCCGGGGCACGGATCTGGGCAGCCATCTGAGAATAAGAACGCCGTCCAGGTCCCCGGCGATGCCGACGGCCGGGGCGCCGGTCAGCCTGTTACCGGGTTCGGCACCAAGAAGGCCGCGTTCTTGTCCCGCTACCGGGTTCACCCGGAGTACGGGAACCGGTCAGCGGCCGGGCGGGTCGCCGCCGAGCTCGCACCGCTCGCGGGCCTGCAGGCCGGCACCGGGCGCACTTACATTGCGGGGGAACTGCGCAAGCTCACTGCCATGGCCGACCCGCGGCCGGCAGAGGAGAGACGATGACCAGCCCAGAGGCTGAACCTCCCGCGCGGGCGCTCGGCGAGAGCCTGGCCGCCTTGGCCGTCCAGGTAGCCGCGCTGCGCGGGCAGATTGCGATGATCAACCAGCGGCTCGACCAGGCCGGGCTCCGCGGCGACCTGGACCTGGCCGCCCGCTTTGAGGAACTCGCCCAGACAGTGGCCGACGCACTGGAAGCGGCCGCGCCCCGCGGTCCCGCCGCCCCGTACTGGATCGGCCTGGACCGGCAAACACATGGGGCGCAGCTGGCCGAGTTGCGGCAGTGGGCCGATGCCGTGCTCCGCCGGCACTACGGCAGCTATGAGCTGCGGGAGTGCTGGCCCAGCCACATCCACGCCGTCTGGGAACTGTCCACCCTGGCCGCCGCCTGGCACCACGCCTACGACGGCCAGCGGCCCGACCTGGCCCGCGCCCTGGAGTTCCACGACCGCTGGCTCCCCGGCACCACGCGCCGCATCGCCGACATCACCCGGACATGCGCGCCGGAGTGCGTCACGCGCCGCCGTCCCTGGTGACAAGTCCGTGTGACCCGCGGATCGGGCGCTTTAACGAGCGCCTTACCTGCTGGGCGAACCGCCGCCATGTCTGGGGGGTGAACCGGAGCACGGGACCGGTGCGGTCCTTGGTGTCGCGGATGGCGATCAGGTCCTGGTCCTGGCCGACTTCGACGCATTCGCCACCGTTAGCACCGGAGTAGCTTGACGTGCGCCATCGGGGGCCGCTAGCTGTGTCCATCTGGATATCGCCTCTGTGATCAGTTCTAGGGAGCGGGTCCACGGCAGAGCGTCGGATCTGAGCATCTCGAACAGTCGCGCGGTCTTGCGGACGAGTGCCGGTTCGACGACGGTCATCCCCTGCACGCCCGTCTCCAGGTGCGCGGACTGCTGGCCACCTGCCGCGGTGGCGACCCAGAACGCCCCGGACAGCCCAGCGTAAGCGCCAGCCTGTTCGGGAACCAACTGGATTGTCACGTTCGGCCTGCGCGCTGCCTGCGTCAGGTGCTCAAGCTGCCCGGCCATGACCGCGGCGCAGCCGATGCAGCGGTGCAAGACCGCCTCATCGAGCAGGGCGCACAGGTCGGGCGGATCGTCCCGGTCCAAGATGGCCTGCCGACCGGTCCGAGCCGCCAGCTTGGCCTCGATGTCGCCGTCGGTGTCGAGCCGCCAGGACGCCAGGATCTCGCGGGCATACTCCGGTGTCTGCAGCAGGCCGGGTATCAGGGCCGGCTGCCAGGTGTGCAAGGTGACCGCGTCGCGTTCGATGGCCACCCAGTCCAGGAACCATGCCGGGATCCCGGTAGACCGGCGGGCTAGCGTGGCAAGCCTGGTGGTCAGCTGGTCCAGGCCGAGGGTCTTGACCAGGGCTTTCATCACGTCTTCGGAGGGCGGGCGCTCGCCGGTCTCGGCCTTGGCGATCACACTGCGGTCATAGCCCAGCATCTGCGCCAGCTTGTCCTGGCTCGTGATGCCAGCGGCCATGCGGGCCCGGCGCAGTTCCGCGCCCAGGAACGCGGCGGGATTGGTCTGCGGATCACGATCGTTCGCCATGGCCCCGAACTCTCGTCGTGGCATCGCTGCCGGCAGGTGTGGCGGCTGCGTGGCGGACAGTGCCCGCCACGTAGTCATTGTGCTACCCGGCTGGCACGTTGGACAGCGAGACCACACCGCCGCCCGCCCTGTGAGGATCAGCCACCGATGACCGCCGAACCCGACACCGTCGAACCGCCCGAACACCCGCTGCACGCGCTCGCGACGTTCGAGCTTCGCGACTACCGCCGCAGGCTCGAAACCGCCATCGCACTCGTCAGCACCCGGGATTCCGCCGCCCCGGTCCGGGCCGGCCTGCAAGCCAGGCTCCGCGACGTGCTGGCCGAGCAGGACGACCGCGCCAGGATCGCCCATGTCTGACGATCACCGCCCCGAGATCGCCCAGCTCACCGCCGGCGAACTGGACCGGTACGCGAACCAGCTCACCCGCTGCCTCAAGGCCCTGGACACCCGCGCGCCGATCCGCATGCGCGTTCAGCATGAACTGGCCGAGGTCCGCGCCGAACAAGACACGCGCGCCAGGACAGGCCAGCCCGCCGCCCAGCGCCAGTACGACGCCGCAGGCCTGACCGCCGGCGAGCTGGAGCGGACCCGGCGCGAGCTGGCGGCAAGCCTGGCCCTGGCACGGCCAGGCTCACCCGCCCGCGCGCCCATCCAGGCACAGATGGCCGCCATCGACGCCGAGCTTGCCGCGCGGGACACACGGCCCGCCTGAAGGGTGCCAGGCTCTTGTTACACGATGCTCGCCATGGTCGTCTGTGCGTGGTCCCCGCGATTTCCGCAGCCCACCATAGGTACCCGTCTCACGGTGAGCGGCGATGATGTCCATGCGTTCCCTCGCAGACTCCAGTAGAAGCTCCTGGGCGGTGTGATGACTGGACGGCACCGCCACCGTCACTGCCGGGGGCCTGGTCTCCCGGCAGACGCGGCAAAGCGAGGGATGGGGGACTCTTACTGGCCACCACCGGGGATCAAGACCTGGCCATACCCGGGGGACTTCCTCACGGCCACGGACAACCGGGCAGCGGTTCTTCCCATGCAGCAAGGTGGCTAACCAGGTTGAACTCGTAGTGCATGGGGTCACCAGGGCTCGATTCTCAGGCCGGTGGCGGTCAGGCAGCCGTCGATCAGGTGCGGCCGGTACTGGATCTTCTTCAGCTTGCGCTTGACGA
>Ga0137372_10002377_pt1 | contig 18201 bp, 20 predicted proteins | sample SagtaG_6_FD_104911 | JGI IMG/M metagenome (GOLD analysis project Ga0137372, IMG submission 104911) | Vadose zone soil microbial communities from Sagehorn Ranch, Mendocino, California, USA - Sage1_R_60_16 metaG | ecosystem: Environmental > Terrestrial > Soil > Vadose zone | place: USA...
GCAGGCAGGGGCGCCTGCGCTCCCAGGAAACCGCGGTTGACCGCGCCGCTCGGGGCCGTATTTTCAATTATCGGAATTGTCGTCATCGCATCCGTCATAGCCTGGATGAAATCGGGAAACGGCGAGCTTGACGAAAAGAAGATTGTTCCATCGCCCGGCCCTTCCACGCCGGCGAGCCCGTCATTGACGGCCTCCCGCCCGCCGGAAGACAGGGCGTTCATCGAGATCGAAGGCGGAGCCAAGCGGATGATGCGTCGGATCAGCAACGACTCGTACGCCTCCCTGGACCAATCTTCGCTGCGCCAGATCAGGTCAGCGGTCGAACAAAGCTGCAAATCTCCTTCGCTCGCCGCCGCGTTTCAAGTCATCAGCCAAAATCGCAGCGAGTTTATCCGATTGGCCGATAACCAGATCTCTCCCGATCTGCTTGCTTATGCGGTGTTGGCCGAAACCAATGGGGGGACGCAGAATCTGATGGCAAAGGCCAGAGAGATGGCCCCGAAGCTGAATGCTCTGCGCAGTATGTTTGGCGGCGATCTGACTGACAGCGCGTTGCTCTTTGTCGCCGCGTATTATGAAGGCGTCCCTTCCAAAAAACACCATCCGCTGCTGGATCGGATTCCCGACCCCACCCAGCGCGACATTTGGAGCTTGTCGCGCGGCGGGAAATTCAAACCCGGACAGTACGAGTTCGTCCTGCGGTTCATCGCCTACGGGATCATCGCCGACAATCCCAGGCAGTGTGGCATTGCGCTGCCGAGGCTGGATTTTTGAACCCTCCGGCCGAAATGACAGTTGACTTTTATGGAGTCTCTAAGCAGAATGCGCCTGCGCACCTAAGTAACCTGACGCCACGCTTGAATTGCTCAGCGGCGTAGAATTAGAAAGCGACGGAGTCGCTCTGAGGCCAGCCAAATCGCCATTATCAACTTGTCTACTTAAGTTGAGTTGGCCGGCGGAACTGATCGCCGCCCGATGGTTTCTCTCCGGTAAAAGATATGAGCCGTTATCGTCGCATCGTATGGAATGAGGGGATGTTATTGACTCCCCACCATTTTCAACAAGCCGACAATTACCATGAGGACTTGCTCAACACGCGGATCGCCGCGCTCCTGCCATACGAGTGGGGTTTGCTGGAATTGCAGATTAATCGCGACGCCGTCGCCAACGGTTCTGTTCAGTTGATCAGTTGCCGCGGCGTGATGCCTGACGGCCTGGTCATCAACATTCCTCAAACCAGTCCGGAACCTGCGGCTCGTCCCGTTGAAGATTACTTCAGTCCGACTGCGGATCACCTGGACGTTTATCTGGCGGTTCCGGCAAGCCGCGCCGGGGCATCGAACTTTCAGCCGGGCGGCGCCCCGGCGACTCAGTCCGTCCGCTTTCTGCAGGAACCCGGAATCGTGATTGATGAAACGAGCGGCGATAACGAACAGCAACTGGCTTTCGCGCGCGGGAACTTTCGGTTGATCTTTGAGGGCGAAACCCGCGAGGGCTATAGCTCCATCAAGATCGCCCGGTTGCGGCGCACGACGACGGGGCAACTGACCCTTGCGGACGAATACGTCCCTCCGGCTTTACACATCGGGGCTTCGTCATGGCTGAGTAATCTGCTGCGCGAGTTGATCGAGTTTCTGGTGGCCAAGAGTGTGACGCTCGGCGAGCGCCGCCATCAGAGCGGCTCCGGCCAGGCGGTCTTCTCGACAGATGACGGTGTGATCCTGTGGGTCTTGCCGACGGTCAACGCGGCGATTCCCGCGTTCGCCCACCTGTTCAGGCAGCGCATCGTTCATCCCGAGAGGCTTTATGCGGAGATGGTCAAGCTTGCCGGAGCCCTGATGTCCCTAGTCTTCGAGCGCCATGCCAAGGACCTTCCGCGTTACGAACATGAAAACCTTTACAAGACTTTCCGGCGACTCGATTTTGAAATCAGGGATCTGCTTGAAAGAGTGGACCCGAAGCGGTACGTGCCGATTCCTCTCAAACAGGAGCGCCCGGCGCTTTACGTCGGCAGAGTCAATGACGAAGCTTTGCTGCGCGGCGCCGAATTCTTCCTGGCCGTCGGCGCAAACGTGCCGGAGAACAAGCTGATCGAGCGCGTGCCGTTCGCCATCAAGATCGCCGACCGCGACGGCATTGACGTCGTCATCAACAACGCCTTGCGCGGGGTCAGCATCACTCACGTCACGCCGCCCGGACAAATCCCCACGCGACAGGGATTGCATTACTTCCGGCTCGACCGTAACGATCAGGATATCGGGTTGAAACGGTTCTGGGATCAAATCGTCGCTCTCAAGACCATTTCGGTGTGGGTGGCCGACGAATTCCCGGACGCGAAGCTGGAGATGTACGCCATCAAGCCGCGCTGAACAATCCTATGGAGCAGACACGTACCCGGCTCAAATCCGAAAATGAATTGATCGACCTGGCGACGCCGGTCTTCCGATTGGTGATGCGCCTGAAGTCTAAAGCCGTCACGCAGTCGGACGAAGAAATCAGGCAGTCGGTCGACACGGCGCTGCGGCTGATGGAGAGGGAGGGCGCGAGTCGCGGCTACAAAGAAGAGCAGTTGCTGAACGCCAAATTCGCGCTGGCCGCGTTCGTCGATGAAACAATTCTGGCCGGCCCGCTGAAACAGGCCTGGGAGAAATACCCGCTTCAGCTCGAATACTTTCACGAAGCCCTGGGCGGGATCAAATTCTTCGACCGGCTCGACAGTCTGCTCAAGCGAGCCGAAACGGAAGCCGATGTGATCGAGGTTTACTACCTCTGCCTGCTGCTCGGCTTCAAGGGCAAGTACGATGTTTACCTGGAAGACCAACTGCCCGGCGAGATCAACAAAGTGGCCGAGCGGTTGCGCCAGGCGGGGCGTTTACGCGGCAGCCTGCTCTCGCCGCATTGGAAAGTAATGGATCAGCCGGAGCCGCCGCCGCCAGAGCCGGAATTGCCGCGCTGGGTAATCTGGACCGCGGCCGCGTCGATCGGACTCGTCGCGCTCGTCTATATTGTCCTGAATTGGATTCTGATCTCTGACGTCAATTACTTCAAGCGAAGCCTGCTGAAGTGAAAAAAGCGCCAGAACCAAAGGGCCGGAGACTATGCCTGCGATCAGCCAACAGATCAAAAAATTGATTCTCCTGTCAGCGCTAGTTGCGCTCACCGGCATCGCAATTCTACTGATTCTGGTCGTCAGTGACGATGTCGGCCCAACGCAAATCATTCTCATCGCTTTGATTTTGTTGCTCTGGCCGGTCGGCGTTTTGTTCAGTTACTACGTCCGGCGGCGTCAAGCTCCGGCGGAGGCCGATGCCGAGGCCCCAGCCACGCCGAAGAAAGCGCCTTCGACTTCGGCCCCGCACGTTTCTGAAGAATTGGAGCGTGGGGCGCACGAGACCACACAGTGGTTGGAGGAGAACCTGATTGACGGGGAACAAGGCGCGGCCCCCATCTATCAACTGCCCTGGTTTCTGATTGCCGGCCCGCCGAAGGCGGGCAAGACTTCTTTGTTGCTGTCGGCCGGAATGACGTTCAACGCGTTGCCGAGTCAGCGCCGCGCGGATCAGAACCTGCTTCGCTCGACCGTGAGCTGCGATTGGCGCGTGACAGACCAGGCCGTGTGGATAGATACGGCAGGCCGTTATCAAACTGAGAGGGCTGAGAGGGCTGAGAGGGCTGAGAGGGCTGAGAGGGCTGTGAGGGCCGACGGGGAGGGGATCAGGCGGGGGATGGAGACGAATGGCTCGGACTGGTTGAGACGCTCAAAAAATACCGGAAGAAGCGCCCGATTGACGGTCTTGTCTTGACGGTCAACGCCTCGGAGTTGATCGGGCTGAACGAATCTGAAATCGAACAGCGGGCGCAGGTCTTGCGCGACCGCCTTGATCAATTGATCGCCAGAACCGGCGCGCGATTCCCCGTCTATCTGGTCTTTACACAAGCCGATCTGGTTCCGGGATTCGCGCCGTTCTTCAGGCTCCTCAATCGAACTGAGCGGGAGCAGGTTTGGGGGGCGACAATTCCGCTGGCGCAGGCCGAAGTCGGGCCGGCGTTGTTTGACACCGAATTCGATTACCTGATCGATGCGCTTATGCGCCGCCGCATGCTTCGCCTGAGCGCGCCCGACAAATCGTCCGAGCAGTCACAGGTCTTCGACTTTCCCCTCTGGTTTAATGAGACCCGCCGCAAGCTCGGACTATTTACGATGGCGCTCTTCCGGCAGAGCCTCGTCAGCGGAAAGCCGCTTTTCCGCGGCTTTTACTTCACGAGTTGTCCGGCGCCACAAAACAATCAGGCGGACGCCACAGAGGGGCAGGACGAGTCGAGGATCACTAGCCCCGGATATTTCGCCGAAGATTTTTTCAGGGAAGTCCTGCTGCGCGACAAGGACCTGGCCGCTTCTTTCCAGGAGACTCAGGCCCAGCCGAGTCGCCATCGCAAGCTGATGCTGGGCGCCGCCGCGCTCGCCGGCCTGTGTCTGTTCTTGACGCTGGGCATGATTGTTTCGTTTTTCAAAAACCGGGACTTGATCGAACTCGCCAAAACGCGGGGCGACGAATTGCTCGGCCAGTTCAAACCTGATGACGCGCGCGCAGGCAATTCGGACAGGGCGAGCGCCGAAATTAGCCAGGGCGATCTCAACTCGCTCAATCATCTGCTCGATACGATCGAGCAGATCGACCGCCAGCGCGAAAGTCGGATCGGATCATTGCCATACCGCTTCGGTTTGTATTCGGGCGATGATCTCCGCCCGAGGTTGCGCGAAATCTATTTCGAATTTGTCTCGCGGCGTTTCCTGACGCCCACGCTGAGCGGCTTGTCGCAGACCCTGGATCAAACTTCGCCGTCACAGACCGGCAATGGTGGACAGGGTGGCGAGCAGGGGGTTGATCAGGAGCAGCTTTATTACGACACGCTCAAATCCTACAAGATGGGCGAGCGCCAGGCCTATGTCGAATCTAGCTTTTGGCGAGAACAGTTGGCGCGTTATTGGAAGGAACCGCAGACGTTCGGCGAAAAGCGCCATCTAGGCTACTTTACCGCGCAAGCCGGGCTAAGCGACGAAGATGACGACAGCGTGCCACGACCGCAAACCGATGATGATCGGGTCAAAGCCGCGCGCGCCAAATTGCAAAATTACGCCGTGGAGAAACTGGTTTACAGCCAGATCATTCGCGAGATCGAAAAACAGGGGGAGCCCTATTACTTACGCGACGTCGCGAAGGGGCAATTCGGCAGCGAATGGATCGAAAACGCCGGTTCACAATCGGTGCCTTACGCTTTCACCAAGCATGCTTACTACAAGCAGGTGCAAGGAAGAGCCTGGCTGAACACCTTCGAAGAGTTGAAGAAGAAGAACGAAAACGATTTCGTTCTGGATCGAAAATCGGAATATGAACGCGTTGAGCCGGAACACCTGCGGCAACGGTACGAGGCCGATTATGTCACGGCGTGGCAAAAATTCCTGAACGATCTGCGCGTCAAAAACTTCGACAGGAAGAGAGACGCCGTCAAAGCTTTGGAAGACCTCTCGGAGGAGAATTCGGCGTTCGGCACCATCCTGAACGCGGTCAAAGATCAGACGACGCTCTCGAAGCCGCCTACCAGTGACGGTTTTATCGGATGGCTGAAATCGTGGACGATGAAGAGAATCGGCGGCGCGACCAAAGTCGAAACCGATTTTACCACGCTCAGAAACTTCAACATCAGCCTTTATCTGGGCAAGCTCAAAGAAGTGCTGAGCAAGCTGCGAAGCGCGAACGGAGATGAGTGGCGCCAGGTGGCGAACCTGAAAGACGACCAGAATTTTCAGGGCGCGATGAATCAGGCGCGCGATTCCTTGTCGCCCCTGAAATTGTCCAACGGCGCCAGACCGTTCGCCGATCTGCTCGAACGGCCATTGACGAATATCGATGCCGGATTGGGCAAAGGGCTTTCGGCGGATCTGAACCAGGCCTGGAGCAAGGTTCTGGCCACGGCGCGACGCCTCGAAGCCAAGTATCCGTTCTCGAACTCCGACAGCCAGGCGCAAGCGGCTGAGCTGAGGCAGTATCTCAACCCGGTTAACGGAGAATTGTCGCAATTTTACAAGCGCATCGAAAAAGACCTGGACGGCATCCCCGGCCAGTTGAAGCCTAGAGATCAAGGCAAGTTCAACCCTCAGTTCATTGATTACTTGAACGGGATGCTGATGGCGCGCGAGGCGCTGTTTCCGCCGAACAGCGAACAGCCGAAGCTGGACTTCGTAGCTTCGCTGAAACCGCCGTTGGGCGTGACGGCGGAGGTTCTTCTCGGCGATACGCGGATTAGAGCGGAGAACGGCGCGCTGCAGCAACAAAACGCCTCCTGGCCCTCAACCGGAACGCTGGGAGTAAGCGTCAACCGAATTCAAGATGGGCAGCCGCTGCTGCTAGCGCAATTCCCCGACACGTGGGGGTTGTTCAAAATGCTGTCGAGCGGCAAGTCGTCCGACGGACAATACCGGCGGGAATGGAGCGGCATACAATTGCGGATCCAACCGTCAGGCAATATCGATCCATTTCAGATTAAGTTCGCGCTACTGCGAGCGCCACAGACTTATCAATAGGAAATTTGGCTATGATCGTCGTTTCGGCCATCAGCGGAAGATTTAAGAAATCGTCCACTCTTATTTTCCTCTCCTACATTTTCCTTTCGGCAAAACCAAAACAGGAAAATGTAGGAGAGGAAAATGCGGACCTGCGGATTTCTCAAATCAGTCACTATGGCCGAAACGACGATCATAGCCGGAAATTTTTCGCTGTTATTTTCTTTACTCGTCAAACCTATCGAGAAAGAGGCGCCGTCTAAGCGCGAGAAAAAGAGGTCATTATGGTTACGGCAAAAGAACTGTTCGACGCCGGCCAACTTCAAGCCGCCATCGAAGAAGTAACACGCGGGGTCAAGGCCAACCCGACCGACATGTCGCATCGCGCCTTTCTTTTCGAACTGCTCTGTTTTGCGGGTGAATGGGATCGCGCCGAGAAGCAACTCGACGTCATCGGCCATCAGGACGCTCAATCCGACATCGGCGCGCGCATCTATCGTCAGAACATCGCCGCCGAGCGAAAGCGCGAGCAGGCGCTGAATGGCAAAGGATTCCCGAAATTCATACTTGAACCGCCGAGTTATGTGGCTTTGCAATTGAAAGCTTTGGGTCAAATCGGAACCGGCGACTTTAGCGAAGCGCGGGCCTTGCTCGACCGCGCGGCGGAAGAATCTCCGGCCTTGAACGGGACTTTGGACGGCGAACCATTCCAAAATTTCAGGGACGCCGATGATTTAATCAACTCTGTGATGGAAGTCTTCCTGCAGGGAGAGTATGTTTGGCTTCCGTTCGAGCAAATTCGCGGCGTTGAAATTTTTCCTCCAACCCATCTGCGAGATTTGATCTGGGCGCGGGCGCGCATCCAGACCGTAGACGACGCAGAGGCGTTCGCCGGCGAGGTTTTTATTCCCGCCCTATACGCAAATTCGCATCAGCAGGAGAATGATCAGGCGCGGCTCGGAAGAATGACCGACTGGCGTCCGCTCAGCGATGAAATATATACCGGCGTAGGCCAGCGCCTTTTTCTGATAGGCGCCGAGGATAAGGCGATGCTGGAGATCAGAGCCGTCGATTTTGAATTACCTGCTCCCGTCACAATGTCCCCGGCAGGTTAGCCAATTGAATTTCCCGAGCCGGAAAACCAGATTTTATGACTTGTACTTTATTCTTTAACTCCCTTACAATGGCCGCGCGGCCATCGTCGCGGGAAAGCGGCCATCGTTGCGGTAAAGCGGCCGCTGCTCAGTAAAGCGGCCACTGCTCAGTAAAGCGGCCACCGCTCAGTAAAACGGCCATCGTTCAGAAAAGCGGCTATCACTCGGGAAAGCGGCCATCGTTGCGTTAAAGCGGCCACCACTCGGGAAAAAGGAGAACAGCCAATGTCGGCTACGGGGCCAGTGATAGACCTCGACAATTTGATGATCTCCATCTCCGAAGATAATCCGGTCGGCGCCGAATTGCGTTACGCGCCGGTTGACCCCAAACGCGGAATTTCCTGGCATGACGAAATCAGAGAGGCCGCCCGCGAAAATCTTTACGAACAAACGCCGAAACACTCTGACTGGCCGAAAGTCGTCGAACTTACGACAAAGGCGTTGACGAAGCTGAGCAAGGACTGGCAAATCGCCGCCTGGCTGGCCGAGGCTCTGGTCAAACACGACAGGTTCGATCGCCTGGCGGGTTTGCGCGACGGGGCGAGGCTGATGCGCGGTCTGATGGAACAATACTGGGATAACCTGTATCCGGCCATCGACCCTGAAGACGGCGACAGCCCTCTTGTCGGCCGGATCAACGTAGTCACCGCGCTCAGCGACACGCTTTCCATCGCCGTCAAAAAAATACCTCTGACCAACAACCAGTTAGGCTTGAGTTACAACTTTTTACAATGGCAGGAATCCAAGAAATTCGACGTTCCCGACGACCAGAACGAGCATACCGAAAAGACAGCCGAATTGATTGAACAGGCGAAAGAAGAAGGCAAGATCACCAGCAGAGATTGGCGCAACGCGGAGAAGGCTACGCCTTACGAACATTTCCTGAACCGGCTCAATCTGATTAAAGAGTGCCAGGAGGAATTGAAGCTATTCGATGAGGCCATGGACGAGAGGTTTCAACGCCACGCTCCCGGAATCGGAATCCTGAGCCGGTCCCTCGGCGATATTCACGACCTGATCGCCGAGATCGAGGCGAAGAAGCGCCCCGCTGTTACAAACGACGGCCATGGCGGCGATGGCGGCGGCGACGGAATAGAGCAAGGCCTGGCTATCCCGCAGGGCGCGGTTCGTTCCCGGCAGGAAGCCCTCAAACGTCTGGAAGAGGTCGCCAGATATTTCCGGCAAACGGAACCTCATAGTCCCGTAGCCTTTCTCGTTCAACGCGCGGTCAAGTGGGGAAATATGGGTCTCGATGGCTGGTTGGAAGACGTCATCAAAGACCCGTCGGTCCTGTCGCAATTGCGAGAGACATTGGGGCTTCAGCCGTCGGCCGGAGTTGACGAATAACAAGAAACATTCGGTTCGAAGAAGAAAGGGTTAACCACTTATGAAAAAAGAGAGCATACAACAGAAGATCAGCCGCATTCGCCCGCCGCGCGTCCACATCACCTACGATGTCGAGGTCGGCGGAGCGATGGTGATGAAAGAACTGCCTTTCGTCGTCGGCGTAATGGGCGATTTCACGGGTCAGCCCGCCGAGGATTTGCCGCCCGTCAGGGACCGCAAGTTCGTGCATATTGATCGTGACAACTTCGATCAGGTGTTGTTCGGAATGAAGCCTCGCCTGGTCTTGCGCGTGCCGAACATGTTGAGCGAAGAAGGCGGCTCGACGAGCGTCGAGCTGAAATTCGAGAGCCTGAGCGACTTCCATCCCGACAATCTCGCCCAGCAGGTCGAGCCGCTCCGCAAGCTCGTCGAGCTGAGGCAGAACCTGAACGACTTACTGGCCAAAATGGACGGCAACGAAAAGCTGGGTAACATACTCGAAGACGTGATGAATAATACTGAAGCGCAGAAGCAACTCGGCGCCGCCCTCGGCATCGAAACATCCGCCAGCGGCGAAGAAAAAAAGGAGGAATAAATGGCTGAGCTACAAGAAAAACAAAACGCCGCGGTTGTTACTCAGGACCAACCGGCCGGGCTACTCGACGAAATCCTGAACAAAGGATTCAAAGCGCGCGATGACGCCCAGGTGGAGCGGAGTAAGAGCCTGATCGCCGACTTCGTCGATCAGGTGATGAAAGGCCAGTTGGTGATGTCGAAGAACCTGGAAGCCGCGATCAACACCCGCATTGCGGAGATCGACCGCCTCCTCTCGGCCCAACTCAACGAGATCATGCACCACGAACGCTTCCAGAAGATCGAAGCCTCCTGGCGGGGATTGAAGCATCTGGTTTTTGAAACCGAGACCGGGCCGATGCTCAAGATTCGGGTCATGAACGTCAACAAAGACGCTCTGGGCAAGGAGCTTGAGAAGGCCATCGAGTTCGACCAGTCGGCGGTCTTCAAGGGCATCTACGAGCAGGAATACGGCATGTTCGGCGGAGAGCCCTTCGGTGTGCTGATCGGCGATTACGAGATCACCAATCACCCGAAGGATATAAACTTCCTGAAAAAGATGTCCGAGGTCGCCGCCGCCGCTCATGCCCCGTTCATCACCTCGGCCTCATCGAAACTGTTCGGATGGGACAGCTTCACCGAACTGACCGAGGTCAGGGATTTGGCGAAGATATTCGATCAAGTCGAGTACGGGCCGTGGCGCTCGTTCCGCGAATCCGAAGACTCCCGTTACGTCGGCCTGACCTTGCCGCACACGCTGATGCGACTGCCCTATAGCGCCGACGGAGAGCCGACCGAAACCTTCAACTTTACGGAAGACGTCGACGGCAAGGATCACAAGAAGTATCTCTGGGGCAACGCCGCATACTCTTTCGGCACTCGCGTCACCGAAGCCTTCGCGTTGTACAACTGGTGCGTCGCGATCCGCGGCGTCGAAGGCGGCGGATTGGTGACGGGCTTGCCCTACCATACTTTCTCAACCGATGAAGGCGAGGTGGCGCTCAAATGCCCGACCGAAATCGCGATCACCGACCGGCGCGAGAAGGAATTCTCCGACCTCGGCTTCATCCCGCTGGTCCATTGCAAAAACCAGGATTACGCGGCCTTCTTCGGCGCGCAGTCCTGCAACAAGGCGAAGAAGTACAACACCGATGACGCCAACGCCAACGCGCGCTTATCGTCACAGTTGCAGTACATGTTCGCCGTCTCGCGCATCGCGCACTTCCTTAAATCCATTTGCCGCGACAAGGTCGGGAGCTTTATGTCGCGGAGCGACTGCGAGATCTTTCTCAACAAGTGGATTATGAATTACGTGACGCCGGACGATAACGCGGCCCAAACCGTCAAAGCGCAATTTCCGTTGCGCGACGCCAAAGTCGAGGTGGTAGAGGTCCCGGGCAAACCCGGGGTTTATAAAGCCATCGCTTTCCTCAGACCGCACTTCCAACTTGACGAACTGACCGTCTCGCTGCGATTGGTAGCCGAACTGCCTAAATCCAGTCGGTAAACACCAAAGTTATTGCCACTGCCGGCCGGAACGTCGGTTTCGGCCGGCAGATAAGGGGTTTTAACCATACAGAACAACTAACCTGCTATCCAACGTGGGAAACAACCGCGTTTCCTCTCGCATTGGTAGCGATAGCTAAACCTTGGCCTGAATTCCAAAGGAGAAAATAATGGCAGCAGTTGATTACTTCCTGAAAATTGACGGGATCGATGGCGAAAGCCAGGATTCCAAACACAAAGGCGAAATCGACCTCGAATCATGGTCCTGGGGTGAAAGCCAGACCGGAACTCATTCGGCCGGCGGCGGCGGCGGCGCAGGTAAAGTCGCGATGCAGGACTTTCATTTCGTCATGAAAGTGAATAAATCGAGTCCGAAGTTGCTGCTCGCTTGCGCCAACGGCGAACACTTCAAAAAGGCCGTGCTGATCTGCCGCAAGGCCGGTAAGGAGCAACAGGAGTTCCTGAAGATCACCTTCACGGACTGCCTGGTGTCGTCCTACCAGACCGGCGGGTCGGGCCACAGCGACATTCTTCCGACCGATCAAATCTCGCTCAACTTCGCCAAGATCGAATACGAGTACAAGGAGCAATTGGCCACCGGCCAGCTCGGCGGCGTGATCAAGGCGGGTTACGACGTGAAGGCGAACAAGGCCGTGTAGCGAACGGTTTCTACGCTCGATTCTCGATAGCTGAGAGCGGTAGAACTGCTTCGCCACCGGTAACTGGACAAGGTAGTGCAGGCGCAAACGGTGGAGACGTGTTGCGCCTGTTATACCGGGCGCCTCACTACCTCAATTGGTCCGGACAAGATTCACGTCGTTTGTGTCTTAACGCTTCGGTTGTTATGAGCGAAAACGATTGGGTTACAGGTAAGGTTAGTCTGACTATCGAGGGCAGACCGCTCGAAATGCAGATGACTGTTCCGGCGAACCCCGTCAAACCACACCGGATGCTGCCGATCTTTCAACAAATGACGAACGCTTTTGTTGATGTGAGTGTTGAGGCGGTCGAAGCGGAAGGTAAACAAATTTCTTGCAAAGCAGGCTGCGGCGCCTGCTGTCGTCAACCAGTGCCGATCGCCGAAACGGAAATTTATCAGATCGCCGAACTCGTCGAAGCGATGGACGAGCCGCGCCGCGGCGAAATCAAAAAGCGTTTCGCCGAGGCGGTCGAGCATTTTCAAAAACTCAATTGGTTCGAGCGGATGAGAGCGTGCGTCGAATTAAGCAAAACGCAAACGCGCGAAGAAGCGACGAAAGAGCTCGAAAAAACCGCAATGCAGTATTTTTATGAAGGAATTCCGTGTCCGTTTTTGGAGAACGAATCCTGCTCGATTCATGAGGCGCGTCCGCTTGCCTGTCGCGAGTATCTGGTAACTTCTCCGGCGGAAAATTGCTCGAATCCGAGCGCCGCCACCATCAATAAAATTGATTTATTGATAAAACCTTCTCGCACTTTGCGCCAGTTAGCGCGCACGCAAAAGTTTGTCGAGTTCGGAGTTCTGCCGCTCATACGCGCCCTTGAACTTGCGGAAAAATTTCCCGAAAGCTTTGTTGAAAAAACGGGCGAGCGGTGGATGGCGGATTTTTTCCAAAATTTGACGCGGAGCGAGATTCCCCGAAAAGGGCAGTCCGCTACAACTGATGGGGTTTTATAATGGCAAACTATAGCGTGAAAAGGCTTTCGGAGGTTCTTCGATGATCGCCTTAGGACTGTGTGTGGCAATGGCTATGGCGACTGTGTTGTTGTGGGCGGGCCTCGCGAAATTCACCAGTCTGGGCGGATTCGCATCAACGCTTCAAGCCCTGGGTGTTCCCGCCAAGTGGAGTCATCGCTTCTCAGCCCTGGCGCCGTTGTCGGAAGTCTTGACTGCTCTGGGTGTGCTGTTCGCGCCTCATTGGCGCTGGACTCTGATGGCGGTAGTCGCGCTCGGCGGAGCGTTCGCCCTGGCCGGGCTCGTCGCCATGCTTCGAAAGCGGCGGATTCTCTGCAATTGCTTCGGCTCCAGCGCGACCGGAGGTTATCTGGGGCTGACGCAAGTCCTCGCGCTGCCCGCTTATGTCGGCGGCGCCTCGATCTTATATTACGGTATTCCGACTGCTTTGCCGCTTGCGGCAGGAGCTCTTCTTTTTGCCGCTTCCGGGCTTGCGATAGTTAGTTTGAAGGCCGTGGGGCTGCGGAAAGTGGTTAGCGAGGCTCGCGGCGACCGGCTCTCAGCGGAGGAGATGTATGTATGGCTACCGCAGCGCTAATCGCAGTCGGAATCCTGATGCTTCTGATGTTCGTTATGTTCAGCGTGTTGGTCGACCTATTCCGCGACGTTCGCCAGATCCGCGACGCGCTCGGAATCCTCGATCGTCCACTGATCATCGACATTGGGTCAGTGACTGGTACGCGACCGAGCAGTTACGGTCTACCTCGACAACTCGACGACGAACGATTTGCCCTGCTGCTGTTTCTGTCCGACAGGTGCGCAACCTGTAGGGTTCTCGCGGCGTCGCTGGGCGGAACATTGCCCGCGGGGCTCTGGATCATTGTGGAGGCGGCGACCAGTCAAGCGGCGGCGGAATTTATCGAAATGTATCGCATGACGCTCAGTTTAGGAAGTGAGCGGATATATGTGGATCCAGCCGGCGCTATCGCTGGCCGGCTCGGCCTCAACACAACGCCTGTTGGCTATCGGATCGAGAATGGGGTCTTCAAAGATGCGGGCACCGTTCCATCGATGCGCTACTTGGCGACTATATTACCAACCCCTTCCGAGGCTCCCATCGGCATTTAACAAGGAGTTGAATCGCATGTCTACACCATACACCATTCGGCGAGGGGACACTCTCACCAAGATCGCCAATCGACGTGGCTTTCGCAACTGGCGGGCGATCTACGACCATCCGGACAATGCGGGGTTCAGGAGGTTGCGCCCCAACCCGAATCTGATCTACCCCGGCGACGTAATCCAAATTCCAGAGACCTCCACGCCAACGGCGCATCCAGCCCAGACGCCGGGCCCGCCTGCCCAAATACCAATACCAGACGACAAGTGCTGCTTTCTCGCCAGGCCGGACAACCAGTGTCCGTATAGTGGAGACAAGTCCAATTACACCTGTCCTCCAGGGTATGTCAAACATCATTGGACGTGTACGGAGGGAACCCGACAAATTGGGTGTGGCGAGTGCGCGAAGGTTCCGAGCGATAGCTGCTGGATTGGCCCATTTCATTGCTCGATCTGGTGGTACGTCACCTGAGCTGGCATTTTGCGCCGTAGGAGGAGTTATGATCGACTTCGTGATGGGACTTGCCATCGCATCCGTCGCGGCATTTGCGCAGATGTACAGCCCGTGAGGGGTTTCGATGGTGGGAACCATCGGCCCCCTCGTGCAGGGGGCATTACCGCGCATGCGTTGGCGGCTTCAACTGACGGCCCTTTTCGTGACCGCGTTTCTGGTCGGCGCGGGCGCGATCTTTTTCCTGTTTTTTCTCTTTGGCGTAACGGTCCATGTTCCTGGCCTCCCCTTGAGCCTGAGACGCAGTGTGGCGGCGGCCGGCTTGGTGAGTCTGGCCCTTATGGACATATGGGCAAGAATGAACAGAACCTATTGCCCCATGAGATGGCGCCGCCAGACACCTCGAGGGTTGAGGTTCCGGCGTTCGATGTTTGTCGTCGCATCCATTTGGGGCCTCGATATGGGTTTGGCAATCACAACGATTCGGGTGACGGGCGCAACATGGGGCGCGATCCTACTGACTATCCTTGGTCTCTCAGGCTGGCAGACCGGGATCGCATACGGGTTGGCGTTCGTGATTCCGAACACAATTCTGATGTGGACGCACCGATTGGGACGAATCGCAGAAGCTCAGAAGCCAGGCGATGCGGGCCTGGCGGAACTGATAAAGAAGCGTTTCGTCTGGCAAACGAGTTCGGCGGTGACGCTCATCGCCGCTGGCGTATTGCTCGTATGCGAGATCCTGGTTGGAGCCACTTAAGAGCAGATGGAGAAGACACTGATGAATCTAAGCATAAGCCTGATAACACTGACAATGCTACCATACTTGTCCTTCACCTTTCTCGGCGCGGCTTTAACTTCAGAGCCGGCGCCCTATCCGCCCAAATGCAAAGTGACGAAACCGAACGGAAACACGCCGCCGGGCGAGCCTCCTAGTCCTCACTTTCACGGGGGCGCAGGCTTGTGGACCTCCTTATGGCGTGACACGCCGAGTGAGCCCGACGTGGTGCTGGAGGATGGTTCCCTGTCGATGAAGTTTCCTTGGTGGCGAGGGGTCAAAGGGAAATTGACCATCGAAGGGAGAAGGCTTGATGGCCCCGCGGCGCCGTTGCGTTCAATAATTCCTGACGGGTATGGCGACACCGGATTTCAACCGACTGGCTTAATTTTCCCGACTGAAGGATGCTGGGAGGTCGTAGGCAGGGTCGGTGATGTGAGCCTTAAGTTTGTAATTCTTGTTACCAAGGGCAAAGACCGCAAATAGTCAGGCGCTATGATTTTCTGTTGGTGATGGTCGTCTACGACGGCGAATGGAAAGTACTGTCACACGAGCTCGTAGAAACCTCTTGAGACATAACATAGTTGCACTGGCTACTGACCGCTGTTTAGAACGCGACACCAACCGCCACCACATAGGAGGAAGTAAAAAATGGATACTGCAGATTCGAATCCTTCCCAGGTTCGCGTGCGATTTCCGACGCTCGAGTTGTTCTCGGCCCTTCACGGCAATGCGCTCTCGCTCGGAGGCAGACCGCTCACCAGGGCGGAACGAGAAGACGCGACGTTCGTTTTCCGCGCTTCAATTGATCTGGATAAAGTCCGTGTCGTTCATGCGATAGTCGCAAATGCGCCTACGACTCTGGGGAACTTTATCCGTATCCCAATGAATGGTTCTATCGATCGCCGAACGCTGATTCACGAACTGACCCACGTCTGGCAGTACCAGACGAAAGGAACTCAGTACATTTCCGACTCCCTATGGCATCAAGTCGGGGCCACTATCACTACCGGTTCCCGCAATGCCGCTTACGAGGTGACGGAAGCAGACCTTCGAGTTAGATCCATCCACGATTTGCCTGCGGAAAAACAGGCGGTCATCGTTGAAACTTTTTTCGCCGACCCCGGCTCCCGTTCCGACCCAAACTATCAACGCTTTATCGAACAGGTGCGGCGGGCCTCCCCGCTCCCTGAAAGCCTGATCCTGGAGGAAGCGGCCTTCGGCCCGGGTGGGGGGCGACGCGATTTATTCGAAGATCTAACCCGTCCGGGCGGTAGCGCTCCGGGGACGGTTCCCATCCTTCGGATCGAGTTTTAGCTGAAGAATTCGCTGAAAGAGGACTACCGTATGCTCATTCATGTGACCATGTATTACAAGCCGTACGCTGGCATGTCGGAGAAGCAGAAGAAAATGGAAGGTGGCGCGACCGACGCCAGGGGCAATCCGCTCTGTTCGTTGGAAGAATACCTGTCGGGAGACGCGGAATACGTGAGCTTGGCGCGTGACTACCTGGCTGGCCCCCCGGGCGGTGACAAGCGTTTCGTAAAGTACGGCACGAGGGTGCGGATCCCGCAGATCGAAGGGCTGATGGGATGGGACTATATTGAGTTCCGTTTGGTAGATACGGGCGGACATTTTTTCGGGAAAGGGAAGGTGATCAAGGTGAAGGGCGCCGAGCCGATCGATGTCTGCCGCAGCAAACCGCTGATCTTTGCGCGAACGGAAGGCTTGATGACCCTGGAATTCGTTTAGATTTGGATGACCACACTGATTTCCAAAGAGATGGAAACCGCTGTAACACTGTTTTTCAACGACCATAAGGTTGGCTGTTGAATTCCTGGTCACGATTTCGTGAGGGATCCGCGAAGGAGAAACCAATGGCTCATTTTACTAACGCGCAAGGAACACGCATTTCCGGGCAAAACTTGCAGGTCCAGGTCGGCGAAAGCGTGGAAATCGGCCTGTGGGGCTTTCGCGATTTCGATGGGCAGCCGCTCAACGTGGAAGTGATGACGGGCAACGGCCAACAGTGCTCCGAGATCGCCAGCGTGTACCAGACCAGAGAGCAAGGGAACACGAGGTACTATCGGATTCGCGGCTTTCGCGCCGGGGAGGGCCGCATTGATGCGCTCACTCGCAGTTTGGCTGTGTGGGACAGCCTGAATCTCAAGGTCTCGGGCGCGCCATCTGCTCTGGAGAGGCTGGTAAAAGGACTCAATGACGGGTCACTAACGATTAATCAAGGCGATGCGAGAGTGATTCGAGAAGCGGCCGCCGGATCGGCGACAGTCGCGATTGACCCTCAGATCGTGAACCTGCTGAACAATCTGATGGTGTTCGGAAACGTGAGCGTGATGAGCCTGTTGCGGCGCGGCCAGAGCCAGCACGGCGTGGTGAGCGGGAACCGTGTGACGTGCAAGGCCGTCGACATTCAGGGTTATCGCAGCATTCCCGTGCAACTGCAACCCAGAGACGTGGCGATCAATGTGGTGTGTTCGATTCTGGAGCGATTTCCCGAGGGGCAATTCGACATCGGGTTCCCTCGGCCGGTTGGTGGCGCTACAGGATTCAATCCCGCCGATGACGTGTTCTTCTCGGTACCGGATTTGGCCACTGCGCAGCAGTGTTGGGACGGCACGATCAGCCGCTCCCTAAGTCAGATGTTGCAACCGGCCCAAGATAGAGTGCGCATGGCGATGGCGGGGTCGCGCGCGCGATTCCGCGTGCTCTATCCGGACGGGCTCAATCACTTGCACGTATCGGTGACGCGCAATCCCGCGTGAATCCGATTGGGGGTGTGAAAAGGAGATCAAGCCATGGCCAAACCTGCGAACATGAAACAGAGCACATGGGAATACCTGCTTAAGTTCACGAGCAATCATGAAGGGGTCGTCTTGCACATGTATAACAACAAGCGGGCGACTGGTCAGAACAGTCAAACACCCGCCACCAAGTCTAGCGGCTATGGTGGGGGCTTGGGAGATGTGAACAAGCCCGTTTGACCAGACCCAGCCAGGGCGAGAGAGTCACTCTTTCGCTATCGGGCTACGTTATTTGAGTTAGAACACCATGGAATGC